>Ga0335082_10009790_pt1 | contig 10402 bp, 10 predicted proteins | sample Lox_Sample_41_FD_206718 | JGI IMG/M metagenome (GOLD analysis project Ga0335082, IMG submission 206718) | Soil microbial communities from Loxahatchee National Wildlife Refuge, Florida, United States - Lox_Sample_4.1 | ecosystem: Environmental > Terrestrial > Soil > Wetlands | place: USA...
AGCCTCGTGTACTTCGCGTTCTGCTACGCGATGTCGTCGTACAGCCGCCGGCTGGAGCCGGCACACGCGCGCGGCCTGCCGGCGCGCTTGTCGGGACAGTGATAGACTTTTTGCCCTCCGCACAGACAATAAGACAGGAGGCACCGATGGCTGGATTCTTCTCGTCCCTGAACCGCACGATCGTCGCGGGCATCGTCCTGGTCCTCATCCTGATGGGCATCGCCGGCACTTTCGGCAAGATCGGCGAGCACTACTGGTGGACGTTCTTCATGCGCTGGCTGCACATCGGCTCGGGCGTGATGTGGATCGGCCTGCTCTGGTACTTCAACTTCGTGCAGACGCCGTCGATGCCGCAGATCCCGGACGAGCAGAAGCCCGCGGTGAGCAAGGTGATCGCGCCGCGCGCGCTGTTCTGGTTCCGCTGGGCGGCGGCGTCGACGGTGGTCACCGGCCTGCTGCTCGCCTGGATGCTCGGCTTCATCGCGCAGGCGCTCTCGCTCGCGCCGGGCGCGCGCGCGATCGGCGTCGGCATGTGGCTCGGCCTCGTCATGGCGTTCAACGTCTGGTTCATCATCTGGCCGAACCAGAAGAAGGTGCTCGGCATCGTCACCGTGGACGCGACCGCCAAGGCCGCGGCCGCGAAGATGGCCGGCATGACCTCGCGCATCAACACCATGCTGTCGATCCCGATGCTGTACTGCATGGCGGCGCAGTCGCACGGCGGCTTCTAAGGCACGACCAACACTCGCGTATCCGCAACGGGGCCCTTCACGGGCCCCGTTGCGTTTCAGGAGGCGCACGTGGAACGTTTCACGATATCGCTCGATGACAAGCTCGCAGGCGATTTCGACCGGCTGGTGGGACGGCTCCGCTACGCGAGCCGCTCGGAGGCGCTGCGCGACATCCTGCGCGCACGCATCGAGGAGGAGCGCGCCGCCGCCGGGGAGTCCGAGCATTGCGTCGCGGCGCTGACTTACGTCTATAAGCACCACCAGCGGCAGCTGGTCGAGCGCATCGCCGGCCTGCAGCACGAGCATCACGACCTCGTGGTGTCGGCGATGCACATGCACATTGACCACGACCACTGCATGGAGACGGTGATGCTGCGAGGACATACCGAAGAGGTGCGCCGATTCGCTGACGCGATCACCGCGATCCGCGGCGTGCGGCATGGCCGGCTGCATTCGGTGAGTGTGGAGCCGACCGCGCCGCACCGGCACGCGCACGGCGCCGCCCACCGCCACCTCAAGCCTCGCAGCTAGCTCAGAAGCGCACTTGCAGCGCGAGCCGCAATGTGCGCGGCTCGACGGGGTGGAAATGCATGTCGCCCACGCCCTCGGCCGGCTCGCCCCGCAGGCGCGACGTGTAGAAATAGTCGATGTCGCTCGCCCTGCGGTCGAAGAGATTGAAGACGTCCAGGCTGAGCCGCACGCGCTCGTCGAGTTGCCGGCCGACGCGCAGGTAGGCGAGCGAGGTGGCGGCCGAGCGCTGCGAGTTGTCCTCGATGAGCGGGCGCGGGCCGAAATAGCGCCACTGCAGCGCGCCGAACCAGCCGTGCCAGTCGCTGAGCGTGAGGCCCATCGAGGCGACCTTGTCGATCGAGCCCGGGATGTAGTTGCCGACGGGGTCGTCCTCGATGAAGCGCGCCTTGGAGGACGAGAGGTTGAGGTCGAGCAGCAACCAGCGGGTGAGTATCCAGGAGTTCGTCCACTCCACGCCCTGGCGACGGCTCGGGCGGCTCGGCTCGGTATCGCCGGCATCGCCGCTGAAGACGAGCTCCGAGGCAAGCCGCAGCCGCCACAGCGCGAGCGAGCTCTGCAGGCCGGGAATGATCTCCGCGCGCACCCCTAGCTCGCCCCCGCGCGCCTTCACCAGCGGCGAGACGGGATCCACCGCCATGCCGGTCGACGGGCTCACGCGCGTGGTGGTGCCGCGCGCGTCGTTGCTGTGGAAGCCCTCGCCGTAGTTGACGAAGAACTCCGTCTTCGACCAGGGGCCCAGGATGAACGACAGCTTGGGCGAGGTGATGTGCGCCGAAACCTTGCCCGAGTTCGCAGGGCTGTCGCTCGCCACGTCGAAGCTGTAGCGATCGAAACGCAGGCCCAGCACGCTGCGCAGCCAGGCCGTCCATTGCACCGAGTTCTCGGCAAACAGGCCCGCGCTGCCCTCTTTCACATCGTCCAGACGCACCGTATCGACAACCTCGCGCTGCACTGTCTCCTGCAGGCCGAGCGGATTGACGCGGTCGTAGCGCAACTGCAGTCCCAACTTGTTCACCATCGCGGCATCGCCCAATTTGCCGGTCCAGGTACGCGCGACGTTCAGGCCCACCATGCTGCGCTTCTCCGACTGCTTGAACTGGTCGCCGTCGACCGGATCGCCCAGGTCGAAGGGATGCGCGAGGAAGAAGGTGAAGTTGCTGAACAGGTCGAGCCGGGAGCGCACCGCGTACGCGTTCAGCTGCAGCGCGCCGTCGGCGTAGACGCGCGACCAGTCCAGCGACAGGCTGGCGCGCGAGCTCTTGCCGCCGTCGGTCGGGGCGAGCGAGCCGAATCGGCCGATCAGCCCCACGTCCACGGCGCGCCTCGGAATCTGGTCGGTCGAGGTCCAGCGCCCGTCGTAGCCCATCGCGGTCAGGCCGACGCGGTTGTCGCCGCTCGCGAGGGACCAGCGCAGCACCGCGTTCAGCTTGCGGAAGTGCTCGGGCACGTCCCAAGGCCCGTCGTAGTGGTTGAGCTCGACCGCGCCCAGCAGCGTGCCCGCGGCGGCAGCGATTGAGCCGGCCCCAAGCAGCCGCTCGTAGCCGTTCTGCCCGAGCGAGAGCGAGGCGAACGGCCGCTCGACGCCGTCGAGGTAGCCGATGCGCGCCGAGCCCGCGCTGGAAAAGTCGCCGTCATCCGCGAAATACGGCCCCTTGCGGTAGTCGATGCGCGAGATCAGCTCGGGAATCACGAAGTTGAGATCGGTATAGCCCTGCCCGTGCGCGTTCGAGCGCATGTTGACGGGCATGCCGGCAACCCAGGTCGCGAAGTCGGTGCCGTGGTCCAGGTTGAAGCCGCGAAGGTAGTACTGGTTGGCCTTGCCGTCGCCGCTGTGCTGCGACACGATCATGCCGGGGACGAACTCGAGCACCTCGCCCGGCCTCAGCGTGGGCCGGTCCTCGATGAGCTTGCGCGTGGCCGTGCCCTCGCTCGCGGCGTCCGACGCGCCGACGCCGTTGTCGCGATGTCCTTCGACGACGATCGCGTCGAGCGCCGGCTCCGCGCTTGTGTTTTGCGCAGCGGCCTTCGGCGTCGCCACCCCCGCCAGCGCAATCGCGACCGTTGTCGCGATTACGCGGACCTCAACGCTCCCCATGCTCCCCTTGCCCCCTTGCTCGCTTATGGGTATGCAAAACGTGCATAATTAGCATACATGGGTTTGCCCGCCGTTCTGCTGTTTGGCACCGCTTTCGGAATGCTGCACGCGCTCGAGGCCGACCACCTCGCCGCCGTCGCGGCGCTGGCGGCACGCGACGGCACGCTGCGTGGCACGGTGCGGCAAGGCGTCGCCTGGGGCGCGGGCCACGCGTTGACGCTGCTCGCGTTTGGCGGCGCAGTGCTGCTGCTGGGAGCGGTGATCAATGCGCGCACTGCGGCGGCGCTGGAAGCCGCCGTCGGCGCGATGCTGGTGGCGCTAGGTGCGGATCTGCTGCGTCGGCTGCTGCGCGAGCGCAGCGAGCAGGTCAGCGCGCCGCGTGTGCCGATGCGTGCGGTTGCCGTCGGCATGATGCACGGCCTCGCGGGCTCGGCGGCGCTGGTCCTGCTGGCGCTGGAGCAGGTGGGCTCTCCGCTGGTGGGCGGAATCTACATTCTGATGTTCGGGCTCGGCTCCATCGCCGGCATGGCGACGCTGTCCGTAGCGATCGCGTTGCCGCTGCGGCTGACCGCCGCGCGACTCGCCGTGCTGAACCGCGTCCTGCAGGCAGCGATCGCCACCTTCAGCGTCGGGCTGGGGCTGCAGCTGCTGTACCGCAACCTCGCCTAGCGCGGCGCGAACGCCTCCAGGCCGCCGAGCTTCGTGCCGGGCCTGATGCCGCGCTGCGCGAACCAGCCTTTGTTCATCTCGAGCGCGTAGCGAACGGGGCGCTCGGCACAGTGCGAGTCCTCGGTCTGCGGCTGCATGTCGGCGATATTGACGATCGCTCCCATCGCGTCGACGAAGGCGACCGATAGCGGGATCAGCGTGTTCTTCATCCACATGCATTGCGCCGCGCTGTCCTCGAACACGAAGAGCATGCCGGCGCTCTGCGGCATCGACTTGCGGAACATGAGGCCCTGCATGCGCGAGCCCATGTCGTTGGCGACCTCGGCGTGGATGCGGTACATGCCGACGGTCAGGTCGACCGCGGGCAGCGGCGGCTGCTGCGCCCACGCGAAACCCGCGATCAGCCAACCCAGCAGGACGAACGCGCTACGCATCGGCGCCAGAAAAAGAAAAGGCAGGGCTGCGCCCTGCCTTCCCGCGAAGCATGGACTGCCTACTTCTTCTCGTCCTTCTTCTCCATCTTCTTGTCGTGCTTCTTCTCGGCCTTCTTGTCCGCCTTCTTCTCCATCTTCTTCTCGTCCTTCTTGTCGGCGGCAATGGCGGACACGCTCACAGCCGCGAACATGGCGGCAACGATCATCGACAGCAGCTTGGTCATGTACAGTCTCCTGAATTAGGCTTTTTGAGTTTGAACGGGGTGACGCAACGAGTTGCCGCCTCGCCCCGCTGGAAACAACGCGCGACGCTAAGAGCGGTTGACTGACCCTCCCGGTTTGACCCCCCCCTCGCAGGTCTTCCTGCGCAAGTCATTGTAAACAATAGGAGAATCGACATCAAACGACGCTAAGCCGCTGTTTTTCCACACATGTCCGGGGGCGCGCTCCCGGGCGCGGATGGCGCGCCGGCGGCGGCGGCGCTTGCGCGGCGCCGCGCCTCGACCTGGGCCGCGGCCGCGCGCGCTCCCGAGCGCCGGACGTTCCCTCAGAATCGTTGACCGCGGGCAAGGTCCCGGCGCTCGCGCAGCTCCGCGCGCGCCGGCGCGGGAGCGTGCGGCGCCTCGGGTCACGACCGGCGGCATTAAAATGTCGCCTTTCCCGCACCTCCCCACTCCTTCTCAGAGGCGATTTCCCGTGTCCTCGGCGAAACCCAAGATCATCTATACCCTCACCGACGAGGCGCCGCGCCTCGCGACGTACTCGCTGCTGCCCATCCTGCGCGCCTTCACGCGGCCGGCCGGCGTCGAGATCGAGGAGAGCGACATTTCGGTCGCGGCCCGCATCCTGGGACAGTTCCCCGAATACCTGTCGCCGGAGCAGCGCATCCCGGACACGCTGGCGGATCTCGGCAAGCTCACGCTCAGGCCCGAGGCCAACATCATCAAGCTGCCCAACATCAGCGCGCCAGTCGGGCAGCTGACGGCCGCGGTCAAGGAGCTGCAGGCGAAGGGCTACAAGGTGCCGGACTTTCCGGAGAATCCGAAGAGCGAGGAGGAAAAGAAGATCCGCGCGCGCTACTCGAAGGTGCTCGGCAGCGCGGTCAATCCGGTGCTGCGCGAGGGAAATTCGGACCGGCGCGCGCCGGCGGCGGTCAAGAATTACGCGCGCAAGAATCCCCATTCGATGGCCGCGTGGGATCCCGCCTCGCGCACGCACGTCTCGCACATGCACGCCGGCGATTTCTACCACGGCGAGAAATCGATGACCGTCACCCACGCCTGCGACGTGCGCATGGACCTGGTGACGAAGAGCGGCAAGACGCTGGTGCTGCGGCCGTCGATTCCCCTTCTCGAAGGCGAGGTGATCGACAGCATGTACATGAGCAAGAAGGCGCTGTGCGCATTCTTCGAGAAGGAGATCGAGCACTGCAAGAAGCACGACCTGCTGTTCTCGCTGCACGTCAAGGCGACCATGATGAAAGTCTCGCACCCGATCGTGTTCGGCCACGCAGTCAAGGTGTTCTACAAGGAGGTGTTCGACAAGCACGGCAAGACCTTCGCTGAGCTGGGCGTGAACGTGAACAACGGCTTCGCCAACGTGCTGGAGAAGATCAAGGCCCTGCCGGAAGCCAGGCGCAAGGAGATCGAGGCCGATATCAAGGCCTGCGAGGCGAAGCGCCCGCGCCTGTCGATGGTCGATTCGGCCAAGGGCATCTCCAACCTCTACAACCCCAACGACATCATCGTGGATGCCTCGATGCCGGCGATGATTCGCGCCGGCGGCCTGATGTGGGGACCGGACGGCAAGATGTACGAGACCAAGGCGGTGCAGCCAGAATCAACCTTCGCGCGCATCTACCAGGAGGTCATCAACTTCTGCAAGACCAACGGCGCCTTCGACCCGCGCACCATGGGCACGGTGCCCAACGTCGGCCTGATGGCGCAGCAGGCCGAGGAGTACGGCTCGCACGACAAGACTTTCGAGATCCCGGAGGACGGCGTGGCGCGCGTCGTTGACAACCACGACGGCCACGTGCTGATGGAGCAGAACGTCGAGGCGGGCGACATCTGGCGCACCTGCCAGGCGAAGGACGCCGCGATCCGCGACTGGGTCAAGCTCGCGGTCACGCGCGCGCGCCAGTCCAACACCCCGGCGGTGTTCTGGCTCGACGAGTACCGGCCGCACGAGAACGAGCTCATCAAGAAGGTGCGGCGCTACCTCAAGGACCACGACACCACCGGCCTGGAAATCCAGATCATGTCGCAGGTGCGCGGGATGCGGTATTCGCTCGAGCGGATCATCCGCGGCAAGGACACGATCTCGGTGACCGGCAACATCCTGCGCGACTACCTGACCGACCTGTTCCCGATCATGGAGCTGGGCACCAGCGCCAAGATGCTCTCGATCGTGCCGCTGATGGCCGGCGGCGCCATGTTCGAGACCGGCGCCGGCGGCTCGGCGCCCAAGCATGTGCAGCAGCTCACGCAGGAAAACCACCTGCGCTGGGACTCGCTCGGCGAGTACATGGCCGTCGCCGTTTCGCTGGAGGACGTCGGCTTCAAGCACCACAACAAGAAGGCCGCGATCCTCGCCAAGACCCTGGACGAGGCCACCGGCAGGCTGCTCGAGAACAACAAGTCGCCCTCGCCGAAGACGGGCCAGCTCGACAACCGCGGCAGCCAGTTCTACCTCGCCATGTACTGGGCCCAGGCGCTCGCCGCGCAGACCGAGGACGCGGAGTTGAAGGCCTACTTTGCGCCGCTCGCGAAGACCCTGGCGGACAACGAGAAGAAGATCGTCGACGAGCTCAACGCCGTCCAGGGCAAGCCGGCGGACATCGGCGGCTATTATGCCGCCAGCCCGGCCAAGGCCGGCGCCGTGATGCGCCCCAGCCCGACCTTCAATGCCGTGATCGACGCGCTCGCAGCCTGATCGAACGTCCCGGATCCCATGGCCTACCGACACATCAAGGTTCCCTCCGGCGGCGAGAAGATCAAGGTCAACAAGGACTTCTCGCTCTCCGTTCCCGACCAGCCGATCATCCCGTACATCGAGGGCGACGGCACCGGCGTCGACATCACGCCGGTGATGCTCAAGGTCGTCGACGCGGCGGTGAAGAAGGCCTACGGCGGCAGGAAGAGGATCGTCTGGATGGAGATGTACGCCGGCGAGAAGTCCTGCAAGGTCTACGGCGAGAACGTCTGGCTGCCCGACGAGACGCTCGAGGCCTCCAAGGAGTTCGTGGTGTCGATCAAGGGCCCGCTCACCACGCCGGTGGGCGGCGGCATCCGCTCGATCAACGTCGCGCTGCGCCAGGAGCTGGACCTCTACGTGTGCCTGCGGCCCGTGCGCTGGTTCACGGGCGTGCCCTCGCCGGTGAAGCGCCCGCAGGACGTCGACATGGTGATCTTCCGCGAGAACGCCGAGGACATCTACGCCGGCATCGAATGGCCGGCGAATTCCGCCGAGGCGAAGAAGGTCATCGACTTCCTCATCAAGGAGATGAAGGTCAGGAAGATCCGCTTCCCCGGCTCCTCGGCGATCGGCATCAAGCCGGTCTCGATCGAGGGCTCGGAGCGCCTGATCCGCCGCGCCTACCAGTACGCCATCGACAACAAGAGGAAGTCGGTGACGCTCGTGCACAAGGGCAACATCCAGAAGTTCACCGAGGGCGGCTTCCGCGACTGGGGCTACCAGCTCGCGCAGAAGGAGTTCGGCGCGAAGCCCATCGACGGCGGCCCGTGGTGCAGCTTCAAGAACCCCAAGGGTGGCCCGGACATCGTGGTGAAGGACGTCATCACCGACGCCATGCTGCAGCAGATCCTGCTGCGGCCGGCGGAGTACGACGTGCTGGCGACCACCAACCTGAACGGCGACTACCTCTCGGACGCGCTCGCGGCCGAGGTGGGCGGCATCGGCATCGCGCCGGGCGCGAACCTGTCGGACACCGTGGCGATGTTCGAGGCCACGCACGGCACGGCGCCCAAGTACGCGGGCAAGGACCAGGTCAACCCGGGCTCGGAGATCCTCTCGGCCGAGATGATGCTGCGCCACATGGGCTGGACCGAGGCGGCCGACGCGATCCTGCGCTCGATGGAGAAGGCGATCGGCGACAAGATCGTCACCTACGACTTCGCGCGCCAGATGGAGGGCGCGAACAAGGTGTCCTGCTCCGGCTTCGGCCAGGCGATGATCGAGAGAATGTGAATTTGTGCCGCAAGAAAAAGCCGCCCGAGGGCGGCTTTTTTGTTGCCTGCCGGAATCCGGGCGGCTAGCTCTTCTGGATGTTCGAGGCCTGCTTCCCTTTGGGTCCCTGCACGACGTCGAAGCTGACCTTCTGGCCTTCCTTCAGCGTCTTGAAGCCCTGCATGTTGATCGCCGAGAAATGCGCGAACAGGTCCTCGCTGCCGTCGTCCGGCGTGATGAACCCGTAGCCTTTCGCGTCGTTGAACCACTTCACGGTGCCTGTTGCCATCCCGTCCCTCTCCGCTTGGTTGACGATTCCGGGATCCCTCCCCGGGCCATGCCTGAACTTCACGACTCCGCCGCGCTCAAAGTGCAGCCAGCCTGAATCCAAACATCCGGCGGCTTTTACGCGCCTTCCAAACCCCCGTCAAGGGGCGGGGTTTCGGGGTTTGCGCTCCCCCAGCGCATTGATTAGGATGGGAATCGCCGGCCAGCACATGCATGCAGCACAAGGACGACTCGGTAGTCGAGGCGAAGAAGGCGAAGGTCAAGCTTCCGCCGCTGTACCAGGTTTTGCTGCTCAACGACGACTACACGCCGATGGAGTTCGTGGTGCTGGTGCTGCAGAAATTCTTCGGCATGAACCGGGAGCGGGCGACCCAGGTGATGCTCAAAGTCCATCGCGAAGGCATGGGCGTGTGCGGCGTCTACCCGCACGACGTCGCCTCCACCAAGGTCCAGCAAGTGTCGAACTACGCGCGCAAGCACCAGCATCCGCTGCAGTGCGTGATGGAGAAGACCTGACATGATCGCCCAAGAGCTCGAAGTCAGCCTGCACATGGCGTTCGTCGAGGCGCGCCAGAAGCGCCACGAGTTCATCACCGTAGAGCACCTGCTGCTCGCGCTGCTCGACAATCCCACGGCGGCCGAGGTGCTGCGCTCCTGCGGCGCGAACATGGACGAGCTGCGCAAGAGCCTCACGCAGCACATCACCGAGCAGACGCCGCGCATCGCCGCCGACCGCGAGGTCGACACGCAGCCCACGCTCGGCTTCCAGCGCGTGATCCAGCGCGCGATCCTGCACGTGCAGTCCTCGGGCAAGAAGGAGGTCACCGGCGCCAACGTGCTGGTGGCAATCTTCGGCGAGAAGGACTCGCACGCGGTCTATTTCCTGCAGCAGCAGGGCATCTCGCGCCTGGACGTCGTCAACTACATCTCGCACGGCATCACCAAGGCCGCGCAGCCCCACCAGGGCAAGCCGGAGCAGGACGCCGAGCAGGAGAACCAGGGCGAGGCCGCGAACAGCCCGCTCGACAATTACACGCAGAACCTCAACGCGCTCGCGCTCGCGGGCAAGATCGACCCGCTCATCGGCCGCGACCGGGAGCTCGAGCGCGTGATCCAGACGCTGTGCCGGCGCCGCAAGAACAACCCGCTGCTGGTGGGCGAGGCCGGCGTGGGCAAGACGGCGATCGCCGAGGGCCTCGCGCGGCGCATCGTCGAGGGCAGCGTGCCCGAGCTGCTGGAGAAGAGCACGGTCTACGCGCTCGACATGGGCGCGCTGCTCGCGGGCACCAAGTACCGCGGCGACTTCGAGCAGCGCTTGAAGGCGGTGCTCAAGCAGCTCATCGACAACCCGAACGCGATCCTGTTCATCGACGAGATCCACACCGTGATCGGCGCGGGCGCGGCCTCCGGCGGCACGCTGGACGCCTCCAACCTGCTCAAGCCCGCGCTGTCCACGGGTCAGCTGA
>Ga0335082_10009791_pt1 | contig 10401 bp, 10 predicted proteins | sample Lox_Sample_41_FD_206718 | JGI IMG/M metagenome (GOLD analysis project Ga0335082, IMG submission 206718) | Soil microbial communities from Loxahatchee National Wildlife Refuge, Florida, United States - Lox_Sample_4.1 | ecosystem: Environmental > Terrestrial > Soil > Wetlands | place: USA...
GCGCTGTCCTGGCAGGCGAGCCACGATGCGCTCACCGGGCTCATCAACCGCCGCGAGTTCGACAACAAGCTGCACGGCGCACTGCTGTCGGCGCAGCGCGGCGAGGGCGGTTACGCGCTGCTGTACATCGACCTCGATCAGTTCAAGGTGGTGAACGACACCTGTGGCCACCAGGCCGGCGATCGGCTGCTGCGTGACGTCACCGGGCTGCTGCAGACGCGGGTGCGCACCACCGACACCATCGCGCGCCTCGGCGGGGACGAGTTCGGCGTGCTGCTCGAGGGCGTGGCGCTCGAGCAGGCGACGCGCATCGCCGAGGGCGTGCGCCAGGCGATCCGCGACTTCCGCTTCACCTGGGGCGGCAGCACCCTCTCGGTCGGTGCCAGCATCGGCATCGTGCAGATCCGCGCCGAGACCGAGAACGTGGCGAGCGTCATGTCGGCCGCCGACATCGCCTGCTACGCGGCCAAGGACGCCGGCCGCAACCGCATCCACGTCTATGGCGCGGACGGGGTCTCGCACCGCCACAAGGAGATGCACTGGGTGGCGCGGGTCACGCGCGCCGCGGAGGACAACCGCTTCGAGCTGTTCTTCCAGCCGATCGTGCCGCTGCACGCCAGCCTCTCGACCCGCGCCTTCCACGAGCTCACGGTGCGGCTGCGCGATGACAGCGGCGAGCTCGTGGCGCCCACCGAATTCATCCCCGCCGCCGAGCGCTACAACGTCATGTCGGGCATCGACCGCTGGGTCGTCGAGCGGGCGCTCGCGCTGCTGCGGCAGCGCCAGCACGCCGGCCTGCCGCTGCCGCTGCTCGCGGTCAACCTCTCGGGCACCTCGCTCAACGAGCAGTCCTTCGTCGACTTCGTGCTGCAGAGCGTCGGGGAGCCGCAGCTCGCCAGCGCGCTGTGCTTCGAGATCACCGAGACCGCGGCGGTCACGAGCCTCGCCAACGCCCGCTTCCTCATGAGCGAGCTGAAGACCCGCGGCTGCAAGTTCTCGCTGGATGACTTCGGCACCGGCGTGTCCTCGTTCGTGTACCTGAAGTCGCTGCCGGTGGATTACCTGAAGATCGACGGCCAGTTCATCAGCCACATCACCCAGGATCCGATCAACCGCAGCATGGTCGAGGCGATCAGCAAGGTCGGGCGCGCGCTCGGCATCGCGACCGTCGCCGAGTGCGTCGAGAGCGAGGCGGTCCTCGGGGCCCTGAAGAGCCTCGGCGTCGATTACGCGCAGGGCTTCCACCTGGCCACCCCACGCCCGATCGGCGAACTGCCCTAGCCCTGGCGCGGCCGCCGGCGGCCGGCGCGCGTCCGTTTTCGTCGTGTGCACCCGGGAGGGCTTCCCGTAGAATGCCGCGCTTTAGGCAACGGACGCTCAGCATCGTGCCTTCGTCCCCGAAGCTCCTCACCCTGGCGCTGCTTGGCGCAGCAGCCCTGCCCGCCGCCGCCGCCCCCACTACCGCGCCGATCGTCGGGGCGCCCTCGGCCGAGACGGTCGCCGTGCAGCTGCGCGATGCCGCGCTTGCCGGTCATGACATGGCCTACAGCTGGGTGAGCGAGCTCACCACGCGCTTCGGGCCGCGTCCGGCGGGCTCGGACAACGAGCACCAGGCGGCACAGTGGGCCGCGGCGCGCCTGAAGGCGCTGGGGTTCGACAACGTGCACATCGAGAGCTTCCCCATCACCGCCTGGGTGCGCGGCGCGGAGGCGGGTGAGCTCATCGCGCCGACCCGCCAGCCGCTGGTGCTCGCCGCCCTCGGGGAATCCCCGCCGACCCCGACCCAGGGCCTCGAGGGCGAGGTGGTGGTGTTTGCATCGCTCGCCGAGCTCCAGGCGGCTCAGCCCGGCTCGCTCGCCGGGCGCGTCGCCCTGGTCGCGAACCGCATGGTGCGCACCCAGGACGGGGAGGGCTACATCGCCGCCGTCGGGGCGCGCATCGAGGGGCCCGCCGCCGCGGCGCGTGCCGGGGCGATCGCCTTCCTCATGCGCTCCGTCGGCACCGACAGCCACCGCATCGCCCACACCGGCACCACGCGCTACGTCGCTGGCAAGGTGCCCTTGCCCTGCTTTGCGCTCAGCGCGCCCGATGCCGAGCAGCTCGAGCGTCTCGCGGCCCTCGGCCTGAGCCCGCGCGTGCACCTGTATTCCGCGGCGAGCTACGTGAGCGATGCGCATTCGCAGGACGTGATCGCGGATGTGCGCGGCACGCTCAAGAGCGAGGAGTTCGTGCTGCTCGCGGCGCACCTGGACAGCTGGGACCAGGGGACAGGTGCGATCGACGATGGCGCCGGGACCGCGATCATCACCGCCGCGGCCAAGCTAATCCGCGACCTGCCGCACCGCCCCAAGCGCACGGTGCGCGTCGTGCTGTACGGGTCGGAGGAGATCGCCCAGCCGGTCAAGCCCTTCGGGGACTTCGGCGGCTATGCCTACGCGAACAATCACGCCTCAGAGCTCGCCCGCCACGTGCTCGCCGGCGAGAGCGACAGCGGCACCGACCGGATCTACGCCCTCGGTCTGCCGGGCGCGGTGCGTCGCGGCGCCTTCGCCGATGCCGTGCAGCGCGTGCTCGGGCCCCTCGGCATCATCCCGGCCGCGGCGCCGCGTGACGGCGGCGCGGACGTCGCGCCGATCGCGGAAGCCGGCGTACCGGTGTTCGCACTGAACCAGGATTCCTCGCGTTACTTCGACATCCACCACACGAGCGATGACACCCTCGACAAGGTCGACCGCGTGCAGCTTGAGCAGAACGTAGCCGCGTGGGCGGCCCTGATCTGGCTGGCCGCCGACAGCGACGTCAACTTCCGCGGTCCGGCCGTGCCGGGGCCGGCGGAGCGGTGAGCTGCCCGGCGCGGGGCGCGCGCTGAGGGAAGTGCCGTGGGACCGCTCAGCGGGGTGCGCGTACTTGATCTGACGCGGGTGCTCGCCGGGCCCTGGTGCACGCAGCTGCTGGCGGACTTCGGCGCCGACGTCATCAAGGTCGAGGAGCCCACGCGCGGGGACGACACGCGCCAGTGGGGGCCGCCTTGGCTCACCGATGCGCGCGGCACGGCGACTTCCGACTCGGCGTATTTTCTCAGCGCCAATCGCGGCAAGCGCTCCGTGACCCTCGATCTCGCCCACCCGCAGGGGGCGCGCCTGGCGCGCGAGCTCGCCCTCACCTCGGACGTGCTGGTCGAGAACTTCAAGGTCGGGGGGCTCGCCCGCTATGGCCTGGGTTACGGCGATCTCGCGGCGCTGCATCCGCGGCTGATCTACTGCGCGATCTCCGGCTTCGGGCAGGACGGCCCGGAGGCGAGCCGTCCGGGCTACGACGCGATGATCCAGGCCATGGGGGGGCTGATGAGCCTGACGGGTGTTCCCGAGGGCGAACCGGGTGCCGGGCCCATGAAGGTCGGGGTCGCGGTGGCGGATCTGATGGCCGGCATGTACGCGGTGACGGCGATTCTTGCGGCGCTCTACGAGCGTGCCGGCTCAGGTTCCGGGCAGTACATCGACCTCGCGCTGCTCGACACGCAGATCGCCTGGCTCGCGAACCAGAATCTCAATTTCCTCCTGAGCGGCCGCTCACCCGAGCGCCACGGCACCGCGCACCCGAACATCGCTCCCTACCAGTCCTTCGCGACGCAGGACGGCTATCTGATGCTCGCGGTGGGCAACGATCGGCAGTTCGCCGCGTTCTGTCGGGCCGCGGAACTCGGAGAGCTCGCCGGCGATGCGCGCTTCGCGACCAACGCGGCACGCGTCGCGCACCGCGCCGCGCTCACCGAGTACATCGCGCAGGCGATGCGCGCGCGCAGCACGGCCTGGTGGCTCGCCGCGCTGCAGGCGGCCGGCGTACCCTGCGGACCCATCAATACGCTGGCGGAGGCGTTCGCCGAGCCGCAGGTGCAGCACCGGCAGCTGCGGCTTGACCTGCCGCACAAGCTCGCGGGCAGCGTCCCGGGTGTGCGCCAGCCGGCGCGCTTCTCGCGCAGCGCGCCCGAGTACCGTCGCGCGCCGCCGCTGCTCGGCGAGCACACCGAGGAGGTGCTGCGCGAGCGCCTCGGGCTGAGCGCGCAGGAGATCGGGCAGTTGCGCAGCGGCGGGGCGCTCGGCAAAGTGACTCCATGAGCGAGCAGGTCCGCGTGAGCACTGCGGAGGGCGTGTGCGAAGTGCGCCTGAGCCGCCCCGAGAAGCGCAACGCCATCACCCTGGCCATGTACCAGGGACTCACCGCCGCGCTCGCGGCGGCGCAGGCGGATGCCGGCGTGCGCGCCGTCCTCCTGAGCGGCGAGGGTCCCGGATTCTGCGCCGGCAACGACCTCAACGACTTCCTCGGCGGCCCCGAGGTCTCCGGCGCTCACCCGGTGATGGGATTCCTGCACGCACTGGCCACTTTCGGCAAGCCGCTGCTGGCGGCCGTGCACGGGCAGACGGTGGGTATCGGCGTCACGATGCTCCTGCACTGCGATCTGATCGTGGCGGGGCGCGGCACGCAGTTCTCGATGCCGTTCGTCTCCCTGGGCCTGGTGCCGGAGGCCGCAAGCTCGCTGCTCCTGCCGCAGCGGCTCGGCCCGCAGCGCGCCGCCGAGCTGCTGCTGCTCGGCCAGCCCTTTGATGCGGCCGCGGCGCTCTCCTACGGTCTCATCAACCGGATCGTCGAGGAGACGCAGCTCGCTGCGGAGGCGCGCGCGCTCGCCCAGGCCGTGGCACGGCAGCCGCCGCTCGCGCTCGCGGCGACGCGCCGCCGGCTGCGCCCGGATCCCGCCGCCACGCTGGCGCGCATCGACGAGGAGGCGGCCACGTTTGGCGCGCTGCTGAAGGGCAGCGAGTTCAAGGCCGCGGTGAGCGCCTTCCTCGCACGCGCCAAGGCCAGGTAGCCGTGCCCATCTACTCCCTCGACGGGTTCGTGCCGGTCGTCGATCCGAGCGCGTTCATCCATCCGCAGGCGGTGCTGATCGGCGACGTCATCGTCGCGGCACGCTGCTACGTGGGCCCCTGTGCCTCGCTGCGCGGTGACTTCGGCCGCATCGTCATGCAGGAAGGCGCGAACGTGCAGGACTGCTGCGTGCTGCACAGCTTCCCGGAGAAGGACGCGCTGCTCGAGCCGGATGCGCACATCGGCCACTCGGCGGTGCTGCACGGCTGCACGATCCGCCGCGGCGCGCTGATCGGCATCGGCGCCGTCGTCATGGATGGGGCGGTGGTCGAGGAGGAGGCGTTCGTCGGTGCCGCGAGCTTCGTGCGCGCCGGCTTCGTGGTGCCCAAGCGCACCCTCGTGATGGGCGTCCCGGCCCGCGTCGTGCGCGAGCTGAAGCCCGAGGAGATCGCCTGGAAGGCGGTCGGCACGCGCGAGTACCAGGAGCTCGCCGTGCGCTGCCGAGCCAGTCTCAAGGAGTGTGCGCCGCTCACGGCGGTCGAGCCCGACCGTCGGCGCTTTGGCAGTTCGGCGGCGGTCCCGCTGCACACCCTGGAGCGCAAGTAGCCGCGCTCAGCGCGTGAGGTCGGCCTCCGGCGGGTCAGCGGCATCCGGGTTGATGACGCCGAACAGCGCCGGCACACAGGCGTAAAAGAGGCGAATGCCCTCGCCGTGCAGCTGCTTCAGCAGCTGCTGCGCTTCGGCGTCGGTGACGATGAACTCGACCTCCACGGTGAGGGTGCCGGCGAGCTCGAAGAAGGTGCTCTCGTGCACCACGTGGTGGCGGCCGAATCCGGCCATGGCCCGAAACGCCGAGCCGCCGCGGATGCCGACGCCGTTGGCGCGCTCGAGCAGCCACTCCCACACCAGGCGCCCCTGATGCCGGTGGTTCTCGTGGACGTAGAACCTGAGGAACGAGCCTTGCATGCGCGTGTGCTCCTTCGGGTTTTTCGGCTGCTCAGCTGCGCAGCAGGGCCACCGTGCCGATGCCGGCAAAGGTCATGAGGATCGAGCCGGCGAGGTGCGCCGCAGCGTGGCCCACCGCCCACGCCATCCGCCCCTGCTGCAGCAGCGTCACGATCTCCGCCGAGAAGGTCGAGAAGGTGGTCAGGCCGCCGCAGAAGCCGGTGATCACGAGCAGCCGCCATTCGGGAGCGATGGCGGAATACACGGCAAAGCCAGCCACCGCGACTCCGATGATGTAGCCGCCGATCAGGTTGGCAGCCAGCGTCCCGGGCGGGATGGTGGGGAAGTGCGCATTGAGAAAGAGTCCGAGCCACCAGCGCAGCAGGGCGCCCAGGCTCGAGCCGACACTGATGGCGAGGATCGATTTCCAGATCACGCCGTCCTTGTACCGCAGCGCGCGAACCTCGTGCAACGGTTCGAGTATCCTGTCGCGCGCGATGATCCCCGCACCGACGCGGCCGCAGCAGCGAACAACATGCACCGGACCTTACGACTTGCCATGCGCCTGATGATGCTCGCCCTGGCCGCGCTGCTCGCCGGCGGCTGCGGCCGCCACGCACCCGCGACCGAGGATGCGCGCCTGCAGGCGCTCTACACGACCGAGTGGAAGTGGCGCACCGACCAGCAGCCCGACAGCGAGGACACCACCCGTCCGGTGGCCGACCACCTGCCGCGCGTGGACCCGGCGACGCAGGACATGCGGCTGAAGTACTGGGAGGAGATCGACAAGCGCCTCGCGGGCATCGAGCGCGCGCGCCTGTCGCCGCGCGAGCAGGTGAACTACGACGTCTACCGCGCGCAGGTCGCGGTGCTCATCGCCCACCAGCGCTTCCGCGACTACGAGATGCCGGCGAACTCGGACACCACCTTCTGGACGGACATCGGCTACACCGCGCGACGGCCGTTCCTGCACCTCGAGGACTACGAGCACTGGATCGCGCAGATGAAGGACATCCCGCGCTACTTCCACGAGGAGATGGACGAGATGCGTGCGGGCCTCAAGCGCGGCTTCACGCCGCCGCGCGTGACGCTCGCCGGGCGCGATGCCTCGCTGACCAACGTCACCGAGGCCACGCCGGAGGCGAGCCTGTTCTACACGCCCTTCCAGGAAATGAACGGCATCGCGCCCGAGAAGCAGCAGCAGCTGCGCGCCCAGGCCGTGCAGGTGATCCGCGAGGTGGTGCAGCCGGCCTACGTCGAGCTGCTGAAGTTCATGCGCGAGGAATACGTGCCGGGCGCGCGCACCAGCCTCGCCGCCGAGGCGCTGCCGGAGGGCAGGAGCTACTACCGCGCCAAGATCCTCGAATTCACCACGCTCGACATGGAGCCCGCGGCCATCCACGAGCTCGGCGTCACGGAGGTGCAGCGACTGCACGCGGCGATGCTCGCCGCCATGGCCGAGACCGGCTTCAAGGGCGACTTCGCCGCCTTCCAGAAGTTCCTGCGCAGTGATCCGCGCTTCTACGTCAAGACGCCGCAGGAGCTGCTGATGCAGGCTGCCTGGATCGCCAAGCGCTTCGACGGCAAGGTGTCACGGTTCTTCGGCTACCTGCCGCGCGCGCGCTTTGCAATCAGGCCCGTACCGGATGACCTGGCGCCGTTCTACACCGCCGGCCGCGGGGGCACGGGTGTCTACCTGGTCAATACCTACGACCTGCCGAGCCGCCCGCTCTACAACCTCACGGCCCTCACGCTGCACGAGTCCGCGCCGGGCCACGCGTTCCAGATGCCGATCGCTGCGGAGCACAAGGACCAGCCCGCCTTCCGGCGGCTCACCTACATCTCGGCATACGGGGAGGGGTGGGCGCTGTACTGCGAGCAGCTCGGCACCGAGATGGGGATGTACGAGACCCCTTACGACCGCTTCGGCATGCTCGGCTACCAGATCTGGCGCGCCGCGCGGCTGGTGGTCGACACCGGCATTCACTCGCAGGGCTGGACGCGCGAGCGGGCCATCGACTACTTCCGCCAGTACACCGCGCTTCCGGAGCGTGAGATCGGCACCGAGATCGACCGCTACATCGCCTGGCCCGGGCAGGCGCTTTCCTATTACCTCGGCGAGCGCGCCATCCTCGAGGGTCGGGCGCGGGCCGAAAAGGCCCTCGGCGAACGCTTTAACGTGCGCGCCTTTCACGATGCGGTTCTGGAGCTCGGGTCGGTGCCGCTGCCGGTGCTGGCGGCGCGCATCGACCGCTTCATAGCCGAGGGCGGCCGGGGCCCATATCCCGACATGGAATAGGGCGGCTTCTTTGGAGGTAAGATGGGGCGCGCTTGATCCGCGTGAACCTACGGAAAAACCACAAGGGGAGACGCTATGAAACGCTCGACGTGGCTGGTGGCGCTCGGTGCGGCGCTGGCGATCGCGACGACTCAGTCCGCCAATGCCGAAGCGGTCACCAACAGCCAGCAGGAGAAGATGAAAGAGTGCAACGCGGAGGCCTCGGGGAAATCCCTGGCCGGGGATGACCGCAAGACTTTCATGAAGAGCTGTCTTTCGAGCAAGGGCGTGAAGCTGTCCAACAGCCAGCAACAACGCATGAAGGACTGCAACGCGGATGCGAACACCAAGAGCCTGAAGGGCGATGACCGCAAGGCCTTCATGAAGACCTGTCTGTCCAGCGCTCACTGAGCGCCAGCCCGCGCAGAATGCGAGCCGCCCGCCGAGCGCAGCCGGCGGGCGGCCTGCGGCGCGCGCTCAGGGACCCGTCAGCGGCCGGATGAAACGCCGCGCGAAGTCCTCCATGGCGTGCTTCTTCTGGTCCAGCGTCGAGGTCTTGCCGACGGTGTACATGAACGGGTAGCTGACGCCGCTCGTCATGCCGGCATCGCCGAGACGCTGAAAGGTGCCGAGGTCGGGTGGGGACGACAGCCCGATCACCGTCTCGAACGGCAGGTGATCGCGCCCGGCGGCCCGGCGCAGGCGGCGGAATTCGTCGAGGATCGCCGGGACCTCCTCGGGCTTGTTCCCCGCGCCGATCCAGCCGTCCGCCTTCTCGGCGGCGCGCTTGAGCGCCACGGGCGAGGTGCCGCCGGTGAATATCGGTACGGTGCGCTCGGGGGCGGGCGAGATCTGCAGCGGCGGGAAGTCGATGAGCGTGCCGTGGTACTCCACCATGCCCCCGCCCCAGAGCTGGCGCAGCGCGTCCAGCTGCTCGTCGAAGCGCCGCCCGCGGGTATGGAAATCGACGCCATAGATGTCGAACTCGTCCTTCATCCAGCCGATGCCCGCGCCCAGGATGAAGCGATTGCCGCTGAGGATCGCGAGCGTCCCGGTGGCGCGGGCTACTTCGAAGACGTTGCGCAGCGGCAGCACGTAGACCGCGACCGCGAAGCGGATGCGCCGCGTGACCGCGGCGATGGCGCCGATCGTCGCCCAGCAATCCGGGTACCAGGAATCGGGCGCCATCGGGGGCCTGCCGTCGGCAGAGTAGGGGTAGGGCGCTTTCACCTCGAGTGGGTAGACGCCGTGATCGCCGAGCATGACGCCCTCGAACCCAAGCTCCTCCGCGAAGCGCGCGACGTCGAGAATCTGCTCGGGCTCCATCCAGGTGAGCATCTGATAGAACTTCATGCGTGCCCCCCTCAGCGCGCGTACCTGCCGCGGTTGAAGAAGCGGTCGAAGGCTTCCGGGTCCGCGGCACCGAAAGCGACCCGGTCTCGGTCGAGGAAGCGCTCACCGCTCGCCACGCCGCGCGCGACCGCCGCACGCTCACCGACGGTACCGAACCAGCGCGCGAGCGCCGGCCATTCGCGCAGCGCCTGGCCGCTCTGCGCGGGGCCGGTCAGCCACGGATAGATCGAACTCGCCGTGCGGATCCAGGGCCAGGTGGCGACGTCGGCGATCGAGTAGCTCTCGCCTCCCAGGTAGCTTGCCTGCGAAAGTCGCTTCTCCAGCACGCCGAACACGCGGCGCACCTCGCTGGTGTAGCGCTGCAGGCTGTAGTCGTTGCCGGCCGGCGCGTAGCGGGTGAAGTGCACCAGCTGCCCGAACATCGGCCCGACCGAGGCCAGCTGCAGGACCAGCCACTCGAGCACGGTGATGCGCTCGACGCCGGCCGCCGGCAACAGGCGGCCGGTCTTCTCGGCCAGATAGATGAGTATGGCGCCGCTTTCGAACACCGGCAGCGGCGCCCCTGCGGGTCCGTCCTGATCCACGATGACCGGCACCTTGTTGTTCGGGCTGATCTGCAGGAACTGCGGCGTGTGCTGCTCGCCGGCGAACACGTTGACGTGGTGCTGCCGGTAGGCGAGGCCGACCTCCTCGAGCATGATGGTGATCTTCACCACGTTCGGGCTGCTCATGCCGTAGACGTCGATCATCCCCGGGCTCCCGCTGATGCTGCGCGATGGCTGCGCCGCACCGTGCGCGAAGCCTCCGGCGGACGCATCGCCCAAATGCGTGAGGTGCGGCGGCCTTACCCCATATGCGCGATGACCCGGACCGGTGAAATGCGGGTAGGCTAGCGTCAGGGTGGCCGGGAGCACTTGTGGCGGATTCGGTGCGCGAGCTCAGTGACAAGCAGGCGCTGCTCG
>Ga0335082_10009792_pt1 | contig 10401 bp, 9 predicted proteins | sample Lox_Sample_41_FD_206718 | JGI IMG/M metagenome (GOLD analysis project Ga0335082, IMG submission 206718) | Soil microbial communities from Loxahatchee National Wildlife Refuge, Florida, United States - Lox_Sample_4.1 | ecosystem: Environmental > Terrestrial > Soil > Wetlands | place: USA: Florida...
TCGCCGCCGCGGTCGGCGTCGGGGCGCGGCGATCGGCCACCAGGTCGGCGATGGTGATATCGATCTCGTGGCCGACGGCGGAGACCACGGGCACCCGCGACGCGGCGATGGCGCGTGCCACGCGCTCGTCGTTGAACGCCCACAGGTCCTCGACCGATCCACCACCGCGGCCGACGATGATCACATCGACCGATTGCAGGCGCTGCAGGTCGGCGAGCGCGTCGACGATGTCCGGTGGGGCCTCCTTGCCCTGCACGCGGACCGGCCGCACGACCACGTGGACAGCAGGAAAACGGGCGCACAGGACGACCAGCAGGTCATGGATGGCGGCGCCGTTCAAGGCGGTGACGATCCCGACTGCCCGCGGCATGAACGGCAACGGGCGTTTACGCGCCTCGGCAAACAAGCCGTCTGCGGCGAGCCGCTGCTTGAGCTGCTCGAGCGCAAGTTGGAGGCTCCCGAGCCCGCGCGGCTCCATCGCCTCCACGTAGAGTTGCAGGTTGCCGCGGACCTCATAGAGGCCGACGCGGCCGCGTACGATGACCTCCATGCCGTCGGCGGGACGAAAAGGGAGCACCTGGTTGGCCGAACGAAACATGACGGCGGCGAGCTGGCTGCGAGCGTCCTTGAGGCTGAAGTAGAAATGTCCGGAGGGTGGCACGCGGAAGTTCGAGATCTCACCGACCACCCACACCTCATCGAGGGTCTCATCGAGAGCGGCGCGCACGCGCTGGGCGAGCTGCGAGACGGTCAGGATGTTGGCAAGCGCCGAGAGGGCCATGGGCAACTGCATGCCGCGACTGTAACAGATGGCTCAGCGACGCGACAAGGACCGTTCCGCCACGAGCGCCGACACCGGGACGAGGTCGACGCCGGCGGCTGCGAAGTCGCCGAGCGTGGCTTGCAGCGCCGCCAGCGTGGCCTGCCGCGGGTGACCGATCGCGATGGCCCGGCCGCGCACGCGGGCCAGTTGCAGCGCACTCTGCAGCTGTTCGCGGATGGCTGCCTCTTCGTCCGTATCATCGAGAAAGACGTCGCGTCCGGCGCAGGGGAGGGCGATGCGTGTGGCGACGTCGCAGGCGACGCTGCGCGGCGTCGTGCGGCTGTCGATGAAGAACAGTCCCTTCTCCTTCAGACGTTCGAGGATCCACTGCATCCGCTCCCGATCGGCGGTGAGCCGCGACCCCATGTGGTTGTTCACGCCTACCGCCTGCGGCAGCGCGGCCAGGCTGTCGTCAACGCCGCGCAGGATGGTGCTGCGGTCGGCGTCGGCATGCAGCACCTCGGTGGCGCCGAACTCCTCACCGCTTTCGGCTTCCATAGGCAGGTGGACGAGGACTTCGCGATGAAACAGTCCGGCCAGCTGGGCGGCCTGTTGGGAGAACGGCCGGAAGGGCATGATGGCGAGGGTCAGCGGAGCGTCGAGGTCGACCAAGGCGCGTGCCATGCGCAGGTCGTTGCCCAGGTCATCAATGATGATGGCGACCTGCGGTCGCTGCGTCACCCAGTGCAAGGTCAGGGTGTGTGTCAGCAGCCCGTCGACACCGATCAGGACCTGCGCGCCGTCGGCTTCCGCGGCGACGCGCACCGTGACGCCAGGGGCGGCGCTGCGCACGGGTTGCATCGTCTCGTTGATCGCGGCCGGCTCTTGCGGTTGCGCGAGCGACAGGTCGTAGCGCCGGTGTGTCCAGCGCAGCGCCCCGGCGCCGTTCGGTTCCTCATGTGGTGTCGGCAATGGCCAGGGGAGACGCTCGAGGGCCTTGGTGACCTGATCGATACGCGCCGGAAAATCGGCGGCCCAGTTCGAGTTGGGGGTCGGTGGCGGTGCAGTCGGCAGCTCGACGTCGCGCAAGGACAACGCGCTGACGTAGATGAGCACCGCGAGGATGGCGGACCAGACGCAGCCGAAAAGCCAACCCCAGCTGAACAGACGTGGCCGGGTGCGCGGCACGCGTTCAGCCCAAAACGGAAAGCCCTCTGGATCTCAGAGGGCTTTCCGATATCGAGGGCACGAACCAAGTATGGTTCACGGCGCGTTCTGCGCGACCACGGTTTTGAAGACGTTCCAGCTCTTTAGGAGCTCCAGGGCGCGATCGAGTTGCGGGTCTTTGCCCACCTCGCCTTCGCGCAGCAGGGGCACCTCTTCCGATTCCTCTTCGTCGGACTTCGGCGCCGACTCCTGGGGCTTGCCCTTGTGCTGGAAGTGGCGCGGCAGGTTTTCTTCGCGGATCGCGGGGAAGTTGGGCCCGCCCTCGGCCTTCGCTTGAATCACGCTGTTGTCGACCACGATGTCGGGCGTGATGCCGGTGGCCTGGATCGAGCGTCCGTTGGGCGTGTAGTAGCGCGCCGTGGTGAGGCGGATGGCGGCGTTTTCCTCGAGCGGCAGAATGGTCTGCACCGATCCTTTGCCGAAGGTTTGCGTACCCAGGACGAGCGCCCGCTTATGATCCTGCAGGGCGCCGGCAACGATCTCCGAGGCGCTGGCGCTGCCGCCGTTGACCAGCACGATCATCGGGAAGTCGGAGTGGCTGCCGGCCTTGTGTGCGAAGTACTTCTGCTTTTGATTCTCCAGGCGGCCATCGGTGTAGACGACCAGGCCGGAGTCGATGAACTCGTCGGCGACCTTTACCGCCTGCGTCAGCAACCCGCCGGGGTTGTTGCGGAGATCGAGCACCAAGCCGCCGAGTGGGCCGCCGTTCTCCTTCTCGAGGCTAACCAGCGCCTTCTGCAGGTCATCGTCGGTGCGCTCCTGGAACTGCGTCAATCGCAGGTAGCCGTAGCCCTTCTCGAGCAGGCGGAATTTGACGCTCTGAATCTTGATCACCTCACGCGTCAAAGTGAGCTCAATGAGGTTGGGTATGCCCTCGCGCCGCAAGGTGATGTGGATCTTGGTGCCCTTCGGCCCGCGCATCTTCTTGACGGCCTCCACCAGCGGCATGTCCTTGGTGAACTCGTCTTCGATCTTGATGATCTGGTCACCCGACTTCACCCCGGAGCGGTAGGCGGGGGTGTCTTCGATGGGCGAGACGACGGTGAGGACGTTGTTGCGCGTCGTGATCTCGATACCGAGGCCGCCGAAGCTGCCGCGGGTGTCGACCTGCAGCTCCTTGTACATCTCCGGCGGCAGGTAAGCGCTGTGCGGGTCGAGGGCGTTGAGCATGCCGGTAATGGCGCCGTCGATCAGCTGCTTGGTGGTCACCGGGTCCACGTAGTTTTTCTGGACGATGGCGAGCACGTTGGTGAAGACCTCGATGTTCTCGTAGGTCTCCTTGGCTACCGCCGAGACGCGGCCGACCCACCGATCGCCGAACCAGAAGGTGACGGTGAGGACGCACACCAACACGACGGTGAGCACGTTGCGCTTTCGGTTGATCATCGATGCGGAATACCTTTCTGTCTTGAGCGTCCGCGCATTATAACCAAAGGGCCATGCCCCCACAATTCGGGTTCGATGCGGTGGCGGAGCGGAGAATAATCTTGCTTTTCCGGTCGGGCTCCTGAACAATACGCGACGTGTCGGCGGTGGATGCGGGCGGAACGAATCGAACAGGCCGGCGATGAGCACGCGGCAGTTGTTGCATCGGAACCTGACGGAGTTTTTTCGCGAGCTGCTGCAGGGGGCCATGCGCAGCCAGTCGGTGCACTCCAGCGAGCATACGGAGTTCTATCTGGTCAAGTTGCTGGAGGCCTTCGCGCACGCCGACTCCGACTGGTTCGATCGCCCCCTGGCGCTGGAGTACCTGGAGTCCTTCCATACCCCCGCGCCGCTGCGCTACGGCAAGCTCAAGCGCGTCGCCGATACGGCGTTGTTCGTTTCCGGGGTCTTCATGGAGAGCATGCATCGCAGGCTGGTGAGCAGTGACTACTACATGCAGCTGGGCCGCACGGCCTACACCAACCTGTCGGCGCTGACCACTGGTGTCGGTGCCGTACCGGGGGACCTGTTCGCGGAGCTCGCCGAGCGCTTCTCGGACTTCGTGCGCGTCCTTGCCGAGATCAGCTTCGAGGAGATCTTCCGTGGCGACACCCACACGCTGCGCATCTACACCCGCTGGATGTACACGCGCAGCGAGCGCGACGCGCGCTGGCTGCGGCGCCATGGCATCATTCCGTACCTGCCGCCGAGCGGCCGCCACCATTGACGCCGAGCGCATCGGGTGCGCTCGTGAGCCCGTGTCGCATTGATCCATTGGCCGGTCCCAATCGATCAATGGCTCGGCAGGCTCGACTCACTTGCAGTTCTTGCCGACGATGATGGTGAACAGGGAACGGCGCGCGGTCTTGTAGGTCCGCACCAGGGCGAGCGGCATGCCGCCGACGACCTGCTCTAGGGTCAGCGTGTGCCACCCGAGCCGTCGGGTGATTGGCTCGATCAAGCTATCGAGCGCCGCCAGCAAGCGGTTGCGGCTGCGGAAGTGGTTGATGATGACCACGGTCGCGCCTGGTTTGCTGACGCGCAACACCTCGCGCATGAGCCGCGGCGCGTCGGGGACGACGCTGACGACGTGGAACGCCATCACGTAATCGAAGCTGTTGTCCGGCAGCTTGAGGTTGAGGGCGTCCATTTCGAGCACCTTCAGATGCCGCCAACCGTTCTGCGCGATCTTTTCCCGGGCCTGGTCGAGCATCTCGGGCGCCAAGTCGATACCGGTAACCTGACAGTGCGGCGGATAGGCGCTGAGCGACAGGCCGGTGCCGACGCCGACCTCCAAGACCTGTGCTCCGGGTGGAATGTCGAGCGAACGAATTACCCGCTCGATGCGCGGGAAGAACACCCCTGTGAAGATCCGGTCGTAGAGATGGGATAGCTCGTAGTAGAGCTTGCTCTCGTGTGCTTGGGATCCCTCAAGGGAAGGCATCGTCTCTCCGTTCCATCCGCGCACCGCCTCGGTAACGGCGCGTCCATCGACCGCTCTCAGGCCGCGGTCTCCCCTCGCAACTGCCGCTTGAAGGCCGCGATGTCGCGCCTGCGGAAGCGCCACTGCCGTCCCTTCTTGAACGCCGGCAGGAGGCTCTTGCGCGCGAACTCGTTCACCGTGTCGGGGCTCAGGTCCAGGATCAGGGCTACGTCTTTGCTGTTCAGAAGTGCGTCGTCTCGTTCCATTGTCTCGCTCACAACAACCGGAGAAGGTCGCCCGAGATTCGGCCGCAAACCGGTAACACGCTGTGCTAGCCCAGTCAAGTTGAGCCCGGTCATCGTTCCTCACCGGGTCGCTTTGAGATCGCGTAAGCGCAACTGAATCGAGGTGTTACCATTCCACTCATTGCGCTCGGCCGAGAACACGATGTCGAGGGTGTCGCCCGCGTCGACGCGCCGCTCGGCCATCCCGAAGCCGATGGACAGGGTTCGGCCACCCCTTCGATGCGCCGAGGACGGGCTTGCTGTTCCGTGCGGCTCAAGACCCGCATCGACCCACTTGGTCCGCGCCTTCGTTGCCCGGCCCGTTCCTCGACCCAGTGAGCCAGCGTGAAGCCGCGCGCACTATCTCCGGGCTCGCGTCTTCTCCCATTCGTAGACGAGGGGCGCCGCCACGGCGATTGACGAGTAGGTGCCGACGATGGTGCCGAACACCATGGCCATCGCAAAATGATGGATCACCGGGCCGCCGACCACGTAGAGGATGGTAACTACGATGAACACCGTGAAGGAGGTGATGACCGTGCGCGAGAGCGTCTCGTTCATGCTCTGGTTCATGACCTGCGCCAGCGGCTCCTTGCGCATGGTCAGCAGCTTCTCCCGCATGCGGTCGAAGATGACGATCGTGTCGTGGATGGAATAGCCGCCAACGGTCAGGATCGCCGAGATGATGAGCAGATCGATATCGGTGCCGAGGATCGAGAACAGACCATACGTGGCGATCAAGGTATGCAGCAGCGCGATGATATGGGCGACGCCCCAAATGGGGTTGGCGAAGCGGAAACCTACGTAGGTAATGATGCCGGCCAGCGATATGACGACCGCCAGCAGGGCCTGCTGGAACAGGTGTTTGGCGACCGCCGGCCCCACGTAGGACTTGCTGTCGACCCGCATTTTCACGGCGGGCAGTGCCGCCTGGATTGCCTGGAGCTGCTTCTCCAACTCCTCGGCCGAACCCTGGACGTCCGCCTGGATTCGGATCAGGAAGGTGTTCGTGTCGGTGTAGTGCTGCAGCGCCGCGTTGATGATGCCGGCCTTTTCGACGGCCGCCCGCACGTCTTGGACTTGGACCGTCTGGTCGAAAGTCACCTGCACGGTGGTGCCGCCCGTGAAGTCGATGCTGTATTTGACGCCCCGCACCGCCAGTGAGAGGAAGCTCGCGCCGAGCAGTACGCCTGAGACGATGAAGAATTTGTAGCGCAGACCGAGGAAGTCGATGTGACTTTTCTGGCGGAACAGTTGCATGGGCTATCCGATGCGGATCGAGTTGATCTGCGGGTTGGTGAGGAACGTTTGGAAGATCAGACGTGTCACGTTGATGGCGGTGAACCGTCCCACGAGCATGCCCAGGAGGAGGGTGACAGCGAAGCCGCGGATCGGGCCGCTGCCGAACTGGAAGAGAACGACCGACGAGATGCCCGTGGCGATCAGCGAGTCACGGATGGCGGTCCAGGCCCGGTCATAGCCACGCTCGACTGCGGTGCGGACGGACTTGCGCAGCGCCAACTCCTCGCGGATGCGCTCGAAGATCAGCACGTTGTCGTCCACCGTAATGGCCATGGTGAGGACGATCCCGGCGATGCCCGGCAGGCTGAGCGTGAAACCAAAATAGGCCATGAGCGCGAGCAGGATGACAAGGTTGAGGATCAACGCCAGGTCGGCCACGAGCCCGGCGAGGTTGTAGTAGAGGATCATGAAGACGAAGATGAAGGCGGCGGCCAGAGCCGTCGCCGTGAAACCGGCCCTGATCGAATCCTCGCCCACCGTGGGCCCGATCGTGCGCTCTTCGATCACGTTCACCGGTGCGGGCAGGGCGCCGGCGCGCAGGACGATGGCCAAGTCCTTCGCTTCGTTGATGCTGAAGTTGCCGGTGATCGAGGCGCGGCCACCGCTGATGCGCTCGCGGATGACCGGCGCCGAATACACGGTGTTGTCGAGAACGATCGCCAAACGCTTGCCGACACTCCGCCCAGTGAGCTCGTCGAACTGCTTCGCTCCGCGGGCGTTGAATTCGAGGGCGACGTATGGACCTTCCATCTGCGTTCCCGGCCGCACCAGGGCGTCGGCAATCGTGTCGCCAGTCATCAACGTCTGCGACTGCACGAGATACTTGGTGCGGCGGCCGCGTGTCGACGAGGAGGTATCCACATCGGCGCCGTTCAGAACTTGCGTGTCTGGCGGTAAGGGCTTCTCACCACTGGTGTAGCTGTCGGCGTTAGGGACATCTGCCAGCAGCTTGAACTCCAAGAGCGCCGTGCGCCCGATGAGATCTTTGGCGCGCTGCGGGTCCTGGATGCCCGGCAGCTGAACGACGATGTTTTGGTCGCCCTGTCGCTGGATGATCGGTTCGGCCACGCCGAACTGGTCGACGCGATTGCGGATGGTCTCCAGCGATTGTTCGAGCGCAAAATCGCGGAGCCGCTTCTCCTCCCGCGGATCTATGGCGAGCTGGAACGTGAGCCGCCCTTCCTGGGCTCGGGAGTCCTCGATGGACAGGTTGGGAAAGTGCTCCTTCACGAAATCGGTGAACTGGTTCCGGTCGGCGCTGCTGTTCAGGCCGACTTCAATCCGTGAATCTTTGCGCGCCGCGCTGTCGATCGCGATCTTCGCTTCACCAGCCTCGCGCTTGAGGTCGGCGGCGTCGCGGTCCAGCGCGGTCTCGATGGCCTTGTTCACGTCGACGGCCATGAGCAAGTGCGTCCCGCCCCTGAGATCGAGGCCGAGGTTGAGCAGCCGTTTCGGCCGCTCGCGGTGCTCTTCGCGGCTCTGTCGCTCCGCGGGCGACAGGGTATACCAACTGACGGAGGGATAAAGGAGAAACCCGGCGAGCAGGGTGACCCCTGCTACGATGAGCCAGCGCCACGTTATCGACTTCATGGTGCGATCGCGGATCGGCGGGGAGCCCGCATGAACGGGCAATTTGTCATGGCGTCCATCGTGTCGGATCTTCCCGGGCGTCTAGTGCGTGCACCCTTCGGTCAGCGTGGAGGCGGGCGGACAGACGCCACGGCGACGCGGCAAATTCTGCAGCGTGGATGCGGCCATCATGCGGCGCCGCGTCATTCGCGCCTGCCTTACGAGCTGGTCAACCGTCAGCATCTGTTGTCAGTGCGCCTTCCGCGTCCAAAACAAAACGCACTTACTAGGCAAACCGTGCAATGCTGTCAAGGGACCGCCCGCGCCCCCGCGGCGATTCCGTTGGCGGTACGGCGAAGATCTCGCAGGCGCAGCTGAATCGACGTGTTGCCGTTCCACTCGTTACGCTCCGGAGAAAAAAGGATGTCGAGCGTCGCGCCGGCCTCCACCGGTGTGTCGGCCATGCCGAAGCCGATCGCCGATAGCGCACGCGGCTCCTGGCGTAGGTAGAGCTTCAGATGATTCTCCCCCACGATGCGGTGCGAGACCACGGTGACACCGCGCGCCACGAACACGGGCTCAGGATTGCCAGGGCCGAACGGCTCCAGACGGGAGAGGTCTTCGAGCAGACCATCATTGATCTCCTGCAAGCTGAGCTCGGCGTCGATGCGCGTCTCCGGAATGAAATCCTCGGGCCGGGTCACCGCCCGAATCGCCGCCTCGAACTGTGCGCCGAACGCCATCACCTGTCCGGCCCGGATGCTGAGCCCGGCGGCCATGCGATGGCCACCGAACCCCGCCAGACAATCGCGACAAGTCGTGAACGCTTCGTAGAGATTCACGCCGCGAATGCTGCGTCCCGATCCGCGACCGGTTCCGGCGGTGCCGTCGAGGGCGATGAGCACCGTCGGGCGGTAGTAACGCTCGACCAGACGTGAGGCGACGATGCCGATAACGCCTGGATGCCAGTCATCCGACGCCAGCACGATGCTGCGACGGTCGGCGAAGTCGGCATCGCGTTCGATCTTGCGGACGGCATCATCGAGGATCTCCAGCTCGATGGCCTGGCGGGCGCGATTTTCTTGATCCAGCTCGCTGGCCAACTGCGTGGCGCGGGCGCAATCATCCGTCGTCAGGAGCTCCACCGAGCGCGTTGCGTCGGCGAGTCGGCCACCGGCGTTTAGGCGCGGCGCCAGGCGGAAGCCCACGACGCCGGTGGACACGTCGCTGACGCCGCTCACCGCCTTGAGCGCCACCAAGCCGGGTGATCCGGTTCGCGTCAGCTCGCGCAGCCCGTGTTTGACCAGGACCCGATTCTCTTCGACGAGCGGGACGATGTCGGCGATCGTTCCCAGGGTGACGAGATCCAGGTAGCGTCGCAGGTCGGGCAGGTTCGTCCGGCCGCCTTCGCGCAGTCGCACGCGCACGCCGAGGGCCAAGTAGAAGGCGACGCCGGCGCCGCACAGCCCGCTGAAGGGAAAGCCGGCGTCGGGCTCGATGGGGTTGAGCACCGCGTAGGCGGGCAGCGGTGTGCCGGACACTTGATGGTGGTCGCAGACGATCGTGTCGATGCCGAGGTCGCGCGCCAAGGCGATCTCGCGATGACTCACGCCGCCGCAATCGACGGTCACCATCACCCGCGCACCGGCATCCGCGAGGTGGCGCACGCCGGCTTCGCTGACGCCGTAGCCGTCCCGCAGGCGGTGCGGAATGTACAGCGCCGGTTCGTGCCCCAGAGCACGCAGGAAACGGACCAGGATGGCGCTGCCACTGATGCCGTCGACATCGTAGTCGCCGTAGATGCCGATGCGCTCGCCACGGTCCAAGGCGGTGAGGACGCGGTCGGCCGCAGCTGCCATATCCTTGAATAGCATCGGGGACCGCAGGTGGTCGGAGAGGCGGGCACTCAGAAACGCGCTAGCGGCCGCTGGGGTCGTAAGATCGCGGCTAGCCAACAGCCGGGCCAACAGCGGCGATACAGCGAGCTCGCGGCGCAGCAGGGTCTCGGCGTCAGGACGAGACGCAAGCAGGCTCCAACGCCGCACCATGATCGGTCTAGCCGCGGCGCATGCGGCTCAAGGTTTCGTTGGTGCTTGGATTGCTCACTTCGCCTTATCCTTGTCCTCTTCCGACCCGGCGTTGGCCAGCGAAGCGATCTGCGACCGCTCCACACGCACCCGAACGTTGGGCGCGATCTCCAGCTTGACCACCTTGTCGTTCATCTCGATGATCTTGCCGAACAAGCCGCCGGTGGTGACGACGTCGTCGTTGCGTTTGAGGTTCGAGAGCATGGTGCGGTGCTCTTTGGCCTTCTGTTGCTGCGGACGGATGAGCAGGAAGTAAAACACGACGAAGATGAGCACGAGGGGCGCGAAGCTCACCAAGGCCGGCGGCGAGCCGGCCGGTCC
>Ga0335082_10009793_pt1 | contig 10401 bp, 8 predicted proteins | sample Lox_Sample_41_FD_206718 | JGI IMG/M metagenome (GOLD analysis project Ga0335082, IMG submission 206718) | Soil microbial communities from Loxahatchee National Wildlife Refuge, Florida, United States - Lox_Sample_4.1 | ecosystem: Environmental > Terrestrial > Soil > Wetlands | place: USA: Florida...
GACCGCGGGACGAGCGGAACCGACGTGTGCAGCGGCGGCAGCTCGATGCCGAGATCGGCGACCGCAGGCCCGAAGGGGATGAACGCGACGCGGCGCCACCCCGCAGGACGCTGACGGACGTCGGCGGTCAGGACCAGCGCGGGGCGAATCGCGGTGGATCGAGGCGAGGGCGACGGTGTGGTCGCGGGGGTCGCCGGGGGCGAGGCCGTCCCGCCGGACGGCGGGCCCGGAGCGCGCTGCCCCGGGCTCGTGCACGAGGCGAGGAGCAGCCCCAAGACCAGGCCCGCCATCCATCGGCGCGGGAAGGTCACCCGACGACGACCGTTCTCGGAGCGAGCCCACGACCGGGACACCGGGGTGCGCAGTCGGGCGTCCAGTCCTTGCGGCGCACGGCGCGATACGCGGTGTCGGCGCGGTAGTCCTCGACGTTGACCTGCGTCCCGTCGGCGTCGTCGTAGGCCTCCACGACGTAGTCGCCGCCCTGACTGGGGATCGCGTTCGACCAGATCATGCCGATGTGGTCCAGGCTCGCGAACGCATCCATGTACGTGGTCGCGTACCGGGTCTTCGCAGCCAGGTCCCGGAAGGGCAGTTGCGGCGTCGCGGAGTGGAACGAGGCGGCCGAGTACGGACCGTGCACGTCCGTCAGGTTCGCGTACCAGCGGAAGCCCCGTTGCCCGTACTCCGGCCGCAGCTCCCACGTCTTGAACACGAGGCCCGAGCAGTCGGGGCCCTCGCCTCCCGAGTCCGGTGCTCCCGGCGTGTCGTCCCGGTTGTCGTTGTTCCAGCACCCGCCGCCCCACTCGTAGCCCTCGTGGACCGCGACCGACGCGTACGCGCGCGCGTCGAGGCGCTTCAGCGCCGAGACCGGATGGCTCCCGCCGTTGCAGTGCGCGCTCGACCAGGTGGCGAAGCCCGGCCGTGCCCACGCGACGCCGATCAGCGCGATCCCGACGATCCCGATCGTCAACACCCGGTGCTTCATCGCTCCCCTCCGATCCGGTAGCGAACGACCCGGACGCCGTCCGCCGACGTGAGCAACTGGTAGAGGCCGCCGTTGGGACCGATGCGAAGCGCGGACTGCGGCGCGTCCGGTGTGTACCCGTCGCTCGGCAACAGGAACGTCGAGACGACGCGGCGTCCGCGGACGTGCACTGCCTGGAACGCATCCGCCGGCCGCGGACGGTCCCGCCACACGTGCACGACCGCCCAATAGCCACCGGCCCGATCGGGCGCGGCCAGCGCGAGCTCGCCCAGTGCGCGGCGGAAGACCAGCTCGACGGCGTGCCGGACGCGGCCCCCGACGACGGTCCCCAGCCGCAGCCGGCGGCCCCGCACGACGCTCAGCAACTCCCGGCCGCCCGGCAGGGGCCGACCGACCGACGGCGCCTCCGGCGCCCGCGTCGCAGACGTGCCGGCGACGGGCAGCCACGCGTCGAGCGGGAACACGTGCACGTACGCGGCGCCGCCGACCGCGCGGATGGCTCCGGGGATTCCCGCGGCGTCGGCGGAAACGGTCTGCGCGGCGGTCCCGGGGGAGACGCGTGTGAGGTCGACGCGACCGTCGGCTCCGCGCGCGAGGACGAAGGCGGTCCCGCCCGGCGACAACGCGATGTCGGAGCGGGGGGCGAGCGCCAACGGCGTCGACCGGACCAGGCGTCCGGCCGAAAACACGCCGAGCCGCGACTGTTCCGTGTCGAGCAGGAAGACACGACCCGCGCCGTCCACGTCGAAGGCGGACGGGCCCACCGGCGGGTCGCCACCCCCGAGGGCGATTCCCGCGCGGTTCGGCCCATTCCCCCAGGGGAGCGACAGGACGGCTCGCCCGCGGCGCTCCCGAGCGAACGGGACGTCCGGGACCTTCACCGCGGGGACCGACCTCGCCACGTAGAAGAGCAGCGGGGCGCCGTTGTCCGGTGGCACCGACGCGCGCGCGGCGCCGGCGTTCGCCTCGATCGAGAAGCGGACGAAGCCCGAGGTCGCCCGGCCGCTCACGGCGTCGGCCGCGGCGGCCGACAGGTCGAACCGCAGGCCCGGCGACGCCGCGGCCGACGCCGTGTGGTACGACCTCCGACCGGCGCCCGCATGCATGGTGACCACCGCCGGACACGGCCCTCCCCGCGCCGTCGCGCACACTGCGTCGACCGCAACCAGGACGCGCTCGCCCGCTCGCACCAGGATCGGCGCCGTGTAGAAGATCCGCACGCGGCCGTCCGCCGCCGCGGTCGTGAGGCTCTGCCCCGCCTGGGCGACCGCGACTCCCCAGATCGTCGCGACGCAACACGCGACCACCACCCCGGCGACCACGGTCATCCGCAGCCTCCATCGAACACGCATCCCACCGACCTCCTCGGGAAGGGCCGCGGGAAGGCTCGGGAAGGTCGAAACGACGGGGAGTGCTTTGGGGGGAGGCGACGCCAGAGAACGTTGCTCGCGCCGGACGTTACCCGGTTCGGAGCGCACGGCGCATCGGCCGGACGGGCGAACTGGTCGCGTCCTCCGGGTGATTCCGGCGCGCTACTTCGACGCGGACTCCGACGAGCCGAGCGCCGCCTGCCCCGCCGCCAGTCGCGCCGTCTCCACCCGGAACGGCGAGCACGACACGTAGTCGAGCCCGATCTCGTGGCAGAACAGGACCGAGTCGGGGTCGCCGCCGTGCTCGCCGCAGATGCCGACGTGCAGCGACGGGTTCGCCGCGCGCCCTTCCTCGACGGCGATACGCATCAGGCGTCCTGTGCCTGGTCGGTCGATGGTCACGAAGGGATTGGCGGGCAGCAGTTTGCGTTCCTCGTACATCCCGAGGAACTTGCCGATGTCGTCGCGGCTGAACCCGAACGCCGTCTGCGTCAGGTCGTTGGTGCCGAACGAGAAGAACTCGGCCACCTCCGCGATCTCGCCGGCGACGACCGCAGCGCGCGGCAGCTCGATCATCGTTCCCCAGTGCACGGTGAGGTCTGCTCCTCGCCGCCGAAGCACCTCGCGCGCGGCCGGCTCGAGCTCCTCCCGCATCTGGCGCATCTCCTCGCGCGTGGCCGTCAGCGGGATCATGATCTCGACCACGGGCTTGCCGCCCGCGTCCTTCCGGTCGCACGCCGCCTCGACGATCGCGCGGACCTGCATCGCATACAGGCCGGGCTTGACGATCCCCAGGCGCACGCCGCGCAGGCCGAGCATCGGGTTGTCCTCGTGCAGCTCCTCCACCTTGCGCAGCGTCCGCTGGGCCTCCTCCATCGGCCACTTCTCGTCGCGGACGACGACCTCCTGCTCGCCGCGCTCCTCGGCCCGGGCGACCGCGACGGCCAGGTCGACCTGGTTCGGCAGGAACTCGTGCAGCGGCGGGTCGAGGAGCCGCACCGTGACGGGCAGCCCGTCCATCGCCTCGAAGATGCCGACGAAGTCGCCTCGCTGCAGCGGCTCCAGCGCGGCGTATGCCTCGTGCTCCTCCTCCGGCGTGTCGGCGAAGATCATCTGCCGCACCGCGGCGACGCGCTCCTCGCCCAGGAACATGTGCTCGGTGCGGCACAGGCCGATCCCCTGCGCGCCGCGGGCGCGCGCGTTGGCCGCCTGGTCGGGCGTGTCGGCGTTGGCGCGGACGCCCAGCCTGCGCACCTCGTCGGCGCGCCGCATGAACGCCTCGAACGCCTGCCAGATCCTCGCCTCACGCGCTTCGGCATCGCCCTGCACGGCCTTGGCGAGCGGCGGGTCGACCAGGTCCAGCCGATCCACATACACCGTCCCGTCGGTCCCGTCGATCGTGATCCAGTCGCCCTCGCTCACCGTCGAACCGTCCACGACGAACGAGCTGGCGCCGCGCTGGATGCGGATCTGGTCGGCCCCGCACACGGCCGGGATGCCCTCGCCGCGCGCGACGACGGCGGCGTGCGAGTTCGTCCCGCCGGCGCTCGTCAGGATGCCCTGCGAACGGATCATGCCGTGGTAGTCGTCGGGCGTGGTCTCGCGGCGGACCAGGATCACCTTCTCGCCGCGCTCGGCCCACTCCTGCGCCGCGTCGGCCGTGAACACGACCCGCCCGACGGCCGCTCCGGGCGACGCGTTCAGCCCGGTGGTGGCCGGCCGCCCGGCCGACTTCTGGTCGTCGCGAATCACCGGCTTGAACAGCTGCTCCAGGCGGTTGGGGTCGATCCGCAGCAGGCCCTCGTCCTGGGTGATCAGGTCCTCGCGCCACATGTCGTAGGCCATGACCCACTCGGCGAACGACGTCCGCTTGCCCACGCGCGTCTGCAGGAACCACAGGCGTCCGCGCTCGATGGTGAACTCGATGTCGCACATGTCGCGGTAGTGCTGCTCGAGCGTGTGCATGCCCTCGAGCAGCTGCTCGTACGACGTGCGGTCCAGGTCGGCGAGCTGCGAGACGGGAAGGGTGTTCCGGATGCCGGCGACGACGTCCTCACCCTGCGCGTTGGGCAGGTAGTCGCCGTAGGGCTCCTTGTCCCCCGTCGCCGGGTTGCGCGTGAACACGACCCCGGTTCCCGAGTCGTCGCCCATGTTCCCGAACACCATTGCGACGACGTTCACGGCCGTCCCGAGGTCGTCGCTGATCTTGTTCTGCCGCCGGTAGGCCACGGCGCGCGCGCCGTTCCACGACCCGAAGACCGCCTCGATGGCCTTCCGCAGCTGCGCCCGGGGGTCCTCCGGAAAATCCTCGCCGGTCTCCTCGCGGATGATGTCCTTGAACTCCTCGGTGAGCGCGCGGAGGTCGTCCGCGTCGAGGTCGGTGTCCTTGGCGCCCTCTCCCTTGCGCTCCTTGGCGGCGTCCAGGCGCTCGTCGAACTTCTCGCCGTCGATGTCGAGCACGATCTTGCCGAACATCTGCACGAACCGCCGGTACGCGTCCCACGCGAAGCGCTCGTTGGAGGTCTGCGCGGCGAGCCCGCTCACCGAGCGGTCGTTGAGCCCCAGGTTCAGGACCGTGTCCATCATTCCCGGCATCGAGAACTTCGCTCCCGACCGGACCGAGACCAGCAGCGGGTCGGTGTCGTCGCCCAGCCGCTTGCCCATCGTCTCCTCGAGCTTCTGGAGGTGCCCTTCGGCTTCGTCCATCAGGCCCGGCGGGAAGCCGCCCTCGCGCAGGTAGGTCAGGCAGGCCTCGGTGGTGATCGTGAACCCGGGCGGGACCGGCAGCCCCATGCCGGTCATCTCGGCGAGGTTCGCGCCCTTGCCTCCGAGGAGGTCCTTCATGTCCTTGTTGCCCTCGGAGAAGCCGTAGACGTACTTGGTCGTGGTACCGGTGGACATGCCCTGCCTCCATCACCTGGGGGAAAGCCGAACCGCCAGTCTATCCACCGGCTTCGTTCGAGCCCGAGCCATCTTCCGCACGTAGTCCCTGGGATGAGCGCGTCGCCACGCCGGCGTCCGGGGATCCGACCTAGTGCCGTTTTCGGCCGGATGGAGTATTTACCCCGGCGCCGCGACCGGTCATTGTCTTGGAGAACCCGGCGATCGGCGTTCGCTCTGCACCCTTGCCCCTGGAGAGTCGGTGCGCGCGCGCCCGTTGGCCGGGCGAGGATGGTGGGGCCGAACCTTCGACTGGTAGTGTTTGCCGGCCGAAAGTTTTGGCTGAATTAGGGGCTCTATCCCTTTCCCGGGACCGACGGGGACGGAGCGACGGGGAGGCTTGATCGTGCAGAACCGCTGGTCACGACGACGGTTCCTCAAGGCTGCCGGGGCCGGAGGGCTCGGCCTCCTCACCATTCCCGCACTGGGAGCGGCCCGGACCCAGCCGCGCTCCCCCATCTCCCACCGGCCCTTCGACGGAGCGACCGCACGGTTCGGCGCCTTCTGCGAACCGGTCACGCCGGAGAAGGGCTACATGGAGGCGCTGGCGAACTTCGAGACCGAGATCGGGCGCCAGGTCGCCGTCTACCGCTCCTACCGCAACTGGGGCCAGAAGATCATCAACCCGACCATCACCCACCTCCTCGAACGCACGCCGCCCCCCCGGCTCTACCTGTCGGTGCACGCCTTCTACGACAGCAAAGCCCACAACGTGATCCCGTGGGCCGACATCGCTTCCGGCATGCCCGCATACGACCAGCAGATCGACTATTGGGCAGCGGAGCTTGCGCAGGTGACCGCACAGACGCCCGTCTACATGTGCTTCCACCACGAGCCGGAGAACGAAGAGAACAAGTGCGGCTCGCCGACCGACTACCAGAACGCGTACTGGTACTTCCGCAACCGCGTCGAGGCCATCAACGGCGTCACCAACCTGACGTGGGTCATGACGTACATGGGCAACACGTTCCGCGGAAAGCACGGCGGGCCCGACCGGTGGTGGCCCGGAACGCCGCAGTTCGGCCTTCCCGACGACCAGCTGATGGGCGTGGACCTGTACAACCGGAACCTCTGTCACTACAAGCAGTGGCGCTGGTTCGACTGGCTGGCGGTGAAGCCGTGGCAGTTCGCCAAGCAGGTGGACCGGCCGTTCTTCATCGGCGAGTGCGGCTGCGTCGAGGGTGACGCGTGCAACGGCACGGAACCGCATGGGACCGCAAAGGAAGAATGGTTCATCGGGCCCGTTCCGCCGCCGCCCCCACCCGGTGGGATCAGCGCCTTGGAGTACATGCGCGACACCGCTCCCGGCCTCGGCTATCCGCCGCTCGAGGCCTTCTGCTACTCGAACGTCCTTGGATTCAACAACGGGTCGTACCGCATCGACACCTCTCCCCAGGCGATCGAGGGGATGGCGACGCTCGCCAACGACCCGTTCTTCTCCTTGCCTCCGATGTAGGTCGACGGAGGCGGGCGCCGCTCGCTCAGGCGCGGGGGGAGCGAATCAGCAGCGCCACCACCGTGAGGATGACCGCGACCACGGACAGGACCATCGAGATCTCGGCGAGCGAGACGTTGTTCGCCTTGAAGTTCCCGATCGCGAGGCACACCGCCGCCGCCACGAGCACGACGAACGCAGCGATGAACACACCGAGGTAGCCCAGCCTTCGCCGTGGGGCCGCGCGGCTGCCCGACCTCACGCGAGCTTCTCCTGCAGGTGATCGGCGAGCGCTTCGATCGGCAACCGGTCCTGGCTCATCGTGTCCCTGTCTCGCACCGTCACTTGACGATCGTCCAGCGTGTCGAAGTCGACGGTCACGCACAGTGGCGTCCCCGCCTCGTCCTGCCGACGATACCGCCGCCCGATCGACCCCGCGTCGTCGTAGTCGGACATCCATCGAACCTTCACGAGATCGAACACCTCGCGCGCGGCCGGCACGAGCTTCTCGTTGCGGGACAGGGGCAGCACGGCCACCTTGATGGGTGCGAGGTCGCGGTGCAGCGCCAGGACGGTCCGGCGCTCGGTCTTGCCGCTCGCGGACGGCGCCTCTTCCTCCCGGTACGCGTCGAGCAGGAACGCGAGCACGGCTCGGTCGGCTCCCGCGGCGGGCTCGATCACGAACGGGTGGTAGCGCTCCTCGGTCTCCGGGTCGAAGTACGTCGTGTCCTGTCCCGAGTGCTCCTGGTGGCGCTTCAGGTCGAAGTCGGTCCGGTTCGCGATCCCCTCCAGCTCGCCCCAGTCGGTGAACGGGAACGCGTACTCGATGTCGACCGTGCGCTTCGAATAGTGCGACAGCTCGTCCTTGTCGTGCTCGCGCAGCCGCAGGTTCTCGGGGCGCATGCCCAGGTCCGTGTACCAGCTCATCCGCTCGGCGATCCACCGGTCGTGCCACTCCTCGTCGGTTCCGGGCTTGACGAAGAACTCGAGCTCCATCTGCTCGAACTCGCGCGTGCGGTAGATGAAGTTCCCCGGCGTGATCTCGTTGCGGAACGACTTGCCGATCTGCGCGATCCCGAACGGGATCTTCTTGCGCGACACCTGCTGCACGGCCACGAAGTCGACGAACGTCCCCTGCGCGGTCTCGGGCCGAAGGTACACGGCGTTCGCCTCGTCGGGCACCGGCCCCATGTGGGTCTTGAACATCAGGTTGAAGTTGCGCGCGTCGGTGAACTCGTGGTGCCCGCAGTTGGGGCACGTGGGGCGCGCCGCCATGTCGACCGTGGATTCGTCCTCCTCGTGGCCCGACTGCGGCGCGTGGACACCCGGGAGGTGGTCGGCGCGGAATCGTTGGTGGCAGTTGAGGCACTCGACGAGCGGATCGGTGAACACGTCGAGGTGGCCGCTCGCCTCCCACACCTTGGGCGACATGATCACGGCGGCGTCCAAGCCGACGACGTCGTCGCGAAGCTGGACCACCCGGCGCCACCAGGCGCGTTTGACGTTGTTCTTCAGCTCGACCCCGAGCGGGCCGTAGTCCCACGACGAGCGCAGCCCCCCGTAGATCTCGCTGGAGGGGAAGACGAATCCCCGGCGCTTGGCCAGGGACGTGACGGAATCCATCAGGTCGGGCATCGCCCGAGCTCCTTTCCTTCCCGGCCGCCGGATGCGGCCGCTGGCGTGGCGCCCAGCATAGCCGGGCGTCCGGTGGTCCGACGTCGAGGAATCGTCACACCTCACGCAGGCAGTGCGTCGAACGACGGGCGGAGATGCACGTGCGATTCGAGTCCGTACGGGGATGTCCGTACAGGCTCGGCCCTCCCGGCGCCACGGTAGCGTTCCGGATCGAGGGGGGGTCAGGCGTCGGGGACGCGGCCGAACCGGCGGTCGCGCTTCTGATAGTCGCGGATCGCCTCGTACAGGACCTCGCGGTCGAAGTCGGGCCAGAAGATCGGTGTGAACCAGAGCTCGGCGTACGCCGCCTCCCACAGCAGGAAGTTCGAGATCCGCATCTCGTCGCCGGTCCGGATCAGCAGGTCGACGTCGCCGATGTTCGGGTCGTACAGCCGCGAGGCGATGGAGTCGGGCGTGATGCGCTCGCCGTTCAGGCGGCCGTCGTCGCGCTCCTCGAGGATCCGGCGAACGGCGTCGACGATCTCCGTCCGGCCGCCGTAGTTGATCGCGATGGTCAGTTTCATTCGGGTGTTGTCCCGCGTGAGCGTTTCCGCGCGCTCCATCTCGCGAAGCACTCCACGCGGGAGCCGCCAGTCGCGACGGCCGATGAACTGGACCTTGACGCCCCACGAGTGCATCTCGTCGGTGCGCCGCCGCAGCGTGTCGCGCTTGAAGTTCATCAGGTAGCGGACCTCCGAAGGCGGCCGCTTCCAGTTCTCCGTCGAGAACGCGAACACGGTCAGGCACGGCAGCCCGACCTCGAGCGCCCCTTCGATGACGTCGAAGAGGGCCTCCTCGCCCGCGTTGTGACCCTCGGTCCGCGGCAGGCCGCGCAGCTTGGCCCACCGGCCGTTGCCGTCCATGACGATGCCCACGTGGCGCGGCAGCTTGGTGCGGTCGAGGTCGTGGAGGTAGGTCATCGCGACGGCGAAACGGGCTCGGGAAGGTGGATCACGGGCTGACGAGCGAGCAGTGGGAGCGAGCGCAGTCGGCGCTCCAGGTGGTACTCGGCGAACCCGAACAGGATCGCGCGGCTCTCGCGCCGGACGTCGATCGGACACGTCGCCTCGCCGGCCGCCGGCAGGTCGGCGCGCGCGAGCCCGTCGAGCCACTGCACGGCCGTCCACGAGACGCGCCCGGCGTCGTGCTCGGCCTCGGCGGCGCAGACCACCCCGCCCTGGGCAGACGAGAACCAGTCGTGCGGGCCGGGCGATCCGCAGACCGCACACGCCGAGAGCGAAGGATGGAAGCCCGACAGCGACAGGAGCTTCAGCAGGTACGACTCGGCGACGGCCGCGGGGTCGGTGGGCCGGTCGTCGAGGGCGCGCAGGCCCGTGAGGAGCAGGAGGAAGAGGCGGACGTTCCGCTCGTGTTCCTCCGCGACCTTGTCGGCCGCCTCCAGCATCGCCTCGCCGGCGGCGATCAGGGAGAAGTCGGAGCGAAGGTCCCGGAAGGCGGTGACGATCTCGGCCTGGGTGACCGTGTCGAGGTTGCGTCCCCGGTACATCAGCAGCGAGACGTGGGTGAACGGCTCGAGCCGGGCGCCGAACTTGCTGGTGGTGCGGCGGATGCCCTTGGCGACTCCACGAACCTTGCCCGACCCCTGGGTCAAGATCGTGACGATCTTGTCCGCCTCCCCCAGCTTGGCCGCCCGAAGGACGATTCCCTGTTCCTTGTAGAGCGCCATGCCGCTCCGATGGTACTGCCCGCTTCCCTGCCTCCAGGGCTCATACGCCGGACGGTCTTCAAATCTCCACAGAGCGGCCGAGGATGAGGAGGGGAGAAGTGAAGAAGCAGCCTTCTGCGCCCCGGGTTACATCGTCCGGCCGATGCCCTCCACCAACGGACGTACGAACATGGAGCGACCGGCTTCACGAGGGAGGGACGAGGGGTGCGAACGCGAGGTGGCGGGGACGATCCACGCGTCGCGGACGTGGACGTGGCCGTCAGGCTGGACCGGGCCGTCGGCTGCATTCGCTGTGGAACCGAGACCTCCG
>Ga0335082_10009794_pt1 | contig 10401 bp, 7 predicted proteins | sample Lox_Sample_41_FD_206718 | JGI IMG/M metagenome (GOLD analysis project Ga0335082, IMG submission 206718) | Soil microbial communities from Loxahatchee National Wildlife Refuge, Florida, United States - Lox_Sample_4.1 | ecosystem: Environmental > Terrestrial > Soil > Wetlands | place: USA: Florida...
GACCCGGCGCTGCGCGCGGGCATCGCGCACAAGGTGGCGGCGATGGTCGCGGGCGCCGCGCCGCCGGCGGCGATGATCGAGGGCATGGAGAAAATCGGCTTCGACCTGACTCACGTCTACGGCCTCACCGAGACCTACGGTCCGGCGACCGTATGCGCCAAGCACGGCGCGTGGGACGCGCTCGACATCGGCAAGCGCGCCGAGCGCAACGGCCGCCAGGGCGTGCGCTACCTGATGGAGGAAGGGCTCGCCGTAATGGACGCCGAGACGATGAAACCCGTGCCCGCGGACGGCGAGACCATGGGCGAAATCATGTTCCGCGGCAATATCACGATGAAGGGCTACCTGAAGAACGCCAAGGCGACCGGCGACGCCTTCGCCGGCGGCTGGTTCCATTCGGGCGACCTCGCGGTGATGCAGCCCGACGGCTACGTCAAGATCAAGGACCGCTCCAAGGACATCATCATTTCCGGCGGCGAGAACATTTCCTCGCTCGAGATCGAGGAGGCGCTGTACCGCCATCCGGCGGTGCTCGCCGCGGCGGCGGTGGCGCGGCCCGACCCGAAGTGGGGCGAGACGCCCTGTGTGTTCGTCGAGTTGAAGCCGGGCGCGCAGGTGACGGCCGAGGAGATCATCGAGCATTGCCGCGGCCATCTGGCGCGCTTCAAGGTGCCGCGCGCCGTGGTCTTCGGCGAGCTGCCCAAGACCTCGACCGGCAAGATCCAGAAGTTCGTGCTGCGCCAGCAGGCGAAGTCGGCGCAGGCGATCGAATAGCAGCCGCCGCGCCAGCGGCGGCTCAAAGGACAAAGGAGAGACAAGCATGAATGCAAACACACAGGCAGCCGCGGCAGAGCCCTTGCTGTTGCGGCAGGACGACGGCGGCGTGGTCACGCTCACGCTCAACCGGCCGACACAGTTCAATTCGCTGTCGCAGGCGCTGATGCGCGACGCGCAGGCGGAGCTCGAGCGCATCGCCGCGGACCAGAGCGCGCGCGTGGTGGTTCTGGCCGGCGCCGGCAAGGCTTTCTGCGCCGGGCACGACCTCAAGGAAATGCGCTCGGACCCGAGCAAGGAGTTCCAGAAGCAACTGTTCCGCCAGTGCAGCAAGCTCATGCTCACGCTGGTGCGCATGCCGCAGCCGGTCATCGCGCGCGTGCACGGCATCGCCACCGCGGCCGGCTGCCAGCTGGTGTCGATGTGCGACCTGGCCGTGGCATCCGACAACGCGCGCTTCGCCGTATCCGGCGTAAACCTCGGCCTGTTCTGCTCCACGCCCTCGGTGGGCCTGTCGCGCAATCTGGGACGCAAGCAGGCGCTGGAAATGCTGCTCACCGGCGAATTCATCGATGCGCCGACGGCGCTCGCGCGCGGTCTGGTCAACCGCGTCGTGCCGCTCGAACAACTCGATGCGGAGATCAGGAAACTCACCGACTCGATCCTGGCGAAGACGCCGGTCGCGATCCGGCTCGGCAAGCAGGCGTTCTACCGGCAACTCGAGATGGGGCTGGAGGAGGCCTACGAGCTCGCGAGCGAAGTGATGGCCTGCAACATGATCACCGAGGATGCGCAGGAGGGCATAGACGCCTTCGTCGCCAAGCGCAAGCCGCAGTGGAAGGGGCGCTGACTGCGCCTTCAGGCGGCTGCTTCCCAAGGGGTATCGCCCCGGATCTTTGTTTGCGCACGACAGCCGAGGCATGTTGACAATGGGCGAGACAGTCACAGACGCGGCGGAGTCGCCGGAAATTTACTACCCGGATATTCCTTTTCGCGCCATCGTGGAGCAGTCGCTGGCAGGCATCTACGTCCTCCAGGACGAGTGCTTCCAGTACGTCAATGCGACGTTCGCGGGAATGTTGGGGTATACGCCGGAGGAGATGACCGGGCTCAGCCTGCAGAGGCTGGTTCCGCCGGATTTCCTGGATCAAGTGCTGGAGCGCTACCACATGCGCCTGCGCGGTGACCCGCCCAGCATGCGCTTCGTCAGCAGAGGAATGCACAGGGACGGCCATGTCGTCATGATCGAAGTTCATGGCAGCCGCATGGCGTACCGGGGCAGACCGGCTGTCGTCGGCGTCGGCATCGATGTGACCGAACGCTTGCGGCGGGAAGAGGAGCTGCACCACTCGCGCGCGCAATTGCAGGCGCTGACCGCATACATCAATACCGTGCGCGAGGACCAGCGCGCCAAGTTCGCACGGGATCTGCACGACGTGCTTGGCGGGATGTTGACGTCGATGAAAATGGATGTCACGCGCATCATGCGGCGGGCGCAATCTCGCGAAATGAGCGAGATCGCGGGCGGTCTGATGGAGCTGACCAAGGAGACGATCGATACCGTGCGCAAGCTATCGGAGGAACTGCGTCCCAGCGTGCTCGATAACCTGGGCCTTCAGGTTGCGATCGAGCGGGAACTTGCGGCGTTTACCAAACGCTATGGCATAGAGGCAGCCTGCGAGTCCGGCGGCGTGGCAATGAGTCTTTCGTCGAGACAGGCTACCTGGATTTATCGAATCTTCCAGCAGGCGTTGACCAACATTGCGAGCCACTCGTCGGCGACGCAGGTACGGGTACATCTGGATTTCGGCGAAGCGGAGTTGCGAATGGAAATCGCCGACGACGGCTGCGGCATCGATCCCATGGTTGCGTCAGGCGGCTCCATGGGCATTCTCAGCATGCGGCAACGGGCGTCCGAATTGGGTGCTTCTTTCGAGCTCGGTACCGGCGTCGACCGGGGAACGCGGCTCAAATTGATTGTGCCGCTGGCCGGAGAGATGGTGTAACGCGATGATCGACGTATTGATTGTGGACGATCACACGATCTTCCGCTCCGGCCTGAAGCGCCTTCTCTCCGATGAACCGGATATGCGCGTTGCCGATGAGGCGCGCAACGGCGTTGAAATGCTGGCCAAGTTGAGGCGAACAAGGCGCTTCGATGTCGTGGTTCTCGATGTCAACATGGAAGGCCGCAGCGGACTGGACACGCTCGAGGCGGTTCGGGCCGATTTTCCCAAGTTGCCCGTGCTCGTCCTTTCAATGTATCCGGAGGAACAGTACGCGCTGACCGCCATCCGCGCCGGGGCAAACGGCTACGCGTCCAAGGATATCGACGCCCCCGAACTGATCAAGGCGATCCGCCAGGTGGCGGCGGGCGGCCGCTACCTGACGGCCGATGGTGCGCAGAAAGTGCTGATGCACCTGGGCGGTGGCGACAATCCGCCTCCACACCAGAAACTCACCGCGCGCGAATACCAGATCATGCTGATGATGATCAAAGGCACGTCGCTCACCGAAATAGGCGAGAAGATATTCATCAGCGTCAAGACCGTGAGCACCTATCGCTCGCGTATTTTGGGCAAGCTGGAAGTCAACAACAATGCGGAGCTGATCCTTTACGCCGTGCGACACGGGATTATCGTGTCATAAGGGCAGCAGCCTCCCCCGCGGCTTCGGCAGTGCGGCGCGCCGCGCATGGCGGTGCGCCGCAGTTCCGCTCATTTCACGGTAATCGCCTTGTCGGTCAAGGTCGCATCGAACCAGAGCTTCGCAGGCCAGACCGGCCAAGTCACGCCGAGCGTCGCGTTATTCGGATCGCCGGAGCGCGCGAACGCGCCGAGGCTGTTCATCATTGCGCTCGACAGCGCCAGGCGGCCCGGTTTGTTCGCCGTGCTATTCATCGCGTTCGAGAACACGCCCGGCCCGAAATTACCGAACAGGAACTGCAGGTCGAAGGCATGCGCGGCCCCATAGACGTCGTTCCACGGCGCGGGCTCCTGGGCCCAGTTGAACTGGTAATACCAAATGTTCGTCTGGTTGGCCGCCAGAGCAGCCAGCACATTGTCGCGGCTGGGAATGAAGAATATCGAGTTCAGCAGATCGGTCTTTGCGTTGTACCCCGTTCCCGCCGTGGTGACCGGCAGATAGGACGCGTCTATGAGATCGGCATCGGTCAGAGTCGGTGCGGCATCCGGATTGAAATTGGCCATCATCGTGAAGCGGGTGGCATCGTTCACGATCAGGCCCGGCTTGCCCCCGAGCACGGGCGACAGGGCCAGGAACGATGCAAACAGCTTGGCTTCATCGCGCGTATTGCTCGCCAGGAACGGAACCTTGGTATATGCGCCCGCGGCAATATTGGCAACCGGATCCGCCGGCACTACCGTGCCCTCGGGGATCGGGCCGGATCCCGATAGACCGACCGGCGCAAGCTTGGTCAGCAGCTGCGTGAATATCGCACTCGGGGTCTTGGAGCGCATGTAGGTCGCGATCTGCACGTTCGTCTGGGTCGCCGCATAGGCCTGCGCAGACGCCGTATCCGTGGCCAGGCCGTCAGCGATCAGCAAATTCCAAAGGAGCGTATTGCCTTGCGTCGCATAGGTGGACGCGGGGGTCAGCGTCGCGATGCTGCCCGCGGGTAGCTCGCTTGCGAGCGAGATTCCCCCGCTGAATGCGGCAGCCTTTTGGAACAGGCCGGCAATTTGCGTGAGCGGCGAAACCATCAATGCATAGACGTTGATTGCGCCTGCGGATTGACCCGTCAGCGTGACGTTGGTCGGGCTGCCGCCGAAATTTGCGATGTTGGCCTTTATAAACTCCAGCGCCTTGATGTTATCAAGGGTGCCGAAATTGCCCGAGTCGTCGAGCGGGCTCTTTCCGGTTTTCAATTGCGCCAGGTTGAGCCAGCCGAACAATCCGACGCGATAGTTGACCGTGACGACCACGGCGTTTGCGGTCTTGGCAAGATTTGCGCCGTTGTACCAGGGATCGGCGGTGTAGCCGGAGACGTCACTGCCGCCATGGATGAACACGATGACGGGCAGATTGGTCGCATCGGTCGACGGGCGCCAGATGTTGAGGTACAGGCAGTCCTCATTGCCCACAGCCTGGTTCAGGGTCGTGCCGATGGTCGAGTCGTAGGTATTGTTCGATCCCGGGCCGTAGATGCGACCGTATTGGACGCAGGCGTTGCCGAACTTCTTGGTGGCGAGGGTGCCGCTCCATGGAGCCGGATCTACCGGCGCCTTCCAGCGCAAGTCGCCCACGGGCGGGGCCGCGAATGGAACTCCGAGCCAGGAATAGGTTCCTGAACCGGTTGCGTCATTGACGCCCTGGACCGCGCCGAACTGCGTATTGCGTATTGCATCGTCGGGAACTGCAATGACTGGACTACTGCTATCGCCGCTGCTACCGCAACCCGTCAGAAAAATCGAGATCACAATGCAAAAAGAAAGTGCGAGTCCTGAGTGGAAACGTTTCATGCCGACCTCCGATGCAGAATTATTTTGTATAGATCGCCGTATGGTGCGGGCGCTCTCCAGCATTGCAGGGCGAGATATATCCTCAAATTGAGTGCGCAGTCAGTCGGATTCTTCCGGCATTGCTGTAGGAATTATCTGATTCGTGTCGTCGTGGCCAAGGGCAGCCGCGGCGGAAAGCGCGATAACTACACGAACGGGTGGTGCGTACGCCGGTTGCGCGGCTATAATGCGTCCCAGCGATCATCGGGCGCCGGCCGTGGCGTCCGGATCGCAAATACATCAAAGAGCTGGAGGAGAGCAGCAGGTGCGGGCGCCGCGCTGCCGGGCATGGACGATTACATACTCGAAACCAAAGGCCTGACCAAGGAATTCAAGGGCTTCGTCGCGGTCAGCGACGTCAACCTGCAGGTGAAGCGGGGCGAGATCCACGCCCTGATCGGCCCCAATGGCGCCGGCAAGACCACGTTCTTCAACCTGCTGACCAAATTCCTGAGCCCGACCGCCGGACATATCTTCTACAAGGGCGAGGACATCACCTACGACAGGCCGGCGCAGATCGCGCGCCGCGGCGTCATCCGCTCGTTCCAGATTTCGGCGGTGTTTCCGCACCTGACGGTGCTGGAGAACGTGCGCATCGGCCTGCAGCGCAGCCTCGGCACCTCTTTCCATTTCTGGAAATCGGAAGCGACGCTGGGGCAGCTCGACGCGAAGGTGATGGAATTGCTCGAAGCGGTGGACCTGGCGGCGTACGCAGCCACCGTCACGGTGGAACTGCCTTACGGGCGCAAGCGCGCGCTGGAGATCGCCACTACCCTGGCGATGGAGCCCGAGCTGATGCTGCTCGACGAGCCGACCCAGGGCATGGGCCACGAGGACGTCGACCGGGTCACGGAACTGATCAAGAAGGTCTCGGCCAACCGCACCATCCTCATGGTCGAGCACAACATGAACGTGGTCGCCGGGATCTCCGACACCATCACCGTGCTCGCGCGCGGCTGCGTCATCGCGGAGGGGCCTTATGCGCGCGTTTCGAAAGACCCGCAGGTGATGGAAGCCTACATGGGCACTTCCGCGGGCGAACTGGAAGGGGCGCACTAGGCAAATGGGAATTCGGCTGACGCGGGGGGATTTGAAGGGGGGCGTACCCCCCTTCTTCAAATAGTTATGGCTACGGCTGCCGAATTCCTGAAAGTCAGCGGCCTGCACGCCTTCTACGGCGAGTCGCACATCCTGCACGGCGTCGATTTCAGCGTGCACAAGGGCGAGGTGGTGACGCTGCTCGGCCGCAACGGCGCCGGCCGCACGACCACGCTCAAGTCGATACTCGGGCTGGTCGGCCGCCGCACCGGGTCGATCACGATCAACGGGCGCGAGGCGATAGGCCTGCCGCCGCACAAGATCGCGCACCTCGGATTAGGCTATTGCCCGGAGGAGCGCGGCATATTCGCCAGCCTGTCGTGCGAGGAAAACCTGCTGCTGCCGCCGGCGGTGTCGGACACAGGCATGTCGCTGCAGGAGATCTACGACATGTTCCCGAACCTGAAGGAGCGCCGCGCGAGCCAGGGTTCGCGCCTCTCCGGCGGCGAGCAGCAGATGCTCGCGGTGGCGCGGATTTTGCGCACCGGCGCGCAACTGCTGCTGCTCGACGAGATTTCCGAGGGCCTCGCGCCGGTGATCGTGCAGGCGCTGGGGCGCACCATCCGGATGCTGCGCGAGAAGGGTTACACTGTGGTCATGGTGGAACAGAACTTCCGCTTCGCCGCGCCGCTCGCCGACCGTTTCTACGTGATGGAGCACGGACGCATCGTCGAAGGCTTCGCCGCAGGGGAGATGCAGTCGAAAATGACCATGCTGCACGAATTTCTGGGGATCTGATTTTTTCCAAGAGGAGACATACGCATGAAACGCAAACTGCTGGTTGCATTGGTAGGCTCGGCATTGCTGGGAATGGGCGCGAATCTCGCGCTGGCGCAGACGGCCAAGCCCGGCGCGCTCTCGGGCGACAAGGTCGTCATCGGCGTCATGAACGACATGTCCGGGCTGTATGCGGACATCGGCGGGCCGGGCTCGCTGTTCGCGGCGCAGATGGCGGTGCAGGACTTCGGCGGCAAGGTGCTCGGTAAGCCGATCGAGGTGCTGTCCGCGGATCATCAGAACAAGCCCGACGTGGGTGCGACCAAGGCGCGCGAATGGTACGACACGCAGGGTGTGGACATGATCGTCGATGTGCCGACCTCCAGCGTCGCTTTGTCCGTGGGCCAGGTCGCCGCGGAGAAGAAGCGCGTGTTCATCAGCACCGGCGCCGCGACCAAGAGCCTCACCAACGAAGCCTGCAACCCTTACATGGTGCATTACGCCTACGACACCTACGCGCTTGCGAACGGCACCGGCAAGGCGATCGTGCAGACCGGCGGCAAGACCTGGTTCTTCCTGACCGCGGACTACGCCTTCGGCAAGGCGCTCGAGGCGGATACCGCCGCGGTGGTCAAGGCCAACGGCGGCCAGGTGCTGGGCCACGTGCTGCACCCGCTGAATGCGTCCGATTTTTCCTCGTTCATGCTGCAGGCGCAGGCCTCCAAGGCGCAGATCGTCGGCCTGGCCAATGCCGGCGGCGACACCATCAATTCGGTCAAGGCCGCCAACGAATTCGGCCTGACCAAGAACCAGAGCCTCGCCGGCCTGTTGCTGTTCATCACCGACATCCACAGCCTCGGGCTGAAGACGGCGCAGGGGATGATGCTCACCAGCGCCTGGTACTGGGACGCGAACGACGAGACGCGCAAGTTCGGCAAGCGCTTCTTCGAGAAAATGAAGCGCATGCCCACGTTCGACCAGGCCGCGGTGTATTCCGCGGTGACGACCTATCTGAAGGCAGTCAAGGCGACGGGCACGGACGATGCCGACAAGGTCATGGCCGATCTGAAGAAGACCAAGATCAACGACGTGTTCGTGAAGAACGGCTATATCCGCCAGGACGGGCGCATGATCAAGGACATGTACCTGATGCAGGTGAAGACGCCGGCAGAGTCCAAGTACCCCTGGGACTACTACAAGCTGAAGGCGACGATTCCGGGCGAGCAGGCGTACCAGCCCCTGTCGCTGTCGACCTGCCCGATGGTCAAGAAGTGACAGTCGAGCGCTAGCGAAAATGTCATCCCGAGCGCAGCGAGGGATCTGCTTCTTGCGAAGACGCGCTAGCGAGACTGTCATCCCGAACGTCCCCCCAAGAGGACTTCCTTCGGGGCGCGGCGAGGGATCTGCTTCGATGCGATTGAAGCAGATCCCTCGGACTGCGTCCTCGGAATGACATCGGCCGCGACCACTCTAGCTTAACCATGGAAATCTTCGGCGTACCGATCCAGGCGTTTCTCGGCCAGCTGCTGCTCGGCCTGGTGAACGGCTCGTTCTACGCCATGCTGTCGCTCGGCCTGGCCGTGATCTTCGGGCTGCTCAATATCATCAATTTCAACCACGGCGCGCTGTACATGATGGGCGCCTACGTCGCCTACCTGGCGCTCGAGCAACTGGGCCTCGGCTTCTGGTGGGCGCTCGCGCTCGCGCCGCTGCTGGTGGGCGCGTTCGGCATGCTCATCGAGCGCCTGCTGATGCGCTGGATCTACAAGCTCGACCACCTGTACGGGCTGCTGCTCACGTTCGGGCTGGCCCTGATCATCGAGGGCGTGTACCGCTATTTCTTCGGCGTCTCCGGCCAGCCCTATCCGGTGCCCGATGCGCTGCGCGGCGCAACCGACCTGGGTTTCATGATCCTGCCGAATTACCGCGCTTTCGTGGTGCTGGCGTCGCTGATCGTCTGCCTCGGCACCTGGTATGTGATCGAGCGCACGCGGCTCGGCGCCTACCTGCGCGCTGGCACCGAGAACCCGCAGCTGGTGCAGGCCTTCGGCGTGAACGTGCCGCTGATGGTGACGCTGACCTACGGCTTCGGCGTCGCGCTGGCCGCGATCGGCGGCGTGCTCGCCGCGCCGGTGATCCAGATCAATCCGCTGATGGGCTCCAACATCATCATCGTCGTGTTCGCGGTGGTGGTGATCGGCGGCATGGGCTCGATCCTCGGCTCCATCGTCACCGGCCTCGGGCTGGGCGTGATCGAAGGCCTGGCCAAGGTGTATTACGCCGAGGCTTCCTCCACCGTGGTGTTCGTGATCATGGCGATCGTGCTGATGGTGCGCCCGGCCGGCCTGTTCGGCAGAGAGAAATGAACAAGAAGGCCTATATCGGATTCGCGACCCTCGTTCTGCTCGGCCTGATCGCCCCGTATTCCGGCGCCTATCCGATCTTCCTGATGAAGGCGCTGTGCTTCGCCCTGTTCGCCTGCGCCTTCAATCTGCTGCTCGGTTTTACCGGACTCCTGTCGTTCGGCCACGCCGCCTTCTTCGGCAGCGCCGGCTATGCCGCCGCCTACAGCATCAAGGCCTGGGGCTTCAACCCCGAGTTCGGCATCCTGTTCGCCGTGGCCGTGGCGACCTTGCTCGGCTGGCTGGTCGGCAGCCTCGCGATACGCCGCCAGGGCATCTATTTCGCGATGATCACCCTCGCGCTGGCGCAGATGGTCTACTTCATCTGCCTGCAGGCGAAGTTCACCGGCGCGGAAGACGGCCTGCAGGGCGTGCCGCGCGGCAAGCTGTTCGGCATCCTCAATCTCGAAGACGACATCAGCATGTATTACGTGGTGTTCTGCATTTTCCTGATCGGCTTTCTGCTGATCTACCGCACCGTGCATTCGCCTTTCGGCCAGGTGCTGAAGGCGATCCGCGAGAACGAGGCGCGCGCGCTGTCCCTCGGCTACGATGTCGACAGGCACAAGCTGCTCGCGTTCGTGATCTCGGCCGGGCTGGCGGGGATGGCGGGCGCAACCAAGACCGTCGTGCTCGGCTTCGAGACGCTCACCGACGTCAACTGGCCGCAGTCGGGCGAGGTCGTATTGATGACGCTGATCGGCGGTATCGGCACCATGTTCGGGCCCGTGGTCGGCGGCTTTTTCGTGGTGACGCTGGAGAACGAACTCGCCGACAAGGTGGGCTCCTGGGTGCAGGTGATCATGGGCGCGATCTTCGTGATCTGCGTGCTCGCGTTCCGCCGCGGCATCGTCGGCGAGCTCACCGCGTTGTTCAACCGCAAGAAAGAG
>Ga0335082_10009796_pt1 | contig 10400 bp, 9 predicted proteins | sample Lox_Sample_41_FD_206718 | JGI IMG/M metagenome (GOLD analysis project Ga0335082, IMG submission 206718) | Soil microbial communities from Loxahatchee National Wildlife Refuge, Florida, United States - Lox_Sample_4.1 | ecosystem: Environmental > Terrestrial > Soil > Wetlands | place: USA: Florida...
ATCTCACCGCAGTGCCCGACGATCAGCCGCAGCCCGGGATGCCGGTCGAAACACCCCGGTGGCGATCATGCGCAGCACATGCAGGCCGGCTTCGGCGTGCCAGCCCCAGGCGCCGGTGGCCAGGCGGCCGGCCACGGCCGGCGGCAGCCCGCGGTAGAGCACGTCGCTCAGGGGTTTTGACGGCGGGGCCGGATGCAGGTAAAGCGGCCCGTCGAGCCGCTCGAACCGGTCGAGCAGCGGGGCGAACCTGGCCTCGTCGAGGAAGGCGCCGTTCGAGCCCAGCGTGCTGTTGACCAGGGCGCCGATCAGGCCCAGCTCCCGGACGGCGCGCTCGAGCTCGTCCGCCGCGGCCGGCGCCACATGCGAGATGACCTGCAGGTCGATGCCGCTGGCGTCCATGTCGGCCAGCCGGGCCCGGCCAAGATCGCGGAGCTGACCGTCCACCCGCTGGCCCCATGTGGCCAGCGGGCCGGTGCCGGGAGGCGCGGCGAGTTCGGCCGTCCAGAAGTGCTCCTCGAGCGCAATCGTTCGCACCTCAGCATTGTGCCAGCCGTAGCACCGGGCTCCGATTGGTGTGGATGCCTCGTTCATGCTGTAGGAACTGCGTGAGCCAGGCATCCACGCCGTAAAGCGCGGCGTCAGCGGGGATCCTCGGGGGCCGCGAGAGGGCCGGGCGCGTCGGGGGCGGGAAACCTCCATCGCCACTGGCGGGAAACCTCATCGAGCCCTGATGGCAGCCTTGATGAACCTGGCCGCGACCGAGCCCACAATCGGCTCATGACCAGGGATTCTTCTTCATCGGCGGCCCGGCGGCGGGACCGGATCACGGGCTCACTTTTCCTGGCGTCCGGCGTCTTGTTCGTCCTGGGCGTCCTCAACCCGGCGGTGATCGGCAGCTGGGGCGATTCGCCGGCTGCGTCGCTCGCCGCGGCGGCCGGCCACAAGGCGGCCTGGTACGTCACCACCTGGCTGATCACGCTGTCGGTAGTGGCGGGTATCGCGGCCGTGACCATGCTGGCCCGCTCGCTGCGGACCGAACTGGCGCGCGTCGGACTCGCCCTCTACCTGGCCGGCGCCACGCTGGTGCTGGCCTCGATGACGTTCGAGCTCACCCTGACGAGCTCGCAGATCGGTGTCCCGGTGGCGCCGGACTGGTACTTCGGCATCCAGCGGTGGTCCGACGGCCTGGCCACGGCGTTCTTCGCGCTGCTCGCCCCGGCCGCGATGGCGTGCCTGGGCGTGGAGATGGTCAGGACGCGGCGCATGCCCGCCTGGGCCGGCATCGTCTTCCTGGTCGCCGCGGTGCTCCTGTTCGGGCAGTACGCGGCGTTCCTCGGCGCGCTTCCCTTCCCGCAGTTCCTGGCCTTCGCCGCCCTCGGCGCCGGGCTCATGGTCGGCCGCCGGCGCCCGGCCGGAGCCGGAGCCGGAGCCGTCCTAGACGACGATCCCGACGGTGATCCCGTCGACACCGCTGGGGTGCTCGGCCGGGCCGAGGACCAGGGCGTCGGCCCGGGCGGCGACCCGGAGCGGTTCGGCGATCTGATCGAGCAGTGACCGGGCGCCGGCATCGTGCGCCTGCACGATCAGCTTGCTCAGCCGGGCCGAGTTGCCGAGCCGCTGGCCGCTGCGCAGCGCCCGGGTGGCGTCCAGGATCACCGCGAGCTGATCCACGGCCTCCACCGCGGCCCGCTCGCCGCGCCAGCGCTCGTCCGCCGCGGGCCAGCGGGTCAGGTGCAGCGAGATGGTGCCCTCGTGCGGCCGGTAGAACTGCTGGTACATCCGTTCGGTCACAAACGGTGCGAACGGCGCGAACAGCCCGAGCAGCACCCGGAACGACTCCCACACGGTCCACCGGCCGCTGTCCCGGTCGGCCGGGGTGCCGAGCCGGTCTTTGATCATCTCGAGGTAACGGTCGCAGTAGACGGACCAGAACATGCGTGAGGCCGCCTGGTGGGCCTGCATGTAGTCGTGCTGCTCGAACGCCGCGGTGGCCTCGGCCACCGTGTCGGCCAGGTGCGCGAGCACCCACTGGTCCACGATGTCCCGCTCGCCCGGTGCCGGGGCCGCCGCCGGGACGTCGAGATCGCCGAGGTCGCCGAGGTTCATGGACAGGAACCGGCCCACGTTCCACAGCTTGACCGCGAACTTGCGGCCGGTCCTGATGTCCTTCTCGTTGTACCGCAGGTCGGTGCCGATGCGGCCCCTGGTCGCCCAGAGCCGGACCGCGTCCGCGCCGTACTTACCCATCACGTCGTCCGGCACGTACCGGTTGTAGCCATCGGGCCCGGTCGACTTGCCGAGATCCCGCTTGGACAGCTTCTTGCCCTGCTCGCTCAGCCCCCAGCCGGAGATCAGCGCGGTTCGCCACGGCACCCGGCCGAACAGCAATTCGGACTGCACTACCGAATAGAACAGCCAGGTCCTGATGATCTCGAACGCCTGCACCCGCATCGACATGGGCGCCAGTGCGGGATCGGTGCCGCCCCGGGAAGCCCCAGAACCGAGCGCCCAGCCGTCGTTGATCTGCGGCGTGAGCGATGACGTCATCCAGGTGTCCATCACATCCGGGTCAGGCGCCAGGCCGGCCGAACCGCAGAACGGGCAAGACGACACCGGCGGCGGGTCTGCCAGCGGGTCCACCGGCAGGTCCTCGAGCCGGGCCAGCACCGGCGCCGCGCAGGCGGCGCAGAACCACACCGGGAACGGCACGCCGTAACGCCGCTGCCGGGTGATGTTCCAGTCCCATTTGAGCCCGTCGATCCAGTCCTCGAGCCGGCGGCGCATGAACGGCGGGAACCACTCGAGCTCGGCCGCGCGGGCCCGGAACCGGTCGGCGTGCTCCCGCACCGCGATGAACCACTGCGGCCGGATCTGGAACTCCACCGGCGTCTGGCACCGCTCGTGCACCCCGACGACCTGCCGCACCGGTTCGCTGCTGACCAGCAGCCCGGCCTCGTCCAGGGCCTTGACGATGGCGATGCGGGCCTGGGGCAGCGGCAGCCCGGCGAACTCGCCGGCCAGCTCGCCCAGACGGCCGTCAGGCTCCACCACCAGCCGCAGGTCCAGGCCGTCCCGCCGCCATTTCAGCACGTCCTCGGTGTCGCCGAACGTGCACACCATCATCAGCCCGGTGCCGTACTCCGGGTCCACCGTCTCGTCGGTGCGGACCGGCACCTGGTAGCCGAACAGCGGCACGATCGCCCGCCCCAGCCCGGCGTACCTGGTGTCGGCGGGATGGTGGTACAGCGCCACGCAGGCCGGCAGCAGCTCCGGCCGGGTGGTGGCGATCAGCAGGTCTCGTCCGTCAGGGCCGCCGAACCTGATCGTGTGCAGCCTACTGGTCCGTTCCAGGTCCTCCACGTCGGCCTGGGCCAGCGAGGTGCGGTCCTCCGGGCACCACAGGATCGGGTCCCGGGCCCGCCGCAGGTAGCCTGCCTCGTACAGCCTGACGAAGCTGGCCTGCGCGGTCCGCTGGCAGCGGGCGTCGATGGTGGAGTAGCGCAGCGACCAGTCCACCGACAGGCCGAGCCGCCGCCACAGGTCCTCGTACCGTTCGGCCACCTGCCGGGTCTCGGCCAGGCACAGCGCGGTGAACTCGGCCCGGGGCACGTCCACCGCGCGGACCCCGTGAATCTGCTCCACGTACCGCTCGGTCGGCAGCCCGTTGTCGTCGAATCCCATCGGGTAGAACACCCGCTCGCCGCGCATCCGCCGGTAGCGGACGATGAAATCCGGCTGCGAGTAGCTCATCGCGTGACCGACGTGCAGGTGCGCCGCCGATACGTAGGCCGGCGGCGTGTCCACGCTGAACACGGGCCCGTCCCCGTCCCTGTCGTACCGGTAGATGTCGTGCGCTTCCCACAGGCCCCGGGCGGCGGCCTCGACCGCCCGGTGGTCATACTCGCCGAGTTCCATACGTAGGGACGGTATCCGCTCACCCACCTGCTGCTTAAATTCTTTTCGGCCGAACGGCCCGAGGTTCACGCCCGGCCGGATCCGGGCCGCCGGAACCACCCGGCCGCCGGAAGCGTCCTGACTGATAGCACCCGCCGGCCGTGCGGGGCGCTGCACGCTAGCCGCTCCCTCCTGGGGCATCATGGCTAGGTGCCGGGGGAAGGAACCCGGTAGGAACCGGGTGGAAGGAAGCCGCACCGCCCATGCCTGCGCCGCGACCTGAGATCAGCGACCTGCTCGAGGTGGACATCCCGCCGGGCGGCAAGGTGATCACCGTCAGCGACCTGCACCTGCCTCCGGTCCGCACCGACGTCTCCGGACGGTCGTGCGAGACGCTGGCGGGCCGCCTGGACGCCGAGGCCGGCCCGCTCACCGTGGTCCTGGCCGGGGACGTGGTGGAACTGCTCGGCTTCCCCGAGGCGACGGCCACCGACATCCTGCGCGCGCACGAGGACCTGTGCGCGGCGCTGGCGGCGGTGACCGCGCGCGGCGGCCAGGTCATCTACGCGATCGGTAACCACGACGGCGACCTGGCCTGGGACGTCAAGTCGGCGGACGCGGTGCGGGAGATGACGGGCGCCAGGCTGTGCCTGTCCGCGGACCTGATCCTGCCCGGCGGCCGCAAGGTCCGGGTGGAGCACGGTCACCAGCTCGACCCGTACAACTGCTTCCACGACCAGCGCAACGCGCTGGACACCCCGATCGGCCACCACATCGTCCGGGAGGTCATGCCGAAGATCGAGTGGCTGGGCCGGGGCTGGGTCGACGGCGCGCACGAGATGGCCGACCCGACCGACTTCCCCTCGTTTGTCGGCTCCCGGATGGTCTACCGCAAGCTGGGCCGCCGGCTGTGGTGGCTGATCGCGATCCCGCTGGCCATCTTGATCCTGGTCCGGGTGCCGGTCATCACCTCGATCCGGAGCCGGTACCCGGACACCGACGTGTGGGTGCACCGGGGCGAGATCCTCGGCTACGGCGCGCTCGCCGACCTGCTGATGCTGGCCGTCGTGGTCGCCATACTGGCCCGGCGGGCCTGGCTGTCGATCAGCGCGCTGGCGCTCGACGAACGGGGCTACGGGCAGAACCACGCCGCGCGCCAGCGGGCCGCCGACCTGGTCGCCGACGGCTACCACGGCTTCATCTCGGGCCACACGCACCACCCGGAGCTGGCCGCCACCGCGGCCGGCTTCTACGCCAACTCCGGCTCGTGCACCTCGGTCGTGGAGGGAATCGGCGGGCGGTTCGGCCTGCCGCCTGCCTACGTGCGAAACCAGCAGATCTGCTGGCTGGAGCTGGACGGCGAGAAAGCCGACCTGGTCTCGGCCCGGGTCGAGCTGCCGGGCGCGACCAGGATGGAACGCTTCGTCGCGCGGGGCCGCAACCCGCACTCGGACACCCCGGTGCCCGTCGCCTCCTGGCCGGCCGGCCCTGACTGGCCCGCGCCGGACAAGAAGGCCACCCGCAAGAAGCCCGTCCAGCGCTATCCCCAGCCGCAGTCCCCTCCCCCCGGCCCGCAGCCCCCATGAACTGGCGAGCCGGACCCGGCAGGCGGGCCGGTGGCGCGGGCCGGGCAGGGCCGCTGGGTGGGCGTGGCGTCCAGGGCGGGTCAGCCGCGCTCGGCGGCCCTGGCTTCCTCGACGGTGAGCTCGGCAGCGGGGTCGGCTTCCAGGCGCTCGTCGGGGATCGGCTTTCCGCTGCGGACGGACCGGCCGTAGGTGCCGTCGTCCAGCCGGCGCAGGGCGCGCTCGATGGCGTCCAGCCGGCTGCGCAGGCTCTCCGCGATGGCGTCGTCCTGCCCCTCCTCGGTCAGCGCCAGCGCAGCGTCGGCTTCGTCTTCTGCCTTGCTGTCCACCTCGGCCTGGCGGTCCTCCTGGCCCGCCGCCCTGGCGTCCTTGAGCAGGTCCTGCACCTCGTCGCGCTCGGCAATGAGCAGGCTGCGTGCCCGGTCCTGGTCCATCGGGCCCTCCTCCCTATCGGTGCGGAACGCGCGAGCATTCCGTGGTCGTGTGTGGCTGTCGGGGCGAGCCGCCGCCCATCATGCGCAGCATAGCGAGGCCGTCGGGCCGCAGGTCATCGACACCGCCACGCTACGCACGCTGCTGTCGCCGTAGACTCGCGTCCGTGAGCACGGTCCCGCAGACGCCCGCCGTCGAAATCGGCGCGCTGGTCAAGCGGTACGGCGAGACCACGGCGGTGGACGGGCTGACGCTGAGCGCGGCGCGCGTCGCGGTCACCGGCATCCTGGGGCCGAACGGGGCGGGCAAGACCACCACCATCGAGATCTGCGAGGGCTACCGAAAGCCCGACCAGGGCACGGTGCGCGTCCTCGGCCTCGACCCGGTGCGCGATGCCCGGGCGCTGCGGCCCCGGGTCGGCGTGATGCTCCAGTCCGGCGGCATTCCCCCGTCGGTGCCCGCGGCCGATTACCTGAACCTGCTGAGCAGGTTCCACGCCCATCCGGTCGCCGTCCCGGCGCTGCTCGACCTGGTCGGCCTGACCGCGGCCGCGCGCACCCCGTACAAGCGGCTGTCCGGCGGCCAGCAGCAGCGGCTGTCGCTCGCCGCGGCCGTCATCGGCCGCCCCGAGCTCGTGTTCCTCGACGAGCCCACGGCCGGCATGGATCCGCAGGCCAGGCACGCAACCTGGGACCTGATCGGGGAGCTGCGCTCGGCCGGGGTGAGCATCATCCTGACCACCCACTTCATGGAGGAAGCCGAACGGCTCTGCGATTACGTGGCCATCATCGATCACGGCCAGCTGGTGGCGGCGGGTACGCCCGGGCAGCTCACCGGTACCGTGGGCCAGCTCAGGTTCCGGGCGGAGCCCGGTCTGGACGTCGACAGCCTGCTCGCCGCGCTTCCGCCGGCCAGCCTGGCCAAGGAGTCACCGGCCGGCCACTACGTGATCGAGGTGCCCGGCGCCGTTGACCCGCTGCTGCTGGCCGCGGTGACCGCGTGGTGCGCGGAGCGCGGCGTGCTGGCCAACAGCCTGCGGATCGAGAGCCGCACGCTGGAGGATGTCTTCCTCGAGCTGACCGGGAAGGAGCTGCGTTCATGACGCCGGTGTTCGCGCCCGCCCCCGGGGCCGCGCCGCTGCACCGGATGATCGCGGCCCAGGCCGCGCTGGAGACCAGGACGCTGCTGCGCAACGGCGAGCAGCTGCTGCTCACGCTGGTCATCCCGCTGCTGCTGCTGGCCGCGTTCGGCCTCGAGCCGCTGGTGAACTTCGGCACGGGGATGAGCCGGATCGACTTCCTCACCCCGGGGATCATCGCGCTGGCCGTGATGTCTACCGCGTTCACCAGCCAGGCCATCGCCACCGGCTTCGAGCGGCGGTACGGCGTGCTCAAGCGGCTCGGCGCCACTCCCCTGTCCCGCACCGGCCTGATCTCGGCCAAGACGGCCACCGTGATCGGGGTGGAACTGCTGCAAGGCGCGCTGATCGTGCTCATCGCCCTGGCCATCGGCTGGCAGCCGAACGCCCGCGCGACCGCGATCGTGGTCGCGCCGCTGCTCATCCTGCTGGGCACCGCGGCGTTCAGCGGCCTGGGCCTGCTGATGGCGGGCACGCTGCGGGCCGAGGCCACGCTGGCCGCGGCCAACCTGGTCTACATCGTGCTGCTCGGCGTGGGCGGCGTGATCTTCCCGCTGGCCAAGTTCCCGGCGGGCGCTCGGCCGGTCCTTGAGCTGCTGCCGACCGGCGCGCTGTCCACCGGCCTGCGCTCCGTGCTGCAGCAGCGTGCGGTCTTCCCGGCCGGGAACATTATCACGCTGCTGGTCTGGGCCGTCGTGGCGATCGCCCTCGCGGCGCGGACCTTCAAGTGGGACTGAGGGAGGAAACCCGGGGCGCGATGGTACTGCCCGCCGTCATGATCCTCACCGGGATCGTATCGGTCCAGTTCGGGGCGGGTCTCGCGGCCAAGTTGTTCGGGCAGATCCCGCCGGCGGCGGTGACCGGGCTGCGGTTGTGGACGTCCGCGGCGGCCATGGTGGCGATCTCGGGGCGCGGTTTCGCCCGCTCGGTGCGTGACCTGAAGAAGCGAAGAGCCTTCGGCGATGCGGCCATCGCCACCTCGTTCGGCATCTCGCTGGGCGTCATGAACTTCTCGATCTACCAGTCGTTCGCCCGGATCCCGCTCGGGGTCGCCGTCACCATCGAGTTCCTCGGCCCGCTGGCGGTGGCGGTGGCGGGGTCGCGGCATCTGCGGGACCTCGGCTGGGTCGTGCTCGCCGCGACCGGGGTGGTGCTGCTGACCCAGGCCGGGCACGGTCATCTCGACCTGGCCGGGGTGCTGTGGGCGGGCCTGGCCGCGACGTGCTGGGCCGCCTACATCGTGCTCAGCTCGGCCACCGGGCGGCGGTTTCCCGGCTCGGCCGGGCTGGCCATCGCCATGGTCGTCTCGGCCGTGATCATCACGCCGCCCGCCCTGATCGCCGGGGGCGGCGCCATGTTCCGGCCGGCCGTCCTGGCCACCGGCGCCGCGATCGGGATCCTGTCCTCGGTCATCCCCTACCGGCTCGAGCTGGAGTCGCTGCGGCGGATGCCGATGCGGCTGTTCGGCGTGTGGATGAGCATGGAGCCGGCGGTGGCGGCGCTGATCGGGCTGCTCCTGCTCGGCCAGCACCTGAGCGTCGTCGAGTGGCTGGCCATCTGCTGCGTGATGGTGGCCTGCGCAGGGGCCGCGCAGCACTAGCCGCGGGGGCTCTACCATAAGGGCGTGCCCGACCTGAAATCCCGCGTGGCCGCCTGGACCCGGCCCGTGCTCGAGCCGACACCGGTGTCGATGCGGCGGCTCGCGCTGGCCGGGGTCATCGCCGACACCGTGATCATGTCCACCGGCGCGGCGGTGCGGCTCAGCGCGTCCGGGCTCGGCTGCCCAGACTGGCCGCAGTGCAGCGCGGCGGACGTCGTGGCCAGCAAGAACGCCGGGCAGACGCTGCTCAACACCTGGATCGAGTTCGGCAACAGGCTGCTGAACTTCCCGCTGGTGATCATCGCCGTCCTGATCTTCGTCGCGGCCTGGCGGTTCCGGCCCGACGGCCCTGCCTCGGGTACCGGGCGCCGACGGGACCTGGTGTGGCTGGGAGCGGCGCAGCCGCTCGGCGTGCTGGCGCAGGCGGTGATCGGCGGGATCGTCGTGCTGACCAAGCTCAGCCCGGCCTCGGTCTCGGTGCACTTCCTGGTCTCCGCCGCCGTCGTAGCCGCCGCCGTCGCCCTGCACATGCGGTGTTCAGCGCTCGGCGGCCCGGCCCGGGAGCCCGAGACGACGGTCAGGCGTGACCTCCAAGTGCTCGCCGCGGCGCTGGTCGCGGTCACCTGCGTGATGCTGGCGGCGGGCACGGTGGTCACCGGGACCGGCCCGCTGGCCGGCGACGCGGGCGTGCCCAGGTACAAGCTGCCCCTCGAGGGGGTCACCCAGCTGCACGCGGACATCGGCTGGCTGCTGGCCGGGCTCTCCATCGCCCTGGTGCTGGGGCTCCGGCTCTCCGGCGCGCCGCGGCGGGCGGTCCGGGCCGGCTGGATCATGCTCGCCGCGCTGGGCGCACAGGGCGTCATCGGCTACATCCAGTACTTCACCCACCTCCCGGCCGGGCTGGTCTGGGTCCACGTGACCGGCTCCGTGCTGGTCTGGATAGCCGTGCTGCGGCTGTTCTTCACGGTGCGCGAACGCGGCCCGGTAAACACTGCGCGAACAGGGCCCGCGGTGACCGTACCCACCAGGCAACCGGAGCCGCTCGACCGATAAGCTCGTGGCGTGACCACTCAGGCCAATCTTGACTGGACGGCTGCCGACGAGCGCGCTGTCGATCTGATCCGGGTCCTGGCGATGGACGCGGTGCAAAAGGCAGGTTCGGGACACCCGGGAACGGCGATGAGCCTCGCGCCCGCGGCCTACTTGCTCTTCCAGCGATTGCTCCGGCACGATCCAGCCGATCCGCAGTGGGCGGGCCGCGACCGCTTCGTGCTGTCCTGCGGGCATTCCAGCCTCACCCTGTACATCCAGCTGTACCTGTCCGGGTACGGGCTGACCCTGGATGACCTGAAGGCCCTGCGCACCTGGGGCAGCATCACGCCCGGTCACCCGGAGCACGGGCTGACCCCCGGCGTGGAGACCACCACCGGCCCGCTCGGCCAGGGTATCGGCAACGCGGTCGGCATGGCCATGGCCGCCCGCCGCGAGCGCGGCCTGCTCGACCCGGACGCCGCCCCCGGCGCCAGCCTGTTCGACCACTTCATCTACTGCTTCGTCTCCGACGGGGACATCGAGGAGGGCATCAGCCACGAGGTGTCCTCGCTCGCGGGCCATCACCGCCTCGGCAACCTCATCGTTCTCTACGACGACAACCAGATCTCCATCGAGGACAACACCAACATCGCCAAGTCCGAGGATGTGTGCGCGCGCTACGAGGCTTACGGCTGGCACGTGCAGCGGGTGGACTGGCGCA
>Ga0335082_10009797_pt1 | contig 10400 bp, 10 predicted proteins | sample Lox_Sample_41_FD_206718 | JGI IMG/M metagenome (GOLD analysis project Ga0335082, IMG submission 206718) | Soil microbial communities from Loxahatchee National Wildlife Refuge, Florida, United States - Lox_Sample_4.1 | ecosystem: Environmental > Terrestrial > Soil > Wetlands | place: USA...
CCGCCACGTTTGCCGCCGTTTCCTTCCAGGTCGTCGCGCAGGACAAGGATGCCAAGAAACCCACCGCCGACCAGTGCAAGAAGGACCCGAAGATGAAGGGCTGCGACCAGATGAAGAAGTAATCGCCGTCCGGGCGAGTGAGGGCAGGGGAGCACCCCTGCCTTTTTCATTTCCGGCCTTCCCACATGAAGCCGACCCTCGTGCGACTTGCCCTGATCGCTGCCGCGGTCGTCCCGCATTTATCGGTCGCGCAGCAGAAACCGTTGCCGACGCTCCAGCTGAACGTCGGCATCCACCTCATCCAGGCCGAGCTCGCCAACACGTTCGAGACCCGGATGACCGGGCTCATGCATCGCAAGCAGCTGGGGGCGAACAGCGGGATGCTGTTCGTGTTTCCCGACGTTGCCCCCCACTGCATGTGGATGAAGAACACGCTTGTCCCGCTGTCGGTCGCCTTCATCGACGAGCGCGGCGTGATCCTGAACATCGCCGACATGCAGCCGCAGACCGAGGAGTCGCATTGCGCAACCGCGCCGGCGCGCTTCGCGCTCGAGATGAACCAGGGGTGGTTCGCCGCGAAGGGTATCAAGCCCGGCGCGAAACTCTCCGGGATCGAGAAGGCGCCGCCGCCGCGGTAGCCCCGATCAGCGCACGCAGAAAAGCGAAGGGGCCCTTGCGGGCCCCTTTCTGCTTGGACGGCCGAACGCTCTACAGGCCGCCGTTCTGTTGCGCCACCATGCAGTAGAGCATCGGAATCGACAGCATCGTGTTGAAGCGCGAGGTGAGACCCGCCAGCTTCGCGGCCTTCGCCTTCTCCTCGGGGCTCACCTGGACGATGCCGAGCGCCTTCTTCTGGTTCGGCCAGATGATGAACCAGACGTTGAACCACATGATGATGCCGAGCCACATGCCGATGCCGATCGCGGTGGCCGGCGGCTTGAAGGACAGCGCCTGGCCGATGTAGCCGTTCATCCACGCGAGCAGGAGGCCGGTCACGATCGTCGACATCGCGCCCCAGCGGAACCAGAACAGCGCCCGCGGCGCGATGACCTTGCTCACGGCCGGCTTCTGCTCGTCGGGAATTTGCGGCATCGACGGGGTCTGGACGAAGTTGAAGTACCAGAGCAGGCCGATCCACATCACGCCCGACAGCACGTGCAGCCAGCGCATGAAGAACGCCCACCAGGCGTGGTCGAACTTCATTGCGCCGCCCATCGCGGTGCTCACCACGATGATGATGATCACCAGGAGGACGACGCCGGCGGTGATGGTGCGTCCCAGCGACTGAAAGATTGCGCCCATGCGATTAGCCCCCTTTCTTCTGTTTGTGATCGAGTCGTCGAACAGCGGTGCAGCGCGGCGAGTGTAGCAGCGATTCCCGCGATCCGTCGCGCCCGTGCGCGGGCGGAAAGACCCTACTCGGAGCGTTCCACGCGCGCGGACGCGGTGCCCTCGGCGAACGTGATGTCGACCCGGTCGCCGCTCGCGACCTCGGCGCTGCGCCGCACGATCCGGCCGGTCTCGCCGCGGACGATGCTGTAGCCGCGCTCGAGCACCGCGCGCGGATCGAGGTGCGACAGGCTGCGCGCGAGCGCGTCGATGCGCGCTGTGCGCTCGGCGAGCTGCCGTCCGGATGCGGCGGCGAGGCGCTCGCCGAGTTGTCCGGTACGCAGCGACAGCATCGCGAGCGGGGGCAGATGCCGGCGACTGCGCTCGATCAGGCCGCGCACGGTCCAGCCCTCGCGATCGAGCGTACGCGCGACGGCCTGCCCGAGCCGCGTCGAGAGCTGGACCACGAGCGCGCCCTGCGCCTGCAGGCGCCGTCCGGGATGGATCAGCCGGCGCGAGAGGTGGTCGACCGCCTGCATGCGCGTCTCGAGATCGCGCTCGACGCTCCGTCGGAGGCGTCCGACGAGAATCCCGATCCGCGCGAGCAGCTCGTCGCGGGGCGGGCTCGCGAGCTCCGCGGCCGCGGTCGGGGTCGGCGCCCGCACGTCCGCGGCGAAGTCGGCGATCGTGAAGTCGGTCTCGTGCCCGACGCCGACCACGACCGGTATCGACGAGGCCCGGACCGCGCGCGCGACCCGCTCGTCGTTGAAAGCGCGGAGGTCCTCGATGCTGCCGCCGCCACGGCACAGGATCAGCACGTCGCACTCGGCGCGCCGTCCCGCAGCGGCGAGCGCTTCGACGATCTCGGCCGGCGCCGCTTCCCCCTGGACCGCGCTCGGGTAGACGATCACCGGGATCGCCGGGTTGCGCCGTCGCAGCGTCGTCAGGACATCCCGCAGCGCCGCGGCGGCCTTCGACGTGACCACGCCGATTGCGCGCGGGTAGACGGGGAGTGGCCGCTTCGCGAGCGGATCGAACAGACCCTCGCGCTCGAGCTTGTCGCGCAGGCGGAGGAAAGCCTCGTACAGCGCGCCGAGCCCCGCCGGACGCATGAACTCGACGTTCAGCTGGAACTCCCCGCGCGCCTCGTAGAGCGTGACGAGCGCCCGCACCTCGACCTGCATCCCGTCGCGCGGCTCCCAGTCGAGCAGCATGCCGCGGCTGCGGAACATGACGCACCGCACTTGGGCCGCGCTGTCTTTCAGGGAGAAATAGAGATGACCCGAACGGGCCTGCAGGAAGTTCGATATCTCGCCGGCGACCCACGCGAGCGGCAGGCGATGCTCGAGGAGATCGCGGACGCTCCGATTGAGCGCGGAAACACTGAGGATCGCACCTGCCGGGACCTCGCTTTCCCGCGCCAACGCTGGATCTCCGGCCATTTTGGGATCCTAACCTATCCACAGGTGCCGACCCGCGCCCGCCGACCGCGCCGCACGCGCGAAGTTCCCCTAGGGACAGTCGCGTAAGTCTCTGAGTCGGCGACTAAAATCTAGTCGATCACATTTTCATCATCGACGGAAATCTCCTTACCTGTAGTCCACTTAGCGCGTGTGCTGACACACTATTCACAACCTTATCCACAGCAACTGTGGATAACGCGCGTATGCCGGCCGCATGCGCCACGTGCTGCGCGCCGCGCCTCTGATCGTTCGCCTTGCTGAAAGCGCGATGCGCCGCTAAAGTCTCGACCTTTGTTTTCACTGGAATTTCGCGCGCGTGTTCAGCATCATCCAAGCAGCAGGCTGGCCGATCTGGTTCCTGCTCGCCGCATCGGTGATTGCGGTCGCACTGATCATCGAGCGATTCATCGTCCTGCGGCGCCAGCGGATCACGCCACCGGCGCTCCTCGATAAAGTCGTCGACGCGTACCGCAAGCAGGGCGTCACCCCGCAGCTCGTCGAGAACCTGTACCGGGACTCGCCGCTCGGCCGCGTGCTCGCCGCCGGCCTCCGCAACAACCGCGCACCGCGCCCGGTGATGAGGGAAGCGATCGAGGAGGAGGGCCGCGCGGTCGCCCACGACCTCGAGCGGTTCCTCAACACGCTCGGCACGATCGCGACCGCGAGCCCGCTCTGGGGCCTGTTCGGCACCGTCGTCGGCATGATCGAGATCTTCGGCTCCCAGGCGCCCTCCGGGTCCAACCCGGCGGTGCTCGCGCACGGCATCTCGACGGCGCTCTACAACACCGGCTTCGGCCTGCTGGTCGCGATCCCCGCGCTGGTCTTCTACCGGTACTTCCGTGCCAAGGTGGACGGCTTCGTGCTCGACATGGAGCAGCAGGCCGCCCGGCTCGTCGACATCGTGCATGGGGACCGGGGCTAGGGCCTCGCGGGCACGATGAACTTCCGCGGCACCCGGCGGGAGGACCCGGAGATCAACCTGATCCCGATGATCGACGTGCTGCTGGTCATCCTGATCTTCCTGATGGTCACGACCACCTACTCCAAGTACGCCGAGCTGCAGATCAATCTCCCGACCGCCGACGCGGAGAAGCAGCCCGACCGCCCGAACGAGATCAACATCACCGTGAGCGCCGGCGGCCAGTACACGATCGACCGCAAGCCGGTGTCGTTCGCGAGCGTCGCGGCGTTCGGCGAGGCGATGCGCGCGGCCTCCGCCGGCCTCAAGGACCCGATCGTCGTCATCAACGCCGACGCCGCCGCGAACCATCAGTCGGTGATCCGCGTGATGGAGGCCGCCCGGCTCGCCGGCCTCTCGCACGTCTCCTTCGCGACGCAGACCCAGTCGAAATAGCGGCGGTCCGCCGCCGCGCGACCCGTGGGCGCGAGCTTCCCCGAGCGGCACTGGTATCGCTTCACCTGGCTCTCGGCCCTGCTCGCGCCGCTTTCGCTCGGTTTTGGCGCCGCGGTCGGTGTGCGCCGGTTTGCCTACCGCGCCGGCTGGTACCGGGCCGAGCGCCTACCGGTCCCGGTCGTGGTGGTGGGCAACCTGGTCGTGGGCGGCACCGGCAAGACGCCGCTGGTGCTGTGGCTTGCCGCGGCGCTCGGTGCCCGCGGCTTTCATCCCGCGATCGTCTCCCGCGGGTATCGCGCACCGAACGCGCGGCCCTGCGAAGTGGCAGTAGGCGGCGAGCCGGCCCGCTACGGCGACGAGCCGCTACTGCTCGCGGAGCGAAGCGGCGTGCCGGTGTGGATCGGCCGCGACCGCGCGGCGGCGGCCCGCGCGGCGATCGCCGCGCACCCCGATCGCGACCTGGTGATCTGCGACGACGGCCTGCAGCACTACGCGCTTGCGCGCGACTTCGAGATCGCGGTCGAGGACGACCGCGGCTACGGCAACGGGCTCCTGCTGCCGGCAGGGCCGCTCCGCGAGCCGCGGTCGCGGCAGGTCGACGCGACCGTCGTCAACGGCGCCGCCGCACGCACCGGCGCCTTCGCGATGCGGCTCGAGCCGGCCGGATTCCGCGCCGTGCGCGATCCGCGACGCACGACCGGAGCGGACGCGCTGCGCGGCAAGCGCCTGCACGCGGTCGCGGGGATCGGCAATCCGGCGCGGTTCTTCGCCACGCTCGCGTCCCTCGGCCTCGCGTTTACACCCCATGCCTTCCCCGACCATCACGCGTTCGCGGCCCGCGATCTCGATTTTCCAGACAGCGACGCCGTCCTGATGACCGAGAAGGATGCAGTAAAATGCCGCGCATTCCCGCGCGACGACCTCTACGCACTCCGCGTCGAGGCGCGCGTGGACGAACGCCTCGCCGACCTCCTCGCCCTTCGCCTCCATGGACTCGAAGCTCCTTGACATCCTCGTCTGCCCGGTCTGCAAGGGCCCGCTCCTCTATCGCAAGCCCGAGCAGGAGCTCGTCTGCAAGGCCGACCGGCTCGGATTCCCGATCCGCGATGGCATTCCGGTGATGCTCGAGGACGAGGCGCGCAAGCTCCCCGCCACCGAGGACCTGGACTAGACCGGCGCCCGATGGCGGGACTGCTCCGCTTCACGGTCCTGATCCCGGCGCGCTACGCCTCCAGCCGGCTGCCCGGCAAGGCGCTCGCGGATATCGGAGGCAAGCCGATGGTGGTGCGCGTCGCCGAGCGGGCGCGGGCGAGCGGCGCGTCGGCGGTCTGGATCGCGACCGACGACGAGCGCATCGCCGCGGCCGCGCGGACGCACGGCTGCGACGCGATCATGACCCGCGCCGATCACGCATCCGGCACCGACCGGCTCGCGGAGGCGGCCGAGGCGCTCGCGCTCGCCGACGACGAGCTCGTCGTCAACGTCCAGGGCGACGAGCCGCTGATTCCGTCCGATCTGGTCGGGCGGCTCGCGCATACGCTCGCGCAGCGGACCGCGGCGTCGATCGCCACCGCCTGCGTCCCGATCGGCGACACCGGCGAGTTTCTCAACCCGAACGCGGTCAAGGTGGTGTGCGACCACGCGGGCTACGCGCTCTACTTCAGCCGCGCGCCCATCCCCTACGCCCGCGACGCGTTCGCGAGCGGGCTGGCGGCGGGCGCTCCGCTCCCTGCGGGGCTGCCGGTCTTCCGGCATCTCGGCATCTATGCGTACCGCGCCGGCTTTCTCCGCGCCTACGCGCGGCATGCGCCGGTTGCCCTCGAGCAATTCGAAGCCCTCGAGCAGCTGCGTGCGCTCTGGCACGGGCACCGGATCGCCGTGCTCGCGGTCGAACCCGCACCGGCGCCCGGCGTCGACACGCCGGAGGACCTGGAGCATACCCGGCAGCTCTTCGCGCGCCAGCCGGTTTGACCCGCACCCGGCGAGCGGCTATCGTCGCTGCATACATCGCCGTCGCCCTGCGATAACGACAAAAGGAACGACCATGCGAGTCATCCTGCTCGGCCCGCCCGGGGCCGGCAAAGGGACGCAGGCCCAGTACATCACCGACCGCTTCAAGATCCCGCAGATCTCGACCGGGGACATGCTGCGCGTCGCGGTGAAGGCCGGAACGCCGCTCGGCCTCGCGGCCAAGAAGGTGATGGATTCGGGACAGCTCGTGTCCGACGACATCGTCGTCGGACTGGTGAAGGAGCGGTTGCGGCGCCCCGACTGCGCGCAGGGCTATCTCTTCGACGGTTTCCCCCGCACCGTGCCGCAGGCGGAGGCGATGAAAGCGGCGGGCGTGCCGATCGACTACGTCCTCGAGATCGACGTGCCGGACGACGAGATCATCGCGCGCATGGGTGGGCGACGCGTCCACCCTGCGTCCGGGCGTACGTATCACGTGAAGTTCAATCCGCCGAAGGTGCCCGACCGCGACGACCTCACCGACGAGCCGCTCGTCCAGCGCGCGGACGACCAGGCGGACACCGTGCGCAAGCGCCTCGGCGTCTACCATGCGCAGACGAAGGCGCTCATCGACTACTACTCGGGGTTGAGCGCGGCCGGCGACCCGCAGGCGCCGAGGTACCGGAGGATCTCGGGCGTCGGCGGCGTGGAGGAGATCCGCGACCGGGCGTTCGCGGCGCTCGCCTAGCCGGCGCCAGGCCACGGCGGGCTTCAAACGCCGACCGGCCGCAGGCTATAATCGCCCGCTTTTCGAATACAAACCTGGGGCCCGGGGCGGGCCTTCGCTTGCAGCGCGCCCGCCCACGCGCGCCCCTCGAAGGGGGACTCCATGACCATCGCACTCATCTTCGCGCTCGCCTGCGCGGTGCTCGCGCTGCTGTACGGCATCTGGTCGATCAGCTGGATCATCGCGCAGCCCGCAGGCAACGCGCGGATGCGCGAGATCGCGGCCGCCATCCAGCAGGGCGCGCAGGCCTATCTCAAGCGCCAGTACACGACGATCGGCATCGTGGGCGCCATCCTGTTCGTGATCATTGGCGTGATCCCGGCGCTCGGCTGGCCGACCGCGTTCGGGTTCCTGCTCGGCGCGGTGCTGTCGGGTCTCTGCGGCCTTATCGGCATGAACGTCTCGGTGCGCGCGAACGTCCGCACGGCGGAGGCGGCGCGCAAGGGGCTGAACGAGGCGCTCGCGATCGCGTTCCGCGGCGGGGCGATCACCGGACTCCTGGTCGTCGGCCTCGGTCTGCTCGGCGTTGCCGGGTACTTCTGGGTCCTGAACGCGAACGCGAAGGGCGGCGAACCGCTGATCGAGGTGCTGAAGCCGCTCATCGGCCTCGGCTTCGGCGGGTCGCTGATTTCGATCTTCGCCCGTCTCGGCGGCGGGATCTTCACCAAGGGCGCGGACGTCGGCGCCGACCTCGTCGGCAAGGTCGAGGCCGGCATCCCCGAGGACGATCCGCGCAACCCGGCGGTGATCGCCGACAACGTCGGCGACAACGTCGGCGACTGCGCCGGGATGGCCGCCGACCTCTTCGAGACCTACGCCGTCACGCTGATCGCGACGATGCTGCTCGGCGCGCTGATGATCAAGACCGAGTCGATCGCCCCGGTCGTCTATCCGCTCGTCCTCGGCGCGTTCTCGATCATCGCGTCGATCGTCGGCACCTGGTTCGTCAAGGCGAAGCCCGGCGACAAGAACGTCATGCCCGCGCTCTACCGCGGGTTGTGGGTGGCGGGCATCCTTGCCCTCATCGCGTTCTATCCGCTCACCGGCTGGATCATGGGCGAGGTGCTCGCCACCGTCCCGCTCGACGTCGCCGGCGGACGCGAGTTCGTGCCGGTGTGGAAGCTCTGGGGCGCGGCGGTGGTCGGCCTGGCGCTCACCGGCTTCATGGTGTGGATCACCGAGTACTACACCGGCACGCAGTACAAGCCGGTGAAGCACGTGGCGGAGGCCTCGACCACCGGCCACGCGACCAACATCATCGCCGGGCTCGGCGTATCGATGAAGGCGACCGCCTGGCCGGTGCTCGCGGTCTGCGTCGCGATCCTCGCTTCGTACTGGCTCGCCGGCCTCTACGGCATCGCGATCGCGGCGACCTCGATGCTGTCGATGACCGGCATCATCGTCGCGCTCGACGCCTACGGCCCGATCACCGACAACGCCGGCGGCATCGCCGAGATGGCGGACCTCCCCGACTCGGTGCGCGACATCACCGATCCGCTGGATGCGGTCGGCAACACGACCAAGGCGGTGACCAAGGGCTACGCGATCGGTTCGGCGGGCCTCGCCGCGCTGGTGCTTTTCGCCGATTACACGCACGCGCTCGACACCGCGGGTATCCCGACCTCGTTCGACCTGTCGAATCACATGGTCATCATCGGCCTCTTCATCGGCGGCCTCGTGCCCTATCTGTTCGGCGCGATGGCGATGGAGGCGGTCGGGCGCGCGGCGGGCGCGGTCGTGGTCGAGGTGCGCCGCCAGTTCAAGGAGATCAAAGGCATCATGGAAGGCACGGCCAAGCCTGAGTACGGCGTCGCGGTCGACATGCTGACCCGCGCGGCGATCAAGGAAATGATCGTGCCGTCGCTCCTGCCGGTGCTCGTACCTGTGATCGTGGGCCTGGCGCTCGGCCCGCAGGCGCTCGGCGGCCTGCTGATGGGCACCATCATCACCGGCCTCTTCGTCGCGATCTCGATGACCACCGGCGGCGGGGCGTGGGACAACGCGAAGAAATACATCGAGGACGGCCACTTCGGCGGCAAGGGGTCGGATGCGCACAAGGCCGCGGTGACCGGCGACACGGTCGGCGATCCGTACAAGGACACGGCCGGTCCCGCGGTCAACCCGCTCATCAAGATCATCAACATCGTGGCGCTCATGATCGTGCCGCTGCTCGCGACGTGGTACGCGGGCAAGACGAACGCACCACAGGCTGCGGCCACACCGCCCGCGAAGATCGCGATGGCGCCTGCGTCCGCCCCGGTCGTGGCCGTCACGGTGGTCAAGCTGTACTTTGACACCGGCAAGGCCGAACTTCCCGCCGACGCCGCCGGCAAGCTCGCGCCGCTCGCCGACATGGCGAAGTCCGGCGGCCAGAAGGTGAAGGTCTCGGGCTACCACGACGCGACCGGCAACCTCGAGCAGAACCAGGAGCTCGCCAAGCAGCGCGCGATGAACGTGCGCGACCAGCTGAAGTCGGCCGGGGTCGCGGAAGACAAGATCGAGATGGCCAAACCCGAGTTGACGCAAGGCTCGGGCGACAACGCCGAGGCGCGGCGGGTGGAGATCGTGCTGGTGCAGTGAACGGCGCGCGGCAACGCGTCTTCGCTGCGCGCGGGCGCCTTCACGAACGAGCCGCGCCCGCAACCATGAGTACCCGGGACGGGAGCGCTGCGCGCGCGGCCTGGGACCACTCGCCGCGAACGCGGGGATGTAGCTCGGCAATCGCGCGTGCGCCGCGACAATTTGCCGCACCACGGAGAAGCCCTTGATCGCTATTATTCGACCGCACTTTCGTCGAGCGATGCTTCTTCGCCATGCGCAAGCCGACCCACAAGACACGACCATTTGCTTCGATCTGCATCGCCGCGGTGGCCTGCGCGACCGCGCTGCCGGCGCCGGCTCACACGACTGTCAGAGCGCAGGCGACGGAAGGCGTCACCGCCGATAACGCGCTGCGCATCGGGCACGGCTGCTCGATCGCGGGCGGCTCGCCGCAGCCCGTCATCGCGCAGAGCGTCGTGTTTCCATCGACTTCGCCGGTCCTCACATCGTCGGACGGCACGCCGGTCGCGAGCCTCGACACGGTGATCGTGGGGGGCTCGCTCGCGGGCCTCGTCAAGCCGACCCAGGACACGAGCATCTTCCGGTCGCAGGAGCTCAAAGCCGACGCACTCGGCAACGCGACGGGCTTCGTCGAGCACGACGGCTCGCTCGACGTCACCCTGCTCGGACGCGTGCCGTTCCAGTTCGCGGCGCCCAAGTTCGTCGCCACGAGCTGCGCGAAGCGGCTGCTGGTGCAGGTCGCAATCGCGGATGTCTGCTCGCTCGCGTCGCTTGACCCCGTCAGCGCGGGTAACGTGAACCTGTGGATCCCGGACAACGGCTCGCAGTATTCGATCGCCGGCAAGAGCCAGGGCATCGACGGCATCGGCTCGCCGGCGACGCTGATCATCAATCGCGACCTCACGGCGAACCCGCTGTCGCCGACGTGCGGCGCCGGGGTGGACGTGACCGTCGC
>Ga0335082_10009798_pt1 | contig 10400 bp, 9 predicted proteins | sample Lox_Sample_41_FD_206718 | JGI IMG/M metagenome (GOLD analysis project Ga0335082, IMG submission 206718) | Soil microbial communities from Loxahatchee National Wildlife Refuge, Florida, United States - Lox_Sample_4.1 | ecosystem: Environmental > Terrestrial > Soil > Wetlands | place: USA: Florida...
GGAGCTCCTCGCCGGCAACTCGCGCGGATACTGGGTCGTCGACCCGTGCAAGGTCGACGGAACGACGTGCGAGACGGGCGACGAGTGCTGCAACGGCTATTGCCGCTCGGACGACGGCGGGCTCGTATGCTCGCCGAACACGGGCGGCTGCGCCCACGAGTTCGAGAAGTGCACGACGACCGCGGACTGCTGCGGCGGCCTCGATCTCCAGTGCATCAACGGTCGCTGCGCGCAGCAAAATCCGAACTGACTCGAAGGCCGCTTGCGGTGATGTTCTCGCGCCTCCGCTGTCGGCAACGAGCGGCAGCGAAACGAGCCGGCCGGGCCGGCAGATGCTCCCGGCTGTCGACGTTCGGTGGCCATCGTCCGGCCGCCAGCGCTTTCTGCCGGTGCTCAGCGGCGGCCCGGCCGCGAACTCGCGCTGCCGCTCGTTGACGGAGACGCCACGGCAAGACGAGATCGCTTCAACTGATTTCTGCGATGACGGACGCGCGGTACGCTACGTTCTCGGTTCGCGTGCACTTCGAGATCGCCCACGACTTCGAGATCCCGCTCGACGCGCTCGAGCTCGCGGTCCTGTCGCCCGACCTTTTTTCGAAGCTGAAGGAACGCCTCGGCAACATCGAAGAGGTGACGCAGAAGCAGCACGATCTCGACGGGGGCGTTCTGCGTCGCGTCTGGGCGTACCAGGCGAGCGTGCGCGTGCCGGTGCCGGTGTTCGCGAAGAAGGTGGTGACGCGCGAGATGCTCTCCTGGGACGAGAGCTCCACGTACGACATCAAGCAGCACACCGCGGCGTGGAGCGTGCGGCCGAACGTGAAGCCCGAGTGGCAGAAGTACTTCCAGGCCGAGGGGAAATACCGCCTCCTCTCGACCGAGCGAGGCAAAACGCGGCGCACGGTCGAGGGAGAGCTCTTCTTGCGCGTTCCGATCGTGCAAAAGATGGCGGAGCGCGCCATTCTCGGTGAGGTTCGACGCATGTTCGACGCCGAGGCAGAGACCTTGAAAGAGATGGCGACGCTCGCATGAGGGCCGCGTCCGTTTGCGCGCTGGCGCTGGCACTGGTTGCAACTGCAACGAATGCGCGGGCCGACGCCCCCGAGCCGCAGCGCGCGTCGCGGCTCGACTCGTTCGGCCGGAGCGCGGCGAGCGAGGACGGCGCGGAGGCGATTCGTCTGAACCCGGCGAACCTCGGGTGGCTTCCTTCGTGGGAGGTTCGGTACGACGGCGTGTACTGCGACGGCACCGACAAAATCAACTGCGGGCACGCCCTCGAAGCGGCGGTACCGCTCTGGTTCGGGCTCTCGACGGCGGCGCGCGTCGACTACGTGCTCACGCCGGGCACGACGACGCCCGAGAACGCGATTTACCGTGACTCGAGCTACACGTGGCTCACGTGGGGGCTCGCGTGGCGGCTCGGGGACGTGCTCTCGTTCGGCGCGTCGCTGCAAGGCGCTCTCTCGGGCGAGGCGCTCTACAACGGGCTCTTCGGCGTGAGCCTCGCGGCGAGCTTTCGGCCCGACCCGCACCTCGGGCTCTCGCTCGTCGTGAACGACGTGAACCGCCCGAAGGGGCCGCCGCTGCCGAACGGGCAGCCGCTGCTCGATCGCAGCTACACGATGGCCGCCGCGTTCCGCCCGACGGGCCGCCGCAACCTCGAGATCGGGCTCGACGTGCGCTACCTCGAGGGCGCCGATCCGACCGGACAGCCGCTGCCGATCGCGGCGCAGACGGGGGACTTGTGGCTGCCGCGCGCGTCGGTCGCGGTGGACATTCCGTACGTCGGGCGCGCGCGCGGCGACGTGGAGATTTCGCACCTCGAGAACGACGCGCTCCGGAGCTTCACGGCGAGCGTCGGGCTCGAGCTCTCCCTCGGGCGATTCACGGCGGGCGGCGGCGCGCTCTTCGGCAGCGGGCTCGGCGGGCGCGACGTGGGCGCGTTCGGTACCGTGTCGATCTCGGGCATGCACGAGCCCGGGCTTCCCGCGCCCGAGCGCGCGGTGTCGATCCGGCTCGAGTCGACGCCGGGGACGCGCGGGCACGTCGCGCTGCTCCGGAAGCTCTGGAAGATTTCGGAGACGCCGAGCATCGACGCGGTGGTGCTCGAGCTCCGCACCGAGCCGGCGAGCTCGTTCGCGCACGCCGAGGAGCTCGCCGACGCGCTCCGGGTCCTCCGCGCGCGCGGCAAGAAAGTGCTCTGCAGCCTCGAGGACAACGGCGCGCGCGCTCTCTACGTCTGCGCCAACGCCGATCGCATCGTCGTGAACCCCGCCGGCGGCATCCGCTACGCCGGGCTCCGCTCGCAGTACATCTATCTCGCGGGCCTGCTCGACAAGCTCGGCATCAAGGCTCAGTTCGTGCGCGTCGGCGCGCACAAGAGCGCGCCCGAGCAGTTCGAGAACGAGCACGCGTCGCCCGTCGCCGCCGCCGACCACGAGGATTTTCTCCGCAACGTCGAAGCGGTGTTCAACCGAAACCTCGCGAACGGCCGCCACATGACCGACGAGCGCGTGCGCGAGATCACGCAGAAGGGCCCGTTCATCGCGAGCGAGGCGAAGGCCGCGAACCTCGTCGACGGCACGGCGTTCGACGACGAGATCGACCGCGTCGTGCGCGAGATGGTCGGAAAGCCGGTGTCGCTCGAGAAGTACGACCCGCTGCCCGAGGCGCCGGTCGCGTTCGGCTCGCGGAGCAAGGTGGCGATCCTCTACGTCGACGGCGACATGGTCGACGGGCGCTCGCAGACCATCCCGATCCTCGACATGAAGCTGTGCGGCTCGTACACCATCGCGGACACGGTGCGCGCGCTGCGGAACGACGCGAGCGTGAAGGCCGTCGTGCTGCGCATCGAGAGCCCCGGCGGGTCGTCGATGGCGGCGGACGTGATGTGGCGCGAGCTCGTGCTGCTCGCGAAGAAGAAGCCGCTCGTCGTCTCGATGGGCAGCATCGCGGCGAGCGGCGGTTACTACATCGCCGTCGCGGGCAAGGAGATCTACGCGCTGCCGCTCACGCTCACGGGATCGATCGGCATCTTCTACGGCAAGGCCGACGTGAGCGGGCTGCTCCACAAAATCGGCGTGACCGTCGACACGTACCGCACGACGCCGCGCGCCGACGCCGAGTCGCTCTTCCGCCCGTTCACGCACGACGAGATGGTCGAGCTCCGGCAGAAGGTGAAGCAGTTCTACGACGTGTTCCTCGACCGCGTCGCGAAGGGCCGCCACATGACGACCGCGCAGGTGAACGCGGTCGGGCAGGGGCGCGTGTGGGCCGGGCAGCAGGCGATCGAGAAGGGGCTCGTCGACAAGATGGGCGGGCTGCGCGAGGCGCTCGCGGAGGCGCGGCACCTCGCGGACCTGCCGAGCGACGCGCCGATCGTCGAGTACCCGGTCATCGAGCGGAGCCTGCTCGAGATCGCGCTCGGGTTGAACAAGGAGACGCAGGCGATGTCGATCACGGCGCTGCCGGCGCAGCTCCGCGACGCGGCGCGCGCGATCGCGCCGATGGCGGTCTACACGCAGGACGTCCCGATGGCCCGCGCGGAGTGGGTCGACATGGAGAGCTCGGGCGAGGGCCCGTGACCGTCACGCGCGACGCAGCGTGATCTCCACCACCGCCGGCGGGACGCCGATGCGGATCGGCGGGCCGGTCGTGCCGAGACCCGGGTGCACGTAGAGCGTGGTCTTGCCGCGGCGGTAGATGCCGAGGTGGTGGTGGTGCGAGAGCATGCTGAGGTTCCACGTGCGGGCGAAGAAGGGGACTGCGATCTGGCCGCCGTGCGTGTGGCCGCTGAGGACGACGTCGACGCCGCGCTTCGAGGCGGCGCGGAACTCCTCCGGGTCGTGCGCGAGCAGGACCGTCGGGACGCCGTCGGGGCGCTCGCGCAGGGCCTGGTCGAGATCGTTGCGGCGCGTCCAGCTGTCGTCGACGGCGGCGAGCCACAGGCTCTTGCCGTCGCGCTCGAGCGCGCGGCCCTCGTTGCGGAGGACCCGCACGCCGGCGGCGCGGAGGAGCGAGATCAGCGGCTCGCCGTCGCCGCCGAAGTAGTCGTGGTTGCCCATCGACACGACCACGCCGTCGCGCGCGCGGAGCGACGCGACCACGGCCGCGATGTCCTCGTGGAACGCGGTGCCGCTCGTGACCATGTCGCCCGTGACGACGGCGAGGTCGGCGTCCAGGCGGTTCGCGGCGCGCGTCCAGCGGAGGCCGAAGCGCTTCGGCGTGAGCGCGCCGATGTGCATGTCGGAGAGGTGCGCGATGCGATAGCCGTCGAACGCTTCGTCAAGATCCGCCACGCCGATCTCGACACGCTGCACGAGGAAGCGGCGGCGCCGATAGAGCACGCCGTAGAGAGCCACCGCGAGGGCGACGAGGTAAGCCGCGGTGACGGCGTCGGCCGGAAACGTCATCGGCGCGCCGCGCGCGAGGTCGACGATCGGTGCGACGATCACGACCACGATCGAGAGCGCCGTCGCGAGGAGCGAGGCGCACCAGTGGATGAAGTAGGGCTCGTCGACGACGTGGAGGATCCACCACGCGCGCGGGACGTCGGTCATGCGCGCGCGGGCGCGTCCCAAGAAGAGGCCGACGCCGTACAGAAAGACCGCGGCGCCCGCGATCCACGGTCGCGCGAGGTGCGCGCGGGCGGCGAGGTGGACGGCCGCGACGGTCGGCGCGATCTGGGAGAGCGCGGTGAAGCCGACGAGCGCCCAGAGGAAATGCGCCATGCGCGGGCGGCGGCCGACGGCGCGCGTGGCGGCGCGAGGAGGAGGCGGCGCGCTCGAACGCGTGGTCGTCGACATCTACGGAAGACGACCTTCGATCACCGCGCCGTCGGAGCAGATGCCGCGCACGAGGCGCGCGTTCGCCCAGATGCAGACGATCGCGGACGTGACCCCGAGCTCGCCGGACATGCGCACCCAGCTGTCGCCGGTGCGACGGACGATGCGCGTCTTGTGGGCGCCGGCCCAAGGCGTGCCGTCGTCGGTCACGCACACGGCGCCGAGGTCGGCCGTCGTCTGCACGGCTTCGAGGTGCCAGTCGAGCGTGGGCTTCAGCGAAAACGCGTGGCCGCCCGTGCCGACGGCGTACGCGGAGCCGTCGGGAGAGCCCGCGATCGCGAGCATGTCGCCGTTGCACATCGAGCCGCGGAGCGTCGCCGCGCCGCCCTCGATGCGCACGATCGCGCCCGTGTCGCCGACGGCTGCGTACGCTCCGGACGCGAGGCGCGTGACCGAGCGCAAGCGCGTCGTGCGCGCGACGTCGATCGTGTGCGCGAGGCGGTGCCCCTGGTACTCGGCGACGAAGCCGACGTGCGGCGCCCGCTGCGCGCGGTCGGGCCGGTCGCCGACGAGGACGAACGCTTCGCGCGCGACGTCGACAGCCGCGCCGTAGAGCGTCGCGTCGGGGTCGGGGACCGCGAGGATCTGGCAGGCGCCGTTGGTCCCGAGACGCATGAGGAGGCCGCCGGTCCCGAACAAGAGCACGTCGCCGCGCGGGAGCATCGCGGCGCCGCGGAGGCGGCTCGAGTCGAAGCCCGTCGGCATCGCGACGCCGATCCAGTGGCCGCGCTCCCAACGCGCGACGCCGTTCGGTCCGACGCCGACGCCGCTCTGACCGTCGCTCGCGAACGCCGCCGCGCGCACCACGTCGGGCTTCACGGATTGCGTCGCGACGCGCCAGGTCCAGAGCGCGGGGTTCGACGTGTCGCCGCGCGGGCGCGCGTGCGGCTCGCCGGTGCTCGCTTGCGGGGAGACCTGCACGCGCGGGATCGGCGACGGCGCAGACGGCCGCGTCCGGCCGGCGTCCGGCGGAACGCTCGGCCGCTCGAACGCGGGGATCGCTCCCGGCCCGGGCGCGCCGCCTGGAGGGATGATGATGGGGACCTGGTTCGGCAGGAGCGACGCGGCGACGCTCGACATCGACGCGGGCACCGTCTCCGAGAACGGAAGGGCGCGCGACGGCGGCGCGGGGTTCGCCGAGGCGGTGCCCGTGGCCGCGCGTAGGACGGGCTCGATCGCGGAGAAAAAATCGGTCACGGTCGCGTGGCGCGCGTTCGGATCGGCGGCGAGAGCGCGCGTGAGGTGCGTGTCGAGCAGCGAGATGAGATCGGCGCGGGAGCGGAGCTCGGGCGCGAGCGACTCGGTCGTCTTCGCGAGCGTCGGGCGCGCCTCGTTGAGGATGCGCGTCACCACGAGGAGCGGATTTTCTCCCTCGCGATACGGAAACGCCATCTTGCCGGCGAGCATCTCGTACGCGATCGCCGCGAGCGAGAAGACGTCGGTGCGCTCGCTGACGCGCTGGTTGCCCTGCTCGTACTGCTCGGGCGGCGCGTAGCCGAGCGAGGCGCCCGCGAGCGTCGTCGTTCGCGCGAGGCCGACGTCGACGAGCTTCACGAGGCCGAAGTCGGTGACCTTCGCCACCTCGGCGCCGGCCTCCATCGCGAGGAGGATGTTCGACGGCTTGAGGTCGCGATGGATGACCTTCTGCGCGTGCACGACTTCGAGCGCCTGCGAAACCTGACGAAGGATGCGGCGCGTGCGCTCGACGGCCATGCCGCGTCCGGGCGCGGAGTCGAGCACGCGCTCGAGCGTCGTGCCGCCGACGTACTCGAGCACCGTGAACGGAAGCGTGTACGGCTTGCCGCTCGGCGCGGAAATGACGGCCGTCGCGTGATCGAAAAAGCGAACGATGTGCGGGTTCGGTTGGCCTTGCTGCGAGAGCATGCGCAGCACGTCCGCTTCACGCTGGAAGCGACGCAACGTGTCCGCGTTCACCGCGTCCGGGCGCAGCACCTTGACGATGACGACGAACCCGCCGGGCTCGTCCCAGTTCGCGGTGAACACCCAACCCTGGCCGCCTTCGCCGATGCGCTCGCGCACGTGGTACTGCACGCGACCGCTGCCGCGAAGCACCCGGCCCGGCAGACTGTCGCGCAGCTCGACGAGGCGCGGGTCCTGGGTATACACGCGCCCCGGTCAGCTCTCGAGCAGCTTGATGAGCGTCTCTTTGTTGGTCACGCCGACGTGTTGCCCTTTGACTTCACCCCCCTTGAACACCATCACGGTCGGCACGCCCTTGATGCGGTACTTCGACGCGATCGCCGGACACTCGTCGATGTCGACCTTGGCGACCTTGTACTTGCCCACGTTCTCGTCGGCGATTTTGTCGACGACCGGCGCGAGCTGTTTGCACGGGCCGCACCACGTCGCCGTGAAATCGACGAGCACCGGGCCGCTGGCCTTCAGCACCTCGGTGTCGAAGTTGGAATCCGAAATCGAGACGACGTTCTTGCTGGCGGACATGCACCCCAAGGTACTCATCGCCGCGGCGAAAATCCAGACGCGGAGGGCGCCGGTGGGGGCGGAGAAGGGGAAAATGCCGCGCTGACCAGGGCCTTCACGGCGCGTACCACCTCGGTTTCGGGGGCGGACAACGAGAGCTCGAGCGACGAACCCTTCGGCTCGATACGCAGCGCGTCGAGGAGGGCGCCGATGCCCACGAACCGCGCCGCGGGCTCCTTCGCGAGCGATTTGCGCTTTCGCTCGAGGAAGTCGCGGACCGTGGCGCACGCGGCGTCGGTCTCGCAATCGAGCTCGGCGAAGACGTCGAGGTCCTCGCCGTGGGAGGCGACGGCGAGGGAGACCGCCGTCACCGCGAGGATGGCGTCCATCGTCTTGCGCTTCGACTCGGAGGGCTCGGCTTCGTCGGACATCTCGTCCTTGATGCGATCGCGCACCGACTTGGGGAGGAGCGCCGTGGCGACGAGCACGGCGTTCTTTCCCGCGCGGGCGGCGGCGCGCGCGCGGAGCGCGGCGTGGTCGTGGCCTTCCGTGACGCGCGGCGTCTCGCCGTCGAGCGCGGCTTGCATCGTCGCGAGGTAGTCGCCGCGGGCGACGAGGAGCGGGGCGCCGTCGCGGTAGGCGATCTTCGGGCGCGTCGCGCCTTCGAGGAGGCCGCGCTGCTCGACGACCGTCCACGAGCCGTGCTGCGTGATGCTCGCCGTCGCGCTGCGCGCGCTCATCACGCGCTCGGCGCACCGGGCGAGCTCGTCGCGTCCGAGGTCGTGCGTCACCGCGAGGCCGAAGACGCCGTCGGGCTTCTCGGGCACGCCGATCGCGACGGCGCGCGCGCGCGCGAGCGGGTCGAAGCCGCAGAGCTCCGCCACGTCGCTGACCTCGCGCACGCTCGCGAGATCGTGGGCGAGCGGCGACGCGCGGAGCGCGACGAGGTCGACCGTCACGACGAGGAACGCGCCGCTCGGGATCGCCTCGACCGCCTCGCGCGTGCGCCAGGGCGGCGCGAGAAAGACCGCGCCCGCCGCCGCGACGGCGAGGACGAGCGCCAGCACGAGGAGGTTTCGGCGGCGCGTGGTCATCGCCGGCTCACGTTACTCGGAAATCTTGACCGCGCCTCGAAAGCGGCGGACGCTCGAGCCATGCTCGTCGCGCTGGGGATCGCCGCGATGGTCGTGGTCGTGATCGTCGTGATCGTGGCCATGACGCTCGCGGGCCGGCAAGCGCGGAGCGACGAGGCGCCGCCGAGCCGCCGCGGAGATTTCGTCGCGCCGGTGAGCTCCGGTCAGTACCGGTTCCGCGACCCCGACGAGTCGCCCGAAGAATTCAAGGCGCGCGTCGAGCGGGAGAACGAGGAGATCGCGTCGAGCAAGCGCGGAGGAGCAGCGCCGTCGTCGCCGAAGTAGGGCGGAGGTCGTCGCGCGCGATCGCGAGGCCTTCGACCGCCATGCGGACGACGAGCGGTCCGAGCAGCGCCCCCCACGCGCCGAACGCGGCGACGCCGCCGAGCATCGAGACGAGGACGACGGTGACGGGGAGGCGAAGGCTCCCGAAGCGCGCGAGCACCGGGCGCACGACGTTGTCGATCACGCTGATGACGACCGCGCCGGTCACGCCGACGACCGCGGCGCGCGCGTAGTCGCCGGTCACGGCGAGCTCGATCGTGAGCGGGATCCACACGAGGCCGGTGCCGATGGCGGGGACGAGCGCGGCGAGGACGGTCAGCGGCCCGAGGAGCCACGCGCGCGGGACGCCGGCCGCGACGTACACGATGGTCGCGGTCGCGCCCTGCACGAGCGCGGTGCCGACGCCGCTCACGAGCACGCCGCGCCCCGTCTCGCGGAACGCGCGCGCGAAGCGGGTGAACGCGCGGCGCGGGATGGGCGCGTGGCGCGCGAGCCACAGGTAGTCGCGGCCGCCGCGCGAGGCGAAGCGGTAGAGCGCGGCGACGAAGATGACGATCCAAACGAACGTCCAGAACGAGGCCTGCGCGACCGCCGAGCCGGCGCGCCACGCGTTCGCGGGGTAGCGCGTCGCGAGGTGGGCCCACCCGCGCATCGTGGGAAACGGCGCGCCGTCGGCGAGGAGGACGTCGGAGAACGGGAGGTGCCCTTCGAGCGCGCCGCGGAGCTTCTGCGCGAGGTCGCGCAGGCCGAAGAAGACCTCGACCCCGATCGCCGCGAGGGGAACGAGCAGCGCGACAACGAGCACGACCACGAGGGCCGCGGCGCCGCGGCGGCGTCCGCCGAGCGCGCGCTGGAACCGGTGCACGGTGGGCGCGAGCAGATCGGCGATCCACGCGGCGAGAACGAGCGGCGCCCAGAACGGCGCGACGGCGATCGCGGCCGCGAGGACGAGCGCGATCGTCCACGCGCGGAGAACGGTCTTGCGTTCGTCGGCCATCGCACGTCACGATCGGAAAACCGTGCCTGCGCGGACGCGCGCGATTTCGTCGTCGCCGGGCGCGGCGATTGCGCCGGATGCACGCGGTGCGCGTCAGGGCGGCGAGAGTCGCTCGCTCACCGAGGCGCCGCTCGGCGCGAAACCCGTCAGCTCGATGTACGAGACGCCGAAGAGCGAGAGCTTGACGTAGATGCCCGAGAGGCGCACCGACGCGCCGCGAATGGTCGCGCTCGCCGCCGCGCCGCACCGCCCGCCGTCGCCGCGGAACGAATGGAGCTCGACGGGCCGATTGGGGAGACCGCGGAGGACGACGCGCACGTCCGCGCCGGTCACGTCTTGTCGCTCGATGCCGAAGGCGCGCTCCTCGCGCGCGGTCAGCGGCTCGGTGGCGTCCGGACCGTGCTCGTACATGCGCCAGTACGCGTGCACCGGCGCGCCGCCGGCGGGCTCGCATCGGTCGTCCACGTCGAGGGCGTAGTGGACCTGGTTCTTGTTCGAGCTCTTCGCGATGACGAGCGGGCTGTCGATCTCGTGCACGCTCGACGCGTCGGTCGACGGAGCGGCGGCGAGGAGCACGGCGGCGAGGGAGGTGGCAACGAGTCGCATGTTCGCCCAACCAACATGAGCCCGTTCTCATTCGCGTGCGAGGTGAGCCGGCCGATTGGAACGAGTTGCAACCTCACGCAGCGCTAGCGTTCCACA
>Ga0335082_10009801_pt1 | contig 10398 bp, 8 predicted proteins | sample Lox_Sample_41_FD_206718 | JGI IMG/M metagenome (GOLD analysis project Ga0335082, IMG submission 206718) | Soil microbial communities from Loxahatchee National Wildlife Refuge, Florida, United States - Lox_Sample_4.1 | ecosystem: Environmental > Terrestrial > Soil > Wetlands | place: USA: Florida...
AAAATTTCAAGAAAGTTATTGAGTCGGGTAGGTACGAAGCAGCTGGGTACTACGGAGTCGGTTTGGTGCAATTGCAGCTAGGGGAACTTGAGTCAGCAAACAAGCAATTCGAACAATGCCTCAAATCGCATCCCCGCCATGCTAATGCTTGCTTCTATCTGGGTTTAATTGCTGAACGTTTAAGGGAATCTCAAAAGAGTAAGGAATATTATCACCAAGCTCTGGAGATTAACCCAAACCATGCTGGTGCTCTCAGGCAACTTGCCCTGATGGGCGAAAAGGTTGCGGGATTGCAGACTGGACCGGCAGACGATCAATCTAATGCTAGTTTGCTGCAAGCCTCTTTGCCCACAAGAGTGAAGCCATTCCTCTCAGCATATTTGGGGCACATTCTAATCAGAACTCTAATTTGTTTTGTCCTTATCTTAATCACTTTATCTTCTTTTTCGAGTGCTCATTTGTTTACATGGTGCTTGTTGTTAATTCTGATTCTCTATCCAATCTTGTACGTCCGCATGGTAAAAAATGCTGTGATTGGTTTCAACGAGGGTCGTTTATCTATCGATCAAGGATTACTGGGTAGTCGATTGAAGGATATAGATCTCCACCGAGTGCAGAGTGTCGAGCTCTACCACAATTTCTTTAATCAGTTCACAAATGATGGGACTGTCCTGTTGCAGAAAATGCCGTCATCAGATGATCCGAGCGGCATCGGATGGCTTATTTATTGGATTATTAAGGGTGATCCAAATCGAATCAAGCTCACAGGCATAGCAAGAGGCGAGCGCCTTCGAGCATTATATGGACAATTGCGTGACTTAGTAAACTCCCTTCGCAGTAACAACAATTAATGGGATCAACCTATGTCTGACCAAGAAATAGGTGCGGGCCACCATGCCATAACGGCCGCTGCAACACATCGATTGTTTGAAATGGCTAACACAGATGGTAAAGTTCTCGGCATGACCGAAAGTCAATTCTTTCAGGCGATGGATCACTGGCAAGGATACGCAGATCGCTCGCCTTTGGGAGGATGGATGGAACAAACCCCCTTCGGTTTGGGCAACACATGGGAGCCCTCAAGCTGGAACCCTGATGCTCAGAGAGCGCACAGCATGGCTGACCCGAGTCAGACTGGGGATCAAAACCTGGAGAATGTCCGAGATTATATCGTGTTTAACATGATGCAGGCGAAAGAGGCGCGCGGCCAGGAACAGGAGTTGGAATGTTTGGGGGCCGCTGTCCACGCTTTGGAGGACTCTTATAGCAGTGCACATGTTTTTCGGGACCCCCAAAATCCGATTGATCCAGGGGCTCAGATTATTGCCTTTAACAATTTCTCACCTGGAACAGACGCGCAAACTCATGACAAGGTGTTCGATAAAGTTGCCGTATCCTCCGATCGGCTAATTGAGCGTGGAACCGATCAGGCGGCGGCAGTTGCTGTCGCAGAAATGCTCAAATCTTACGTGGACAATGTGCCAAATGATTTTTCTTGGTCACAGGAGGCATTTTCACAAACGGTATCGCCTTTTTTTCGAGGAGATGATATTCAAGTTTACTCAAACAAAAATGACCCTGCCTACCAAGCTCAAAGAGATGCCCACTACCAAAATGAAGTCTGTCGTGATTGGGCCTCCGTTCAAATCGGAGCTGGAAGTGAATCAGATCCCAACATGAGCTTTCCTGATGACGGACAAGGCAAGCTGGGCAGCTTTGACCCTGGAAGTACTATTACGCCCGAGCTATCAGATCCACAAAGAATGAGTAACGAGAACGACAACAATGACATGAGTTTGCCGGACGATGGCAACGGGTCAGTGTTGCCCTTCACGCCGAATCGATCTGAGCTCTGGGATTCACAAACCACTCAAAGTGTGAATGATGAGTTACCTGTTTTCCCTCCAATAACTGAGAGTGCAGATCCTCTCTCCAGCGAACCAGATGATGGCCAAAATGACGTGGCGAGCTTTGAGCCAAACCAATCAGTGCTTGCTGGAACGAACGGTTTGGAGTCGACCTCTCAATCATATGGCTACCAAAGCATGGATGGATCGGAATCCCAATCCGGTATTATCGGGCAAACTCAATCACTCACTGGGGAGCAAGAGCTTGCGAGTTTTCAACCCAACCAGTCAGGATTTTCCCAAAACTCATCTGACAGGTTTGAGCCAATGTCTTCTACGTCCGGCATGCAGAACATGAATGTTACTGATGCCAATCTCACAAGTATCGATCGCAATTCTTTTGGTGGATTTCAATCTGAACCAATCGGGATTCAGCAATCAGAATCTCATGTTATCGAGCCACCTCAATCTACCTTCAGTGAGAATCCGTTGAACAGCTTCCAATCCGAACCGATAGAATCTTATCAGAACTCAGCTCCCGATCTCCAATCGCATCAGCCTGGCTCTGTTGGGGGCATCCCTTCCGAAACAGCATCAAGTTCAATGTCCTACGAACAGAGTCATCCAAGCGGCATGGAATCCATCTCGTCTCCTCCAGGAGAGAGCTTTAGCTCGAGTTCATCAGCGTTTGGCGGTGAGAGTATGTCAAGCTTTGAGCCCTCCCAGTCTGGGTTCAGTACTGAACCGATGGCGAGTTTTGAACCAGCTGAGACATCTAGTGGCATGTCGGAAATGAGTGGTGGTGCGGAATAATTGCATGATGACTTTTCGTTTTCAATAGAATTTATGAACCTTCATTTGCCTTTCTGGAACTATACCAGGGAACATTGATATGAGTCTCGGCAGACGAATTAGCCCTCCTCATCTCGTCGACAGTGTGTTTCCTCTTCTGTAGCCTAGTTACTTTGATGCTTGTTGTGACCCCCGATTCTTGGTCCAGGAAATGGATCACTATATTGGGGTCAGGTTACCCGTTGAACCTAAACTTCATACTCCAATGTTCGCGAATGTGCAGAATGGGTCAATTCTGTTTGGTGTCCCAAAGAATTCCCGCGCTGCCGCTGGACAGCCACCGGCACATTCCCGCTTAAGAGGATGACGGCATTTTGTACACTCAGGTGGCATAGATTTCCAGAATTCCTGGGTGGCAGGGCGACTAACAATCTCCTCAAAGCCCTCCGTGATAAGATCTCCAATAATTTCTGAAGAGTGATTGCAAGACCTCAGTTTACCCGATACATCAACTGTGTAATAAGCAGCGTCACTACCTCTAGGACACCAGCTGAACCGCAGATCCGGAAACTCTGCTGGATCTACGACGCACGGTGGAATTGGGACTGAGCAGGCGATTGTCGCCCCGTACTTGCGTGCTGCATTCTGCGATTGCAACAGACTTTCTTTCAGCATCGCTGCAGGTGGAACAAGCTGGCTTGCATTCTGTTGATGATTCCTGCTTAAATTTATTCTATTATATAAGAAAGCCGATGCCCCGAGAGCAATTCCAAGCTCGATCGTGCGATACACATCCAGTGCGTTCATCCTTGTGGCAACAAACGCCACGCTCAACTCAGAACCATACCGATGGATCCTTGAAATATTCCAGATCAGCTGGTCAAAGACCCTCCTTCTTACGATGCTGTCGTGAATGTTCGCAGTATGGCCCAAGAGCGAGATTTCAAAGACAATGCCGGTTGGAAGACTCTTGAGTTTCGTCTCCGTTAACAAAGCACCATTTGTGATGATGACAGGATGCAATCCTTCTTCGATGATATCAGAGGTAATGCCGGGTAGATCCCGCCTCAAAAGTGGCTCTCCGCCTGACAGGGCTACCGTCTCAAGCGGGGTGTCCTTCTTTACCTTTCTGATCAAATTCCTAATTTCAACTCTCGATAGGACGCCCCGCCCAGACTGTTCAGTTTCGTGCCCATTCTTTCGCCAGAAATTGTAGCAATAAAGACAGCTATTGTTACACTTTCTGGTCAATTCGACGCATAGGAACCGATGACTCAGCATACAGGGGACTTCACCAGTTCTGCATTTCCCCCTTGAGGGCCGTTGCGAGCGTGGCAGGCAGCACTTTCTCTCTTGCCATGGCATCGATGAGCTCAGAGCGGATTGCGAAGTTAACCCGACGCAGTATATCTGGAATAGGAATGTAGCAGATGATAGGTATGCGAAAATGTATCAATACGACGGCAAAGATCCTGCCATCGATAATGATGCCACCTGCGGCCGTTCCGTTCCCAACGAGCTTTCCTATCGGTTTTGACGAGATCAAAAGACTCTCGTCAAAAGTCCAGGTTTTGGCATCGACTTTGAATTTGTATTCCTTGCCGACGCGAGTCAGCGTTCCCAGTCGGGCCTTCACACCAAATTTCTCTTCCAATTGACTCAACGGCATATCTGCAATACTAATTTGAGTTGGCATAACTGTGTCTCCTCTTAAAGTCTGATTTTCCAACCTATAGCAGCGGTAAGAACAAACTTGAAGGCCATTTTCTTGAACGAATCACCTCCTTTGCAATCGATATTGCGCACCACACGTAGGGAGAAAATACATTCTCGTCAAAGACCAGATAACCATACTTTTACTCCCATCTGTTCTGCGCGAACCTTACCGCACTTGGCTCGGTGTCGAACTATGTGGTATTTCGGTGCCAACTTCCTTCTTACTGGCAGCCTTGGTCCCGAGGTATGCTCCATGACTAAGACCCATGAGAGCCACTAGGCCAATGGGGACGTCCGGCAACGCCGGCTCACCGTCAACAAACGTTTTGACGAGAAGAATTGTGAATGCACCTAAGGAAACAATCGTCCACACAAACATCTGAGTGCGGGGCAGGTCAAGGCTGTCATCGCTTTCTAGAAATATATCCCGGGCAAGTCTTGGATTGTTGTTGCTATCTCGGATGGAATCCTTTTTGTTGAAAAAGATTCCGGTTGCGGCAACGGATGCGGCAGCGTTGACACCTATGAGTAACGTCAGGTTCGTCGGTATGTCCGGAAAATTATACTGCGCCACGCAAACGGCAACATATCCCATCACCACAAATATGGTCCAGAGATAGAGCTGTAAGCGGGATAAACTGTACCGATTATCCTCGCGCGTGATTATCAAATCCCAAAACTTGATCTTTCTGCTCGACTTCTCCTGAAGGGCAACTCTTCGTACCACCCCCACGATATATGATTGCAAGCCGAAAAGGAAGATAAAAGCAATCAATGCTCCCAAAATTCCACGTTCTTGCATGACAGACTCCTTTCTATCGGAGACTTGGAACGAATGATCTTCGTCTGTTTTAAGCCGGAGATTCGATTACTGTACTTGTATCGAAACGACCGGATGTATCTCCCAAAGTGTCATGACTTTCTTACTTCCGTGGCCGGTTCCCTTCTGGTCATTGAGATGCTTCTTGGACCAGTGTGCAGTGTCCCAGAATGGAAACCCAATGACCGTTACCACCGGAGGTTCCTCAGTCCCCTTAAATTCATACTTCGTGGTTGCCTCGACGCCATAAATCTCTTGCAAGTCGTTCAGAAATGACTGACGAAGGTCGCAGTATTCCTTGGTGTTCGGTATCTCGACGATGATCCGGTCAGCGTCTGCACGATCGTTCACTGCAATCTCGAGATGATAGTCGCAGTCATCCGGCGACAATTTGTAGAGCCGCAGGTAGCCCGTAAGCTTCATCAGTGTGTCTTCGCGCGGATAAGTGCCATCGGGCCGTCGATTGTAGGTCTGGGAAGGAACCTTCCACGACTTAATCATCTCTGTTGGAGAGGTCTCTCTCGCTGGATTCAGACTCGAGGGGATTGATCGATTTTTCACATCCTGGCGGATGTGTTTTCCTTGGGTTTCACCACACGGGCAAGAGCCACCCTGTGCACAGACCGTACAGACGTAAACGAAGAGGATAAGGAAGGCTTTCTTCATTGTTGTTCCCTTTCTTTGAATTGGCGATCAATGAGACCTTCTAGTTTTTCCCTGTGAGAACTCTGAATGCCCAATGCGGAAAGAACTCCTCAGACATGCTACAACGTCACGCATGCGAGTAGAATGGAAGACTGCCAAATGGCACTGCATGTGCTTAGATTCTTTCGAGCACGAGCACGCTAGATTGTCTTCCGAATGCGAGAACGTATATTCGAGTGATATCCGGCAGAAGTGATGCCACGGAGGTCTGCGCGGTGACCTCCTCGTGTGCGGTGGAATGAATTTGTTAGTCTGGATGCCCCCGCTCATTGACCTCAGAAAAACACCGACGACGACTCTCTCCGAATCCGGAGAGAGATGGTCAATGACTTGAAAAATTTAACGACCTTTCGCACCGAAATCAATGGGGTGATTTACTATTTTTGATGGGTGATAAATACTCCGGAGCAAAACCACTCGCAAAACTTCCGAAAGGAGAAGGAGGGGGAAGGCCAAGCCTCCCCCTCATCCTCCAAGGCTCATAGCTGTTTACTTCATCAACACCATCTTCTTAACCTCGTTAATCTTGCCGTCTGCCGAAAAGAGCCGATAGAAATAGATCCCGCTGGCATGGTTCGAACCGTCAAACCTGATCTCGTGTGCCCCTGCACTGTAGTACTGATTGCTGGTGAGTGTTTCCACTTCTCTCCCGGTGATATCATACACCTTTAGCGAGATGGAGCCCGGGGAGGAGAGTGTAAAGTTTATCCTTGTCGAAGGGTTGAATGGATTAGGGTAATTCTGCGAAAGCTGATAGGACCGTGGAGCAACAAAGGCGTTCTCCGGTCCTACACTAACGAATGCGGCGCTGGACCTGAATGCCGTTCCCGCGTTCACCTTCAGGACCACGCCGTAGAGGCCCTGATTTGTATCGAGCGTTGAGGTTGTTGTGCCACCAATGAAGATGTTACCCCCCACACCATCGGTCGCAATGGAAGTGGCACTATCCTTTGGGCCATAAATCCCCCCGTCTCCAAAGCTAGCGTCAAACCTGATTCCCTCTTGAGCGTGTCCGCTCGCATCGTACCGCTGAATCAGGATGTCTTTATTCGTGGTCCAAACGGGAGTTGTGAAGCTAAATACCTGAAATACGGTATACGTATTATTTCCACCGGCATCTACTGCGATCCTTCTTGCAAGCGCAGGTGACGAGAGGGCCCCACAGACCCGTGTATACCACTTTTGAGTCAGCGTCGTGTCGTATTTCATCGCAATCAGGCCTCCTCCGCCTCCTCGTTGATAGCCGATCGACCCAGTGATGTAAATGTTGTTATTGGTGTCAAGTACCATATCCGCCGCAGATTCCCAGCTGCCATAGAGGTTTTCCGTTTGTCGAACAACATAGAGCTGTGTTCCAGAGCTGTTATACTTTACCGTTGCTATGTCATCATTGGGGTAGAAAGAACCGCCAAAACTCGTCCCCGTTACAATGACATTGAGCGACCTGTCAACACTGATCTTTGCAGGGCAATCATAACCATTTGACACGCCGGTATAGTCATACTGCTTCATCCACTGCTGGACGAGTGAGCTATTCAATTTTATTGCGCAGTAATTCTCATTACCGGAAGTGGTCGTGGAACCGGCTACATAGACATTGTCATTTGCGTCCAAAACCATATCTACCAGGGTGTCTGCGGAACCTTGTCCAGATATATCCTCAGGACCATATTGAGTGAATGTACTGCCGCCGCTTGGTGGATACTTCAGCACGATGTAATCGGCATACGGAGATGTTGTTTTGTAAATTGTCCCGGCGACAAATACATCGCCTGCCTGCCCGACCTTCACGACCACTCCCTCGGAGTTGGCACCTGTACTGCTGAAGTACTCAGGCCAGCCACTTGGTGTATTGCCAACTGTCGTATCCAGCTTCGTCGTCCCAATGACATTGTAGGACCCTTGCTTGGTCTTGCCGGTCACGTAAACATATCCGCCCGATACCGCAATTGAAGCAGGCTCGTCAATTGATCCGGGGTTCCAGGCAACTGTCCACTTTCTTGTTCCGGCAGAATTGTATTTCGAGATCACATAATCTTCATCTGACGCGGAACCGTGCTGAGACCATCCGGCAGTATACACGTTCCCATTGACGTCTGCGGCAACCGCTTTGGTCATATTTTTCAACCCATAGGCATCAAATTGCCTTGACCATTGAAAGGACAAGGTCTGTCCGTTTGAGTGAAGTGAATAGACCCAGAGAAATAGTGCTGCGAGGTAGAACTGTCTTGCTTTCATGATTCCCTCCTGAAAAGTTCCTGATTGACTCTCCCCTCTTGAATTAAGAAGGTTACTCCGTTGGTTTGCATACGTAACGCTTCAACTAGAACGATAAATGGGCTTGCCCATTGCTCACCTCCTTTCAAATTGTCCAACAAGATTGTTTGAAGTTGTCCCGAGATTTGTAAAGCGCAGGAAATCTGCTTCGTGAGACGATGGGAATCTAGAGACACCGAGTACTTCGTGCAATACGGAATTCTACTTATCCAGGAGCAACGCGAGAGTGAGTACCAGAGTGAACTTCGGAAGAACAGAACATTTAATTCGGTTCGCAGTCCGAGTGGTAATTCATGAATGATGAATTAGCAATTCTATCAGAAAGAATTAGTAGTCTTCCCCATTGTTACAGCCCCGATTGGAGAGTAGATTGGTACGTCTTCCCTTGCTACAAATGGTAGGCAACCTATTAGGAGGCAAATGAACTCGCGCGAGCAAGGATAGATTCGCGCGGCATGAGAGAACGCGACCAGTAGGTTTACTTCCCACCCGAGGGAGGCATCGAATAAACCAATCATCATTCATCAAACGGAGGTTATATGGTCAAGTCTGCCAAAATTCCGCCAGTTTTCTTCTTTGTGTTTTTCTTGGTTTTTGTTTTACTTACAATACAATTTGTGATGCCTGGGATAGTCCGCAACCAACCTTTAACCGGAGGCGCACAACTGACTGGTCATGAGGTGCAAAACGTCACACTGGCATATGGCGCTAGCCTAACATCGAATTTCAGAAACTCTGCACCCTCCGGCACAACTCTCGGAGAATATTTTAGTGGCGATGCCGTTCGGGGAATCCTAAACCAGACTGGATGTATTGGCCTCCGAATTTACTATGGAAAGAAATCCGACGGTACGCCGGCTCTCGTCCTTTCGGGTGTCAGCGGAAACGGATCGGACCTTGCGGGCGGCGTGATTTGTGAAACGGGTTTTCCCTGCCCACCTGTGTGTGATGTGACTAGTCCGTTGGAGCACTGAGTTCAATGGCACTCATTTAGTGTACGAGCATGAATCTTCCCGGCATTGCCTATGTTGACATCGCATCAAACCTACTACCACTTGGTATTGGTGTCGCCAGAATTCGCAGCATACGAAGAGAACGATGGTATTTCTTTCTCTTCGTTGCTGCTGCGGCGATCACGGAACTGGTCACATACTGGATGGCTACCCAGCGCATCCATAACCTCTGGTTGCTTCAGTGGTATAACATTATCGAATACGGATCGCTGATCCTTCTATTTGCAGCTTGGCAGAAGAATGCAATCATAAGAAAGTCACTTATATGGTCCAATGCTGTTTTTTTGGTATTGTGGGTTTGGTTCAAAGTGACAGGGATAGAGAAACTCACTGATCCAGCGGAGTACACCCATACGATCAGTAGTGTCACGCTCGTTATTGCATCCATGATTGCGCTCGTCGATCTTATGAAAGAAGAAACCTCTTCGATTTACCGGGAGGCACGATTCTGGATATCATCGTCTGTTTTGATATATTTTGCCGGGAATATCATCCTCTTCCTATTTTCAACCAGCTTAAGTGCGCTCAACCTGCAGGCGTTTTCCCGATTCGGAACGCTCCACTGGGGTATAGACATTGCATGTAACTTCATGTACGCGATTGCATTCTTATGCTTTCCCAAGAATCCGTAGGACTCTGGTGGCCGGTCCTCATCGGCACGGCGACTTTTCTGATCCTCGCAGGTGGGTTAGTCCTCCTGCTTGTAAAGCACCATTCCATACGCCAGAGGATCCAAAGAGAATCTATGGAGGCATTGGAAAAAAGAGCGCAACAGTACAGCGACCTCTTCAACAACGTAACGGACATGGTCTATGTGCACTCACTTGATGGTGAGATTCTCCAAATAAATCGTGCAGTGACGACTTTCTTTGGTCTCGACGCAAAAGAGCTCATCGGCCGATCGTTGTTCACTCTTATCGAGAAACGATTTCATGCCGCGGTTTCCAACTACTTGCAACAGCTATCCGGTAACGAGCCAGGGGAAACCGAAGGAACGCTTCCGATCCGCTCTCGCCTTGATCATCGATGGCACATTTTTGAATATCGGAGCTCAATTGTGTCGGACACCGAAGCTAGAGAAGCGAAAAGGTCCGTACGTGGTATTGCCAGGGATATCACGGACAGGATCGAGAACGAGAGATCCTTGGGACGGAAGGACCGGAGAATGAATGCACTTCTCCGGGAAGCCCAAATGATGCAGGAAAATCTGTCGACGCTTTCCCAGACT
>Ga0335082_10009802_pt1 | contig 10397 bp, 7 predicted proteins | sample Lox_Sample_41_FD_206718 | JGI IMG/M metagenome (GOLD analysis project Ga0335082, IMG submission 206718) | Soil microbial communities from Loxahatchee National Wildlife Refuge, Florida, United States - Lox_Sample_4.1 | ecosystem: Environmental > Terrestrial > Soil > Wetlands | place: USA: Florida...
CTTTCTCGAAGTGGCTCGCGACGGCGTTGCCCGCGATACGGTAGAGCCAGGCGGCAAACGGCGCGCCCCGCCACTCGAAGCGCGGCAGGCTCGCGAGCGCCTTCTGAAACACGTCGGCCGTCAGGTCTTCCGCGGTGGCCCGCTCGCCCACCCGCCGCAGGACATACGCGTAGACCCTCTCGAAATGTCGTTCGTACAGCTCCCCGAAGCGGCCGGGGTCCTTCTGAGCGGCCTCGACCAGGAGCCGCTCCGCGACGTCCGCTCCTGCGGGCTCGGCGCTCTTCAAACCGCGGGCCATCACCTCGACCTTATAAACCGCCGCGGCCGCAAAAGGTCACGTCCCCAGGTAACCTTCGAGGATGCCGCTCGTATAGGATTTCTGTATGAGCGACGATCCCGGCGCCTCTCCCCTGCTGCGGGGCACGCTCGACCTGCTCATCCTCAAGTCCCTCGCCCTCGGAGAGATGCACGGCCTGGGCATCTCCCGCCGTCTCCGACAAATCACCAACGGGACTTTCGACGTCAAGCCCGGCTCTCTCTTCCCTGCCCTCCACCGGATGGAAGAAGCGGGCTGGCTGACGGCGGCGTGGGGCGAGTCCGAGAACGGCCGCAAGGCCCGCTACTACAGGCTCTCGGCCTCGGGCCGGCGGCAGCTCAAGGACGAAACGGACGAGTGGGGCCGCATCGCGCTGGCAATCGCCGCCGCGCTGCAAGCCACCTAGGCGCGCCATGCCGACTCTCGCCCGCCTCCGGGCCTTCTTCGACCGCATGGCAAGGCCGCGGCGCGCCGAGCGAGAGCTCGACGAGGAGCTCGCGGCCTATCTCGAGCTCACGGTCGCGGAGAAGGTCCGCGCCGGAGCCGATCCGGCGGCAGCGCGCCGGGAGGCGCTGCTCGAGCTCGGCGGGGCCGAGCAGGTCAAGGAGAGCGTGCGGGACGTCCAAACGGGAGTCCTCGTCGAGACCGCCCTCAAGGACTTCCGCTACGGCCTCCGGTCTCTGGCCCGGACTCCGGGCTTCACCGCCGCGGCCGTCGTCGCTCTGGCGCTCGGCATCGGGGCGACCACGGCCATCTTCAGCGTCGTCAGCGCGGTCCTGCTTCGGCCGCTGCCCTACGCCGACCCGCAGCGCCTCGCCGTGGTCCTGCACGACCGGACCAATCCCGTGGCGCCGGCCAACTATCTCGACTGGAAGCGCCAGAACACGTCCTTCGAAGCCATGGGCGCCGCCGACTACTGGCTGCCGAACCTGACGGGAATCGACGCCCCCGAGGGCATCCTGGCCATCCACGCCACGTCCGACCTGCTGCCGATGATGGGCGTCGCCCCGCGGCTCGGCCGCTTTTTCCTCCCCGAGGAGCAGGCGGCTGGCGAGCACGTCGTGGTCCTGTCCGACCGCCTCTGGAAGCGGCGGTTCGCCGCGGACCCCGCGCTCGTGGGCGGGCAGATCTCCCTGAACGGGGAGGCCTACACGGTTGTGGGCGTCATGCCTCCCGGCTTCGAGTTTCCTCCGTTCTGGGCGAGGGGCACCGAGCTCTGGGCGCCGCTGGACCTCGCCAGCCGGGCCGCCAGCCGCGAAGGCCAGAGCCTGCGGGTTTTTGCGCGGTTGAAGCCGGGCGTCGCGCTGGATCGGGCTCGGGCGGAGATCGCGGCCATCACGGCGCGCCTCGAGAAGGAGTTTCCGGGCACCAACCGCAACGTTCATGTCAGCTCCCTGGAGGAGATCGTCGTGGGCGACGTGCGCACGCCGCTTTACGTCCTCTTCTGCGCCGTGGGATGCGTTCTCCTGATCGCCTGCGCCAACGTCGCCCACATGCTGCTCGCGCGCGCGTCAAGCCGCGGCAAGGAGCTCGCCCTGCGCGCGGCGCTCGGGGCCGGCCGCGGGCGCCTCCTCCGGCAGCTGCTGACCGAGGGACTCGTGTTGTCTCTGTCGGGCGGCGCTCTCGGGTTCCTGCTCGCGGCCGCCGCGGTCAGGCTCCTGCGATCGTTCGGCCCTTCCGACATCCCGCGCCTCGACACCGCGGGGCTAGATCCCGGGGTCCTGGTCTTCGCCCTGGCGACATCGATTTTGACAGGCCTCGCCTTCGGCCTCTTCCCGGCCCGCAAGGCGTCGCTGTCCGATCCGGCCGCCGCGCTGCGCGCGGGAGGGCGGGGCGGAACCGAGGGCCCGGGCCGGTCTCGGCTGCGGGGGCTCCTCGTCGCATCCGAGTTCGCCCTGGCCATGGTCCTGCTGGTCGGCGCGGGACTGCTGGTGCGGAGCTTCGCGGCGCTGCGCGCCCTCGACCCGGGTTTCGACCCGCACGGTGTGCTGACGCTGACCGTCTCGGTCGCCGGCTCGGCGGAGGCGGAGCCGGGGCGGCGGGCGGTTTTTTACGAGGAAGCCCTCCGCAGGATCCGCGCCCTTCCGACCGTTGAGGAGGCGGGCGCGATCAACCACCTTCCCCTGGGAGGCGACACCTGGCTCTGGCCGTTCGCCGTGGAAGGACGCGCGCGCGGGGCGCCCGGCACGAGCCCGCACGCGGCTTACAGGGTCGTCCTGCCGGGCTACTTCAGAGCCATGGGCATACCGCTGCTCTCCGGCCGCGACATCGGCCCCGGAGACCGGCTGGACGCTCCCGGCGTCGTGGTGGTCAACGAGTGGCTCGCGCGGCGCTTCTGGCCCGGCGAGAGCCCGCTCGGAAAGCGCATCACGCTCGACGACCGTTCGTCGCCCGACGGCTCCTGGCTGTCGGTCGTGGGGGTGGCGAAAAACGCCGTCCGCGGGGAATGGTCCGCCGAGCCCCAGGAGGAGATCTATCTCTCCTACGAGCAGACCCGGACCTACCTCGAGCGGCCCTCGTCGATTTACACGTACATGACGCTCGTGGCGCGCGCCCGCGGCAACCCCGTGGCGATCGCCGCCGACGTGCGGAGCGCCATCCGATCGCTCGACCCCGCTGTCACCATCGGCTCGGTCCAGACCATGGAACACGTCGTCTCCGGCTCCACGGCCGAGCCGCGCTTCTATCTGCTCCTGCTGGCGGCCTTCGCGGGATCCGCCCTGACGCTCGCCGCCGTCGGCGTCTACGGCGTCATGAGCTACGCCGTCTCGCGCCGCACCCGAGAGATCGGCATCCGGGTCGCCCTCGGCGCAGAGCGGCGGGACGTGATGCGGCTGGTGGTCGGACAGGGCATGGGCCCGGCCCTCTCCGGAGCCGCCGTAGGCCTCGGTACCGCGCTCCTGGTGACGCGCCTGATGCAGAGCCTCCTCTACGGAGTGCGCGCGACGGACGCTCTGACGTTCCTCGCCACCGGGCCGCTGCTCGCGCTCGTGGCTCTCGGAGCGAGCTACCTGCCGGCCCGCCGCGCCACGCGCATCGACCCGCTCACTGCCCTCCGACACGACTGATTCGGCTGGCCTATGATCGGAGCGTGAACGCTCCGTCGGGCGAGGCTCCTCCGCCGGCGTTCCGGCCCGGCGCCGCCGCTGCGCTCAAAGATGCCGAGCTGCGCGCCAACTTCCGGCGCGCGATGGACGGCCTCATGGAAAAGCGCGGGGCCGCCCTGTCCGATCCGGCGGAGTGGCGCCCGCTGCGCGCCCTGGGCGCGGCGATCCGCGCGCGCACGCTCGCGAAGCTGCCCGAGCTCCTCGTTCGGCTGGAAGAGAGCTGCACGCGAAACGGCATCCAGGTGCACTGGGCGGAGACGACCGAGGAGGCCAACGCCATCGTCCATGGGATCCTCAAGCGCCGCGGGGCAACGCGGGTGGTCAAGGGCAAGTCCATGGTCTCCGAGGAAATGCGCCTGAACGACTACCTCGAGGCGCGCGGCGTCGAGTCGCTCGAGTCCGACCTCGGGGAGTACATCATCCAGCTCGACCACGAGATGCCCTCCCACATCATTGCCCCGGCGATCCACAAGAACCGCACGCAGATCGCGAAGCTCTTCGGCCGGAAAATCCGCGAGGCCAAGGACACCGACGACATCGACGCCATGACCGCCCTCGCACGGCGGGTGCTGCGGCGCAAGTTCTTCGACGCCGATGCGGGCATCTCCGGCGTCAACTTCGCCGTGGCGGAGACGGGCACGCTCTGCCTCGTCGAGAACGAGGGCAATGGCCGGATGTGCACGCACGTGCCGCCGGTTCACATCGCTCTCATGACCCTCGAGAAGGTCGTCGAGCGCCTCGAGGACGTGCCGCCTCTCTACAGCCTGCTGACCCGCTCGGCCACCGGCCAGGCGATCTCGACCTACTTCAACATGATCTCGGGCCCGAGGCGGGCCGGCGAGAAGGACGGCCCCGAGGAGGTCCATTGCGTCATCCTGGACGCCGGGCGCACGCGCATCCTGGAGGATCCGGAGCTTTCCGCGACGCTTCGCTGCATTCGCTGCGGCGCCTGCATGAATCACTGCCCGGTGTACACGCGCACCGGGGGCCATGCCTTCGAGGCCGTCTACCCCGGCCCCATCGGCACCATCCTGACGCCGCAGCTCGAGGGGCTCGACCGTCGGCCCGATCTCCTCGAAGCCTCCAGCCTCTGCGGCGCCTGCGGCGAGGTCTGCCCCGTCGGCATCCCGATCCCCGAACTCATCGGGCGCCTGCGGCGCGAGGCGGTTCGAGAGGCCGGGACGTCCCGCGTCCTGGGCGCCGGCACGCACCGCCGCGCGCTCGAGAGCCTCGCCTGGAAGCTGTGGGCCGTCTCTCACCGAAGCCCCGGGCTCTACGGCCTGCTCGGCCGCGCGGCCACGCGGCTCCGCTTCCTGCTGCCTCGCCGCCTGCCGCTCCTCTCCGCCTGGACGAGCGTTCGGGCCAAACCGCGTCCGGCCGCCAGAACGCTCCACGAGCTCGCCCGCAGGGAGGGCGTGCCGGGCGCCTGAGGCCCAAAGCGCGAGGCTAGCTCGGCGGCGGCTCGGGCTCCTCGGGCTCGACTTCCATCGGGTAGGCGGGCGTCATCGCGAAGCGCACGACGAGGACGACGAGCACCGTCAGCACGGCGATCGTGTAGGCCAGGTTCGTGCCGTACCAGAGCCCCGCGAACCACTCGCGAAACTCCGCCGCGAGAACGTTGGCCTTTCCGCCGTACAGCTCGAGATCGTGCCGGTACGTCTTGGTCTGGAGCGGATCGTAGCCCAGGGGATTCTCGGGCCTCTGGCGCGCCACGATGTAAGCGACGAGGGCCGCGGTGAATCCGGCCGCCAGGAGGCCTCTCGTGACGCGCCGGATGAGAGCCTTGCGCCGAGCCCATCCCTCTTCGCCGCCCGCGTGCGGCGCCTCGCCTCCCGGGCCCTTCACGACGCCTCGAAACGAGCCGCGGCTCACCGGCTCGCTCGCTCCCGGCCCGAGAAGTAGAGCGGCAGGCGCCGGGTGGTGAAGAGACGGGCCTCCCGCAACGCGAGCTCGGCCGCGACGCCGGCGAGCGAGAAGAGAGACGCGAACCGCCGCCGGCCGATCGGCCAGTAGAGCTCGTTCTTCTGGAAGAAGCCGTTGCCTCTGCGTCCGCCGGCGCGCTCCAGAAGCTTCGCCGATGCGGCCCCGACGCTCTTTCCCGCTTCGAGCGCGGCGACGGCCTGCTCGCTCGCGTCGATGAGGCCGACGGTGCTCGCGTAGGACTCTTCCTCGAGCAGACCCCACGCGCGCTTGACGGCGGCGAGGCGGCGCATCGCCTCGTAGGTCGCGGCCACGATCTGGTCGCGCGTCATCCACTCCGTCTCGTAGTTGAGCATCTCCTTCCAGCTCGGCGCGGTGAGGGCAACGCGGTGCTCCTCCAGCGTCCGGAAGCGCACCCGATAGCCGAACTGCTCCGGGTTCTCGAACGCGGCGCTGCCCGGATCCAGGAACGGGGCGAGCGGCGCGACGAAGAAGGCGAGGCGCCTGTCGCCCTTGAATGTCTCGAGCAGAGAGCGGCAATAGTCCGCGCAGCCGACGGCATCGTCGTAGGTCTGGCCCGGCAGGCCCACCATGAAGAAGAGGTCCACGCGGCCGGCGCCGCTCTCGAGGGCCTCGCGGAGCGTCCGCTCGATCGCGTCGTTGTCGCAGTCGAAGCGGCGGTTCAGGTGCCGGATCCTCGGCAGATGCGACTCGAGAGTGATCTCGAGGCTCCACTTCGGCAGCGCGGCCCCCACGCGCCGCATGTAGTCGTCGCGCACGGGCGCAAAGAGCTCCATCACGATCTCGTTTTGGGGCCTCTCCCCGCCGACGAGCGCGAGGAAGCGATCGGTCCAGGCCGCTCCCGGCTGCCGGAGGTCGTGGATCAAGAACACGGGCCCTCTCGAGAACCGGGCGAGGCGGCCGATGTCGCGCACGAGCGTCTCGGGCGACCGCACCGACGGCCGTGGACGGTTGCAGATTGCCTGGTAGGACGTCCGCGAGCCGCCGCAGACCGCGCACTCCATGCCGCAGCCCCGGGAGGTCAGAAGCCCCATGATGGGGTACTCGAGCCAGCCCGTGAACGGCACGACATCGGCGAGGCTGCCGTACTTGAAGACGGAGCGCACGACGTAGAACACGTTCGGGATCCAGTCGCCGTCCAGGTCCGCCGGCACGAAGCTCAGCGGGTTGACGACGGGCGTTGCGTCCGGCCGCTTCCACGTCAGGTTCGGAATGTCGTCGAAGGAGCGGCCCTCGAGAACGGCCCGCACGAGCCGCAGGGTCGGCTCCTCGGTCGTGTCGCCGCGCAGGACGAAATCCACGAAGGGGGAGCGGATGAGCTCCTCGTGGTAGTAGGACGCGGACAGCCCGCCGAGGAGGACCGGCGTCTGCGGGTGATGGCGCTTGACGATCCTCGCCAGCTCCAGGGCGCCGTGGGCGTGCGGCAGCCAGTGGAGGTCGATGCCGAAGACCGCCGGGTTCAACCGGGCGATGGCGCGCTCGACGTCGTAGGCCTCGGACGACACCATCCGGTGAGCCACATTGACGATCCGGACGTTGTGGCCGTTTTCCTCGAGGTGGTTGGCGATGGACGTCAGCCCGATCGGGTACATCTCGAAGGCCGGCGACGAGAAGATGACGTCGCTGATCGGCCCGTACTCCGCCCGCACCTTTCGGAAGTCGTAAACGCTCGGGGGGTGGAGCAGGACGAGGTCGATTCCGAACAGGCGCATGCCGTGATGCCCGGAGGGCCACCCGAGTCTACCGGAGACCGCCGGAAGGCCGCCTTGCCTCGCGGCGGCCGTTTGGTGCGAGAATACGCGCGCTCCGGGTGGGGGAGCTCCAAACGAGCCAACGAGGACACCGTCGCCGGTTGACCGCCGCCTATTTCGTGGGGTTTTTCCTCGCGGCCGTGGCGGCGCAGCACCGGCATGCCAACGCTCTCGAGGACCTCCTTTCGGACGGCCCGAGCGACTCCGGCTTCGTCCTCGCCCTGCCGCTCTCGGGCGACGGCGCCAGCGGCCTCGCACCGTTTGCGGCTCTGACCGACGGTCCCTGCCTGGCTTGCTTCGCCCACGATTTCGTCGCGGCCTCGACGTCCGTCTTCGTGCTGTCGGATCCGTGCGCCGGCCCGGCCGGGCTGCCTCCCGTCCCGCTGCCGACGATCCCCGAACCGGGCTCCTCTGCTCCCGCATCGCGCTCTCCTCCCGCCGCCTCCTAGGCGCCAGGCTCCGCGGCGGCTTCCTCGAGGCCGCCGGACGAGGCCTTCCCTTGGGGATCTTCCGACGGAGAGAGAGCACCATGGCCGACTACACCCAGGCGAAACGCCCCCTCGCGATCACGACGCCGCTCGGAAAGGACGTTCTCCTGCTCGCGGGATTCAAGGGGCAGGAAGCCATCTCCCAGATGTTCCGGTTCCAGGCCGAGCTGCTCGCCAAGCTGGAGACGAAGATCTCCTTCGACGCGATCCTCGGCCAGAGCGTCACGGTCGAGCTCGTCAACAACCAGGACGGCTCCAAGAGGCACTTCCACGGCATCGTGAACCGGTTCACGTCCGGCCGGCGCGACGAGACCTTCGCGCACTACCGGGCGGAGATCGTGCCCAAGCTGTGGCTTCTCTCGAAGAAGAGTCAGAGCAAGATCTTTCAGCACCTCACGATCCCGGACATCCTGAAGAAGGTGCTCGTCGGTTTCGACGTGAAGTGGGAGATCACGGGCAGCTACTATCCCCGGGACTTCTGCGTGCAGTACCGCGAGTCGGACTTCGCCTTCGCGAGCCGCCTGATGGAGGAGGAGGGCATCTACTACTTCTTCAAGCACTCCGACGGCAACCACACGATGGTCGTCACCGACGACCCCTCCCAGCACCCCGACGTGCAGGGCCAATCGAGCATCCCGTTCGAGGAGGCGCAGGGCGGGACCCGCGACGAGATGCGCGTCGGCGGATGGGAGAAGACCCAGGAGCTGCGCTCGGCGAAAGTCACGCTCTGGGACAACTGCTTCGAGCTGCCGAACAAAAACCTGGAGGCCAAGGCGGACATCCTGGACGCGGTGACCGTCGGCAAGGCCAGCCACAAGCTGAAGCTCGCGGCCAACGCTCCGCTCGAGCTCTACGACTACCCCGGTGAGTATGCCCAGCGCTTCGACGGCGTGGACCGCGGCGGCGGCGACCGGCCGCCCGACCTCCAGCAGATCTTCAAGGACAACATCCGCACGGCAAAGCTCCGGATGGAAGCCGAGGCCGTCGGCAGCCTCGAGATCCAGGCCGGCGGCAACTGCGGGCAGTTCTCGGCCGGCCACAAGTTCACCCTGACACGACATCCGGACGCCGACGGAGCCTACGTCCTGACGAAGGTCGACCACAACGCGCGGATGGACTACTACCGCAGCGACAAGGAATTGCCCTTCACCTATCTGAACAAGTTTCACGCGATTCCCGCCGCCCTCCCCTACCGTCCGGCCAGGACGACTCCGAAGCCGATCGTGGCCGGGACGCAGTCGGCGGTGGTCGTCGGGCCCGCCGGCGAGGAGATCTTCGTGGACAAGTATGGGCGCGTGAAGATTCAGTTCCACTGGGACCGGGAGGGCAAGAAGGACATCGACAGCTCCTGCTGGATCCGCGTGACCCAGGTCTGGGCCGGCAAGAGCTGGGGCGCCTTCTTCTGGCCCCGCATCGGCAACGAGGTGCTCGTCGCGTTCGAGAACGGGGACGTGGACCAGCCCTACGTCGTCGGCAGCCTCTACAACGCCGAGAACATGCCGCCGTTCAAACTGCCGCTCAAGAAGCAGCTCGGCGGGCTCAAGTCTGCGAGCGTTCGAGGAACCTCGTTCGAGAACTACAACGGTGTCGTCTTCGACGACCAGAAGGGCAACGAGCACCTTGCCATTCACTCGGAGCGGCACATGAGCTTCAACTCGGAGTTCGACAAGCTGTTCGGATCGGGCCGGCACAAGGTGGAGAAGGTCGCCAGTGTCTCGATGGGCTCGGTGGGGACCCTGCCGGGCGGCGGCGGATCGGGCGGCGGCCCCTACAACGCCTGGGGAACGCCCTCCGCCCAGGGGATCGGCGGCTTGAACGGCATGATGGTCTTCGGCGAAAACATGCAGGGCTGCGTGGGCTTCAACCACCAGGCGGCCATCGGCAGCAACATCCAGGTCTGCGTCAACCCGGGCGGCCTCGCGGCCGGAGTGGCGGGCTGCCCGGCGCCCTCGGCGATCACCGGCATCATGGGCACCGGCCTCGGCGGGAACATGCAGTTCACCATCGGCACGAGCGCCAGTGTCGTCATCGGCCGATCCTTCGACATCAACCTGGGCCCCGCGAAGTTCGAGTCGACCCCCGGGACGAGCGGGCACCCGACGTCCATCGGCATCGCCGGTCTGCTCGCAGCCGCGTATTTCGTATGGGTCTTCCTCTACGCCGTCGAGTCGTCGAACTCGGACCGATGCGTCTCGACGATCGTGTGCCAGCTGCTCATGGATCTCATTCTGGGCTTCTTCATGATGTCGGAAATGGCCTACAAGGAAGCGGAGCATGCAACCGACGACGTTTTGAAAGACCTCTTTGGCGTGGGCGCCGAGGAAACGGAGAAGATGAGCGTCGGGTCGATGGCCTGGCTCACGGGCCTCGCCATCATGCTCGCCCTCGTCGCTCCCCTGGCGGCAGAGATCGCAACGGCGACGACCGACGGGTCGTCGTAGGAAGGGAGAACCATGACAGAGAATCACGAACCGCTGGGAGGCGGAACGGGCGGAGGACCGAGCCCCGGAGATCATGAAGAGGTCGTGGATGGGCTCTTTGCGATCACGGCCAACCAGGTCAACCTTCTGAGCCGCCCGCCGATCCCTCCAGCAATTCCGGCCGAGAACCTCATCAACATCGTGGCCGCGGGCATGGGCATGGACGGCCACGTCAACGTTCGAGGAAGCCAGGGCGTCCGCGTCACGGCCGGGCCGCCCGTTCTGCTCCCCACCGGATCCTCCTCGACCAACGGGGTCGAGATCCTGGTGGGCGAGACCGGCAGCATGACGCTCCAACGAGGTCTCATCCCCGA
>Ga0335082_10009804_pt1 | contig 10396 bp, 7 predicted proteins | sample Lox_Sample_41_FD_206718 | JGI IMG/M metagenome (GOLD analysis project Ga0335082, IMG submission 206718) | Soil microbial communities from Loxahatchee National Wildlife Refuge, Florida, United States - Lox_Sample_4.1 | ecosystem: Environmental > Terrestrial > Soil > Wetlands | place: USA: Florida...
GGGGCGGTGACCGTATCCGGGCGGGCCTCGTCCTCCATATGATCGCGGCCTTCTTCGCCGCCACCCGGCCCGATGCCGCCGCGATCATCCAGGGCGCCGCCCAGGCTCACGCGATCGGACCGGCGGGGAGGATTGTTGAGCTCAGCTCGCAGCTGGTGGCAGCGCTGGGCGAGGAACGCATGCGGGAACTCCACGCACGGGGCGCGGACATGAACTGGGACCAGGCCCTCGCCTACACCCTCACCCAGATCAGCCAGGCCCTCAGCGAGCTCGAACCGCCGGCCCAGGACTAAGCGAAGTGCGCCTTCACACTGTGGATGCGCTCTGCGCGTCACTCAGCCGGGGCCGGCCCAGGCCCGGTAGGCGGTTTGGAGGGCCGCTCGCCGGGCGGGGCTGGAAAGGACGTCGACGTTGCTGACCCACTGCTCGACCGAGCCGACGGCTGGGAGCCGGCCCAGGTCCGGGTCGGTGATGGCCGAGAGCAGCGATCCGGGGACCGCTTCATCGACCGTGCGGTAGGGGCGGTCCCAGAAGGGGATCACCGCCGATGCGGGGGCCGGAAGCCCGCGCGCACGCTGCGCATCCAGGAGGATCTCGCAGGCGCCGGCGAGGGCGTTTTCCCGGTCGCGCCAGTGTGGTCCAGCCGTCGCCACGGTCAGCAGGCCGGCCAGATCCGCGGCGATGGGAAGCGCCCGGAAAGCCGTCCCCCGCCATTTCGGGTAGGGCGGCCATTGGCGGGACAGCGTGAAGGCCAGCCACATCAGGTCGCCGGCCAGCCGCGTGCTCAGCAGCCGTGAGCCGGGCTCGTCACCGTGCTCGGCGGTGCGGCCGACCATCGGCATCTCCTGCGAGAGCCGCTGCCAGCCTGCGGCCAGCACGTACCGCTCGATGTCCGGCGGGTACCAGCGCAGCCTCGCGCGCACCTGCGCCAGGTCGGCGGTCCGGTCGGCGAACACCGGCCCGGCGGTTACCTCGAGCACGCTCTGGCCGGTGAGGATCAGCCAGTCCAGTACCGACAGCTCCGCGGTCGGGTCGATACCGAGCCGGCTGGCCGCGAAGCCGGCCACCGTCGCGATCTCGACCTTGTGTGAGACAGACGGATCCCAGGTGAGGGGGAATCTCACCGGGAAGCCCCAGTAGGACTCGGGCAGCTCCCGTTCCAGCAGCAGGCTGATCTGCGGCACGGCAGCGCGGTCGGGCTCGTCGACCAGCAGTGTCAGCCGGCATCCCCAGTCGTGGTCACGGCTCATGGCGTCATCGAAGCCGAGGACGTCGGATCCGGAACCGAGCCGGCCGGCCGCGTACCGCAGCCCGGGCATCGCCCGGGCCAGCAGCGGTCCCACCACATCAGCATGGAAGCCCCGGGCCAGCTCGCCCCCGGGCAGGGCACGGTCATCCACAGGGCCAGCCGACCAGAAACCCGCCGGTCCAGCCAGCCATTTTCAGCGGCATCCGCATCTGGCCGCAGTCAGCACGCGCCGGGTCAGCCAGAACTGCGGGTACGGCCAGATCCGCCGCCTTCCGGGTGGTGCTGCCCGTTCCGCGTCCGATTCTGGCGGGTGGTATCACTCAGCGGCGTTCAGGTCCGGCGGCCAGGGGCCGGCCGGCTTGCCGATCTCCCACTCGTGCCCGAACGGATCGACGATCCGGCCCAGCCGCCAGCCGTGCTCATCGCGAGCCGCGGACTTCTCGGTCGCGCCGGCGGCGACCGCCCGCCGCACGACGGCGTCGGGGTCATCGGTCACCAGCAGGGTCCGGCCCGTCGCGCCGCCGATCGCGCGCGGGCTGAGCCGTCCCGCGTCCGGGCCAGCCGCGGCCACCCAGAACGCCGCCTCGCCGACAGCGAGCTGGGCGACGATGTCGTCCCCCTCGCCGACCTGGTGCAGCATGCGCGCGCCGAACGCTTCGGCGTAGAACGCGACGGCCTGGCTGGCGCGATCAACCCACAGCTCTGGCTGGATACTTGTCATTCGCCCACTGTCGCAGCCCGGGTCCGGCCGTGCCGGCTGAAGCGGCTAGCGGGCGGAATCCAGGAGCTGGCGCACATCGGCGCGGGTGGCGACCCGGATGAACGTCAGGTGGGCGCACGCGGGGTCATGGACCGCGGCCGCGTAACGCTCCCGGTAGACCGGGTAGCGGTGCCAGGCCCACGAGACGACCGACTCCTGCTCATCCCAGGTGAACAGGTTGCGCCAGCGCTCCCGGTTGCCATTCCACAGCTCGGTCCGGCCCGCTGCGCGCCGGACCGTCCGCCAGATGATCCGGCGCATCACGGTGCGCCGGGGCAGGTCCAGCCACACCACCGTGTCCGCGCGTGCCCAGACCAGCGGCCGCACAGCGCTGTAGTTGCCATCGATCACCCACCCGTCCCCGGCTGCGATGGCGGTCACCCGGCGGCGGAACTGCTCGCCGTCCAGCGGCACCCAGCCCGGCTGGTGAAAGATCGCGTCCAGCTCGGTGAACCGCACCCCGAGGCGCGCCGCGAGTTCCCGGCCCAGGGTCGATTTCCCCGATCCGGGCACACCGACCACCGACACGCGCCGCACGGACCGCGACCCTACCAGCGTCCGCCACGCCCAGGCCGCCGCGAACGCCCGTGCCGCTCTACGCGCTGCCAGGGCCGGCCGACTGGCTTCACGTCAGCCGCGGGCCACAGGAGTTGGCCGTTACATCGATCGTGTACGTCTGCGGGGCGGTGTGCTGGGTGGAATCGGTGGCGGTGATGGTGAACTGATATGGGCCCGGTTTCGCCGGGGTCCCGCCGATGGCTCCGGTGTTCGGGTCCAGCGACAGCCCGGACGGCCAGGTGCCCGAGGTCACCGCGTACTGATATGGCCCCGTCCCCCCCGAGGCGGTGACCTGTTCCGTATAGGCCACCCCCGGGCAGTTAGCGCCACCGGAGGAGGTGCCTGCTGCCAGGGGGCCGCTCGCCGGGCTCAGGGTCAGCGGGGCAGGAGCCGGTGTGATCTCGAGTGTGTAGCCATTGGATCCGGTTCTCGGGCTGGCTGAGGAGTCGGTGACCTTGATGGTGACCGGATAGCTGCCCGGCTCGGTTGGGGTCCCGCCGAAGGCTCCGGTGTTCGGGTCCAGCGACAGCCCCGGCGGCAGGCGCCCCGCGGTCACCGAGTACTGGTACGGCTCCGTGCCGCCCGAGGCTGTGACCTGCTCATTGTCCGGTGACCCGGCCTGCACGGCCGGCAGGGTTGCCGGGGTCAGGGTGAGCGCGACGGCGGCTTGCGAAGACGACTGGGACGGGCTCGCGCTCGCGCTTGCGCTGGAGCTGGGCCCTGAGCTGGGAGAGCTAGAGCCGGGCCCGGAGGCCGGGGAACCGGAGTCGGGCTGCCCTCCCGGGCCGGTGGGAGTCACCGGCTGCGCCGCTGCCGGGCTGGTCTGTCCCGCTGGCGGACCGGGGCCGGGCCCGGGGCCCCGCATGGCATCGGCGATGGCGATGCCGCCCGCGGTGAGGGCCAGCACACCGCAGACGGCGGCCAGTGTGCGCATGAGGCGGCGCGACGGGCGTAGCCGCGGCGGCCGTGGGGGCGCGGGCGACTCCAGCAGCTCCAGGTTGTGGCGGGTGATGTCGGCACCCTCCCGGTCGCCGATCTGCTCGCGAAGGGCAAGCGCATGGTGGAGCAGCCCGGCGGCGTCACCCAGCTGGTCCTGGCAGAGGGCCAGGCTGCCGAGCTGATGGGAGAAGAACGCCTCGCCCGCCTTGTCGCCCGTCGCCTGGGCCGCCTGCAATCCCTGGGCGAGGGTGTGGTGCCAGGCTTCCCACCGTCCGGTGATGAACAGGACCGCGTCGGCCGCGCGGGCCAGCCGGGCCACGGCCGCCAGCTCGCCGCGTTCAGCCGCGAACTCCATGATGGACAGCGCTGCCTCTGCGGCTGAGGCGGATTCCCAGCTGGTCGGGTCAGCCACCGCCAGCCAGCCGGCCAGCTCGCGTGCCGAGGCAGCCAGGCTGAGGTCGCTGAGCAGCATCTGGCGGTAGCTTCTGGCCTTGCAGGTGGGCAGGCCGAATCGGTCCTTGCGCTGCTCGGCCAGGCCCCTCCGGTGCAGCGACTCCAGGGCCTGGCCCAGGTAGGTGATCTGGCCGATGGTGGCGACGACATCGGCCGGGAGCAGGGCGCCGGCCGCGAGGGCCAGGATGGCCAGCGCCCGCCGTTCGTGCTCGGCCAGCGCGCTGATGCTGAGCCGGTCGAGGACACCGGGATCGCGGGCCGCCTTCCGGGCCAGCGACTGAAAGGAATGCCGGCCGTCCCGCACCAGCGCCGCGGCCTGTCTCAGGTGCAGTGGCTGGCCGTCGACCGCGCCCGCCAGCTCCCTGGCGGCCGGGATTTCCTGGCTGGTGAGAGGCCGTCCCAGGTCGCCGGTGAGCAACGCGAGCGCGGCGCCGTCGGACAGCCCCGGCAGGTCCTGCGAACCGCCGCGGCGCCCGAGAACGGGGCTGGCGGAGCCAACTACCACGTTGCATCCCGCCAGCACATCGAGGAGATAGCTGACCTGGCCGGGGCCGAGCGAGATGTCATCAAGGGCAACGACGGCGCTCACCTGGCCCAGCAGGTGGGCGCACTGCTCCCGGGTCAGCTTGACCGGCTGGTCGGAGCTGAACAGCTGGGCCACCAGGCGCTGCAGCAGGTCACCGACGCGATCCCGGCCCGCACGCATATATACACAGCTCGCTGCCCCCTGCTCGTGCGCCTCGGCCGCGATGTGCTGAAGGAGCGTCGTCTTGCCGTAGCCGCAAGCCGCATGGAAACCAGCGGGGCGGCCGGCCCGCATGGCGGCCAGTGCCTCGGCCGACTGCTGCTCCCGGCCCAGCATCGCCGGTCTCCGCAGCGGCTCCGGTAACTGGGGCCGGAACTCATCTTGCAGCGCAAGCCGGAGGGCGACCCGCTCGAGCCGGGCGCCCTTCCCGCTGACGAGCTCGGCGCTGAGGTTTCCGCAGAGGATGGTGCTCACGGGCCGTCTCCGTTTCGGGGCGGCCGCCAGCCTCCTTCCTCGGCCTCGATCAGGGCGGCGATCGCCGGGTCGCGGCGCAGCTTCTCCACGCAGCGTCCGCGGCTTGGCCCGATGCTCCCGACGGGGATGCCCAGCCTGGCGCTGATCTCGGCGTACGGCACGGGCGGGTCCTCGAGGAGCATGGCGATCAGCTGCTGGCACGGCGCCGGCAGGCGGTAGAAGGCCTCGCGGAGCGCGGCGTGGCGCTCGGCCATGAGGACCTCGTGTTCCGCCATCCCGGTCTGCTCGTCCGGGATGCTCTCAACGTCCAGCTCATGCCCGAAGGCGTGCTGGTGGCGCGCGGCCCGCAGGGCCCGGATGCATTCCCGCTGGGTGGTGGTGGCCAGCCAGCCAGGAAGTGCCGCCGGGTCGTGAACCGCGTCGAGCTGGTCCACCAGCCGCAGCCAGACGTACTGGCTGACGTCGTCGGTGTCGGCGCGGCTCAGCGAGTACCTGCGGCAGATTGACCAGATCAGTGGCGCGAACCGTTCCACGAGCGCGTCCCACGCATCGGAGTCGCCCTTTCTGGCGCGCAGGACCAGGTCAGTTGTTGGCGAGTCATCGCGCATAGCGGCTGCCTCCCCTCGGAGGGGTGCACCGGCCACGGTCTCTGGGCCAGAACGTGACCAGAGGTGCTAAATGGCCAGGGCCGGACCGGTGTCCGAGCGGTTATCTGCTAGGACGCTACGTCCGGCCCCCGGCCCGGTCTGTTCAGCGGGCAACATCTCCTGTGTCGGCATGCCAACACAGGACCATGGAGGGACCTTCGGCTGGTGGTGGCCGGTCTGCTAGGCCTCTCCCGGGTGGCTCGCCCGCCGGTGCAGCTCGCGGCGGTTCAGGACGGCGATCTGGCCGCGGCTCACCTCCACCAGCTGGCTGGCGGCGAGCCGCCCGAGGACCTGGTTGGCGGTCGGGCGCGTGGTCCCGGCGAGGCTGGCGAGCATTTCCTGGGTCACCGGGATGACGATGTGCTGCTCGTCCCCGGCATACAGCTGGCACAGGTCGAGCAGCCGGCGCAGCACGCGGCGTTCGGCCGGGACATACAGTGCCTCGAGCAGCTGGCCGTTGAGCCTTTCGACCCGCGCGGACAGCAGCTCGACCAGGAAGCGGTTGACGCCGGGATACGACGCCCGGAGGCGCTCGAACCCGTCCCGGCCCAGCGACAGCGTCTCGCAGGGCTCCAGCGCGGTCACCGTGCCCCCGCGGGGACGGGGACCGCCGACGAGAGCGTTTTCACCGAAGACGTCGCCGGGGCCGAGGATGGCGACGATGACGAACTCCCCCCCGGGCAGCGTGACCCGCACGCTGACGTGACCCGCGGCGATTAAGTGGAGGGTGTCGGCCGGGTCGCCCTGATGAAAGATCACCTCATCCCGGCGGTAGGCCCGCCGTCGCAGCCTGGCGATCAGCCTGCGCCGGTCTTCGGCAGGCAGCGACGCGAGAACCGGCCAGTCCATGGCCCCCGCTATCCCGCGGGCGATCTGCTGAGGCTCACCCGACTACGCATCTTTCAACCGCTAATCATCTCCCCATAGGGTTTCCGCATAGCTGACCAGCCGGGCAGCGGCCGTTTGGCAACGATGGACTAGCGATTACCCTCCCGCGCTATATGAGTCATCAGACCCTGACCGCGTGGAAAACGCAAGCGACTCCCCGTGCCCGGCCGGGTCATCAGGACGGGCGCATCTGCCTGCCAGCCTCGTGCCACCTCATCTGCGTCCGGCGTGAACATGTACCGGCGCGATCATGTATCAGTGACGCCGGCGGCGCCCTCCTAACCCACATCCCGGTGTATAGCCGGCGGCAGCCGAGCCGCGCCCGTGCGGGCGGGCGATGACGGCGCTGGCCGGCCGGGATTGTGCCAAGGGGGGTGGATGGCGTGAGGAAAGACGCCGGCCACAGGGAAGACACAGCGGCCGTGGCCATCCAGCGCGGGTGGACGGCCTACTGCACGTCGCATTACCACGAGGCCCGGTCGCAGTTCCAGGGACTGCTCAGATCCGGCACCGACCCGCTCGAGGCCGTGTGGGGCCTGTCAGCGGTCATGCGCGCGCAGGGGCGCCCGGCCGAGGCGGCTCAGCTGATCGAGCGGGCGCGGCGGGACCACGCCGGTGAGCCATCGCTGGACCGGGAAGCCGGATACATCGCCTATGAGCAGCGGCGCTTCGGTGACGCAGCCGAGATCTTCGCTGGGCTGGCCGGCAGGGACCCGGACAACGGCATCACCGACTGGAGGTGGCAGGCGGCCAGCCTCCGAATGGTGAAGGACTATGAGCAGGCCCAGCAGAAACTCGATGAAGCAAGGAAACTAGGCGACCACTCTGATCTCGATCTGGAACGGGGGTGGCTTGCCTACGTCCAGCGCCATTATCACGATGCCGCAACCCAGTTCAGTGCCGCCGGGAAAAACGGCGCGAAACACGAGCATTTCGTCCCCCCGCTCGTGGCGGCGCTGCTCCGCCAGGATCACGTCGATGCTGCCGAGGAGGCGGTCGAGGCCGCGCCGCAGACCTCGCCCATTGTCGCTGCCCGGGCAGACATTCAGGTCCACCGGGGATGTCCCGAGAGCGCGATCAAGCTGCTGCGTGAGATCGAAGCACAGCTTGACGAGGACGGGCTGACACAGCTGGTCGCCCTCCTGCATGGCGCCGAGCGCGATAGCGAGGCGCAGGAGGTGTTCGACAGGTGGCTCGGCACCAGGTCCCGCCCGGGCGCGGACGCCATTGCGTCCGCCTCGCCATCGATCGTGGCCACCTCGATAGAGCTGGCCGGTCGTAGGCGCGACCAGGAAGCGGGCGAGCTGCGGCGCCAGGTGCGATCCACACTGGCGCGCTACGCCGGGCCCGATCCGGTCCCCGCGGTGGTGGCCGCCTCCGCGATCAGCACGATGCGGAAGGTCAGCCGGACCGAGGCGAAGAGCATCGCCCAGGAAAGCATCGCGCAGCATCCGGACGCGGCCGACCTGCTGGTCGAGGCGGCCAAGACCTCATTCTTCTGCCACGACTACCACAAAGCGATCGGGCAACTTGACCGTGTCATCCAGCAGCTGGACGGCCGCCATGAGCGCGCACATCAGTGGCGCTGCCGCGCGATGCGCCGGCTGGGCCAATGGTCGGAGCTGGAGACCTATCTGAACGACAAGAACAGCACCCTCGGGCAGAGCCCGCGCCTGCGGATCGAGCTCGGCTGGCTGCGGCTGGCGCAGGGCGAACCGGGCAAGGCCGACGCAGCCTTCCACAACGCGTTCCGGCTTGACCGCAGCTCACAGCAGGCGCTGTTCGGACGGGTGATCGCGCTGCGGAAGATGCAGCGATGGCAGGACGCCGCCACCGTTCTCCGGGACTGGCGGGCACAGTGGCCCGAAAGCAGCCGGCGGCGGCTGGCCAAGGCCATGCTCGCCCTGGACCGCGAGGACTTCGACGCGGCCGCGGGCCTGTTCCAGGAGGTGGACGGCGTGCCCGGGATGCTCGGCCAGGCATCTGTGCTGATGCAGCAGCGCCGCCAGGACGATGCGCGCCGCAAGCTCGAAGAAGCGCAGGAAGAAGACCAGGACCGGCCGGGCCCGAAGCTGGCCCTGGCCACCCTGCTGGCCCAGGACGACAAGAGCCGCGCCAGCGAGCTGTGCGAAGCCGCCCGGGGACGGGGCGCGGAAAGCGACGCGGCCGCCCTTGTCTGCCGCGCCCAGCTCGCCCTGGGCGAAGGCTATCTCCGCGCGGCGGAGTCACTCCTGGACGAAGCCAGGGAACTTAACCCGTACGGCTGCCACACGGCCACACACGCCCGTGTCCTGATCGAGATGCACCGGATAGACGACGCCGTGGCGATGCTCAACGGGCGCCTCAAGATGGATCCTCACGACAGCTCGGCGTACTTCCAGCTGTACCGCGCCCTGGACGCCCGCGGCGAATCCCGGGCGGCGCTGGCCGCGCTGCGGAGCGCATTCGCCCTGTCCACCGGCCCCGGGAGCGATGGCCTGGCCGTCGCTCTCGCCTACGAGCTTGAGGAACAGGGCTGCTCCGCCGAGGCGGAAAAGGTGCTGCGTACCCGGCTGTCGGGCCGCGGCCCCGCCAAGGAGGACCAGCTGCGCCTCGGGCTGGCGTGGATACTGCTGAGCCGCGGAGAGCGGGCCCAGGCCCCCGGGCACATCGAGGATGCCATCGCCCAGGTCAACCGGGTGCTGTCACATCCCGACCGGCCGTCGGTGGCAGTCGATCCGAAGCGGATCAAGCTGGAAGCGCTCAAGTGCCGGGGAACCGGCTACCTGAAGCTCGCCGAGCATGAGCGCAATCCCAGCGAGCGGATCCGCCTCGCCGCACTGGCCCGCCGTGACCAGGGAAAGTACCGGCGAACCAGCAATGATCCGGTTCCGCGCGGATCCCGCCTGGCCGCCTTTTTCGCGACCGGGTTCGATACCGGGCTCCGGGGAGCGACCATGCTCGCGGCGCTCGCGTTCACGATCGTGCTCTGGTTCCTCCACAACGGAAACCAGGAGGTCTGGACGACCACGATGGTGGTGTCGCTGACGCCGCTGCTCCTGGCCATCGTCCTGCTGACCGCGCTGCTGCCCCATCTGCAGACCCTCAAGCTCGCCGGGCTGGAGGCGCAGACCAGGCAGAACCCGGAGATACCGCTGCCCACGAGCCCCAACGTGGCGCTGCCTCAGGTCACGGAGTTCGCCGCGGCCGCCCACGAGAACTTCCTGGACACCGTCGACGTCAGTGACCTCGTGGGGACCTACAGCACGGCGCAGCGGCAGCTTGATCAGCGGCCGCTGGATCAGATGCCCCGGCAGGGAAATTCCCGGCCACCGGCACCGGCGTTGCGCCGGGTGAGCTGACGGGGGACGCACTGCCGTGCCCGGCGGCCAGTCACGACGCGGCCGCGGCGCGGCGCGCCAACGGTCCTGATCCATAACCATCCCCCGGTGTCCACGAGCACGAATCCAGCGGCGATCGGCGCGACATCCGTATGCCCGGTGGGCGCGGTCATGGCGGTCGAGGTCGGTAAACGTCGGATCGGTGTTCGATGGCTACGACGGTGACCTGGCGCTGGCGATCGTCGACGCGGTAGATCACGCGATAATCACCACGACGAGCGCTGTGAAGCCCCTCGAGGCCTAGCTTCAGCGGCTTGCCGACGCGGTAAGGGCTTGAGGCCAGGGACCCGTACAGGAACTCTACAACCGCAGTTGCCACTTTCTCGGGGAGCCTGGTCAGTGCCCGGCGGGATGCAGCGGTCCATGCGATCGCGAAGGTGTGCTCGCTCACTGGCCGGAGATCAGGCGCAGGGCGTCGTCCTTGCTCAGCACGGTCGCGTCGGTGGTGCTCAGCTCGGCCAGGCTTTCGCGGATATCGGCGAGCAGGGCCACGCTGTCCATGACGTCGAGCGTTTCTTCCAG
>Ga0335082_10009805_pt1 | contig 10395 bp, 12 predicted proteins | sample Lox_Sample_41_FD_206718 | JGI IMG/M metagenome (GOLD analysis project Ga0335082, IMG submission 206718) | Soil microbial communities from Loxahatchee National Wildlife Refuge, Florida, United States - Lox_Sample_4.1 | ecosystem: Environmental > Terrestrial > Soil > Wetlands | place: USA...
GCCTTTGCTGATGCGGGGGTCCGGGCCTGGCATGTACGCGATGCCGAGGCAGAACCTTTGCGGCTCGTCGGCCATGCGCCCCCCAATCCGGTAGAATTGTGGGATGGCGTCACAAGAATCATGGTCAGGGCAGTTGACAAGGCGCATCGCCACACAAGTCCGCGAGCACCGTAAGGCTCGGAAGTGGTCCGCTCAGCGCCTGTCGGACGCCTGTGCCGAGTTGGGTATGGAGTTCCCCCGGTCAACCCTGGCCGATCTCGAAACCGGGCGCCGCAGTCACATCAGCGTGGCCGAGTTCCTGGTCCTGGCTAGAGCCCTTGACGTTGGCCCTATCGACCTGCTGATGCGACCCGAACGGGACGAGGCGGTCGAGTTGCTGCCCGGAACCTCACTGTCCGCTGCAGATGCGGCGGACTGGTTCTGCTCGGGAATGGAGGCGCCGACCCTCGCGGCGATCCGCCACAAGGCAGCCGAGTTGTCGCGCCTGCTCGGATGTGAGGCATAGTGCCTTTCACCTACGAGTGCGCAGGCTGCGGGAAGCCGGTCATCACCAAGATGCGGAAGCATTCGCGCGTGTTCTGTACCCGCGAGTGTTACCAGCAGGCCAGCATCAAGCATCCCGACCGCGAATGCGCCGGATGCGGGCGGATGTTCAACCCCAGGAGGGGCAGCCGCTCGGGATCCCGCCTCGGCACCCCTAACCGGTCGTACTGCACGTACGAGTGCTGGACCGCCAGTGTGATCACCAAGGAGTGCCACTTCTGCGGCAGCGAGTTCCAGGCCAAGGCGTTCGGTGAGCACAACTACCGGTTCTGCTCGGATGAGTGCAAGAGACTCGGGGGACGGCACGCCAGCTGCGAACGATGCGGCAAGAGCTTCCCCGTACAGAAGCCGTTCAAGCGGCGGTTCTGCTCCGAGGAGTGCCGCCGACCGCCCGTCTACATCACATGCCGCAACTGCAAGCGGACCGTCCGGGTAATTCCGTTCTATGCCGAGAACGGGCGCCAGTTCTGCACGGTCGCCTGCTACCGCAGGTTCAACGGGGAGACCCGGCTGGAGGCACGCATCCGCTGCGCGCTGGATACCCTCGGCGTCGAGTTCGAGCAGGAGTATGCAGTCGGCAAGTGGAGCATCGACTTCGCGAATGCCCGCCATCGCATCGCCATCGAAGCGGATGGCGACTACTGGCACTCGCTCACTGCCGAGCGGGATGCCAGGCGAGACGAGCACCTTACGCGCGCTGGCTGGCGCGTCGTCCGGCTAGGGGAAAGCGAGGTGAACAGCACTCGCGATCTCGGCGCGTTCATCCTTGACCGCCTGCGTGCAGCCACCGGGCTCGACTCTGCCGACCTCGCGTCACCTGCCGGCGGCCCGGCGCGCGTGCTCATCGACGGCCACAGCCGGCCGGCGTTTCACCTTAACCATGTCCGGGTCGGCCACATCCGGAAGTCCGGCCCCGTGGAGGGGCAACTCCCCTTGTGGGGCGATGGCGCGGCCTAGCTAGTCCAGCAGGTAAGCAGCGAAGTACGACGCCGGGACGTCGCTAGCCAAGTACAAAGCGCACATGCAATTTCGATGCGCTAGGTAAGTTGGCACGTCCTGCGGTGCATAGGGACTCCCGGCCTGGTTGTCCAAACAGGTCGGACAAGGATTTCCGCCTTCGCACGTCCAGTTGATCATCGCGAGGCCCGGCTCGGTCGGCGGTGCTGGCGGCGCGGGCGGGGGCACTGGCCCGGCCTCCGGCGGCGGCGCTGACGGCCCTGGAGCCGTTGGCGCCGGGGAACCTGTAAACAGCCGGCCGATGAGCCTCGTCAGCCCGGCCCCGGCAGCCGTCCACAGCGCGTTAGCAAGCCAGGACTTCACCGGGCTCACGTCGGGCCCCGTCACGGCATCGGACACCGCGCCAGCCATCTCGTCGTCGCTGGAGTCGCGCTCAGCGCCGTCCGCGAGCACCACGGACACGCTCGCCGCGGTGGCCTCCAGGATGGCCTGGGCGGTCTCCTGCGCCTTCTCGCTGACCTGCGGGTCACCCTGGAGCGCCGCGGCGGCGGCGGTGAAGGCAGCGGCGACGGAGAAGTCCTTGACGCCCTGCCGGTCAGCGGCGACCGCGAGGGAATCAGCCTCGCCTTCGGCCATCCCGTCGCGGATGGCGTCCTCGATCGCGGCGACGAGAGCCGTCCAGCCCTTCCGCTGCTGGAGCGCGGCCAGCCAGGCGAGGGCGGCGTCCCGGCCGCGGTCTTTCCACCATGGCCGGCTGGGGTCGGAGAGCTTGGCGACCTGGCCGATGTCGGCTTTGAACTGGCGGACGAGGGCGGCCGGGCTCAGGGTGGCGGCGAGGTCGTTCCACGCGGCGAGGACGGCCCGCTCGTGCGTGGCGAGGAGCCTAGTCCGGCGTTCGTGGGTTCTGGCCCAGATGCCGGTCCAGTCGTCCGGGTCACCGGCTTTTGGGAGTGCGGTGCTACCACCGGCCTTGGCGACCGCCCCCTCATCAGCAGCCGCCGGGCCGCACGTGCACCCGGCCGCACCGCCGCAGCATCCGCCCTGGCAGCACTCCGCGCCGCAGCAGTCCGGGGCGGCACCGAGAGCGGCCATCACCGCGTCGATGTCCGCTAGCAACTCAGAACGCACCGCAGGGTTGCCGGGGAGGTCGGCCGGGTCCCACCAGGCGATCGTCTCCGTGCCGTCCACGTCGCCGTCCGGGTCGGAACCTAGCTGGCGGTCGAAGATGTCAAGGTCCGACTCGCGGGCGATGGTGTAGACGAACCCCTGGTAGATGCCGTCAGGGCTTGTCCAGGTGCCGGTCCACTCGCCGTCAACGACGGGCAGGCCGGTCTCTTCCTGCCACTCGCGCAAAGCTGCGGCGCGGGCCGACTCGCCCTGTTCGAGATGACCGCCCGGCATCTCGAACTTGCCAGCGGCAGGGTCGGCCATCAGTCACCTCGCGTGGGACGATGGCGGGCATGAGCGATGACGAGGAGCTTGCCGCATTCCTGGCTGCCCGGCTGGACGAGAAAGAGGCTACGGCGAGCCATGTCGGCCCCGCCCATGTCGCGTGGCTCACCCTCTGCGGCAGTGACGGCCAGTTGCTCTACACCACCGTCGCGGCGACTAGCGGGGACAGTGAGGACGTCTGGGTGGCGGGCGGGAAGGTGCTTCCCGAGCCCGCGTTCGTCCGTGTCGTGTACGACCCGGAGCGGGCACTGCGCGAGGTCGCAGCTGACCGCACGCTGCTGCGCGAGCGCGAGCGACTGGCTCACAGGCGCGAAGCCCTCGCGGCGAACCGCCGCGCCTCGGAGCGCTGGACGCCCCACACCGCTCCCGGCTACCCGTCCGCATACGACATGCAGCGCGAAGGGTTCGCCCTGGAAGCCCTGGAGCACTTCCTGTTTGGCCTGATCAGGGTAAGAGCCGCCGCCTGGAGCGACCATCCGGGCTACCGCCAGCACTGGTCGCCGCACGCGAGCATCCTCTAACCCTCTGGCTCTACCGCCCGCTGGAGCATCAGCACCCGCCCCGTATCCGCAGCGAGGACAGCGAGCCCGGCAACGGCCACCTCGCCCGCGGCCTTGCGGACGGCGAGGCGTCCCGCGTCGTTGAGGTTGTGACCGCACACGCGCTCAACGGCGCGGAACTCGAAGTCCCGCCACTCACCCGAACGGCGGCGGGCACGCTCGAACCGGCGGAACGCGGCCATCTCCTTAGCCACCTGCGCGGCCTGGTCCGGCTCGTCGTCCTCGTCATCGAGGTCGTAGGAGTAGACACCCGACTCCGCCGTGATGCCCGCGCCGCCTTCGCCTTCCTTCGCGACCGGCATCGTGGACTGCGTTTCGGTCTTCGGCGGGATCGCCGACGGCCCGTAAATCTCCTCCGCCAGCGGCTGCCCGTACAACGGCGGGTTCGGCTGCACCCCCGGCGCCTCGGTGAACACCTGGTGCGGCAGCGGCGCCCCGGCAGCGGGCGCGGAGGTCTGCGGGTCGATCTCCCCCGCAACAGCCTCCAGCGACGAGATGGGGATCGGCCCGGCGCGCTCGGTGAAGAACACCCGCGGGACCGGCTGCGCGTCTACCAGGCCGTACCGCATCTCCCGGATCTCCGACGGGCCGACGACACCGCGGTCCATGTACCGCTGGTCCGCCTCAGCCTGCGCGGCCTGGTCGACCTGCTCTTCCCCGCGGTCGAACTCGTGCCGCAGCGGCAGGCCCAGGTCGTCCTGGAGGAACGCGGAGAGGATGCCCTCGACGTGCTCCATCAAAGGCAGGTCGCCTACGCGGTGCTGAACGTCCGCCTGAGATTCCCCGCTACTCCTATTGACATTCTCAGTGAATCCGATGTCGCTAGGCACGACATGGAAACTTGCGCATGTTTTACGCATCAAGAACAGCGAGAAGACGTCCGAGAAGTCCTTCTCGTTGGACCACTCGAACTTGCTGCCCGGCGGCATCCAGCGGATCTGGTGCTTCCGCGACTGGTCACCGTACATCATCGCGTCCCAGTAGTTCTGGAACTGCTCGATCTGCTCCGGTGACCACGAGTCCGGCGACGCGGCGAACGCGGCGGGCAGGTTCCCTTGAGTAAAACGCTCAAGAAAGTAGAGCTGGAACCTGATATCTGTGTTGGCATTAAGAATGATGCTCTCGATCGGCGCATGGCCGTAAGGCGAGTTCGGGCGCGGCCGGAACGGCTCGTAAATTATGTCGTCCCTGGTCAGCCAGTTCCACGGCAGGCCGTTGACGTACTGGACGTACGCTTCGGCGGGCGGCTGCGGCGGGTTACCCCAGTAATCCAATAGCGGGGCAACCGTAGTGCCGTCCACAACGGACAGGCCGACCGCCCGGCCAGCCCTGTTACGCAGCCGGTACAGCGTCCCCGCGTCGTAAGCCAGCACGTCATACAGATACTTCGCGAGCCACGTCTTGAAGGAATTGATCCGGTCCGGCTTCCGCAACGCGGCGAGCCCGATGGGAACAGCGCCGGTCACGTCACCCTGGTAATGCTCGGCCGGCAGCAATTTCCAGTCAAGGCTCCGGATCGAGTCGATGCGATGCCAGATGCAAATGGATGCAATGTCGTAAGACTGGATGAGTCCCTGGAGTGTCCCGAATGAGACGGCCTCGTGGGTGCGCGGCCGGGTGGCGATGTTGTAGCCGGTGATGAAGTTGAGGGCGCGCGGGTGCCGGTCGTACCCGTCGTACGGGCCGATCGGCGTCCCCGGGGAGAACGGGGACGCGGGGGTCATCTGGGCGGCTTCTTCGCCCTGCCGGAACTGCTCGGGCACGCTGGTGCCGAACGTCTTTGCCACCCGGGTGAGAGTGTCGCCGATCCTGGTCCGGACGCCCACTAGCCCACCTCGCATGCTCGGGGGTCAGGCGTCAGCGGACGGGAAAAATGGTGATGTAGGTCACCATGAAGTCAGGCCCATGCGCCGGCGGCGAACGCGGCGTTACGTGCCTGCCTGCGTGCCTCAGCCGGGTCCGCGGGCTCTGGCGGTTCGGGGGCGGGCTGGTGGCCGTTCACGCGCGGTTCCGGGGCGGTGCTGGCGGCGGCTTCCTCAGCTTTGCGTTTCGCCCACGCGATCCACGCCTGCGCGCCGTTCCCGTCCAAGAGCAGCTCCGCGAGGGCCTGGGACATGGCGTCGATCTGGTCATCGTGCGCCGCGTTCGGGAACCCGGCGGCCTCGTCTATGAAGGACTCCGGGTCGAACAGCGCGATCTCCGGCGACGGCAGGAACACGTTGCCCGCCTCGATGAACGGGGCGACGGCGTTAGCGCGGGCGTACTTCGATTCCTTCGGCGTCACCGCGACGATGCCGGGGATCTTGGACTTGAGGCTGTCGATGACAGCGGTGCCGTTCGCCTTGTCCTCAACGAGCTTGCGCGCGGCCTGCGGCCAGCGTGCGACCATGGCGGCGAACGCGGTCATCGTGTCGGTGAACGACAGCCGCTTGTGCACCTGGTCGAGCAGGTAGACGTCAGCGCCGCGGCGGGCGAGCACCTGGCCGACCACGTAGTCACTGGATTTGGTGTCCTTGAATGCCATGTCCCACGACATGACGATCTCGTCGGCCTCGTGGACGACGTAGGCGTCAGGCCTGTCCGGGTGCTGCGACCACAGCGGCACCGAGTAGCGGCGCCACCAGTGACGCTGCCACACGTTCCCCGCATCGGGAGACGGCCGGCCCTGGTAGAGGGCGGCGAACACGCGGCTTCCGGCCTGGATGCGGATCTGCTCCCACTCGGCCACCGTCCGGCCCCGTGCTGAGGTGAGCCATTCGCCGGGTTCGCGGCCCAGCGGGTCGGACTGGCCTTTGGCGGGGTCGTGGTCGGCGAGGGCGGGGATGTTGATGACGCGCCAGCGGTGGCCGTCCTCGGCTTCCAGCAGCCGGCCGGCGAGGTCGGATTCGTGCCAGCGGGTGAGCACGACAATCGCCGGCGATCCGGGGGCGAGACGGGGAGCGCCGACGCTCTGCCACCAGTCCCAGACGCGATCCCGGTAGTAGGCGCTTCCAGCCTGCTCGGCGTCGGCGAACGGGTCATCGATGGTCAGCGCTTCAAGCGCACGTCCGGTCAGGCCTGATCCGATGCCGACGCACACGACGCCGCCGCGGTGGCCGTCGAGCTGCCAGCGTTTGGCGGAGCCGTAGTCACGGGCGATGCGGAGGCCGATGTCGAGCGTGCCCTCAGTGCCGTCGTAGCTGCTGATCGTGTTGCGGATCTCGCGGCCGAAACCCTCGGCGAGGGCCTGCGCGTAGGATGCGATGCCGAGCCGCCGGTCCGGGTTGCGGGTCAGCGCCCACAGCGCGCCGATCTTCGTGACGCGGCTCGTCTTGCCTTCCTGGGGCGGCATCGAGATGACCAGCCGCGCGCCGCGCGTGGTGTACGCCCAGACCAGCGCCTCGTCTATCAGGTCAAGCGCCGGGGTCTGCACCGTCGTAGGGTCGATTGCCCTCGCCAGTTCGCCCGGCGTCTCCCATTCGGACGCTGTGCCGCGCGGGGGGTCGAGCCGGTCGGCGAGCACCGCCGCGAAACTAGCCACGGCAGCCTGCTAGCTGACGGCCCTCAGGTGACGGCCGAGCCGGGCCTGCGCCTCCTGCTGCTTGTCTGCGGGCAGCCCCATCTCCCGGAGCGTCGCGGACAGCGCGTCGGCGACCATCGCGGCCTGCGCCTCGGTGACTTTCGCCATGCGCTCCTCAATGTTCAGCTTGGCGATGTCCACGAGGAACTTCCCGCACCGGTCCAGTGCCCGTTCCCACAGTGCGACCTCGGCGCGTAGCTGCTCGCCGCCGACCTCGGTCTCATACCGCAGCGAGGTCAGGGCGTTGACTTTCCCGGCGAGCATGTCTTTCCATGCCACGACCTCGCCGGCGATGGCCGACAGGGCGGCGAGCGGGTCCGTGACGGGGGCCACGCCGATGCGGGCAAGCTCGGCGCGGGCCTGCTCCTTCGCCGCATTGAGCGACTGGTCGCGGGTGCTGCCACCGTGGAGTTTGCAGCGGCCGACGCCGAAGTGGTCGGTGCCCCAGCCTGCAGGGCGTTTGCAGGTCCCTTCGCCCTGGCGCTTGCGGGCTCCGCAGTATGCTGCCACTGTCACGACCCTCCCGCGAACCCGCGGCTGTCATGATCGTCAGGCGACATGACGCCAGGAGCGCCCCTCTGCTATGGCCCGGATGGTGCCGCGTCCGACCCCGAAGTCCGGGGCGATCATCGTCGGGGTCTCGCCTGCCGCGAGGCGCTGGCGGATGAGCCGGACCTTCTCGGGGTCTAGCCGTGACCACGGGATTCCAGTGCCACGTCGCCAGCGCTCAGGGTGAGTCTTTGACCCGTGGCGCTCACCGCGAGCAGCCAGCCCAGGATTTATGCGGAACGGATGACTGTCGCCCCGGTGGCCCGAACCCGGCTTGGGGATGCGGTAGCGGTCGGGATAGCGGGTCGCTCCGGCGCGCTTCCGCTCGCCCATCTCCTGCATGTTTTCCTGGTGGGTACCCCAGTGCAGGTGATCCGGGGCGACACAGGCCGTGTTGTCGCAAGAGTGGCACGGCTCCATGCCGGACGCGTCACCCTTGGTGGCAACCATCACCCATCGCGCTACGCTGTGGCGCTGGCCGCCGATCACTAGGCGCGGATATGCCCGCCTAGCGTCCGGTGCACGATTGGCCCACGATCCGTACCGCCAGATCCAGCAGCCTTCCGGGGTCACTTCGCATACCGAGCGGACCTGATCTATCAGCCTGGCCAGATTCCACTTCACTAGGCCATTCTAGCGCATTGTCACGTCTCGGACCCGCGTCCAGGCGGGACACGTGCTACGATTGCAGCCATGGATCGGTGCCCGACGTGCCACGCGCCGCTGCCGCCGCCGAAGGTGTGCCCTGGCTGCGGTGAGACGTTCTACCGCACTGAGGCCGGGCGTTCCGATACCGAGTGCTGTTCGCAGCGGTGCTCGGCCAGGGTGCGCAAGCGCAGGCAACGACAGAGAGAAGGCGGTCAGTAATGGCGCGCAGCGACCTAGAGCAGATCCGCAGGGCCATGTACAAGGGACAGCGGGCGATCGGGGATTTCCAGGCGGCCCGGCGCGGCCCGGATGTGCTGGCGAAGCGTCTCGTCCGCCGTGACCTCACCCGGGCGTTCTTCCGGGTGCTGCGGCAGTTCGGGAAGTGAACGCGCGTAGTGTGACGTACGCCATCATGGCCCCGCGTGGGCTGCCGTCCGGCACCTGACCTAAGAGACGACAGGACTAGAATCCGGGGCTGGCGCCTTCTCCATGAGATCCCGGTTCCGGGCCTCATCGGTTGGCTCGCACCGGGCGAGCCACATCTCTCACTCATCGAGCTTGGCCGCGGTGAGGGACCGCTCGCGGGACGGCTTGTGCTCGTCCAGCAGCTCGCGCATCCGCTGGAAGTGGTAGGCGGGGTTCATCACCTGCTTATTCTAGCAGGTCAGGCGGCCTCGTCCCCGTCGTCGTCACTGCCGTCGTCACCCGGCGCGGGGATGTCCGGCTCATCGTCATCCGGGCAATCACACTCGCCCACCGGACGCATGCACAGCGAGTGAACCCGGACACGGGCCATCACGCGGCTTCCTCGCCCCGGCCGTACCCCTGGAACCTGTGCTTGCACTTGGCCACGTCCAGCGCCCGGTACACGGGAAGCCCGTCCTCGTTCAGCCCAGCGCGGTCGAGGTGCTTACGGCGCTCCCACGTCCGTATCCGCTCGACATCCACGCCCGCCACCTCAGCAGACTGCGCCCGCGTCAGGAGCATGTCCGGGCTCGTGATGACGACCAAGGACACACCTCCGGGCGCGGAAAATGCCCCCCGCCGCCAGGGAAAGGCGCGGAGGGCATACGTGTTCTGGTGTTAAGGGTGGGACTGCCCACCCGAAAAGTCAAGTCACGCCGCCGTGTCGAGCGCGGCGAGTTCCTCCCGCGTCATGCGCCGGTTGCAATCCTCGTTCACGCAACGGATGTAATCCTCGCCGTCACGCGCCCACAGCGTGAACAGGCGGCAGCGGGGACACGGCTTCTTGACATGCTTGTCGACCTGCCCGGCGCGGGCCTTCTCCTGCATCTCCCGGTGCCAGCGGCGGACCTCCCGGCCGAACTCCAGCCCGGAATCCGGATGGGTGATGCACTTATCGAAATGGAACACCAGCCACGCCGTGATAGTGGTGATCTCCGTGGCGAGGTAACCGCGGTGCGGTTTCGGGTCCTCGCGCATCCCGGCCGCCGCGAGGACCACCGGGCGGAACACCGACTCCCAACTGCGGAGCCACTCGCCGAGTTCCTCCAGGTCGTCCATGCGGCTCGACGGGGACGGCTGCGCCTTGCTGCCGGACACCTTCCCGGCCTTGTCGTCGCCGCGGTCGTTCGGGCTGGGCGGCAGCGCAGCAAGGATAGCAGCGGCATCGTCGATCTGGCTGAGCTGCTCGTGGAGCCGGGACTTGCACCGGGGGCACCACGGGTCACCGTAAACCGGGTACACCTCGGGGGGAGGCGGGCGGGACTGATCAGCGTCAAGGGGATCGTACGCCGCGAGGTCTCTGCGGTATTCGGCGTCCGCCTTGCGCCACCGGGAATTGCACGGGCCATCACAGGGAACCTCGCCGCTCATGGCGCTTATTGTGGCGCACCGCCATCAGTGGTGTGTACGGGGTACGATGGTCCCGGTGTCAGGCATCGGCGTCCTCCTCTAGCCGGGCGACACTCAGCGGTCCCGGGCCTTGATGCAACTCAAGCCACGTCGGCTCCTCGTCGCTGCTGTCGCGCTGATCAGACCTCGCGTGATCATCGCGTCGCTCGGCGATCCTGGCCAGCTGCCAGAGAAGCTCCTGGGCTGTGCCGAACGCGGCGGTAACCGCAAAGTAAGGATCGTCCTCGTCCGCGTAGTTGCGGATAGCGTCGG
>Ga0335082_10009807_pt1 | contig 10394 bp, 8 predicted proteins | sample Lox_Sample_41_FD_206718 | JGI IMG/M metagenome (GOLD analysis project Ga0335082, IMG submission 206718) | Soil microbial communities from Loxahatchee National Wildlife Refuge, Florida, United States - Lox_Sample_4.1 | ecosystem: Environmental > Terrestrial > Soil > Wetlands | place: USA: Florida...
GCAAGTTTCCCAACCTGCTCGTCAACGGCTCCTCGGGCATCGCGGTCGGCATGGCGACGAACATCCCGCCGCACAACCTGGCCGAAGTCGTGGACGCCACCGTCGAGCTGATGCGCCATCCGGAGGCGACCCTGCCCCAGCTCATGAAGAAGCTGCCGGGGCCCGACTTCCCCACCGCCGGCTTCATCCACGGCGCCGACGGCATCCGCGACGCCTACAAGACGGGCCGCGGCACCGTCCAGGTGCGGGCCCGCGCCGTGGTCGAGAAGGCCGCCCGCGGCGAGAAGGAAGCGATCATCGTCACGGAGATCCCCTACCAGGTCAACAAGGCCAAGCTGATCGAGCGGATCGCCGAGCTCGTCAACGAGAAGAAGCTGGAAGGCGTGGCGGACCTGCGCGACGAGTCCAACCGGGAGGGCATGCGCGTCGTCGTGGAACTGAAGCGCGGCGAGAACGCCCAGGTCATCCTGAACAAGCTCTACGCCTTGACGCCCATGCAGAGCTCGTTCGGCATCATCTTCCTCGCGATCGTCAACAACCAGCCGCGCGTCCTGCCGCTCCACGACCTGCTGCGTCATTTCATCGACCACCGCAAGACCGTGGTCGTGCGGCGGACGCAGTTCGACCTGAAGAAAGCCCAGGAGCGCGCGCACCTCCTGCGCGGCCTGGCGCTCGCCCTGGCCAACATCGACCAGGTCATCAAGATCATCCGGGCTTCCAAGGACCCGAAGGAAGCCAAGGATCGCCTCGTCGCGGAAGTCTCCATGACGCGGGCGGGCCTCGAGAAGTTCGTCGGGATGAGCTTCACGGTCGCGGGCGAGAAGGGCAAGCCGTCCGACGTCCTGCGGCTGGACGACATTCAGGCGCAGGCCATCCTCGACATGCGCCTCCAGCGCCTGACGGGGCTCGAGCGCGAGAAAATCGTGGCGGAATACAAGGAGGTCCTGGGGCTCATCGCGAAGCTGCAGGAGATCCTCTCCTCCGACAAGCTCGTCCTGGACATCATCGTCGAGGAGCTCCAGCAGATCAAAAAGCAGTTCGGGGACGAGCGGCGGACCCAGATCGTGGCCGAGGCCACGGACATCGACATCGAGGACCTGATCGTCGAGGAGGACATGGTCATCACCGTGTCCCGCGGCGGCTACATCAAGAGGTCTCCCCTGTCGCTCTACCGGGCGCAGCGGCGCGGCGGACGGGGCCGCATCGGCGCGACGACGAAGGAAGAAGACCTCGTCGAGCACCTGTTCGTGGCCTCGACGCATGCCTTCATCCTGGCCTTCACCAACCGGGGCCGGATGCACTGGATCAAGGTCTACGACCTGCCCCAGCTCGGGCCCGCCACGCGGGGCAAGGCCATCGTGAACCTCCTGAACCTCGAGCCCAACGAGCGGATCGTGGCGATGGCGGCGACCAAGGACTTTCCCGAGGACCGCTTCCTGGTTTTCGCGACGCGCAGCGGCATGGTCAAGAAGACGGCGCTCTCCGCTTACTCGAACGTGCGCTCGGGCGGCATCATCGCGATCAACGTCGAGGACGGCGACGAGCTGCTCTCCGTTCGGATCTCGGGCGGCGAAGACCAGATCTTCATCGGCACCCGCCAGGGCCAGGGCATCCGGTTCCCGGAAAAGGACGTCCGGCCCATGGGCCGCGACACGACCGGCGTCATCGGCGTGTCTCTCAAGAAGGAGAACGACGAAGTCGTCGAGATGGACGTCGTCGCCGAGCACGGCCACCTGCTCTCCGTCACCGAGGGCGGCTACGGAAAGCGCTCCGAGGTCTCCGAGTACCGCTTCCAGGGGCGCGGCGGTTCCGGCGTCATCAACATCAAGGTCACCGAGAAGAACGGTCCCGTCGTCGGCATCAAGTCGGTCACGGACGCCGACCAGATCCTCCTGATCACCGAGCGCGGGCAGCTGATCCGCTTGAAGGTCAAGGGCGTTCGGGAGACCGGGCGCGCGGCCCAGGGCGTGCGCCTGATCACGCTCGACGAGGGCGACCGTGTCGTCGCCGTCGCCAAGCTCGCCGAGCCCGACGAGACCGAGGACGAGTCGCAGGCCGAGCTTCCCCAGACCGCGGCTCCGGCGGCCGAGGCGAAGGCCAAGCCGGATCAGAAGGGCTCGGGAGCCCCCTTCATCGAAGAGGAAGACGAGGAGGAGTAGGGATCCCTTCGGGGCCCTTCCTATACAATCCCCGCCCTCATGCGTCTTTTTCTGGACAGCGCGAATCCCGACGATGCCAAGAGGGTCCGCGACTGGGGGCTCTTAGACGGCGTCTGGCTGACGGCGGCAGCCGCGGAGGCCGCGGGCATCGAGTACCGGCGCGCCCTCCGGGACATGGCCGGCTTGACCGACGGGCCCGTGTGCTCGGAGCTCGCCACGGCCGACGCCAAGGGCATGTACAAGGAGGCCCGGGAGCTCGCCAAGCTCGGCAAGGACGTGGTCATCCAGCTGCCGCTCTCGCCGGAGGGGATGCGGGTGGCGCGCCTCCTGTCGCAGGACCAGATCGCCGTCTGTGCCGCGGGCTGCTACTCGGCCGCGCAGGCCCTGATCGCCGCCAAGGCCAGCGTCGCCTACGTTGCGCCGGCGGTCGGCGCGCTGGACGCGGTGGGGTCGATCGGCATGGACCTGGTCGAGCAGGTCATCCGCGTTTACGACAACTACGGCTTCCAGACGAACATCCTGGTCGCCAGCCTGACCAACCCGGTCCACGTGCTGGACGCTGCGCTGATGGGTGCCGATGTGGCGGCCGTTCCGCCCGACGTCTTCGAGCAGCTGTTCCGGCACCCGCTGTCCGAGCAGCTCGGGGAGAGGCGGACGCAGTGAAGATCTCCGCCGACCGCGTCCTGTACCTGGCGCGCGTCATCGGAAAGAAGCTCAAGGAGAACCACAACCTCGCTCAGCGGGCAGACGACGAGACCATCCGGCGCGCCATCGTCCGGGTCCTGACCGACGCGTACAAGGAGCTCGACGCGATCGAGCAGGACGTCGAGAAGCAGCTTGCCCGGCGCAAGAACGTGTCGCCCAAGGACCAGGAGTTCCTCTATTCACGCAGCCTCGAAGAGGCGCTCCGCAAGCACGGCGCCTGAAGTAGCGTTTCCAGCCATACGGCTAAGTCTTTTATAATCAATCTATTGGACACGTTTGAGTTGTCTCTGATACGATTGGCCCGTTGTCAGGCCAATTGGACTGGTCCCTCGTTAGCCTCGACCGGCGCTCTCGCGAGCCCATCGTCGAGCAGCTCGCCGCTGCCGTAGAGGCGCGCATCGCGACCGGCCTTCTGGCCGCGGGCGACAGGCTGCCGACGACCCGGGAGCTTTCCTCGGCCCTCTCCATCAACAGGGGCACCGTGCAGTCCGCCTATCGCAAGCTCCAGGACAGCGGCCTGGTCGAGAGCCGGGTCGGCAGCGGCACCGTCGTCGTGGGCCCGCCAGAGCCGCCGGCGTTCTCGCCCGATCGGATCCTGTCCCGGCGCGCCAAGGGCCTTCTCTCAAACCGCGATCCGGAGCCGCCGGCTCCCCTGCTCGCCGACTTTTCGCGGCTCGCGCCGGACGAGCGCTTCTTCCCGCTCGAGGACTTCACACAGACGCTCGCCTCGGCCTGGGGAAAACGACGCGACCTGTGGCAGTACGCTCCCCCGCTCGGCCTGCCGGAGCTCCGCGAGGAGATCTCGCGGCGGCTGCGTGCCCACGGCGTCCAGCGCGGCAAGGACGAGATCCTGGTCACGAGCGGAGCCCAGCAGGGACTCGACCTGCTCTTCCGGACCTTCACGGACCCGGGCGACACGGTGGCCTTCGAGTCGCCCACGTACTCGGGAGCCATCGGGCTCGCCCGGCTGGCGGGCGTCGAGATCCTGCCGCTGCCCATGCGCCGCGACGGGCCGGAGCTCTCGGCCCTCACGGGCCGCCGCGTCAAGCTCGTGTACACCATGCCGGAACGACAGAACCCGACGGGCGTCACGGCGGATCTCGCCAAACGGCGCGAGCTGGCCGCCGCGCTGCCGGCCACGGGCGCGCTCCTGGTCGAGGACGGCTATGAGGAGCCCGAGTCGGGGTTGCCTCCCGTCTCCTCGCTCGAGACGGAGAGGGCGGTCTGGCTGGGCTCGCTCTCCAAGGACCTCGCGCCCGGCTTCCGGATCGGCTGGATCGCCGGTCCCGTCGCCGTGATCGACGCCGTGGCGCGGGTCAAGAAGACCGCCGACTTTCAGACTCCCCTGCCGCTCCAGGCCGCGGTGGCGGAGTTTCTCTCGGAGGGAGCCGATCGCCGGGCGCGCAAGAGCCGGGCGCTCGAAGTCGAGACGCGGCGCATCGCCCTCGAACGGGCGCTGTCGCGCCACCTGCCCGAGATTGCCTGGTGGGGCGGCGAGGTCGGCAACCCGATCTTCTGGCTCGAGCTGCCCCGCGGCGTCTCCGGGCGTCGCGTGGCCGAGCGCGCGGCGCTTTCGGGGGTCGGCGTGTCGGCGGGCGCCGACTTCGACCCGGAGGGGGAGGACCGCGCGAACCTGCGCCTGTCGGTTTCACGCGTCGAGAAACGGCAAATCGATCGGGGCATCGAGCTCCTCGCGGGCGCCCTTCGGACGGCCATGGCCGCCTCGCCCGCGAGGACGGCGCCTCTCGTTTAGACAAGATCGCGATCGAGGAGGAGACATGGAGACCAACGAGACGTTCCGGGTCAAGGTCGGGCTGGCGGAGATGTTGAAAGGCGGCGTCATCATGGACGTGGTCTCGGCCGAGCAGGCGAAGATCGCCGAGCAGGCGGGGGCGGCCGCGGTGATGGCCCTGGAGCGCGTGCCCGCGGACATCCGCCGCGATGGCGGCGTCGCGCGGATGTCGCCGGTGTCGAAGATCCGCGAAATCCAGAAGGCGGTCTCGATCCCCGTGATGGCCAAGTGCCGCATCGGGCACATCGCCGAGGCCCGGGTGCTCGAGGCGCTGAAGGTGGATTTCGTGGACGAGTCGGAGGTCTTGACGCCGGCCGATGAGGAAAACCACGTCTGGAAGCACGATTTCGCGGTGCCGTTCGTGTGCGGATGCCGGAACCTGGGCGAGGCGCTGCGGCGCATCGGCGAGGGCGCGGCGATGATCCGGACCAAGGGGGAGGCCGGGACGGGCGACGTGGTGCACGCCGTCAAGCACCTCCGGCAGATCACGAGAGAGATGCGGGCCCTGACGCTGATGGGCAAGGACGAGCTGATGCACGAAGCCAAGAGGCTGCAGGCGCCCTTCGAGCTCGTGACCGCCGTCGCGGAGAAGGGCAAGCTCCCCGTGCCGAACTTCGCGGCAGGCGGCATCGCCACGCCCTCGGACGCCGCGCTGTGCATGCAGCTCGGCGCAGAGGCCGTGTTCGTGGGGTCCGGGATCTTCAAGTCGGACGATCCCGAGAAGCGCGCCCGGGCGATCGTGAAAGCCACGACACACTGGCGCGACGCCAACGCCCTGGTCGAGGCCGAGGAGTCGCTCGGCTCCGGCATGAAGGGAATCGAAGCCGCCAGCCTGCCCGAGGAGGCGCAGCTGCAGACGCGGGGATGGTGAGGGAAATCGGGTGACCGAGCGATCGGGGGATCGGGTGAGCGGGGGAGTCGCCGTCCTGGCGCTCCAGGGCGACTTCGAGGCGCACGGGAGAAGCCTCGCCGCAATCGGCGTCGCCTCCTTCGAAGCGAAGCGTCCCGATGACCTCGAGGCGGCGGCGGGCCTCGTCATACCGGGAGGGGAGTCCACGACGCTCTGGAAGTTCTTCGAGTGGGCTCCCTGGGAGGAGGCCATCCGGAGCTTCGCGGCGTCGGGACGGCCTGTCCTGGGGACCTGCGCCGGGGCGATCGTGCTCGCGCGTGAAGTCACCAACCCCGTCCAGAAGGGCCTCGGCCTCCTCGACATCTCGGTCGAGCGCAACGCCTACGGCCGGCAGGTGGATTCGTTCGTGGGCGAAGTCGAAGCGCCGTCTCTGGGCGGGCGGCTCCCGGCGGTCTTCATCCGGGCGCCACGGATCCTCCGCGTGGGGCCCTCCGTCACGACGCTCGCGACACGCGAAGGGGAGCCGGTCCTCGTCTGCCAGGGCCGGATTCACGCGGCGACCTTCCATCCGGAACTGACCGGCGACCCCCGCGTGCATGCCCTGGTGTTCGCCGACGCGGGCACGAGGCGCGCCACCGCATGAGCCTCGTCCGTGTCGAAGAGCGGGAAGCCGTCTCGGTTCTCACACTCGAGCGTCCACCCGCCAATGCCTTCAGCCTGGAGCTCGTCGAGGATCTGCGGCAGGCCATGCGCCTCGCGGGGGGCGGGCCGGCCGTCGTGCTGGCGTCCTCCTCCGCCTCCCTCTTCTCGGCGGGCTGGGATCTCAAGGTCCTCGCGACGTTCGACCGGCCGGCGATGGAGATCTTCTTCGAGGCGTACTGCGACCTGGTGCGCGAGATTTTCGTGTTCGGCGCACCGGTGGTCGCCGCTCTGCCAGGCCACGCGATCGCCGGAGGGCTGATCGTGGCCGCCGCGGCCGACGAGCGCATCGCGGCTGAGGGCAGGGGAGAGATGGGTCTCTCCGAGGTTCTGCTCGGCGTCCCGGTGCCCCAATGTCTGCTCGAGATCTTCCGGCATGCCATCGGAGCGCGGGCCATGGAGCGCCTGGCGGCGACGGGGGAGAACCTCTCCATGGAGAAGGCGCGGTCGATCGGCCTCGTGGACGAGATCGTACCGGCCGGACAGCTGCTCGCCCGGGCCGTGGCGCGTGCCCAGAAGCTGGCGGCGCTGCCGCAGGCGGCGCACGCCGCCATCAAGCGCCGCTCGCGCGCGGCGGCCATGGCCAGGTTCGACCAGGCGCGCGAGCGCGATCCCTTCCTCGACGTCTGGTTCTCGAAGGACGCCCAGGAACGCGTCGCCGCGCTGGTGGCGAGGCTCTCCCGCAAGGCGTGATCGAAACCGACGAGATCCTCGAGGGTCTCGACCTCTCGCGAGCCGAGCCCGGCATCGGCTTTCTCGAGGCCCTCTTTGTTCGCTTCAACGCCCGCGTCCCCTTCGAGAACGCCACGAAAATCCTGCGCCACGCCTCCGTGGCCGACCCGGCGGAGAAGCCGCGACGCCCGGAGCTCTTCTGGCAGGAGCACCTGTCCTCGGGAGCGGGGGGGACGTGCTTTGCCCGGGTCGAGGCCTTTCGCGAGCTGCTCGCGGCCCTTGGCTTTCCGGTCGTGCGCGCGCTCGGCCGCTTCGGCGCCGATTTCGATCATGCCGCACTCTTCGTCGAAAGGGACGGAAGGCGCTTGCTCTGCGACGTCGGGTTTCCGCTGCCCGGCGTCGTGCCGGCCGCCCCGGGCCGCTATCCGACGGCGCGCGGGGCGGTGGACGTCACGGAGACGCCCCGCGGATTGGCCATCGCTCTTGCCGAGGGAGTGCCCGAGGGCCCCCGTTCCATCGAGGTCTTTTCCCGCCCGGTCGAGCCGGACGAGTTCGAGACCCACTGGCGGGCGACCTTTCGGGCCGGCGCCCACTTCCTTTCGGGCGTCCGTCTTCGCGTCGAGCGGGAGGGCCGTACGCTGGCTTTCTCGGAGGGCGCCGCCCGCGTCGACGACCTGCACTCGCGCCTGGTCGTCCCGTTGTCCCCGCCGCGGGCCCGGCGGCTTTCCGAGCTCTTCGGAATGGACGAACAGATTCTCGAGAACGCTCTGGAGCTCGTCGGAGACCCGGAGTCCGAGGCCGGCGGAGGATCGGTCAGGGCCTACCTCGAGACGCCGGCTGCTCCCGAGGAAGCGTTCGCCTCGATCGGGACGGCGGAAGGCTATCGGGCGCTTCTTGCGGGCCTCGGAACGGCCTCGGTCCTCGGCGAGACGGCCAGTGGCTTCCGGCTCCGCGTCTGTGCGGGGGAGGGCGCAGGGAGCGAATCGTTCCTGGAGGAGGATGTGACCCTGGACCGCGCGGCGCGGCGCCTCGCCGTCCTTCGGCGCGCGGCGACGGGCGCGCCGGCGCGCTTCGCTTACAGCGTCGAGAGCCGATCCGGAGCCACCCTTCTCATCCGCGAGGCCCTCTTCGAGACTGCCCGGGAGGATCTGCTGCGCAACGACGCCCTGCGCGGGCGCCTCGCGGGCTCGCTCGCGGTGGATCTGCTGGCGTGGTCGCGCCAGATCCGGCGCTAGAAGCGGAAGCTTCGTTCCGAGTCGAGGAGCTTGAGGCGCGGCTCGTGAAGCGCCGCAAGCTCGCGGCGGATGCGGGCAAGCGACGGCGGCTTCATGTGGTACAGGTACATGGGAACCCTGGGCGGCGCCTTGGGCAGCTCGCGGCCGGCCAAAGACGGCGTGAAGTGCCGAGAGGCCGTCGCCACGTCGAGCTGGGTGTCGGAAAACGAGAGCTCGAGGAAGATCGCCTTCAGGTGGCGCGCGCCCCGGGCGGCGGCCCAGAGCCTGTCGGTCGGCTCCGTGTCGCCGGAGAAGAGGACCGAGCGGCCGGGCTTGGCGACGATGTAGCCGTAGGCCGGCACGACGTGACTGACCGCGAAGGCCGTGAAGGTCGCGGCACCGGCCCTGTAGGGACGCCCCGGCGTGATGGGCTTCAGACGGATGGTCGGCCGGGAACGCGAGGGGAGCCTCCGGAAGTCGGGCCAGATGCGCCCGTTCAGGATGTCGCGCGACAGGGTCCGGAGCACGGGAGCCGGCGCCAGGATCGTGAGCGGCTCGGCGCGTCCGAGGAGGTTCTCCATGAGCATCGGCAGCGACACGAGGTGATCGAAGTGCGTGTGGGTCAGGAAGACGCGGCGAATGCGCCGCTGCGCGGCCGGCGGGAGCGCCTCCGTCAGGCAGCCGGCGTCGAGCGCCGTCTCGCCGTCGATCAGAAACGTGGTCATCCGGTAGCCGGGCGCGGAGCCTCCAAACGGCCCGAGGGCCCGGATGGCCAGTGACGTTTTGCGGGGCACGCAGCCCGGATTTTACGCCAGGGCCGCCGTGTCCCCTAGAACGACGGGCCGATGTACCACGCGAACTTGAAGCCCGAAATACTCTGCTTGAGATTGGTCTGCTTCGCCCAGTCGAAGTGCAGCGGCAGGCCGAGCAAGTTCAGCTCGAGCCCGAACCCCCAGGAGGCCAGGCCGTCCACCAGGCAGGGTCCGCTCGTGCCGGCGCAGCCCGAAGCGATGGGCGCGTTGCCGCTTGTCGTCCAGAACTGGAAAGTCTGGCCCTTCAGCGACCCGCCGCCCACGTCGAAGAACATGCGGCCCCGGATGTCGCGGATGCCGAAGAAGGGCAGGATCAGGTAGTCGATCAGGGGCACGCGCAGCTCGAAGTTCGCGTAACCGATGGTGTTGCCGATGATCGTCGCGTAGTCGTAGCCACGCAGCGTGTCGAGGCCGCCGAAGTAATAAACGTCCGGCGCGTTGCCGCGCGAAGCCGCCCCGTAGAGGCGCACGGCAAAGAGCATGCGCCTGGTGATCTTGAAATAGTGGCGGTAGTCGAACACGGCCGAGGCCGCCAGCGTGGAGCCGGGAGCCGAACCGTCGACCGTCGGGTTCTTGGCGAAGTCGGGAGCGTAGTTGCTCGAGATCGAGAAGCGGGTGCCCGACAGCGGCCCGAAGGACGCGTATTGCGTGGTGTCGCCGATCAGCGTGAGGCCGATCTGGGGATAGTTGTCGTTGCGTGCCGGTGAGAGATAGATCTGCGAGCCGCTCGCGTTGGACACGATGTAGTCGGGCAGCGAGCGGGAGATGAACCCGACCTGGCCGTCGAGGCGGTAGTAGCGCGAGAGCGGGTAGCTGCCGAGGAAGTAGCCGCCCGTGTAACGCTGGGCGAGGCGCCCGCGCGTGGGCAGGCCGGTCGCGGGGTCGATCGAGTCGCCGTAGAAGTACGCGCGGCTGTCGAAGACCGTGACGCCCTTCTGGAGGCGCCTCTCCATGTCGTAGTACGTGAAGCGGAAGTCCGTGTAGGTCGAAACCGAGAAGAGCTGGGCGATGAACCGGCGGTCGCCCAGGTTGTCCCCGAAGATGAGCGTCGTGTCGCTGACGAAGGTCTGGTCGGTGTTGACGCCGGCGTTGACCTGCGCGTCTTCGAGGTACAGCTTGCGGGAGAGCTTCTTGTTGATCTTCTCCGGATCCACCGACACCTCGATGGCCGGCTGGTAGGTCGGCAGGGTCGCGGGCTCGACCGGCGTGACCGTCGGGTTCAATTCCGGCAGCCTGCGGACCGACCGGTGCGAGTCGGCGATGTAGAGAGTGAACCGCCGCTTGTAGTACGCGGTGAAGACGAGTTTCTCGGCGTTGTCCTTGCCGACGAACACGGTGGGGCAGAACGCGCCGGCCACGACGTTGGTGTGGAGCAGCGTCTCGCCCGTCTCGATGTTGACCGAGTAGATGTTGTAGATGCCGCCGTCCCGGTCGGAGGTGAAGAAGAGCCGCTTGCCGTCGGGAGAGATGGCCGGGTCCTCGTCGTTCCAT
>Ga0335082_10009809_pt1 | contig 10394 bp, 9 predicted proteins | sample Lox_Sample_41_FD_206718 | JGI IMG/M metagenome (GOLD analysis project Ga0335082, IMG submission 206718) | Soil microbial communities from Loxahatchee National Wildlife Refuge, Florida, United States - Lox_Sample_4.1 | ecosystem: Environmental > Terrestrial > Soil > Wetlands | place: USA: Florida...
CTTCGAGACCTTTTCGGCCCGATAGGCCTGCAGCTGGGCCTTCAGCGCCGCGCTGGGGTTGCTGGCGACGAGGTCGATCCAGCCGTCGGGATCCGCCGGCTCGGGCGCCCCCGCGACGCCCGCCAAGAGCCCCGGGAGATCGGCCGCGCCATAGCGCGAGCCGGCCGTCCGCAGCAGCTTTTCGACCGCCTCATCGCCCTGGTATGCAGTGCGAAATTCCGCCATATTTCTGCTCCGAATCGCGTCTGAAACAATGGCAATAATGTATTGAAATTAAGGAATTTTTTAGACTTTCCAATGCATGCGACGCGCGCATTGCTGCAATGCACAACCCCCTCTGACTGGCACCCCCTGAGCCGCTTATATTCCTCCCATCAGCCATAGGTAATGCCGGCGGTGGTCGCCGGCCAGAGAATTGTATCGGAAGGGGAATATCATGACCCGGTTGACTGCTAGCGAAAAGGTGATGCTGGGCCGCGCGATGGCGCCGGCCGCCATCACCCAGGCCCTTGCGTCGGAGACCGTCGGCGGCGCCCTGAGCGCCCTGGCCGCGGCTATCCTGCGCCCGGTGCGCCGGCGGGCCATCGCGGACCGGTTGGAGCGGCTCGATGAACGGATGCTCCAGGATATCGGGGTTCAGCGCTTCGAGATCGGCGCTATCGCCGATGCCGCCACGGCCCGTCAGGCGCCAACGGTTGGTGCGGCCCTTGGCAGTCTGCTCGCCCTGGTCGCCGGGAAGACCATCGCTTGGAGCGAGCGCCGGGCGGCCCTCCGCGAACTGAACGCGCTCGATGACCGCATGCTGAGCGACATCGGCATCACCCGCGCTGACATCCCGGCCGTTGTGGCCGGGATGACCGCCGCCGGCCATGCCGACAACACGGATCCGCTCGAGGCGGTCCGTCGCTGGGCCCGCAGCCGCGCCGCGGCGCAGGACCTGAACGGGCTCGACAACCGCACGCTCGACGACATCGGCATGGTGCGCGGCGATATCGACTGGGTGGCCGAAGAGCTGGCCGTCCGCTCGCTGCGTCCGGCCAACACCAATCAGGCGTCTCAAGTCGCCTAACCAACAGGCGTCCATGGTCAAGGACGGCGTCCCCTTCGTGGGGGCCGCCGTTTTTGCTGCGCAGCCTTCCCGAATTCCAGCACCGACCAGTCGTCGGACCGCCAGCGGCGCCGCAGCCTGAGCCCGTGGCGCTCCTGGGCCGCGATCACCTGCGGCTCCTGATCGTTCATCAGTCCCGACAGGATCGCGACACCGCCCGGCGCCAGATGCCGGCCGAAGCCGCGCGCCAGCCGGCACAGCGGCCCGGCCAGGATGTTGGCGACGATGAGATCGAACGGGCCCGCCCGTCGCACCGCCAGCGCCCCGAAGCCGTGACCCCGGACCACCCGCACGCGATCCGCTGCCCGGTTGATGCGCAGATTCTCGCGCGCCACCGTCACCGAGTTGAGATCGGTGTCGATCGCCAGCACCGGCACCGCCCACAGATGCGCGATGGCCAGCGCCAGGATGCCGCTGCCGCAGCCGAGATCGAGCGGCCGGCGGATGCGCCGCCCGCTCCGCGCCAAACGGTCGAGCGCCAGCAGGCAGCCGCGCGTGGTCTCGTGCCGGCCGGTGCCGAAGGCGATGCTGGCATCGATCTGCAGCGGGATCGCGCCGCGCGGCGGCCGCCCCTCGAAATGGGCGCCGTGGATGAAGAAGCGGCCGATGCGCAGCGGCGCCAGCAGCCGCTGCGTCTCCGCCACCCAGTTCTTCGGCGGCACATAGGCGATGACGGCCGGCGGCGCCCCGGCCGCCTTCAGGGCCGGGCGTACCACGGCCGCACGCGGCCGCTGCTCGCACAGCACCTCGACGCTCCAGCCCTTGCCGCCCTCGCCCTCGAAGCTCGACAGCGCCACGCCCAGCGGCTCGAGCACGGCTTCGACGGCGGCGGCCAACTCCGGCGGACGCTCCGCCGGCAACAGGACGCGGATCGCCCACAGGCCGCGCGCCGACTTCGGGATCGTCTTCACGGATGACCGGTCAGCCCGCCTGCTCCGCGGGCACGACGAAGCTCGCCATCACCTTCTTGCTGCCGGCCTTGTCGAAATCGATGTCGAGCTTGTCGCCGTCGACTGCGATGATCTCGCCATAGCCGAACTTCTGGTGAAAGATCCGCTCCCCCTGCCGGTAGACGGCGCCGCTGCGCCCCGTCGGCCGGATCGGCACGTCGACGACGCGCGCACTCCACGGCCGCGTGCGCCGCCCCAGCGCGCCGAACTCGGGCGTCGTCTCGGCAAACCGCGAGGGCGAGGACCTGCTGGCTTCGAAGCCGACCACATCGGAGGACCGCTCGACATGCTCGCGCGGCAGCTCCGCGACGAAGCGCGAGGGCATGGCGCTCTGCCACATGTTGTGGATGCGCCGATTGGCGACGTAGCTGACGATGGCCCGCCGCTTGGCACGGGTCAGGCCCACATAGGCCAGCCGCCGCTCCTCCTCGAGTCCCACGGCGCCGGATTCGTCGAGCGCGCGCTGGTTGGGGAACAGCCCCTCCTCCCAGCCCGGCAGGAACACGACGTCGAACTCCAGCCCCTTCGCGCTGTGCAAGGTCATGACGCTGACCATCTCGCCGGGGTTGCCCTCGGCGTTCTCCATCACCAGGCTGACATGCTCGAGAAAGCCGGCGAGGTTCTCGAACTCGTCCATGGCCGTGATCAGCTCCTTCAGGTTCTCGAGCCGGCCTGGCGCCTCCGCGGATTTGTCCGCCTGCCACATGGCGGTGTAGCCGGACTCGTCGAGCACGATCTCCGCCAACTCGCCCTGCGGCATGCCCGCGCTCAGATTGCGCCAGCGTTCGAAGTCACGCAGCAGCGTGCCGATCGCCTTGCGCGCCGCCGGCTTCAGCTCGTCGGTCTCGGTCAGACGCGCCGCCGCTTCGCTCATGGCCACACCCTGCCGGCGGGCGAGGTTGTGGATGGCGCGGATCGTCGAATCGCCGATGCCGCGGCGCGGCGTGTTGATGATGCGCTCGAAGGCGAGATCGTCGTCGGACTGGTGGATGACGCGCAGATAGGCGAGGGCGTCGCGGATCTCCAGCCGCTCGTAGAAGCGCGGCCCGCCGATGACACGATAGGGCACGCCGAGCGTGATGAAGCGCTCCTCGAACTCGCGGGTCTGGAAGCCGGCGCGCACGAGGATGGCGATGTCGCCGAGCTTCACGCCCTTGCGCTGCAGCGCCTCGACCTCGTCGCCGACGAAGCGCGCCTCCTCCTCGCCGTCCCACAGGCCCTGCACCCTGACCTTCTCGCCCTCGCTCGACTCGGTCCACAGCGTCTTGCCGAGGCGGCCCTTGTTGTGGGCGATGAGGCCGGAGGCGGCGCCAAGGATGTGGTGGGTCGAGCGGTAGTTGCGCTCCAGCCGGATGATGCGGGCGCCCGGGAAGTCGCTCTCGAAGCGCAGGATGTTGCCGACCTCGGCGCCGCGCCAGCCGTAGATCGACTGGTCGTCGTCGCCCACGCAGCAGAGGTTGCGATGCTGCTGCGCCAGCAGCCGCAGCCACAGATACTGCGCCACGTTGGTGTCCTGGTACTCGTCGACCAGGATGTACCGGAACTGCTGCTGGTACTTCTGCAGCACGTCGGGATGGGCGGTGAAGAGCGAAAGGTTGTGCAGCAGCAGATCGCCAAAGTCGCAGGCGTTCAGCGTCTTCAGCCGCTCCTGATATTGGCGGTAGAGCTCGAGCGCGCGGCCGTGGGCGAAGTCGCCCTGTTCGGCGCTCGTCACCTTGTCGGGCGTGAGGCCGCGATCCTTCCAGCGCTCGATCACGCCGAGCAGGGCCCGCGCCGGCCATTTCTTCTCGTCGATGTCGGCGGCCTGGATCAGCTGCTTCAGCAGGCGGATCTGATCGTCGGTATCGAGGATCGTGAAGTTGGCCTTCAGGCCGACGAGTTCCGCATGCCGGCGCAGCAGCCGCGCCGCCAGCGAATGGAAGGTGCCGAGCCACCATCCTTCCACGGGCCGGCCGATGAGCGCGCTCACCCGCATCTTCATCTCGTTGGCGGCCTTGTTGGTGAAGGTGACGGCGAGGATCTGCGAGGGATAGGCGCGGTTGGACGTCAGGATATGCGCCAGCCGCGTCGTGAGCACACGAGTCTTGCCCGTGCCGGCGCCGGCCAGCACGAGCACCGGCCCGTCGATAGCCTCGACCGCGGCCCGCTGCGACTCGTTCAGCGACTCGACATAGGCTCGCGGCGGTGGCGCGGGCCGCTGGTGCGAGGAGTGAGCCAGTTCCGTCATTGCGGCTGTATAGCACCGAGTCGGCGATGTCTCAGCCGGGAAATTCGGGCCGGCAGCGCACTCCGCCCAATGCTCCGCCGCCCCCTTTGCCCGGCGCCTCGCCGCACCGATATATTGATGGCAATGGACAGCCGCCGCTTCATGCGCATCGCCAAGGCGCTCGCAGACCCCACGCGGTTCTCGATCCTGGAACGGATCGCGGCCGAGCCCGACGTCGCCTGCCAGCGGCTGATCGAGGAATTCGACGTCACGCCCGCCACCATGTCGCACCACCTGAAGGAACTGGGCGGCGCCGACCTCGTGGAGATGCGGCGCGAGGGCAAGTGCGGCTACCTCACGCTGCGCGTGGAGACCTTCGCCGCCTATCGCGACGAACTCGGCCGCCGCCTGGGCGCACCGGCGAAGCGCCGCCGGGCTTGAAACGGGGCGATCGGTTCATTAGTTAGACGATTATCTAATCATCAAACATATGAGGTCGCTCATGTCCAAGCCATTGGAAGGCAAGGTTGCACTCGTCACCGGCGGCTCCCGCGGCATCGGGGCCGCTATCGCGCGCCGGCTGGCGCGGGACGGCGCCAAGGTCGCCGTCAACTATTCCTCTTCGAAGCAGGCCGCCGAGGCGGTCGTGCGGAGCATCAAGGAAGAAGGCGGCGAGGCCGCGCTGGCGCCCGGCGACGTCGGCGCGAAGGACGGCCCCGCCAGGATCGCGGCCGCCGCGCGCGACGCCTTCGGCCGCATCGACATCCTCGTCAACAACGCTGGCGTGCTGGATATCGCAACCCTCGACGAGGCGACACCGGAGCATTTCGAGAAGGTCTTCGCCGTCAACGTCTTCGGCCTCGCGGCGATGACGCGGGCGGCGGCGCCCCATCTGCCCGACCAGGGCGGTCGCGTCATCAACACCTCGTCGATCGGCGCCCGCGCAGCCATCCCCGGCCTCGGCGCCTACGTCGCCAGCAAGGCTGCAGTCGACGCCCTCACGCGCAGCTTCGCCGCCGAGCTCGGCCCGCGCGGCATTACCGTCAACGCCGTGGCGCCCGGCACCACCGATACCGACATGCTGATCCGGGATCCGAAGTTCCTCGATGAGGCGGTCGCCAAGACGCCGCTCGGCCGCGTCGGCCAGCCGGCCGACATCGCCGCCACCGTCGCCTTCCTCGCCTCACCCGACGCCGGCTGGGTCACCGGCCAAGTGATCGACGCCAGCGGCGGGCTGCGGGTCTGACGTTTCCGGTTGGGGACCAGGTGCAGCGCCCTTAAGCTCGGCTGGGATTCATCCGAGCGAGGGCACGTGCACTATAATCCGGCGACTGACCACCACGGTCTCAAATTCAATCCGTTCAAGAGCTGCACCGTGCCGCGGCCGATCGGCTGGCTGTCCAGCGTCAGCCCTACGGGCGTTGCCAATCTGGCCCCGTATAGCCAGTGGCAGAACCTGACCTTCGATCCTCCCATGGTGATGTTTGCCGCCAACCAGTATCCGGATGGGCGCCGCAAGGACACGGTTCTGAATGCCGAGTTGACCGGCTGGTTCGCCTGGAACATGGCGGTCTACGAACTGCGTGAAGCCGTCAACGCCAGCGCCAGCGCCGTACCGTCGGACGTGGACGAGTTCGACCTGGCCGGCGTGACGAAGGCGCCCTGCGTCGATGCGCCTTGTCCGCGAGTCGCGGAATCGCCGATCCATTTCGAGTGGCGCTATCTGAGCACGCACCGCCTTCAGGGCAACAGCCCGGAAGGCACGGTCGACGTCGTCTTCGCCCGCGTCGAGCGCATCCATATCCGGGACGATGCGATCGGTGCCGACGGCAAGATCGACGTGAAGCGCCTCCGGCCGATCGCAAGGCTGGGCTATTACGACTACACGGTCGTCGATGAGATCTTCGAAATGCGGATCCCCGGCGCCAGCGCCGCGGAACTCGCGGGACTGGAAGGGTTGCCGCGATAGAGCCGCGGCTCGGCCAGTCTCTCAGTCACCGGCCCGCATGCGCACGTAGCTGCCCGGCGCATCCTCGATCGCCGGCAGCGCGCCTGCGCCAGGATCACGCGCCGGCACCATCCCGCCGCCATACTGCGCGACCCAGGCTGCCCAGTCGGTCCACCAGGAGCCGGCGTGGCGCTGGGCGCCGGCCAGCCAGTCGTCGGCCGCGGGCGAGTTCTGCGCGTTCGTCAGGTAGTGGTATTTGTTGGCCGCGGGCGGGTTGATCACGCCGGCGATGTGGCCAGAGCCGGAGAGCACGAAGCGATAGGGGCCGCGCGCCAACTGGCTGAGCGCGTAGGTCGCCTTCCAGGGCGCGATGTGGTCGCTCTCGGTCGAGAGCTGGTAGATCGGCAGGTCGACGTCGCGCAGGTCGAGCGTCTCGCCCGCCAGCGTGATACCACCGGGCCGCACCAGCCGGTTCTCAAGGTACATGTTGCGCAGATAGAAGCTGTGCATGGCCGCGGGCATGCGCGTGGAATCGGCGTTCCAGTACAGGAGATCGAAGGGCAGCGGCTCGCGCCCCAGCAGGTAGTTGTTCACCACGAACGACCAGATGAGGTCGTTGGCGCGTAGAAGGTTGAACACCGTCGCCATGTGCCGGCCTTCGAGATAGCCCTTCCTGGCCACATGCTCCTCGAGCAGGCGGATCTGCGCGTCGTCGATGAACACCTTCAGCTCACCGGCCTCGGCGAAATCGGTGAGGGCGGTGAAGAAGGTGGCGCTGGCCACGCGCCTGTCGCCGCGTTTCGCCATCCACGCCAAAGTGCAGGCCAGCAGCGTGCCGCCGATGCAGTAGCCGATGACGTTGGCCTCGCGCTCGCCGGTCGCCCGCTCGACGGCGTCGAGCGCCGCCAGCGGCCCCTCCAGCATGTAGTCGTCGAAGCGCTTCTGCGCCAAGCGCTCGTCCGGATTGACCCAGGAGATCACGAACAGCGTGTGGCCCTGGTCAACCGCCCACGTGATGAAGGAGTTCTGCGGCTTCAGGTCGAGGATATAGAACTTGTTGATCCAGGGCGGGATGATCAGCAGCGGCCGCCGCTGCACCTCCGGCGTCGACGGCGCGTACTGGATCAGCTGCATGAGGTCGTTCTGGAACACGACCTTGCCGGGCGTCGTCGCCACGTTCTCGCCCAGCTTGAAGGCGCGCTCGTCGGTCATGGCGATCGAGAGCCGGCCGCGCCCGCGCTGCAGGTCCTGGATCAGGTGCTCGAGGCCGCGCACCAGGTTCTCGCCGCCGCTGTCGAGCGTCTCGCGCAGCACCTTCGGGTTCGTGACGACGAAGTTGGTGGGCGCGCAGGCGTCGATGAGCTGGCGCGTATAGAACTCGACCTTGCGCCGCGTCTCCTCGTCCAGGTCCTCCACCTCGCGCACGGCCGATTGCATCCAACGCGCGTTCAGCAGATAGGCCTGCTTCAGATAGTCATAGGCCGGATGCTCGCTCCAGGCGGCGTCGGCGAAGCGGCGGTCGTCGCGCGCCGGCGCCGCCAGCGGCTCCACGACCTCGCCGTCGAGCTTGCGCGCGAACGCGCTCCACAGCGACACATGCTCGCGCCACAGCTCGAACTGCGCCGCCGCCAGGCGGCCGGGATTGGCCGCGGCGCGCCCCGCGAACTCGGCGAAGGCGCCGGCGATGACGGCGGGATCGGGAATCTGGAAGTGGTCCTCACCGTCCGGGCGCATGGCCCCTTCGGCGAGCAGCTGCTGCGCCCGTTCCAGCAGGTTGCGGATCCGTGCCGCCTGCAGGAGCGGATCGGGTTTCGCCTGCCCCTGCGCCGCTCCGGACGAGGATTGATCCGCCATCGCCGTCTACGACCCGGTGCCGGTCAGCCGCGCATGCGTGCCGAGGTCGCCCGACCAGAGATAGATCGCGAGCAGCGGCGCGTCGCCTGCGCGAGTGGCGTGCGCCACCTCCGAGCCATGGTGGATGACGGCGCCCGCCGGCTCGCGACGCCAGGGACCGTCGCCGCGCCACCAGTCGCCGGCATTGAGCGGCACATAGAGCTCGACCGCCGGGTGGTGGTGCTGCGGATAGTGGGTATGCGGCCCGAGCAGCAACACGCCGAGCGCGAGGGCGGCGTGGCCGACGAGGGCTGGCGCGCCATCCGCCGGGCCCGCGATCACGGCATAGCCATAGCGATCCAGGAAATCGGCTGACGGCGGCGAGCGGCGGTAGTTCGGATTCTGCACCCACGCCAGCCACGGGCCCAGCGCCCGCAGCGCCCGGCGGATGCCGGCCAGCGGCTCCGGCGCCCCGGACATCTCGAAGGCCGGCGCCCAGAACCGGCAGACCGGCAGAGCAAAGGGCGCGGCCGCCTCCGGCGCATGCATGGCCGCGTCCCGGAGCTCCTGCAGAAGCTCGCCGAAGCGCCGGAAATCGGCCGCTGCGCTCCCGTCGCGCGCCGCCGCCCCCTCGACAAGGCGGGCCAGATCGGCGAGAAAGACGGCAAGATGCTCCGCTGGTTCTCTCATCGGCTGCCATCATAGTTCATCGACCGCGGTCGCCGCACGCACCCGCTGCCTCTTTCTACCCGCCAATCATGACAAAGACGATCGATCGCATTCCTTTGCTGCCCTACGGCCTGGATGCCGCGCGCCAGCTCACCGTCCACCGTTATGGGACGCCCGGGGCGCGGCCCAAGGCCTATCTGCACGCCTCGCTGCATGCCGACGAGGTCCCGGCCATGCTGGTGCTGCACCATCTCGTGCGGCTGCTGGACGAGGCCGACCGCGCCGGCGCGATCAAGGGCGAGATCGTGGTCGTACCGATGGCCAACCCGATCGGCATGTCGCAGGTCGTCAACGCGCGCCACGTCGGCCGCTACGAGCTGGCCGGCGGCGGCAACTTCAATCGCAACTGGCCCGATCTGTTCATCGGCCTCGCCGACCGCGTGCGCGACCGCCTGACCGACGATGCCGCCCGCAACGTCACGACCGTCCGCGCCGCCATGGTCGCGGACCTCGCGGCCCGCACGCCCGGCAGCGAGTTCGGCAGCCTGCGGCTGGCGCTGGCGCGCCTGGCCGTCGATGCCGACATCGTGCTCGATTGCCACTGCGACAGCGAATCCCTGCTGCACCTGTTCCTGGTCCCCGCCCACTGGCCGTCGGCGGCCGATCTGTCCGCCGAGATCGGTAGCCGCGCCACGCTGGTCTCGGAGGATTCCGGCGGCCACGCCTTCGACGAGACCTTCAGCACGCCCTGGACCCGCCTCGCGCGCGCGATCCCGGACAAGCCCGTTCCCGCCGCCTGCCTGTCGGCGACGGTCGAGTATCGCGGCCAGGCCGAGGTCGGCGACGAGTGGGCCGAGCCGGATGGCCGCGCCCTGTTCCGCTTCCTGCAGCGCCGCGGCCTGGTGGCCGGCGATCCCGGTCCGCTGCCGCAGCGGCAGTGCGAGGCCACGCGTCTCGACGCCTGCGATGTCGTGCGCACGCCGGCCGCCGGCATCGTGGCCTATAAGCAGCCGCTCGGCGCGACCGTGACGGCCGGCACCGTGATCGCCGAGATCGTCGATCCCACCGCGGCCGACCCGCGCGCCGCCCGCACTCCCGTCCGCACAGTCGCCGACGGCCTGCTGCTGTCGCGCCGCATCGACAAGCTGGTGCGCCCCGGCGATTCCCTCGCCAAGGTCGTCGGCACGAAGCCGCTGCCGAGCCGCACGGGCGACCTGCTGGAAGACTGAGCGCGCCGCATGGACCTTGTAGGGGCGACCCCATGTGGTCGCCGTTGTTCAGCGCCTATCCATCCAGATGCGCGCTGAGCGGGCGGCGACGTGGGGCCGCCCCTATAACGATACCGCCTGAACCTCACGGCCGCGCGAGACGCCCCCACTTCGCCACAGTCCCACCAATATCGCTCCACATTGCGGCGATAGCAACCCAGCCTGCCGCGCCGCGCGCAGTGGGTCGACCGGACGCGGCCGTCACCGCCTCTCGAGGGGAACCACTGCCATGACAACGATCCGATCGAATCACCGCAAGCCCTGCGGCCCTGCGTTGTGCGCCGCCGCCCTGCTCGCCCTTGCGGCCTGCGGCCGAGCCTATGCGCCCGCGAGCTCGACCGGCACTGTTGCGATGGGGCCGCCGATCAGCGTGCCCCAAGCCGCCGAGGCGCATCCAACCGTCGACACCAAG
>Ga0335082_10009811_pt1 | contig 10394 bp, 10 predicted proteins | sample Lox_Sample_41_FD_206718 | JGI IMG/M metagenome (GOLD analysis project Ga0335082, IMG submission 206718) | Soil microbial communities from Loxahatchee National Wildlife Refuge, Florida, United States - Lox_Sample_4.1 | ecosystem: Environmental > Terrestrial > Soil > Wetlands | place: USA...
GGGGCGCGGTGCAGGGCTGGTTCCTCGCGATGAGGCACCCCGAGCGCGTCGAACGCTACGTCGCGCTGTCGGTGGGTCATCCCAACGCCTACGCGCGCGGCGGGCTCATGCAGAAGCTGCGCGGCGGCTACATCGCCTTCTTCCAGCTGCGCGGCCTCGCCGAATTCCTGCTCACGCGCTTCGACTACGCGCTCTGGCGCACGATGGTCGGCTTCCCGGAGGAGTTCGAAGCGTGTAAGGCGAGGCTCAAGCGGCCGGGGCGTCTCACCGCGGGCATCAACTACTACCGAGCGAACCTCGGCATGATCCTGCCACGCGAATACCCGCCCGTGACGATACCCGTCGTCGGCATCTGGAGCGACGGCGACCGCTTCCTCGTGGAGGGGCAGATGACGAATTCCGCGCAGTACTGTGCGGCTGGTTTCCGCTACGAGCGCGTCGACGGCGCTAACCACTGGGTACAGCTCACCGCGCCGGCCAAGGTCAATCCGCTCTTGCTCGCGTCCCTAGCGTAACGACCAGCCGAGCAGCAACAGGCCGCCGGCGGCGATCCAGCTCCCAGCCACGCGCCACGCGATCCGCATCCAGCCGGATTGCCACGCCACCGTGCCGGCGGATGCGAGTGTGGCAACCACGAACACGGCGGCGGCAATGCCCGTGACGCCGCGCAGTCCCGCGCCGGCCTGCGCCATCGCAGCGCCGTTCGCGCCGCCGAGCAAGAGGCCGAGCACCGCCGCGATCGCCGTCGTCGCGGTTGGTGAAAGACGCAAGTCCGCGGCCACGAGCCCGCCCATCGCGAGCAGCGGCAGCCACGCAAGCGCTTCCGGCATCGCCACGCGCGACGATGCGCCGACGATGCCGCCCGCGAGCCATGCGAGCGGGAGCACGAAGATCGCCCGCCGCGCGTGCACCTTGCCGCGAAGGCCCGCCAGCACGGCAAGCGCGACAACCGGGAGAACGTCTTCCGGGGTCAGCGCGAAGTGCGTGATGCCGTCGTAGACGGGCCCGAGGCCCGTCGAGATCAGGTGCGCATGGACGATCGCGGGGCAGAGCAGGAGCGCGAGGGCGAGGGGAAGCTTCACGTCGCCGCCTGCCAGAGGAAGAACAGCCCGGCAATCCCCACGCCGCCGCCCGCGATGCGCAACGCGACCTGCCCCGTCGGCCAGCGATGGATTGCACCGATCGCGATGCCAATCGCGTGCAGGCATCCCGTCGCGACCACGAAGCCCAGGCTGTAGAGAAGACCGCTTTGCCCCGGCGGCAGCTCGGTGCCGTGCGCGTGCCCGTGAAAGATGGCGAATAACCCCACCAGCGCGGCCGCGACGTACAACGGCGGCCTGCGCTCCGTCATCACGGCCGCGCCGAGCAGGATCGCGGAGGCCGCGATGCCGAACTCCACGCCCGGCAGCGGCACGCCGACGAGGCCCAGGAAGCCGCCGAAGGCCATCACCAGCGGAAACGTCACGGGCAGGAGCCAGATCGCCGGCGCGCCGAGCTGCGCGCCCCAGAGTCCCACCGCGACCATCGCGAGCACGTGGTCGAGGCCGGAGATCGGATGCAGGAAGCCGCTGACGAAACCGCCCGCCTCGCCCGGCTGCACGTGCGCGAGCGCAGGTGAGGCGAGCAGCACGAGGAACAACAAGATCGTTCGCTTGATCATACCCCCTCCTTGTGTCATGCACCCTCCACCATCATCACGAGGCGCTGGATCGTCCAGAACGCGCCGAGCGATCCGACCACGTAGGCGGGCGCGAGCTCGATCGCGCGCGGCCAATGCACCTCGAGCACCCTGAACGCGCGATGCAGAAGCAGGATCAGCGCGACGAACGCGAGCTGCCCGGTTTCCACGCCGACGTTGAACATGAGCAGCGCCAGCGGGATGTCGCCCTGCGGCAGGCCGATCGCGGCAAGGCCGCTCGCAAAGCCGAAGCCGTGCAGTAAACCGAACGCGAAGGCGACCACCCACGGATGGCGAATCGTGAAGCTCGTCCCGCCGTGCCATGCCCGGACGATCTCCGGGCCGAGGAACAGGATCGAAAGCGCGATGGCGGCGTTGAGCGGCGGCGCCGGAACGTGCGCGTAGCCCAGGGTCGCGATCGCGAGCGTGATGCTGTGAGCGACGGTGAACGCGGTGACCGTCTTCACGAGCATCCACGGCGTGCGCACGATGAGCAGCAGCCCGAAGACGAACAGCAGATGGTCGACGCCGAGCAGAATGTGCTCGACGCCCTGCGTGAGGAACGTGAGCGCCGTGGACGCCGCCCCGCGCGCTTCGGCGATCTCGATATAAGGCTGCGAAGGCCGCGCGACCATCGTCCACGCTCGCCCGTCGAGGAGCTCGACGCGAACGAGCACGTCGGTGATAGTGAGCTGGAGGCCCGGAAAATCGACGCGCTTGCCGGCCAGTCCGGCCGGCCCCGCGTCGACGGTCCTGCGCTCGAGCAGCGAGTCCGCGAGATCCTGGACCGTCGGCTCCCTGACGTTGCGCACTCCGTCGGGCATCTGCAGGACGATCGGCAGGCGCATGCCTGCGAGCACGGGCGTGCGCCACAGGACCTCGAATTGATTGGGCGCGGTCTCCTTGAGCTCGAGGTAGGCCGGACGCGCCTCGTGCGCGAGCGCGAGCGGCGGCGCGATCAGGGCCAGCAACAGGAGGGCGAACGCGCGAAGCGAGGTCATTGCGCGCTCTCGCCGGACGACGTCGGAATCTCCTTCCTGCGCGGCGTGGCGGCGAGGCGCGCTGCCGTCTCCGCGTCGGGCGGCGCGGGGATCAGCACGGTGTACTTCGCGCGCATGTCCTTGTACGCCTTGTCCCAGGCAACGGTCTTCTGCTCGCCGAGCCAGGCGGTCTTCACATCGCCCTCGATCTCATCGAACGGCGGCACGCGCCCCGGAATCAGCGTGTCGACGAACACCAGGTGCCATCCGAACCCCGATTCGATGGGACCCTGCCACGACTTGGGCGGAAGCCTGGCAACCGTGAGGGCGAACTTCGGTCCGAACTCCTTGCCGAGGAACTCGGGTGCGCGGTCGCGGTAGTACTCCTGGAACATGAAGGGATCGGCCAGCGTCGCGGCGAGCCTCGTGTCCTCCGGCTGGCCGGCGAGCCTGGTAAGCGCATCGGCCGCGTCGTCCTTCGCACGCGCGCCGCGCTTGTCGGGCGAGAAGTAGAGGTGACGGAAGGAGACGCGCGGCGGCTCCTGGAACTTGTCGGTGTTCTTCTCGTACCAGGCCCGAAGCTCGGCGGACGTGGGCACGCGCGACGCCGCAACGTCCTCGGCGATGAACTGCATCTTCTGCGCCATGCGGCGCTTGACGATGGTGTCGTCCTTGTCGAGGCCCATGGCGAGGCCCTCGCGGTACAGGACCTCCTCCTGCACCTTGCTCTCGACCATGCGGCCGAACTCCTCCGGCGTCGGATCCCGCCTCCATTGCGCCTGGAACAGCACCGCGAGCTGCGCGAGGTCGTCGAGCGTGAGCACGATCTTCGTGTCCGAGGCCATAGTGCGCCCGCGGTCGACATAGGCGTAAGCGCCGAACAGCAGCGCACCGATGAGGAGGAAATGGACCAGGGGCTCGCGCAGGAGGCGTTTCATGTCGGGAGAGGGCAAACGACCGCCTGCACGGTACGAGATGGCCTGCATGATACGGGTTGCTACTTGGGCAGGGTGGGCAATGCGTTCGGGGACTGCGTGTCCCGGCTGCTGCGGATCAATGCACGAGCGAGAAGTGCGGTCAGGAGGACGTGCAGGGCGACCGCCGGCCACAACAGGATGCCGCCGGCGCCGCCCGCGACGCCTAAGTAGGCGAGATACAGCGTGATCGCGCCGCTGTAGATCAGCATGCCTGCCCGCGGCGAACCCGGCCAGCAGGCGACGCTCAACGCAACCAGGGCAATGCCGGCGACGCGAGCTACCGCCACGGCGATGCCGCTCAACTCCTCCCCCAGCAACAGGCGCCCGACGAGCGACGGAACGATCAGCAGCGCAGCGCCCGTGGCGGCTTCGGCGACCGCTGCGAAGACAAGCACGCCTTTGTCCATACGATCCTTCACCCTTAACGCGCACCGGCCATGGCAGGCAGCGAGAAGTCGATCGCATTCGCATTCGGCGACTGTCGCAGATACGCGACGATCGCGATCTTGGAAGGGTACTGCTGGGGCGTGCCGGACTTCATGAGCGCGACATACTCCGGCACCACGTCCCAGCACTGCCAGGCCGCGAGGTCCCGCGCGACGTACCCCGCGATGTCCCGGTGCGCGTTCATGAAGGTCCGGTACGAGGCGATCACGCGCTCGCGAGAAATCGCGGCGCTCGCGTTGCCGTGCACCGACAGCGCAAGAAGCGCCGCCTCGATCTCGGCCGAGGATCGCCGGCGGTCGACGAGATAATTCTCCTCGACCCATGCAAGCCTCGCCGGACCGCGAAGCTGCAGGTCGGCAGCGATCAACGATCCCAGGTTCGCCGCGTCGCCTGCGGCATGCGCCGCCTCGAGCCGCTTCTCGAGGGCCCTGGCGTCATGAGCATCGCCGGCGATGCCGAGCAGGAGCAGGTTGACCGGCTGCCGCGGCGCGTTCGCCGGGTTGGCCACCGAGCGCCGGACGACGGGCGCGGAGATGGCCGGCCTCGCGGCCAGCAACGCTGCGTACGGTGCCGCGGCAACTTCCCCGTACGCCAACTCAGCGGCAAGCGGCTCCGCATCCTCCAGATACGGCATCGCGAGCGCGACGCGAGCGCGCCAGTCCTCCGGGCTCATTTGCGCAGCGGGCTTTCCCTCGGCGAGCTTGCGCAGCCAGCCTGCATGATCGGCGCCGATCCGGCCGAGGACGGTCCAGGTCGGAAACAAGTCGTCGCGAATGAGCAGCACTGGCCTGCCGCTTGCTGACCCTGCGGCCTGGAGCGCGGGACCATTGCGGGGGTAGCCGCCCTCGATCGTGCCGCTTGCCGGGCGCTCGCCCTTGACGATTTCGATCACACGGAAGCGACTCGGGTCGGCGGTGGGAACCGCCAGCACCGCATGCGGCGCGCTCACCAGCTCCTGCGCCTTGGACTGCTGGAACGCGCCCATGCACAGTGGACAAGCGATCGCCCCCGCGTTCGCGCACAGCAGCGCCAACGCGAACAGGCCCCGTACCACTCGCCGCGTGCACGCGGGCATCTGGGGCTACTTCTTGAGACTCTGCGTTGGCCCGATCGCCGCCCCCTCCGCCTTTTCCTTCAACTCCTCGAGGTCCTCCTTGACCGCCCCCGCGACCTTGGACGCGGCCTCGCTCGCCATTTTCTCGATGAGCCGCTTGCGCAGCTCCTCGCGCATGGCCTGGAACTTCGGCTGCTGGTCCGCGTTGAGCAGCGGCTTCACCTTCTCGTCGAAGGACTTGCCGATATCCCTCAACTGCTCGACCTTCTTCGGCCCGCTGAGCGAAGCGTCCTTCTTCAATGCCTCCAGCTGCTTGAACTCGTCCTTCAGGATGGGAAGGATCTGCTGGCGCTGCTGCTCGGTCAGCCCCAGCTCGGCGGAGAACTGATTGGAGATCGCGATCACCGGGTTGAGCGCGATCTGCGGCGCCGGAATGATCTCGTAGTTCGCGTAGCCGAATTCGTTGCTGCGCGCGCCGTAGTAGGTGTTGCCGAGTTTGTAGACGGTCACCGAGTAAGGCTCCTGCGCGACCCAGGTGGTGAGCTTGCCGTCCGCGATCGCGTAGCGGCTGGTGGTTCCCTCGTAGCCATTCAGCGCGACCTTGCCGTAGCCGCTCGGCACGGCGGTGTTGAAGCCGGTGCGGAAGATGATCGCGTCGCCGTCCGTCGTGAAGTTCGCGCTGAACTGCTCGCCGGAAACGTTGTTCTGCACCCACATGGCCTTGCCGACGATCATCGCCTTGAGCTGCGCGTCGTTGAGGGCCGTGGCGCCCTTCTTCTTGAGGTCGGCGACGGTCATCCCTGCCGGCGCCGCCTTGCGCGCCTCGGCCGACGGCGTATACCAGATCGGCGAGGTCCACGCCCGCTCCTGCCCCGTCAGCGGCACGACGTCCGGGGGAGGAAGCCCCGACTTCACCGCCTGGATCAGCGTCCACCGCGGCGTCGGAATCTCGATCACGCGGGCGTAATAGAACGCATGGAGGCTCGCGTCGAACTCCGGATCCGTCCACACCGTCTTCAGCTCCGTCGAACCGACGCTGTTGGTGTACATGGCCGTCTGGAGGTCCACCGTGCTCTGGATCGGGGGAACCTTGCCTGACCATTTGTCGGGCTTGCGGTCGCCGGACCAGACGACGTCGAAGACCTTCTCGAAACTCTGGCCGTTTTGCGTCCAGCCCTTGACGACCTGGATGCGGTCGAGGTTGCCGGAGGTGGGGTCCTTCACCGCCCAGACGACGAATGTCGGGGCGATCCCCTTCCCGGAGGGCATGGGCTTGAGGTCGGCGCCCATGGGAACGCCGCCTGCGTAGGCCTGCTTCACCCAGTCGCCGGCGTTCACGATGTCTTTGCCATAACCCCAACCGCCGAAGAAGCGCACCTTGATGTGCGGGCCGCTGACGCCGAACGTCTCCTTGCGGTACATCGCATCGAAGATCGAGGCCCGCGTGTTCTCTTCCGCCCACACGCCGGTCAGCCCGCCCGGGTTCTCCAGCCGCACGTCCATGGTCCCGCCGATGAGGACCCCGGCGAAGCGCGTCACCAGCGACCCGTCCGCATCGGCGTGAAGGCCGTAGAAGTTGTCCTGGCGGTACGGGCTGGCGGAGTTGTGCGAGTCGGAACCGCCGGCCATGCCGAACTTGTATGGGTTGTAGCCGCGGACATCCTGCATCGTGATGCCGTCTTTCAGAGCCTGGCGGGCATAGCTGCCCGTGATGCGGTCGATGCGGCCCACGTTGGCCGGAAGGCCGAGGATGGCCTCGAAGAGCTCATAGTTGGCGAACTCGTCGGTGGGCGACAGCAGCGGATGTGTCTCCGATTGCCCCTTGCCCTGCTTGATCTCGACCAGGCGCTCGTTGCGGTCGCGTGCGGCAGCCCAGGCGGCGTCGATCGGCCGCCCGGTGGTGTTGTCGACGTCGACCGGGTACATCCAGCCGTCGCTCACGTTCGCGTTGTGCGAGATGGCGAGGAGCTCGTTGCCCGCCTTGCGCTGCGCGTCCATCCAGTCCCACAAGTCCGTGGGGCGATTGGAGTCGAGCGAGCTGAACGGATAATCCGGAACCTTGTCGCAGGCCCGGAAGAACACGTTGCGGTGCAGGTTGCGGCCGCCCGGCATCGACGTCCACTCGTACGAGCAGAACGCGGTGAACTTGCCCGGCTTGTTCTGCTCGTCGGCGATCCTGACGTTTTCCTTCCACACGGTGGACGTGATCTTCGGGTCCATGAGCGCCTTCACCGGCGCGCCTGAATTGAGCTTGAGCAGGTACGTGAAGACCCGGTTTTGCTCTTCCTTGCTGGTCGGATCCTTCATGATCATGGGCTGCGCCTCGGGCAGCTTGCTCACATAGGAACCCGGGGTGTTGGCCTCCCGCGTGACTCCGACGTACTCCGAGTGATCGGTCACGCCCATGAAGTCCATCGGCGTTTCGATCTTGATGTCGTAGCCCATCGGGTGCTTGATGGTCTCGCCCTGAGCGTACTTCAGTGCGTCCGCCGGGCCGGTGACGCGATTGCCCATCACCCACGCGTCCACCGACCAGCTGGTATGAAGGTGCGTCTCGCCGAAATACGCGTTGCGCTCCGGATTCGGCTGCGGCGCCGCGGCGGTGGGTGCCGGCGCTTCGGCCGCCTTCTTGGCGGCGTCGGGCGCTTCGGCTTTCTTCGCCGGCGCCTCGGGGGGCTTCTGCTCGCAGGCAGCCAACGTGACGAGCGCGATGACGGCCAGGCTTGCCGCAGACATCAATGAACGCATGACGGTCTCTCCCATGGTGTCCGTGCTCCTATGTCCGATTATGCACGCCCGCCGTGGCCATCCCGATCGCCTCCAGCAGCACGTCGTCGTTGACGGGCTTGCAGAGATAGCCCTTCGCGCCCAATTGAACGGCCCGCGCGCGTGACTCCTGAGTGTCGTGGCCGGTGATGACGATGACCGGTACGGCCGCATGACCGCGGGCGAGCGCCGCCTGCACGTCGAATCCGCTCATGTCGGGCATGTGCAGGTCGAGCACGAGACAGTCCGGCGTGTGGTCCTCGATCGAACGCAGGAATTCCGCCCCGGAGGCGAACGTCTCGACCGCGAAGCCGGCGGAGGAAACAAGCCGCGTCAGCGCAACGCGCACGTCCGCATCGTCGTCCACCACGGCCAGCAGCAGCACGTCTTCGCTCATCCCGGTTGCACGCTATCAAGCGCACGCGGCCTGTCCAACTGGACCTTGGTCCAGGTATCCGCGCGATTTACTTGCTTTGCGCAAACCATTTCGCGGAAATCCTCTCGTAGGTGCCATCCTGGTACATCGCGAGCAACGCTTCGTTGATCGCCTTTCGCAACGGGCTGCCGTTGGGCACGGCAATGGCGATCTTGTAGGGGCGGAAGATCGGGCCCACCACCTCCAACGCGCGATTGGCGGGCTGTGCGGCCAGATACTGCAGGACCGCGGCGCTCAGAACGACGGCCTGCACTTCGCCTCGCATGAGCCTCCGGATTCCATCGTCGGGGTCCGCCATGGCGGTGAACGGCAGTCCGAGTCCGGTCAGATAGTCCCCTGCAATGGTTCCGGGGGTCGCTGCAATCGTCTTGCCCGGCAGGTCGCCCGGACCCCGGATTTCCGATTGCAGGCGCGCCACGGTCTGCGACGAGGTCACCGTCGCCGTGAGCTGGGCGACAAGGACGATGCCCAGCAGCCACATCGCGACGACCGCGATCCGTTTGACGACGTCCGGCGTGTCGCGGTCGCCGTGTTCGCCTGTCGCGATGATCAGCATGGCTCCCCACAGCCCTTCGCCGATCGCCGGGAGGTATTTCTTCCTGAACGTCGGATTGCTGCGTCGCTCGACGAGCCAGAGCACGTGGGCGAGCAGCAGTACGATGAGCAACGCCACACCGAACAACTCGCCGATGGCCCTCCACGGAATGGAAAGGAGCGTGCTAATAAGACGGCCCTCGTTTTGGGGGTGGACCATGATCTGCAACCCGGAGTCGAAATAAGGGGCCGAGAAATCGACGCGCTTCTCGTCCTCCGGCGTCATGACGATCAAGCCGATCGCGGCGTCGGCCTCGCCGCGCTCCAGGTCCGGAAGCCGATCGTCGGGCGCGACCAAGCGCAACGTGAAATCCGCGCGCATTCGCCGCGCCACCTCGTTCCATACATCGATGCTGAAGCCCACCGGCGGGTCGGTGTTCGGAATCATGAAGGGCGCGATCGGCGCCGCAATCACGCGAAGCGGCGCATTCGCTGTCGCGGCCTCTTTGGTCGTGGCCGACCACGTCGAGGGCGTAGCGACCAGCGCGGTCAGGCCCAGCGCCCCGATCGCCATCAGATAGCTCCGGGAGCGACTGCTCATCGCTCGATGCCCTTCCGGAAGAAGAGCGCAGCGATCCGTTCGCGCCCGAGCACGCGGCCCAACTCCTTCACGGCGAAGAAGGGAAGCAAGGCGATCAGGACAGCCAGGCTGTTGGCGAGCACCTCGTCGATACCCTTTTGCGCGAAGAACTCGTCCAGCGCCGCGGCGAGGCCGTCGCCGTGCAGCACTCCCTTGATCGCATACTCGACGACGCGCAGAACGACGACGAAGATCCAGAACACGAGGGTCTTGTAGATCGTGGGGACGATCAGCGGCTTGTCTTCGAGCCATCGCCCGAGACGAAAGACGCTTCCGATCATGACCACCTTGCCGAGAATCAAGGCTCCTATCAGCGCCAGCCAGTAGTTGGAGTAGATGATGTTGTATTCGGCGAGCAGGAACCGCCGGTACTGCGTGAACGCTGCGAAGACGAAAGTCAAATAGGCAACGTTGAAGGCGTACTCGATCAGCTCGTGCCGCGCCTTCTGCGTCAACCTTTCGATTCGCATAGCGTTACAGATCTTCTTCTACCAGCGCCTTGACGCGGCCGGACTTCACCGCCGCCACCAGCGCCGCGTAATCGCGAACCGTCTGGTCCGCGTACGCCAGCGAAAACTCGCCGATCGCCTGGTCGAAGGCGTCGGATTTGCCCAGGTAACCGCTGATCTTGGCCGCATCCCCGGACTTGGCGTGGGCGCGGGCGAGTACCGTTCCGCAGACTTCGGCGTACCGTTTGAGTTGAATAGCCGATATACCTTCGATCGGTGTGGAAAACTTCATGTCGCGCAGCTGCCGCCCGAAGAAGTGGTAGCCGCGTCGCCCCTGTGTCCAACCGAGGAAGATGTCGCTCGACGACTGCATCAGCCGTTGCCCAACGACAACGCGCTGGCCCTGGTTCTCGTAGGTGCTCTCGCCTGCAAA
>Ga0335082_10009812_pt1 | contig 10393 bp, 11 predicted proteins | sample Lox_Sample_41_FD_206718 | JGI IMG/M metagenome (GOLD analysis project Ga0335082, IMG submission 206718) | Soil microbial communities from Loxahatchee National Wildlife Refuge, Florida, United States - Lox_Sample_4.1 | ecosystem: Environmental > Terrestrial > Soil > Wetlands | place: USA...
GAGGTCACCGAATCAACGGTCGCCGCCGTCCTGACCGTGCTCGGCTACTCGATCTACGACACGATCATCATCTTCGACCGCATCCGCGAGAACGTGCCGATCCTGCGTCGCGCATCGTTCGCGACGATCGCCAACATCTCGCTGTGGGAGACGATCCGCCGGTCGCTGGCGACGACGTTCATCACGCTGCTTCCCGTCGGCGCTCTGTTCTTCTTCGGCGGCGCGACGCTCAAGGACTTCGCGTTCGCGCTGCTCGTCGGAATCACCTCCGGCGCCTACTCGTCGATCTTCATCGCCGCGCCGCTGCTCACGACGTGGAAGGAGCGCGAGCCCGAGTACGCCAAGCGGAAGGCGCAGGCGACGCCCGAGGGTGCGGCCGCAGACCGGCTGCTCCGGGAGGACGAGCGCGAGCTGGCGGAAGAGCCGGCGCCCGGGACTCCGATGGACACCGTCGAGTCCGGGGTCGGCGCCGTCGTCGACCGGAAGCCCGAGGACGACGCGGCCAAGCGTGACCGACGCCGTCAACGCCGACAATCGCGGCCGCATGGACGCGCCCGGTAACGGCCCGCTCGACGGCGACGCACTCGAGCGCATCATCGCGCTGTTCGGCCCGCGCATCGACGACGCCCGCTCGTTGCTCGAGGACGCGACCTCGCGCTGGCGCGGCGACGCGCTGCGCGCGGGCGAGGGCACGAGGCGCCGCATTCGCGAGCTCGCGCGCGAGCTCGGCCTCGTGACACGCGACGAGTGGGACGAGCTCGAGCTCCGTGTCGCGCAGCTCGAGCACCGGCTGCGCCTGCTCGAAGACTGACGGCGCCGTCCGGCCCGGCTGCTACCTTGGTGTGCGACGGAGCACGGATTGGCCGTGTTCCCGTGAGATCGCGTCTCCTTCGTCGGACACGGGATCTCGACGTCCGAAGGAGTTGAGACAACTGACAGGCTTTCGTTCACTCGGCGCGTCCGAGGCCGTCTGCGAGGTGCTCGCGGATCGAGGCATCGACACGCCGTTCCACATCCAGTCGCTCGTGATCCCGGAGGCGCTCCGCGGCGGGGACGTCCTCGCCAAGAGCCCGACCGGTTCCGGCAAGACGCTCGCGTTCGCGATCCCGATCGTCCAGCGCCTGAACCCGTCCGCCCGCCGGCCGGCGGCGCTCGTTCTCGTCCCGACGCGCGAGCTCTGCTCCCAGGTCACGGAGGAGCTCGAGCTCGTCGCGGGAGGCGGCATCAAGGTGGCGCCCGTCTACGGCGGCGTGCCGCTGAAGTCTCAGGCGCGCACCGCGCAGGACGCGCACGTGATCGTCGCGACTCCCGGGCGGCTCCAGGATCTCGTCGACCGCAAGCTGCTGTCGCTCGACGCGGTGGCGGTGCTCGTCCTGGACGAGGCCGACCGGATGCTCGACATGGGCTTCAAGCCCCAGGTCGACCGGATCGTGCGCTTGCTGCCGACAGAGCGGCAGACGATGTTCTTCTCCGCGACCCTCGACGGCGAGGTGGGCGAGCTCGCCCGCCGCTACACGCACTTCCCGGCGCGGTTCGAGGGCGAGCTCCCGGCCGAGCGCCGGAGCGGCGAGGTCGACCATCGCTTCGTTCCGGTCACGGCCGAGACGAAGGTGCCGACGCTCGTCGATCTGCTGAACGAGGAGGATCGCGGGCTCGCGCTCGTCTTCGTGCGGACGAAGGCGGGCGCCGACCGCCTGGTCGAGAAGCTTCGCCGCCACGACGTCGAGGCCGTCGCCATTCACGGCGACAAGGGGCAGGCGCAGCGGGAACGTGCGCTGTCGCGGTTCGACGCCGGCAAGGTGAGCACCCTTGTCGCCACCGACGTCGCCGCTCGCGGGCTCGACGTCGACCGAGTAACGCACGTGATCAACTACGACCCGCCGGAGGATCCGGACGCCTACACGCACCGGGTCGGCCGCACCGGGCGCGCCGGTCGCGGCGGCGTCGGCATCACTCTCGTCCTGCCGGAGCAGCAGGCCGACGTCTCTCGCGTCGCGCGGCTGCAGGGCCACGTGGAGCGATTCCAGGAGTCGGGGATGAAGGTCGCGCGGCCGCGCGTCGTGTATACGTCGCGCCGTGGGAGGTCGTCGAAGTGGTAGAGCGCAGTGAACGACTGACCGCGAAGCAGGCCGCCGCGCTGCACGAAGAGCTCGCGACGCTCGAGGGTCCGCGTCGGGCGGAGGTCGTCTCGGCGATCAAGAAAGCTCGCGAGTTCGGCGACCTCTCCGAGAATTTCGAGTACCACGCCGCCAAGAACGAGCAGGGACTGCTCGAGGCTCGCATCCGCACGCTGCGCGCCCGCCTCGACGGCGCCGAGATCGTCGAGAATGCCTCGACGGACGAGGTCGGGATTGGGTCGATGGTCGACGTGGAGACCGAAACCGGCGACGCGATGACCGTCGAGATCAGTGCGGTCGGCGGCACGGGAACGGTCTCGCCGACGTCGCCGCTCGGCGTCGCGCTGCTCGGGCACAGGGTGGGGGACACCGTCGACGTCGAGGCCCCCCGCGGCGCCTGGCGGGCCACCATCCGCCGGATCCACTGAGAGCTGGCCCGGCTGCAAGACTAGGCGGGTGGCTGCACCGCCGAAGCAGCGCAACCTGAGCCGGATGAGCGAGATCGCCCAGGTTGCGGTCCGACACGGGTTCGGCTACTTCGTGGACGGCCGTCGCCGCGGCGGCGATCTGAACGGCTCGACCGCGCGCGGCCGTCACCTGCGCGAGATGCTCGACGAGCTGGGCCCGACCTTCGTCAAGTTCGGGCAGCTGCTCTCGACGCGGCCCGACATCGTGCCGCCCGACATCATCGCCGAGCTCCGGAGCCTGCAGGACGACGTACGCCCGTTCCCGTTCGCCGACGTCGAGCGCATGATCCAGACCGATCTCGGGCAGCCGGTCGAGCGGCTCTTCCTCGAGTTCGACGAGACGCCGCTCGCCGCCGCCTCGATCGGCCAGGTGCACGGCGCCGTACTTCCGAACGGCAGGCGGGTGGTCGTCAAGGTGCAGCGGCCGAACGCGCCGCGGCAGATCGAGGCCGACCTCGCGCTCATGTACCAGGCGGCGCGTGTCGCCAAGGAGCGGATCCGAGCGCTCGACTTCATCGACGCGAACGAGATCGTCGACGAGTTCGCACGCTCGATCAGGCAGGAGCTCGACTATCGGCTCGAGGGCCGAAACGCGGACGTGTTCCACCGCAACTTCGCCGGGTACCAGCACGTCGCAGTGCCGCGTGTCTACTGGACGTACACGCGGCCGCGCGTGCTGACGCTCGAGCGGCTCGAGGGAACACAGCTCGCCGATCTCGACCTCGACGACTGGGGTCTCGACCAGCGGCGGCGGCTCGCATACCTGATCGCCGAGACCTGGATGACGATGATCTTCCGGCACGGGTTCTTCCACGCCGATCCGCATCCGGCGAACATTCTGGTGCTCTCGCCCGAGCGGATCGGGTTGGTCGACTTCGGGCTGAGCGGCAAGCTCACCGACGACGACATGTCGAAGCTCACGCGGCTCTTCATCGATGCCGCGTCGGAGAACATCGAGCTGCTGCCGAGGCGGCTGTCCGATCTCGGCGTGGGCTACCCGCGCGAGCGCGAGGACGAGTTCGTCGCCGAGCTGCGGGAGCTCTACCACCGCTACTACGGCGTGAGCCTGCAGGAGATCGACCCGATCCAGATCATCAGAGAGGCGTTCGCGCTGATCTACTCGATGAACCTGCGCCTCCCAACGCGGTTCGTGATGATGGACAAGGCGATCGCGACGCTCGGCTCGGTGGGCGTCGAGCTGTATCCGGACTTCAACGTGTTCGAGGTCGCGAAGCCGTACGCACGTGCGCTCCTGGTCGAGCGCTTCACGCCGCGGCGAGTCCTTGCGCGGGCGCGCCGCGAAGGCTGGAAGCTGAGCCAGACGACAGCCGATCTGCCGTACCTGATCCACGACGTCCTCGAGGAGATCCGGGACGGCCAGATGGAGGTCGGTTTCGTCCACAAGGGCCTCGACGACTTCATGGCCAAGCTCGACGTGCTCTTCAACCGCCTCGTGGTCGCGCTCATCGTCGTGGGCGGGCTGATCGGGTCGAGCCTGATCGGGATCTTCGCGAAGTCGGGCCCGCATGTCCTCGGTCTGCATGTGATCTCGGTCGTCGGCTTCGGGCTGTCCGCCGTGCTCGGCGTCTGGCTCCTCTGGAGCGTGCTCCGCTCCGGCCGGCTTTAGATCGCCGCCGGTCTTTAGTACGGTCGCCCGGTCGACCCCCGGAAAGGAGCGGCCTCATGGCTGGTGTACGGCGTGGTGCGCAGGCGGTGTTGAAGTACCTCGCCCCGATCTTCGTGATCGCGATCATCGTCCAGATCTTCCTCGCGGGCGAGGGGATCTTCGGGATCAAGCGAGTGGACAGTCTCGACGACGCAAAGACGCTCGACCCGCATCGCGGCCTCGGGTTCTTCCTCACACTGCCCGGCGCGCTGTTGCTGTTGATCGTGGCCTTGCTGGCATGGCACCCCGACCGGAGGGTCCGGATCGTCTCGATCATCCTGCCGTTCGATCTCTTCGTGCAGTCGGTGCTGGCGAACGCGGGCCGCTGGGGCGGCGCGTTCCACCCGCTGAACGGCGTGCTGCTCCTCGGCCTGTTCATCTGGCTGACGTATCTGCTCTGGCGCGCCAAGGACCTTGTGGTCGAGGGCGGGAGGGCGACGGCCGTCGCGGACGGCTGAGGAACGAACGGCACAGAATCGCGCCGAAGGACGACTAGCCGACTTGCGGCGGCCGGGCTACGGTCGCCGCATGTCGCTCGCTGCAGCACTCCTCGTTGCCGACACCGAGCCGGAGACCCATCGGTTCCTGGCGCGCCAGCTCCCGCAGGACGGCTTTCGGCTCGTCGGCGCGAGGGGCTGCCCGGACCTCGTCCTCTCAGGCGACGTCGCGAGTGTCGGTCGCTGGGCGGAACAGGCGCCGGTCATCGTGCTCGGCCGCGAGCCATCCGACGCCGTCGATCGCATCCGAGCGTTCCGGAGCGGTTGCGACGACTACCTCACGCAGCCGTTCGAGTACCAGGAGCTCGTCGAGCGGATCCGCGCGGTGCTGCGCCGCGTCCATCCGCCGGCGCCTGCGGTGGTGGACGCGCCGCCCGTCCGGATCGACACGCGCACGCGTGACGCTCGTGTCGGTGGCCGGCGACTCAAGCTCTCGCAGAAGGAGTACGAGCTCCTCCTTCGCCTCGCCCGCGAGCCCGACCGCGTCTTCACGAAAGCGGAGCTGCTTCGAGACGTGTGGGGCTTCCGCGTGACAGCTCGCACCCGAACACTCGACTCCCACGCCTCGAGGCTGCGCCGGAAGCTGCGCGACGCGTGTGGGGAGGAGGGCCTCGTCGACAACGTGTGGGGTGTCGGCTACCGGCTCCGAGGAGCAACGCTCGATGGGTAGCGTGCCGACGTGGAAACCGCCGAGAAGGCCGCGCTGCTACGCACCCTTCATCGCGCGCCGCCGCTGCTCGTCCTCCCGAACGCTTGGGACGTCGAGAGCGCCCGCGTGCTCGCGGGGCTCCCCGGTTGCCGCGCGCTCGCCACCACGAGCGTCGGCGTGGCGAGGTCGCTCGGTTTCGAGGACGGCGAGCAGGCGCCTGCCGAGGAGATGATCCGCGCAGCGGCTCGGATCGCGGCTGCGGTCGAGCTGCCCGTCACGGGTGACCTCGAGCGCGGCTACGGCGACCCGGCCGGGACGGCTCGGGCGGCGTGGGAGGCCGGCCTCGCGGGGATGAACTTCGAGGACTCGACGGCGGGGTCGATGGTCGACGCCGACGAGCAGGCCGACGCGATTCGCGGCCTCCGCGCGGCCGCTTCGGAGCTCGTCCTCAACGCGAGGATCGACGTCTTCCTCCGCCGCGCCGGCGGCGTCGACGAGGCGGTCGTGCGCGGGAACGCCTACCTGGCGGCCGGAGCCGACTGCGTCTACCCGATCTTCTGCCCGGCCGACTCGATCTCGGAGCTCGTGCGCCGGATCGACGGCCCGATCAACGTGGCTGCGACGCCCGGGACGCCGCCGCCGGCCGCGCTCGAGCGGCTCGGCGTCGCGCGGCTGACCTTCGGCGGCGGCCTCGCCTCGGCCGCATACGCCGAGGCAGCCCGGATCGCCGGCGAAGCGCTTCGGTAGTCAGAGCTCGGAGCGGCCGATCAGCCGGGCTCCGCGGTTTCGCGTCACGTACGAGAACGCCCAGCGGGTGAGCACGAGGAGCCTGTTCTCGAAACCGATCAGGTACGTGATGTGAACTGCGAGCCAGATCACCCAGGCCGGGAAGCCGCTGATCCGGAAGCCCTTGATGTCGGCGACCGCGCGGGCCCGGCCGATCGTCGCCAGGTTGCCCTTGTCGCGGTATCGAAACGGGCCGTCCGCGGCGCCGCGGATCGCCCCGGCCGTGTAGTGGCCCTGCTGCATCGCCACGGGGGCAACGCCGGGCAGCTCGACAACCGTTCCGTCGCCGCCTCGCACGACCACCATGTCGCCGAGGGCGTGTACCTCGGGATGGCCGGCGAGCGTCAAGTCGGGCTCGACGGGGAGCCGGCCCACCCTGTCGACCTCGAGTCCGGCGGCCGTGGCGAGGCTCGCGGCGAGCGGCGAGGCAGTGACGCCCGCTGCCCACACCGCAGTCCGCGCCGCGACCTCTCGGGTGCCGTCCGCGTCGCCCAGCGAGACGCGGCCGGCATCCACTCCCACGACCATCGTCCCGAGCAGGACCGTCACCCCGAGCTTGCCGAGCGCACGCTCGGCGCGATGCGACAGCGACTCGGGGAACGAGCTCAGGACGCGCGGGCCAGCCTCGACGAGGAGCACCTGGGCGCCGCTCGTGTCGACGTCGCGAAGCTCACGGTGGAGAACGTCGCGCGCGAGCTCGGCGATCTGCCCCGCCATCTCGACGCCGGTCGGACCGGCCCCCACGACGACGAAGGTCAACCACGCCCGGCGTGCAGCCTCGTCCGCCTCGACCTCGGCCGCCTCGAACGCGCCGAGGATCCGGGAGCGGAGCTCGAGCGCACCGGGGAGCGATTTCAGCTCGGGCGCGTTCGGAGCCCACGTGTCGTGCCCGAAGTACGAATAGGCTGAGCCGCCGGCGACGACGAGCTCGTCGTAGTCGAGCAGCCCCTCGGCGCCGTTCGCCATGCGGTCGAGGCGCACCTGCCGCCGCTCGAGGTCGAACGCGCTCACCTCGGCCATCAGGACCCGGGCGTTCCGCTGCCGCCGCAGGATGCGGCGCAGAGGTGTTGCGATCTCGGGAGCCGAGAGCCCGCCGGTCGCCACCTGGTAGGCGAGCGGCTGGAAGAGGTGGTAGTTCTGGCGGTCGACGAGTGTGACGTCGCAGTCGGCGCGACGCAGGCCCCTGACGACTGCAAGACCGCCGAAGCCACCGCCGACCACCACGACACGCCTGCGCCCCGCCGCCATGCAGGAAGCATCGCTGAGGAGCCCTGCTAGAGCGGGAGGGTGGCGCCTTCGAGCTGCAGCAGCAGCCGTTTGCGGTCGAGACCGCCCGCGTACCCGGTGAGCGATCCGTTGGCCCCGACGACCCGGTGGCACGGGAGGACGATCGGGATCGGGTTTCGGTTCATCACCGTCCCGACCGCGCGGGCGGCGGTCGGATGTCCCACTTCGCGCGCGAGGGCGCCGTAGGTGGTCGTGATCCCGTAGGGCACCCGGCCCAGCGCTGCGAGCACCTCCTCGTGGAACGGTGCAACGCGGAGATCGAGCGCCAGGTCGAACTCGCGCCGTGTTCCCTCGAAGTACTGGTCGAGCTCGCGGTGAACGTCGTCGAGCGGTGCGCGCATGACACGCGCGCCGAAGACGTGCGCCAGCTCGTCGTCGAAGCCGTCGACGCCGTAAGAGATGCGACAGAGACCCCGCTCGGTCGTGGCGATCGCCAGCTCGCCGACCGGCGAGTCGATCACGTCGTAGCGGACGTCGACGAGACCCTCTCGGATGGCAGCGGCACGGAAACGGGCATCGAGCTGGTCGTCGACGGTCATTGATTCCTCCTCAGTCTGCGAACACCGGACGATGCGGCCGCTCGGGCCGCTTCCTCGGACGAGCCGAGGGCCGCGGCAATGTCGTCGTACGGAAGGTCGTAGGCGTACCGGAGCACCACGGCGGCCCGCTCGGTGGGTGGGAGATCGTCAGTCAGGTGCTCGATCTCGCGGAACGCATCGCGCCGGAGCTCGACCGCCGGCTCGGCCTCGAGCGCCGGTCTCGGTTTCGCCCGCAGCTCGTCCATGGCGACCCTCGTCGCGATCGTGAACACCCACGCGCGGAGGTGCCGGCCGTGCTCGAGCCGGTCATAGGCCCGGAGCGCCCGGAGGAAGGTCTCCTGCCAGGCATCCTCGGCCCGCTGTCCGAGCAGCCGTCTGAGGTACGCGAGCACCTCGTCGCGGTGTGCGCAGTAGAACCGCTCGAACGGCGGAATCTCCTGCTGCTTCGGCATTGCCACCATCATCGACTGAAACGTGCGAGGGTGCAGCATCGTGAGATGTGCCGTCGTCGGACACGTGGAGTGGGTCGAATTCGTGCACGTACCGGAGCTGCCGGGGGCCGGCCAGATCGTGCAAGGGGAGGTCGGCCTCCACGAGCCGGCCGGCGGGGGAGGCGTGATCGCGCGTCAGATGGCTTCCCTGGCCGGACGCTGCGAGTTCTTCACGGCGCTGGGAGACGACGAGCTCGGGCGGCGCGCGGAGCGCCGCTTCGCCGAGCTCGGCGTCGACGTCCACGTCCAGCGTTTCGGCGTGACCAGGCGGGCCTGGGTGCACGTCGACGCGCGGGGCGAGCGGACGATCACGCTGCTCACCGAGAAGCTGCGGCCGCGCGGCTCGCTTCCGCTCGCCGGCTACGACGCCGTGTTCTTCGTCTCCGGCGACGCCGAGGCGCTGCGATCCGCGCGACGCGCGCCGTTCGTGGCGGTGACCGCGAGGGAGCTCCCGACGCTCCACGAGGCGAACGTGCCGGTCGATCTGCTCGTCGGCAGCGCGCGCGACGCAGGTGAGCGGTACGACGGCTCGGTCGATGCGCGCACGGTCGTGCTGACCGAAGGCCCCCACGGCGGAACCGCCAACGGTGAGCGGTACGAAGCGGCACCGCTGCCCGGCCCGATCGTCGACACGTACGGTGCGGGGGATTCGTTCTCGGCAGCGTTGTGCTTCGCACTCGCTCGCGGCGATGCCCTCTCGGACGCGCTCGCACTCGCGACGCGTGCAGGAGCCCAGGTCGTGACGGGCGAGGGACCCTACAGCACGCAGCTAACGTTGTAGTTGTGGCGCCGAGTGTCTCCTGGATCGCGCTCACGCCGGTCAAGGGCCTCGCGCTCCACCTGACCGACGAGATCGACCTGGTCGAATCGGGGCTTCAGGGCGACCGGAGGTTCTTCCTGGTCGACGGGAACGGGCGCCTCGTCAACGACAAGCGTCACGGCGCGCTGCAGACCGTGCGGGCGAGCTACGACGAGGAGGAGCGCACGCTCACGTTCGCGTTTCGGGACGGACGCTCGCTCACGGGCTCGGTCGAGCCGGCGGGCGAGCTCGTGACGACGTTTCATGGAACGGCGAAGCCGGCCCGGCTGGTGCCGGGGCCGTGGAACGAACCGCTCTCCGAGGTGGCCGGCGTGCCGGTCCGGCTCGTCGCACCCGATCTGCAGGCGCCCGACCGGGGGCGGAGCGGCGCTGCCACGCTGCTGAGCGAGGGCTCGCTCGCCGCGATCGCGGACGTCCTCGGAGTCGAGGCTGTCGACTTCAAGCGCTTCCGCATGAACTTCGGGATCTCCGGGGTCGACGCCCATGCCGAGGACGGCTGGATCGGGCGGCGGATCCGCATCGGCGAGGCCGTCGTCGTCCCGGCAGGAAACGTCGGCCGCTGCGCCGTCACGACACAGGATCCGGGCACCGGGATTCGCGACCTCGACACGCTGGGGGCGCTCGCCGTCTACCGCGGCGATGTCCGGACGACCGAGCCGCTTCCGTTCGGCGTCCACGCGGCGGTTGCGACACCCGGCCGGGTGCGGCGCGGTGACCTGGTCGTGCCCGACGGCGACTTCCTCGACGGTCCGGTCACGATCGTCGAGTACGACGAGACCTGGCCCGCGCTGTACGCGCGGGAGCAGGCGCGCATCAGGGCGGTTCTCGGCGACCGCGCGCTGGTGGTCGAGCACGTCGGCTCGACCTCGGTGCCGCAGCTCGCGGCGAAGCCGCGAATCGACGTCCTCCTGACGGTTGCCGATTCAGGCGACGAGCAGAGCTACGTCCCGCCGCTCGAGGCCGCCGGCTACGTGCTCCGGGTCCGGGAGCCGGACTGGCACGAACACCGACTGCTCAGAGCGCATGACGCCGACGTGAACGTGCACGTCTTCTCGATCGGGTGCGCCGAGATCG
>Ga0335082_10009814_pt1 | contig 10392 bp, 7 predicted proteins | sample Lox_Sample_41_FD_206718 | JGI IMG/M metagenome (GOLD analysis project Ga0335082, IMG submission 206718) | Soil microbial communities from Loxahatchee National Wildlife Refuge, Florida, United States - Lox_Sample_4.1 | ecosystem: Environmental > Terrestrial > Soil > Wetlands | place: USA: Florida...
GACGCCGCGCGCGTCGGATCGTCGGGCGAGGCGATCTACGCCGCGGCCAAGGGCGGGCTGCTCGCGCTCGCCAAGTCGGTGGCGCGCGAGGTCGTGCGCGACGGCATCACGGCCAACTGCGTGTGCCCGGGCCCGACCGACACGCCGCTCTTCCGCGGCCTCGCCAGGACGTCCGAGGAGGGCGAGCGCATCACCGCGGCGCTCGAGCGCGCCATCCCGATGCGGCGCCTCGGCACGCCCGAGGACGTGGCGCCCGCCGTCGCCTTCCTCGCCTCCGACGAGGCGGGCTACATCACGGGCCAGACGCTCTCGGTGAGCGGTGGCCTCACCATGGCGTGAGGGCGCTCGCTCACTCGGCGTAGCCGAGCGCGCGCAGGCGGTCGCGTTCCTCCTTCGTCCACTGCAAGCCCCTCGCGGGCTCCTCCGAGCGGGCGACCGCGTGGGCCGCGTAGGTCTCGAGCATCGCGGCGAGCCGCTCGGCCAGCGCGGGATCGCTGCGGGGAGCCTGATCCAGCTCGTCCTCCATGGCGAACAGCAAGCGCGTGCCCGTGTCGCGATTCCAGACCAGCTTGCGGCCATCCGCGTAGACGCCGACCCACGGCCCCATCTCGACGAAGGCGCGCTCGCTGGGCTCGAACAGCGAGCCGCCGCGAAACGCCGCCGGCACGTCGAGCCCGGCCAGCCTGAGCAGGGTGGGCGCGACGTCGATGTGCTGTGACAGCCGCCGCTCGCGGCGGCCCGCCTCGACCCGGCCGGGGAAGCAGAGGATCAGCGGTACCCGCACCAGCTCGCCGTAGACCGACGTGCCGTGGCCGACGCCGCCGTGCTCGCCGAACTCCTCGCCGTGGTCGGCGGTCAGCACCACGATCGTGTCCTGGCGAACACCGAGCTTGTCGAGCTCGCGGAGCAGCGCGGCCACCTGGTCGTCGGCATAGGCCACGCCGGCGGCGTAGGCCGAGCGGCTGTACGCGAGATCGACCGGGTCCGCGAAGGCGAGCGCGCGGTTCCCGGTCAGCGCCATGCCCTCGCTCGGGAGCCCGATGCGCCGCTTGTACTCCTCGGGAGCGTCGTACGGCTGGTGGACGTCCATATAGTGGAGATACACGTAGAAGGGACGGCCGCGAAGCTGCGACCAGGCCTCGAGCCACTCGCTGGCGGCCCGCGTGAGCACGTCGCCTCGCGTCCCCGGAGACACGAACTGGCGGAAGTGGTCGAAGCCCTGCCCGAAGCCGGTCTCGGGCCCGAGCAGCGGGTTGGCCATGAAGCCCGCCGTGGCGTAGCCGGCGTCGTGGAACACCTCGGTCAGGAAGACCAGCTCGTCCGGGTAGCGGGGCGGGCGCTCGATGCTGGAGCGGGGCATGAAGCCGTGATCGGCCGGAGTTCGAGACAGCAGCAGCGAGAGCGTCGACGGAATGGTCTGGCTCGCGTGCGCGACGTGGTTCTCGAAGACCACGCCGCCCGCGCCCAGCGCGTCGATGGCGGGAGAGAGATCGCGCGGATATCCGTACGTGTGCACATAGTCCTTGCGCAGCGTGTCGACGAGGATCAGCACCACGTTCGGATGCCGCGCGCGGGGGCCGTGACCGCAGGCGACGGCTGCGAGCAGCAGGAGGATCGATCCCGAGCGAAGCCGCATCGGCGCATCCTATCACGCGCGTTGCATCGGAGCGCGAGCCGGAGGTGGTATCCTCCGCGCGATGATCGCCGCCGTGATCCCGTGCTTCCGCGTGAAGCGACACATCCTCGAGGTGCTGGCCGCCGTGCCGCCCTCGGTGGACCGCGTCTACGTGGTCGACGATGCCTGTCCGGAAGGCAGCGGCGACCTGGTCGAGAGCGCCGTGCTCGACCCGCGCGTGCGCGTGCTGCGCCACGCCGCCAACCAGGGCGTCGGGGCAGCCACGCTGACCGGCTATCGCGCCGCGCTCGCCGACGGCGCGCGCATCATCGTTCGCCTCGACGGCGACGGGCAGATGGACCCCGCGCTGATCCCGCGCCTCGTCGCGCCCATCCTCGACGGCGAGGCCGACTACGCCAAGGGCAACCGCTTCTTCGAGCTCGAGGGCCTGCGCGCCATGCCGCGGCTGCGCCTGGTCGGCAACTCGCTGCTCTCCTTCGCGAGCAAGCTGTCCTCGGGCTACTGGAACGTGTTCGATCCCACCAACGGCTTCACGGCGATCCATGCCGAAGTACTGCGCCGTGTGCCGCTGGACAAGCTCTCGCACGGCTTCTTCTTCGAGTCGGACCTGCTGTTCCGGCTGGGAACGCTGCGCGCCGTCGTCTGCGACGTGCCGATGCCCGCCCGCTACGGCGAAGAGGAGAGCTCGCTGGTGATCTCGCGCGTGGCCCTCCCGTTCGCGGCCCAGCATGCCGCGAACACGGCCAAGCGGATCTTCTACAACTACTACCTGCGCAACTTCAACATCGCGTCGATCGAGATCGCGCTCGGCATTCCGGCCGTCCTGTTCGGGCTCTGGATCGGGATCACACGCTGGGTCTGGGGCTCGCTGCACAACGTGGCGCAGACCAGCGGCACCGTGATGCTCGCCGCCCTCCCCTTCCTGGTCGGGGTCCAGCTGATCCTCGCCTTCCTGTCCTACGACCTGTCGAACGTTCCGCGCGACGTGCTGCAGCGGCGGCTCGGCGATCGTCAGGGACGCCGACCCACGACCACGAACTCGTTGTGAGGGAACAAGCGGCCGAGCGCGCGCGGGAGCGGGAACGAATAGGCGCGCTCGAGCTCGCAGCCGAGCCGCGCCAGCAGCGCGCTGAGCGCGATGAAGTCGAGGAACGCGGCGTGCGTCGGGTCGGAGCGGAAGCCGGCCTCCTGGGGCGCGATCAGCACGACGCGGCCGCCCGGGCGCAGGAAGGCGAGGTGCTCCGCGACGAGCGCCTCCGCGCCGGCCGGCGCGAGGTGCTCGAGCACGTGCGCGAACAGCAGCGCGTCGAAGCGCTCGGCGGCGAAGCGCGAGGCGCGGAACGCGTCCGGCTCGAATGCGGCGAGACCGCGCCGGCGCGCGGCAGCCACCGACCAGGGATTGGCGTCGATGCCCGCCGAGCCGGGCGGAAGGTGGGCGAGGTTGCGGCCGATGCCGCAGCCCACATCGAGCGTGCGGCCGAGCTTCAGGCGGGCGAGGTTCCAGCGATAGGGCGCCTGTACGTCGAGCCAGCGCTTCCAGCGCGCGCCCGCGAGGCGTTCGAGGCGCTCGGCATAGTCGCGGCCGCTCGTGTCGGAGGGCTCCGCCACGCGCGCCATTGTAGAGCGCCCGTTTGAGCGCGCCGCGCATCACCTTCGCGATCCCCTTCCATCGAGGGCTCGCCTGGCTGCGCGAGGCGATCGAGAGCGTGCGCGCGCAGACCGCCGGCGCGTGGCGCGCGATCGTGCTCGACGACCGCGGCGAGGCCGCGGGCGCGGTCGCGGCGTTGGTCGCCAGCTTTGGCGACGCGCGCATCGAGTGCCGCTCGAACCCCGCGACGCTCGGCATGGTCGCCAACTTCAACCAGGGCCTCGAGGCGTCGTCCACCGAGCTGGTCACGCTGCTGCACGCGGACGACCGGCTGCTGCCCGACTACACCGCGCTGATGTGCGCGCTGGCCGACGCGAATCCGGCCGCGGCCGCGCTCTGCTGCGCGGCGGAGATCATCGACGGTGCCGGCCGCCCGCGCTTCTCGCTGCCCGACGCCGTGAAGCGGCTGCTGCTCCCGGCCGGCGATCCGTGGACGCTCTCCGGGGAGGCGGGACTCCGCGCGCTCCTGCGCGGCGACTTCGTGATGTGCCCGACGCTCTGCTGGCGCCGCTCGGTGCTCGGCGCGCGCCGCTTCGATCCGGGCTGGCGGCAGGTGCAGGACCTCGAGCTGCTGGTGCGCCTTCTGCTCGACGGCGAGGCGATCGTCGGCTCGCGCCGGCGCGCCTACGCCTATCGGCGGCATGCCGGCAGCGCCACGGCGCTGCAGTCCGAGAGCCTGCTGCGCTTCGACGAGGAGTTCGCCCTCTACGGCCGGCTCGCAGTGCAGGCGCACGCGCGAGGCTGGCGGAGCGCTGCACGGGTGGCCGAGCGGGCGGCGATCGTGCGCCTGCACCTCGGATTTCGCGCCGCCGCCGACCTGGCGGCGCTGCACCCGCGGCGCGCGCTGCACAAGCTCGCCTACCTGCTGAGAGCCGCCCCGGCGGCCGCCTCCGGCGGCAGCGCCGGCAGCCGGTAGAGGTGGTTCTCGCCGACGGACCCCAGGTACTCGTAGCCCGAGAGTCGCTCGAAGCCTTCGCGCGCCTTCGCATCGCCGTGGAAGAGCGCGTGCGTGACCCCGAGCTTCTGCAGGTCCCGTGCGGCGGGATTGATGCGGACCACCAGCGAGTCCTGCGAGCGCAGCTTGAAGGACGGCCGTGCATCGGGTGCCGCGACGAACGCCACGTGCGCGTAGCGGTCGTAGAGCGGGCGGGCTCGGCCCTCCGGATCGATGCGCGCCCACAGCTCGAGCTGGGGCAGCGTGTGCGTGCCGTTGATCGAGCGCACGCCGAGCACGCGGAACAGGTTGGCCACCTCGTCGGAGCCGAAGGCGACCCAGCTGCTGCGGCCTCCGGCTTCGCGATCGATCGCCAGGATCCGGCGCGCGAGCTCGTTGTCCTTCAGATACTCGGCGCCGCCCACTGCGATCGGGTTGAACCACGCGGTCGTCGCGAGCGAGGCCGCGGCCAGCGCGAGCGCGGGCAGGAGCCGGCGCCGCGCGGCGAGGATCCAGGCCGCGAGCCCGCCGTTGGCGGCAGCGAGGAGCAGCAGCCACGCGAGCCTCGCGCCCGGCAGCTCGCGGGCGAACGCGGCGCCGCACAGCGCGAGGCCGAGCGCGAAGCTCGCTGCCAGCGCCAAGAGGCGCCGCCGCTCGACCTCGGGCTCGGCGCAGGCGAGGAAGCGCATCAGCAGCACGGCGTCGGCGAGCCCGAGCGCGAGCACCGCGCGGCGACCGGGCGCGAGCGCGAGCAGCGAGGCGCGCGAGAGCCATTCGGGGAAGCCGACCGTGATGTAGAGCAGCAGGGCGGCCCAGAGCGCGACCACGGGCAGCGCGAAGGCGTCGAAGCGCCGGCCGTCCGCCGCGGCGCGCCAGATCCAGAGGCCGATCGCGACGGGAGCCAGCATCCAGAACGAGGCGGCCTCGCAGACGTTGAAGAGCGGGCCCCAGCTGCGCGCCCAGAGCGGCGCGGCGAGGTTCTCGTTGGCGAGCTGCCAGAGCGTGCGGTCGCCGCCCAGCGCGACGCGCAGCCCGGGATACGTCGTGGCGCGCATGCGCGCGATCGCGTCGCGCGCCTCCCAGGCGAGCCACGCCACCGCGGCCAGCACGAGCGCCGCGGCGGCGGCCAGCGCTGCCGCGCGGAGCCAGCCGTGGCGGCCGAGGTGCAGCTCGCCGCGCGCGTCGAGCCAGAAGCCCGCGCAGAGCGCCAGGTAGAGCCAGCCGAGCGGCACCTGGAAGGGGGGATACAGGGCGAGGGCGAAGCAGCCGCCGGCGAAGGCCAGCGCGAGCGCACTGACCGCGATCGCCGCCGGTCGCTCGGCGCGCGCCAGCGCGACCGTCGCGACGAAGGCGAGCCCCATGCTGGCCGCCTGCGGCGCAGCGTTGAACGACCAGAACTGGAAGAACGGCGAGAAGGCGAGGCCCGCGGCGCCCGCGGCCGAGAGCGCGAGCCGGCCGCGCGTCACGACGTGGAAGACCGCGGTCCACGCCGCGAACAGGCCGAGGGCTCGGCTCCACCACAGCCACGCCATGCCAGCGTCGTCGCCGAGGAAGAATCCCCACATCGTCGGGTGGAACACCACGAGCGGATCGGCGACCGGAAGCTCGATCGGGACCAGACTGCTCTGGCCGAGCCCGATGCGGTCGTTCACACGCGGGAAGCGCGGCTCGTGGGCGGCCTGCGCAAAAGCGAGCGGGAGCTGCACCTTCCAGTCGTCGGAGCGGATCGCGCGCGGCTCGCCGAGCAGGATCTCGACGGGCGGACTTCCGTCGACCAGCACGTGCCACGCCGAGATCGAGAAGCCGTGCACGCGCAGCGCGACGAGGCCGGCGAAGGCGAGGCCGAGAGCGATCGGAAGAGCAGCGCGGCGGCGCACGTCGGAGCCCAGCATAGGGCAACCGGCGCGACGCTTGGAAGGCGCTTCGCGATCGCGTAGGCTCGCGTCGCGAAGGAGATCCCATGCGACCCCGAGCCTGCCTGGCCATCCTTCCGATCGTGCTCCTCGGCGCGGCCGCGCTGGCACAGGAAGCCGGCAAGATTCCCCGCACGCAGCGGCCCGCCGACGCGAAGCTCTACCTGATCTCGCCTGCGAACGGCGCCGATGTGTCGAACCCGGTGACGATCCGCTTCGGGCTCGCCGGCATGGGCGTGGCTCCGGCAGGAGTCGTCTCCCCCAACACCGGTCATCACCACCTGATGATCGACGCTCCCGCTCCGCCGGCCGACCTGCCGATCCCGAAGGACGACCACCACATGCACTTCGGCGGCGGGCAGACGGAGGTGACGCTCACGCTCGCACCCGGCGAGCACACGCTGCAGCTCGAGCTGGCCGACGCGAACCACGTCCCCTTCGATCCGCCGCTGCTGTCCGAGCCGATCAGGATCCGGGTGAAGTGAGCAGCGCGCCGTAGCCCTCGCGGAAGCTCGGGTAGCGGAAGCGGTAGCCCGCCGCGCGCAGCCTCGCGTTGCGGCAGCGCTTGTTGGGTTGCGCAATCGAATCGGCCTGCGGCCGATTGGGTTGCTGAGCTGCAGCACGTCCCGGTGCGCGCCGCCTTCGGCGGCTTGCGGGGATACTCCACGCGATCGAGACGCCTCGGAGGAGACGGGAGGTGGCGCAGCCAGACGCTCGGCAATCCAGCGTACGACGGTGGCCTCGTCGGCGGGGTCGTCGTCGACGCCCAGGTAGAGGGGCGCCAGCGGCTCGCCGGCGAGCGCGAGCCCGAGCAGATGGCGCAGCGCTCCCGCGGCGTCGTCGCGGTGGATGCGGTTGGTGTAGTGCCCGCGGCGGGCGTGCGCCCGGCCGCTGCGCACGCTCTCGACGAGGCGCGTGCGGCCCGGTCCGTAGATGCCGCCGAGGCGGAGCACGCTCGCGCGGAGTCCGCTGTCGAGGAGCAGGCGCTCGGCCTCCAGCATGCGCAGCCCATTGAAGTGTCGCGGCTCGGTCGGGCTCTCCTCGTCGACCCACTCGCCGGCCTGCTGCGCGTAGACGGCCGTGCTCGAGGTGAAGAGCGCGAGCCGCGGCGGGTCGTCGCAGGCCCCGAGCGCGTTGCGCAGGCCGTCGACGTAGGCGGCGCGATAGGCCTCGTCCGAGGAGCGGTCGGCCGCTGCCGCATACACCAGCGCGTCGAAGGGCCCGCTGCCGAGCGCCCCGAGTGCGCGGCTCAGCGACGCGCGGTCGAGGAGATCGGCGGCGACCGGCACGACGGGCGCGGGGAGGCCCTCGGGATGGCGGCTTAGGCCGAAGACGCCGTGGCCGTCTTCGGCGAGCCGCGTGGCGAGCTCCGCGCCGACGTACCCGCAGCCCGCGATCAGGATGCGCGACATGCCGCTCGCGATCAGCCGCCGTAGAGGCCGCCGTTCACGTGGATCACCGTTCCGTGTACGTAGTCGGCGCGCGTCGCGAGGAAGGCCACCACCTCGGCCACCTCCTCGGGTCGCCCCATGCGCCCGAGCGGGATGCGCTCGAGGATGCGGCCGCGCGCCTCGGCGGGCAGCTCGGCCGTCATGTCCGTCTCGATGAAGCCGGGCGCCACGGAGTTCACGCGGATGTCGCGGCCGGCGAGCTCCTGGGCGAGCGACTTGGTGAGCGCGTCGAGGCCCGCCTTGGCCATCGTGTAGGGCGACTGCCCGCGGTTGCCGATGTGGCCGACCACGCTCGAGATCTGGATGATGCGCCCGGAGTGCTGCTTCAGCATGAAGCGGCGCAGCGCGAGCTTGGTCAGGTACCAGGTGCCGCGCGCCAGCGCCGCGACCGCATCGTAGTCGTCGAGCTTCATGGTCGGCGTCGGCGCGTTGCGCACCAGCCCCGCGTTGTTCACCAGCACGTCGAGCCGCCCGGCCCGCTCCTGCAGCGCTGCCACCAGCGCGTCGATTTCCGCCGGCACGGTGAGATCGGCGCGCAAGGTGAACGCGTCGGGCAGCTCGCCCGCGAGCTTGTCCGCGGCCTCGGCGCTCTGGTTGTGATGCACGACCACGCGCAGACCCTCGGCCGCGAGCGCGCGACAGCACGCGGCGCCGATGCCGCGGGCACCACCGGTGACGAGGGCGACGGGCTTCTCGGACATGGGCGCATCATAGCCCGTCGCCGATCCCCACCTCGGCCAGCAGCTCGCCGAGGCGCTCGCGCCGCGCCACCACGACCCGCGAGCCGGGCGGCAGCGCGGCGCCGAGACGGCGGAAGTAGCGACGGTCGGTGCGCGCCTCGACGATCACCACGATGCCGCGATCGTCCTCGCTGCGGATCAGGCGGCCGACCATCTGCTTCAGGTTCAGCAGCATCTTGCCGAGCGTGTAGCGCTCGAAGGCGTCGACGCCGGCGCGCCGCAGGCGCAGCTCGCGGCGGCGGCGCAGCTCGGTGGGCACCTCGAACGGGAGCTTCTCGATCACCACCGCCTGCAGCTGCGAGCCGGGCAGGTCGAGGCCCTGCCAGAACTTGCGCGCGCCGAGCAGCACCGCGCCGCCGCGCGAGAAGCGCTCGACCAGCGCGTTCGGGTCGTCCGACGCCCGCCGCGGCGCAAGCACGTCGAGACCCGCCTCGCGCAGGCGCGGCGCGAGCCGCGTGGCGACGTCCTGCATGCGGCGCAGGCTGGTGAAGAGGCCGAGCGTGCGCCCGCCCAGTCGGAGCGCGAGGTCCTCGATCACGCGCGCGGTCTCGTCGACCAGCTCGCCGCCTTCGGGAAGTGCCACGACCCGCATGTGCTCGGCATACGGAAAGGGGCTCGGCACCGACACGGTCTGGACGTCACTGCCGGCGCGGGCGTCGATGCCGAGCTCACCGAGCGACGCGAAGCAGTCACCGTCGACGAAGAGGCTCGCCGACACGCCGGCGAAGGACTCCAGCCGCGCCAGGAAGTGCTCGCGGAAGGCCTCGGCCGGCGAGACGCGGCGCACCGCCAACCGCCAGCGGTCGAAGGGCGCCTCGACGTTCTCGAAGGCGGCGACCGAGTCCTCCGAGCCCGCGAAGGCGAGGCGCAGCGCGCTGGCCGCGGCACGGAGCTCCTCCGGCGTCCGCGCCAGCGCGCCATTCGCGAGGTCGGGGTCGACCAGGGCGTCGATCTCGCGCGCCACCGCCTCGATGCGCTGCGCGGCGATCTCGGCCAGCGCCGCAGCGTCGGCGAGCCGGCCGCCCAACGCCTCGGGCACCTGCACCTCGCCGAACTCGCCGGCCAGCGGCTCGAGGGCGCGGCCGAGCGACACCAGCTCCTGCTGGATGGCGCGCCGCCACGCGACCGGCTCCTTGCGCAGCGAGCGCCGCTTGGAGGCCGGCAGGAGCAGATCGACCGAGGCACCCGCGGAGCCCGCTGGAGTCATCTGACTCGGACGCCCGAAGACGTCGTCGAGCCGGTCGAGCACCTCCTCGGGCCGCATCGCGAGCGCGTACACCTCGTCGGCCACGTCGGCGAGCTCGTGCGCCTCGTCGACCACGGCGTGGGCGAACGGCGGGTAGTCGGGCGGCCAGCGCAGCAGGAGATCGTGGTTGGCGACCACCAGGTGGGCCTGCGCGAGCGCCGCGCGCCGGCGCCCCATCGGGCAGTCGGGATGGGCGGCGCACTGCTCGCGCGAGCACTGCTCGGCGCGGGCGGCGACCGAGCGGTGTAGCAGCTCGCCGAGGCCCGGGTGGCGGCGCAGCCAGGCCGCCGACACCGAGCCGACCTCGCCGTGCGGTCGGGTCGCGGCGCACGCGGCCAGCGCCGCGTAGGCGAGCCGGTCCTCGAGGAAGATGCGCGGCTCGCGACCCTCGGCCAGCGCCAGCGCCAGGCGCCGCTCGCACACGTAGTTGGCGCGTCCCTTGATCGAGAGCGCGCGCAGCTGCGGGTAGCCGAGGAAGCGGGCCGCCGCCGGGATGTCCTTGCCGAGCAGCTGATCCTGCAGGAGCTTGGTGCGCGTCGACACCACCACCGGGTGGAAGCGCTCGCCGCGCGCCTCGGCGCTCTCGGCGCGCTCGAGCGCGAAGGGGATCAGCGCCGCGAGATAGGCCAGCGACTTGCCCACCCCCGTGCCGCCTTCGAGCAGCAGCGCGCCGCCGTCGCGCAGCCGTCCCGCGAAGTGCCGCGCCAGCTCGACCTGCGCCTCGCGCACGCGGTACCCGGCGAAGAGGCGAGCGCCGCGCTCCGCGTCGCGCAGCGCCTCCGCGATCGCGTCGGGGGCGAGGCGCACCGGGGGCGCGCGGCGCG
>Ga0335082_10009816_pt1 | contig 10390 bp, 7 predicted proteins | sample Lox_Sample_41_FD_206718 | JGI IMG/M metagenome (GOLD analysis project Ga0335082, IMG submission 206718) | Soil microbial communities from Loxahatchee National Wildlife Refuge, Florida, United States - Lox_Sample_4.1 | ecosystem: Environmental > Terrestrial > Soil > Wetlands | place: USA: Florida...
TGTTCGGGCTTGGCGTTGACCAACTGTCGCAGGATCGCTTTGTGGTCCCGGCGTTTTGCTTCGTCATAGGGGCTCGAGCCCGCCCAATTCTGCATTCTCGGGTCTGCTCCGTGCGCCAACAGCAACTCGACGAGCGGCTCGTTTCCAGCGTGAGCCGCAACATGTAGGGCCGTTGTCCCGCTGTCGTCCGCGATCGAGGGATCGGCGCCATGGGCCAGCAACAGCGCGGCCAACTCGGAATTGCCGCGCAGGGCGGCGTCCTGCAAGGGCGACTTGCCAAACATGTCGCGGGTGTTGACATCTGCATTGTGGTTCAGCAGCACCCGGGTGGCGGCGATCTGACCCGCGAGCACCGACACGTGCAAGGGCGTCATGCCGTAAAGCGCCCTGGCGGAAGGGTCAGCGCCTTGTGAGAGCAACAACTCGACGACTGCGACCTGTCCCCAGCGTCCCGCAGCATGCAGCGGCGCTTCTCCGTCGATATCCGCGGTATTCGGGTTCTCTCCCTGAGCCAACAGGCGTTCGACGTCCTCGAGCCGCCCGTCTTTCGCAGCCCACCACAGCTCTGAACGGCCGAATGGATCGGCCAGCGATGCTTGTGAGCGAACTGGCCAGAAGGCCTCGGTACGTGCGTACCGGCCCCACCCGCTTTGCAACCCAAATACATTTTGCCGGTGCAGATCCAGTACTTCCGGGTCTGCAAAAATCCCGCCGTACGCAGAAACCACCCCTGCGCTGTCCGGTTGCGCTGATGGGAAGCAAGTGGTGGCGATGCTTACGGCATCCTTGCCGTCATTTTCATAGCCGTACTCTTCTCCATAGAAGGTGGCCAACTCCTGCTCGATCTCTGCGAACTGCTGGCGGTTCAGCGGCCGCCCGCGTTCGTCGCGATACCAATCCAGCAGGTCGGGGCAGCGACTGCGCAGCATTGCGCGCACCCGGCCCCGCGTCACAATGGCATAGACGCTGGGATTGAGCGCTTCATTCCAGTGCGGAGTGATAAACGCCGTGAAGAAATCCGTATCTGGGCGGACCTGGCTGTTGAGCCGCCAATAAGGCCCCTCGCGAACCAGCATTGGCGGCATGACCCGGTTGCCGATGCGCACCTCCTCGGTGAGGTTGCGATAGAACTTGAGCCCGGCGTAGTTGGCCGCGAGATCGCCGTTGGAACGGATGCCGGTGCTCAACGTGCCAAGGAGCCAGTTCTCGGAGAGGAACGGATTGTTGCCGGCGGAGACCTGGACCGCCCGGGACATGGCTTGCGCTTCGTTTAGTCCCTGCGCCCTCGCGCTCAGATAGCTGGAGTGGTAGATGCGTCCCAAGTGAAGGAAATGGATGATCTTGTCGGTGCCGAACAGCTTTCCGTCCGCGTTTACGGTGTCGGCGCGAAAGAACAGCCTGACCAGCTTGGTGACATCCAGCACCAGCACTGGATCGTCGTAGATGGATTGCTCGGGCCGGTAAGCGGTGATCAGACCGGGATACCGGGCATGCATGCCGACCAAGCCATTGTCCAGCGTTTCGTTCATTGGAAAGGCGGCGAAGAGTTGCAGCCAGACTTTGCCGGCGATGTAGTCTGCGGACTGCAACGGCGACGTCGCATCGGTCCGACGGCTGTCCCGGATCGTGGGTTCTTCCCGTAACGATCGCTTGATTGCTGCATTCGTGTCGCTGACCGCGTCGACGATGGCGCCATGTACCACGCGGGTAAGATGGGGACCAAGGTCGGCGAAGTCTCTGCCGACGGGCAGTGTGTATTGGTCGGTTTCGTGAGCTGGGGCGACCGAAGAGAGCAGCGCAACGAGCACCAGAGCAAGCTTCGCCGTGGCCTCGTGCCGCACATTGCCTCTTGTTCGGTGACGTGAGCATCTCAGCGGGACCATTGCCAGCGCTTCCTTTTTTGTCTTTCTAAAATTCTGCCATTTGTCGTGCAGTTGTGCCACAACCGACCCGCAGTATCGTCGTGCGCATGCTCTGGATGCTCAGTTCGTGCGGGCTGCGGTGAAAAGGAGATGGCCGCTGCCAATGGAAAGTGGACCTCTCGCGGAAATCCATTTACGCTCTCCGAACGACGAATCAATGCATACGCATGCGCAGCCTCGCGCCCGCCATGAGCCGATCAACAACCCACATCGCCAGAGCAATCGCCTGGATCCTGGCGTCTGCAGGCGTGTGGGTTGCCGCTGCCGGTGACCCGCTGTACGCCGCTGCGGGCGATACCCTGGCAAAGGTCAAGACACGCGGTACGCTGCGCTGTGGTGTGAGTGAGGGGATTGCCGGATTTTCGCGCAAGGATCCTTCTGGCCGATGGTCGGGGCTCGACGCCGATTTTTGCCGTGCGGTGGCCGCCGCTGCACTGGGTGATGGCAACAAGGTAACGTTCGTCCCGCTGCGTGCTTCGGCGCGCTTCCCCGCGCTGAGAGGAGGAACGATCGATGTGCTCGCGCGCAATACGACATGGACACTGGCGCGCGAAGCAGGGCTGCAGGTGCGCTTCGCCGGCGTGCTGTTCTACGATGGTCAGGGCTTTATGGTGCCCGCGAAGAGCCGCGTCAAGAGCCTCGCGAAGTTGAAGGGGGCCACGGTGTGCGTGGAGAAGGGCACGACCACCGAGGAAATTCTGGAGCACCATTCTAAAGCGACCTCGTTGGGCATCAAGACGCTCGTGCTCGACAGTCTACTGGAGGCGGCGAAGGCATTCTTCGCAAGCCGCTGTAAAGCCATGAGCGGCGATGCCGCCACGCTCGCCACAGTACGCGTTGACGCGCCCGGCGGAGCACAAGCGTTCGTCATTCTCCCCGAGCGGATCTCGAAAGAGCCATTGGCGCCGGTGGTGCGGGCCCAGGATGAAGACTGGCTCACGTTAGTGCGCTGGGTGCTGAATGTGCTGGTGGCGGCGGAAGAGCTCGGCATCACCAGTCAAAATGCGCGCAAACGCATGGCCGATCCATCGCTGGAGCGCGGACTCCATGCCACTGAAGAGGTCAGCAGAGCCTTGGGCACCGATGGCGACTGGCCGCTGCGCGTGGTGGAAAGTGTCGGCAACTACGGCGAAATGTTCGAGCGCAACCTCGGGCAAGGCAGCCCGTTCAAGCTCGAGCGCGGCCTCAATGCGCAATGGACACAAGGGGGCCTGATGTATTCGCCGCCGTTTCGCTGAAGATCGCGCCCGTGTTGCGTTGACAGCGCTATGATGCCGCATGCCCTGATCTCAACCTTTCGATGAGCCAGCGATGAGCGAGCTCCAAACCATCCTCGCGCTGGCCGTGTTCGCCGCTGTGATTCTGTCGATCGCCTTCAATGTGATCGACATGACCGTCGCGGTGCTGCTCGGCGCCAGCATCCTGATGGCACTGGGCATCCTGACGCAAGAGGACATCTTCAATTCGGCCAGGTCTTCCGAAGGGATGCTGGCGCTGCTGTTCGGCGGCATGGTGGTGGCGCGCACTCTGGTTCCCACCGGCATTTTCGATCATGTGGGCATTCGGTTCCTGCGCGCTACGCGCGGCAGCGGCAAGCGTTTCCTTTTGCTGCTGGTCGCGCTGGTGGCCCCCATCTGCGCGTTCCTGCCGAACGCGACCACAGTGATTCTCGTGGCGCCCATCATCATCCGGGTTGCGATCGCGCTGGACGTGGACTTCACCGGTCCCATGATCCTGACGGCTCTGGTGAGCAACTCCGCCGGTTTGCTCACGCTGGTCGGCGATCCGGCCACATTCCTGGTGGGTAGCTCGATCGGCATGACGTTCGGACAGTATCTGCGCCACGTGAGCCTGGGCGGCTTGCTTGCCGTGCTGACCGTGATCCCGCTGCTGCGCTGGATCATGCCCGATGTGTGGAACGCGCGGCGCACGCTGCCTGATGATCTGCGCCCGCAGCCGCTGGCACATCCGCGCTTATGCGCGGCGTCGCTGGCGGTGCTGGCGCTGATGATCGGGATGTTCGTATTCGGAGAGGATCTGCCCAGCAAGGTCGTGCCGCCGGCGGTGGCGATCATCGCCGCATCGCTCGCGCTGCTGGTCGGCTATTCCGCCAAAGTCGAACCGGTCGAGAATGTGATGCGCGACATCGACTGGAAGACATTGATCTTTCTGCTGTGCATGTTCTGGCTGGTGGAGGTGGTCACCAAAACCGGTCTGGTGCAAAGTCTGTCGCAGTATCTGTATGCGCAGTTCGGCGCGAATCTGCCGGCGGTGGGCTTTTTGATGCTGGGCGGTATCGCGGTTGCCTCGAGCGTACTCGCCAACACGCCGGTGGTCGCCGCGTCGCTCCTGCTGGTGAAAGGCTATCTGGTCGTAGCGGAAGCAGTTCCGGAAGCAGCCCTCAGTACGGCTTTCCTTGACTGGCCCCAAAGCACCCTGCCGGTCTTCATAGCCATGATGTTCGGCGCGACGCTGGGCGGTAACTCCACGTTGATCGGCGCGGCCGCAAACGTGGTGAGCGCGGGCATCTGCGCGACGAACGGCAAGCCAGTGACCTTCGTGAAGTTCATGCGCTACGGCCTGCCCATCACAATTTGCCAGCTTGCGGTGTCCGCGCTCTACGTGTTCGTGCTGTTCAAAGTCTTGCGTTGAGCAACGCGAGGCGCGGCTCAAAATTTCTCGGGCACGAACTTGTACGAATAGGCCGGCTCCTTGTAGCCGCCGGGTTTCTGTCGGGGCGGCAGCTTGACCTTCTCGCGGGGAATATCCTTGTACTTGATGCTGGAAAGAAAGTGGCTGATGATGTTCAAGCGTGCGCGTTGCTTGTCGTCCGACCGGGCGACATACCAGGGCGCATAACCGGTATCGGTAGCGGTAAACATATCGTCGCGCGCTCTCGAGTAGTCGTACCAGCGACTGTAAGACTTCAGGTCCATCGGCGAGAGCTTCCAGATCTTGCGCCCATCGTCGATGCGCGCCTCGAGCCGGCGCGTCTGTTCCTCGGGACTCACTTCCAGCCAATACTTGCGAAGAAGAATGCCGGATTCGATCATCAATTTCTCGAACAGCGGCGCCACCTCCAGAAATCGCTTCACCTGATATTCGTCGGTAAACCCCATGACGCGCTCCACACCCGCGCGGTTGTACCAGCTGCGGTCGAAGATCACCACTTCGCCCGCCGCCGGGAAGTGCGGAAGATAGCGCTGTATGTACATCTGGCTCTTTTCGCGCTCGGTCGGCGCGGGCAACGCTACGACACGGAACACGCGCGGACTCACCCGTTCGGTGATGGCTTTGATGGTGCCGCCTTTGCCCGCGCCGTCGCGCCCTTCGAACACGACGCAGACTTTGAGGCCTTCCTGCACCACCCATTGCTGCAGCTTGACCAGCTCGACGTGCAGCTTCTTCATCTCCTTGTCATAGTCCTTCTGGCTGAGCTTGCCATTGGCCTTTGCGTCTGCGGGCTGGGTTGCCTTGCCGCCGTCGGTTTTTTTCGCTTCCGTTTTCATGTTTCTCACCTGGTTACTGGTTACGTCAAGCCGCCGGCGCCGCTTTTCGCGGCGCGGGGGCACCCTGAGAGCCTATCTGCGCGTAGCGCTCCACAGCCACTTCGACGGTGAAGAACATCCGCTCGCGGCCTAAACGGGCTCCCAGCTTGGAGCGCTGGATCACTGACAGCACCTCGGGATTGAGCGCCGCGACCCACAGCGTGATGCCCCGTGTCCGCAGCATATCATCTGCCTCAGTGAGCATCTTGAGCGCCGTGTACTCGAGGTCGGGAACGGCGCTGAAGTCGAGCAGCACCACCGAGGGCCGCGTCTGCTCCAGCAATGCGATTATTTTCTCACCAATTGCCTGAGCATTGGCGAAGAGCACGCGTCCGACCGGGTGGACGATCAGCAAACCGGGCCAGGTCTCGTCATCGGGATGCTCGCTCGAAAGAGGGCGAAAGATACTGGTACCGCGCTTGCGGCCGAGCATGTATACGGGCGGGTTGTACGCCTGGTGCGCGATAGCGACCAGCGATGCGACCACGGCCACGAGGATGCCCTTCAGCGTGCCGAGGAAGACCACGCCGGCTACAGCTACCAGGGCCCAGATAAATTCGGTACGCCGCACGCGGCGGATATCGAGAAACTCCTGCGGGCTGATCAGGCCAACGGAATAGGCGATGACCACTGCCGCCAGGACCGCGTTCGGCATGAGACCGATCACCGGCGCGAGCACGAGCAATGTCACCAGTGCGGCCGCCGCAGTGACGAGCTCTGCCAACTGGCTGCGGGCTCCGGCGAGGCGGTTGACCGCAGTCTGCGTTGTGCCGCCTCCAGACGGCATGGCGCCGAACAAGCCCCCCACGACGTTGCCCATGCCAATGGCAAGCAGTTCCTGGTTCGGCACGGGGCGCGGCTCACCGGGCGCGCTGAAGGCGCGTGCAGCTGCAATCGATTCGGTGAAGCTCATCAGGGCGATGCCGGCGGCGCCTGGCCACATCAGCTGGACCAGCTTCAGATCCGGCCACACCAGCTCGGGGAGACCCCGCGGCACGGCCTGTTCCGCGCCCACGCCCGGCATCCCGAGTAGAGCGGCGGCGGCTATGCCGGCTGCTACCGCGATCAACGGCGCCGGGGCGCGCGGCAAGAAATGCTCGAGTCCGAAGATCAGACCGAGCACCGCCACTGCCAGCAGCAGCGTGGGGATGGAAGTCTGCGGCAGGTGCTGGACGATGGCGAGAATATTGTGCGCGAAGCCGCCCTTGTCGAAATGAATGTCCAGCAGCTTCGGAATCTGATCCACCACGATTACCAGACCGATACCGGATTTGAAGCCGGTGAGCACTGGTTCGGCAATGAAATTCGCCACGAACCCGAGGCGCAGCACACAAGCCGCCACCAGCATGGCTCCGACGAGAATCGATAGTGTGGCGCCGGCCGCGAGCAACTGCGCGGCGCTCGCATCCGGCACCGCATGCCCCAGTTCGGCTGCCGCGAGAATGGCGATCGTCGTGGTGGTGCTTACGCTGAGCGGTCGCGAGGTGCCCAGCAACGCGTAGATCACCATCGGGACGAAAACGGTGTACAAGCCCACCTGGATGGGCAGGCCTGCGATCGTAGCGTAGGCCATTGCCTTCGGAATCACGACAGCGGCCGCCGTGAGGCCGGCGACGACGTCTCCCCGCAGCCAATCCTTCGGGTAACGCGGCAGCCAACTTATGCTCGGCACGAGGCCGGAAAGAAACTCAGCGCCGCGTCTAATACTCACGGCGCTTCCATGTCGGCATTCGGCCACGTTTGCACACCGGTCTCACTGTCTGCTTCCATCTTGTCTACGCGGGCAACGTATCGGCCGGCGACGGCTGGACGCGAATCTCGACGCTTAATGAACTCAGGAATCGATGTACCGCGTTCGAGGTGTGAAGGGGAAGGGGTTCGAAGAAATAGGCTTCCACCGGGCGCCACAGCATCACCCAGCCGATGACATTGAAGCCCTCACCCAATGCGTTTTTGATCAGCGGCGGCAGGAACGTGATCATCTCTCCGCGAAAGAGAGACGACAGACCGACGCAAACCGCCAGGATCAATATGCCTCGCAGCAGCAGGCGGCCTGCCTGGCGCCGCAGCACCTGAAGCTCGGCGTCATTGTCCTCGAGCTTGAGCGTGCAATAGCGCACCAGCGCTGCGCGCACCCGTTCCGTGAGATTGGATCCGCCTTCGTCCGCGGGCAGCACGACCACGAGCTTTTGTCCCTCGCGCATCTTGCGTGCCGCCATCAGTCGCCGCACCACGCGCTTGAGAGCGGGTTCGCCCATGACCTCGCCTTCATGCTGTGCCAACGGATCGGTGTCGGGGGCGACAAAGAGGTCCCGAACTTTGGCGACTTTGACGACCAGATCTTCTTCTGGTGCATGCGCATCCCTCACAGCGCTTTCTCCCCGTAATGCCGTTCTATATCGTTATTGCTTTGCCACGGGCCGTACCGAGATCGCCACCGCTTCGCTGTAGACGATGTCGACCAGATCGCCCACCTTCACTTTCCTCAGGTTTGCCGGATCCCGAGCTTTAAAAGTATGCAACCCGCCTCCGGGCCCAGTGAGCGTCACCGTGCCTTTATCCAGGTCGATTGCGCTGATGGTGGCGGTCACCGTCACTGAGCGATCGACCTTGCCACCCGGCTTGTCACCCGGTTTGGCCCTGGTCATGCCGGTCTCGGTGCTCACGCCGGGCGCACCCTGGTCTGCGGGCTTTACCTGCCAGGCCAACGCTTCGGTGTAGGAGATGATCACCTGATCGCCCACCTTGATCTGATCCAGATTCCGGACCTGGTCCGAGGCTTCGACGACGATGTCGGTGCCTTGCTCGCCCTTCAGAGTGACGCGCCGCTGCGGCAAATCGACGGCGGTGACGGTTGCGTGCGCTTCGATGACGTCCTCCATCCGGCCGGAGGGCTTCTGGGTGGCGCAGCCTCCGAGCAACGCCAACGTCATGACAACAGCGAACAGTTGTCGTCTCACGGTAATTCTCCTAAGTGTAGAGTTGCGGGTTGTGGATGCGCCCGGAGCCCGGGCAAGGGCGGCGGCGCCACGCTTCCTGCCGCGGCCTGTGGTGCGCAGCTTCTTGTTGATCGATATTGCGACAGATCGGGTGCTTAGTGCAACCTCTACGGTAAGCAACCTGTAGCCGCGCCCCAGGGCATGATGCTCATCAGCTGGCTGGTCATAGCAGGGAGATGTCGTTCGTCTCCAACGGGAGCTCAAGCGGCATAGACGATGCCGCTCTCCTTGGGCGACACGGTCGTGCCAGCCTCTCCGGCGATGATCTTGCCGAGGTCTGCGAGCGCACCGATCGCCGCGCGCTTGCCTGTGGCGGATGCAAACCGGCACGCCGCCTCGACCTTCGGTCCCATGGAGCCGGCAGCAAACTGCATGGCGCCGAGCGCTGCCGGCGAGCCGCGTCGGATCGCCTTCTGTGTGGGCTTTCCCCAATCTACGTAGACCGCTTCCGCGTCAGTCAGCATGACGAACAGGTCCGCGTCCAGCTCACGCGCCAGCAACTCGGAGGCGAGATCCTTGTCAATGACGCATTCGATGCCAGCCAGCTTGCGCGCTGCACCTGCCTCGTAGGCGGTCGGGATGCCGCCGCCGCCGGCGGCGATGACGATCGTATTGCGCTCGAGCAGCCATTTGATGGGACGCAGCTCGAAGACGCGCTTGGGCTCGGGTGAGGCGACTACCCGCCGCCACTTGTCGCCGTCGGGCTTGAACACCCAGCCCTTCTCCTTCGCGATGCGATCGGCTTCCTCTTTCCCATAGACCGGGCCGATGAACTTGGTCGGGTTCTTGAACGCGGGATCGCGCGGATCGACTTCGATCATGGTGAGAAGCGTGGCGAAGGGCCGCTCGAACGGGAGTAGATTCCCGAGCTCCTGCTCGATCATGTAACCGATCATGCCCTCGGTCTCCGCGCCCAGTACATCCAGCGGATAGGTCTCCACTTTGTCGTACGCGGCGCCTTGCAACGCCAGCAGGCCGACCTGAGGTCCATTGCCATGACCCACGACCAGCTGGTGCTGCGCAGCTACGGGAGCCAGCGCTTCGGCGGCGATGCGCACGTTCCGGCGCTGATTGTCGGCGGTCATGGGCTCTCCCCGCCGCAGGAGAGCATTTCCGCCCAGGGCGGTGACGACCAGCATGGCTCTAATCTCCCAGTGTGGCGACCAAGATCGCCTTGATGGTGTGCATGCGGTTTTCTGCTTGTTCGAAGGCGATGTTCCACTCCGATTCGAACACTTCGTCGGTCACCTCCAGGCCGTTGGAGATGCCATAAGTCTCGGCAATCTGTTTGCCCAGGACGGTCTCCGTATCGTGGAACGCCGGCAGGCAGTGCATGAATTTGACCTGCGGGTTGCCGCTCGCTTTCATCAGCTCGGCGTTGACCTGATACTTCAGCAACAAGTCGATGCGCTCCTTCCACACCTCCTTGGGCTCGCCCATCGACACCCACACGTCGGTGTGGATGAAATCCACACCTTTGACGGCCTGTTTGGGGTCGTCGCTGATGGTGAGCTTGGCGCCGTATCTCTTCTCCAGATCACGGGCGATCGACACGAACTCGTCGGAAGGCCACAGTTTCTTCGGCCCGCAGAGGCGCACATCCATCCCCATCAGACAGCCGACGATCATCAGCGAGTGCCCCATGTTGTTGCGCGTGTCGCCCATGAAGGCGTACTTGATCTCATGTATAGGTTTGTCGCTGTGCTCGCGCATCGTCATGACATCGGCGAGCATTTGCGTCGGGTGATACTCATCGGTGAGTCCGTTGAACACCGGTACGCCGGCATACTGGGCCAGCGTCTCGACGCCGTGCTGGGCGGCGCCCCGATACTCGATGGCATCGAACATGCGCCCGAGCACGCGCGCGGTGTCCTTGAACGACTCCTTGTGGCCGATCTGCGAGCCTGCCGGGTCGAGGTAA
>Ga0335082_10009817_pt1 | contig 10389 bp, 7 predicted proteins | sample Lox_Sample_41_FD_206718 | JGI IMG/M metagenome (GOLD analysis project Ga0335082, IMG submission 206718) | Soil microbial communities from Loxahatchee National Wildlife Refuge, Florida, United States - Lox_Sample_4.1 | ecosystem: Environmental > Terrestrial > Soil > Wetlands | place: USA: Florida...
AGGAAATCTCCGGCGGCACGGATTTTCTCGAATTCGGGAAGACCAAGATGAATTCCCGCGCCTATGTCGGGGCCTTCAACTTCAAGGGCGGCGATCAGCAGAAGAAGGTCGGCCTCCTGTCTGGCGGCGAGCGCAACCGCGTGCATCTGGCGAAACTCTTGCGCCGCGGCGCCAATCTGCTGCTGCTCGACGAACCGACCAACGACCTCGATGTCGAAACCCTGCGCGCGCTGGAAGCCGCGCTCGAGGACTTCGCCGGCTGCGCCATGATCATCAGCCACGATCGCTGGTTCCTCGATCGCATCGCCACGCACATGCTGGCCTTCGAAGGCGACAGCCATGTCGAATGGTTCGAGGGCAACTACGCCGATTACGAGGCGGACAAGAAGCGCCGGCTCGGCATCGAGGCCGACCAGCCGCACCGCATCAAGTACAAGCGGTTCGCCCGCGTGTAATTCGATCTAGATCTGACCGGTTTCGCGCACGTGGGCCGCGCGCTGGCGCAGATTCAGCGACAGCGCCTTCACGTTGTTGTTGTGCTGCGCCAGGAACGAGCTGAAATCGTCCTGTTCCGTGATCGCGAGATCGAGGCCGGCCACCACAATGTCGACCACGGCGTACTTGCCGCCCGTGTTGTAGACGCGGAAGTCGACCTCGATCGGCTCCTGGCCGCGCGGTGCGTGCGGATCAACGAGTATGGTGCGCACAAGCTCGTCACCCGGCGCCCGTTCCAGCGAGCCCGTCACCTTGAGCGACTGGCCGCTGTATTTGGCGAACTCCGCGCCATAGACCGCGAAAGCGTAGTCGCGGAAGGCATCGACAAATTCGTTCTGTTCGGCCTGCGTTGACGTGCGGCGTGCCGGGCCAAGCGTGTAAAGCGCGATGCGTCGCAGGTCGGTCAGCGTTGTGAGGAAGGCGCGGAACTGGCTCTGGCGCTGGTCTCTGCTCAACGCGGAATTGTTGAGGATCGTCAGACCGTGCTCGACATTGGTTTGCACGAATTGTTCGGCAGCTGGGCTGGCGGCCGCCGGCTGCGACAAGGCGAACAACGCAACGGCGAGCGCCGCCGCTCTTGTGCCGACAGCAAAAAGGGAACTGCTCTGCATCACGACATCCTCAACAATGGAGCGCTTCCGGGCGCATGCTCCGGGGAGCTTGTGGCAAGTTCGTGGCGCCGCCGTTACAAATTCGGCAGGTTCGAAACGTCCGGCGCGCCGTTGCGGATCTCGTTGTTCCGGTTTTGCCGGTACAAGCTGCGAATGGATGCATAGAGATCCAGGGACGAACGCTCGATGCTGTCGAGCTGATCAAGATTGCGTGCACGAAGATCGACCACGTTCAGGGCGCCGCGGCCGGCCATGTACCAGAACTTGCTGCGCCAGCTGACATAGGTCAGCGGATCGAACCCGATGTCGACAATGGCGCCAGCCGTGTCGCGGGGATTGCTGGGACCGTAGAACGGCCACACGATGTACGGACCTTCACCCGAACCCCACACCGCCAGCGTCTGCCCGAAGTCTTCGGTGTGGTTTGGAATATTCATCTTGGTGGCAACATCGAGCAGGCCGCCTATGCCCAACGTCGTGTTAACCGTGAGCCGCGCGAAGGTTTCGCCGCTGCGCTCGAATTCACCTTGCAGGATGTCGTTCGCGAATGTGACCGGCAGATCGAGGTTGTACAGGAAGTTGTGCACGCCATCGCGCATGGGCTCGGGCACGACTTTCACATAGGCCTTCGCGACCGGCTTCATCACGGCCCGGTCGAGGCTCATGTTCATGTCGAAGATTTTGCGGTTGGTGGCCTCGTGCGGATCATTGGCGCCGGATGTATCCTCTGTTGAGGCACAACCCCCGAGCGACAAAGCCAGACCCGCGATGAGGACGGCGACGTATCCCTTCATGGCATCCCTGACAAAAGTCCCCAACAAAACGCACAAATCACAATTCGGTCGCGAACCCTATACGCGCCCTATGTCATGGCGGTTTCAAAAGATGAGAATCGCCCACACGACCCGGAAATAGCGTTAGCACATCTGCCTTCAAGGGGTCAGCCGCGCAACTGTAATGATCGGGCCACTTGATTACTCATATAAAGATATGCTTATATCAGTTTGCACCTTGGAAAGCCTTCGATTTTGGAAGCCGTCCTTGCCCTCCTACGCGCCGCCGGTGACGCATCGCGCCTGCGCCTCCTGTGCATACTTCGCGAAGCGGAACTGACTGTTACGGAACTGACCCAGATCGTTGGCCAGAGCCAACCGCGGGTGTCGCGTCACCTCAAGGTCCTCTGTGAAGCGGGATTGCTGGAGCGTTTCAAGGAAGGGAGTTGGGTTTTCTACCGCATGGCGGAGGCCGGTCTGCCGCATGAATTCGCCAAGGCTTTCCTGAGCTTGCCGTTGGAGGACGAAGTGATCGCAGCTGATCGCGGGCGGTTGGCTTCCGTGCGCCAGGCGCGTGCGGCTCAAGCGGCGGAGTTCTTCAAGGCCAACGCGCCGGAATGGGAGCGAATCCGCTCGCTGCATGCACCGGAGCAGAATGTGGAAGCGGCCGTGGTGTCGGCGTTGACCGAAAGTCCAATCGAGTCGCTGCTGGATGCCGGCACGGGAACCGGCCGGATGCTCGAGTTGCTCGGCCCTCACATCCGCCGCGGCATCGGTATCGATGTGAGCGCGGAGATGCTCTCCATCGCGCGCGACCGGCTGGAGCGCATCGGTGCGCATCATTGCCAGGTTCGGCTTGGCGATCTCTACCGTCTCCCCTTCCGTTCGGCATCGGCCGAGTTGGGCTTCGATGCCGCGCTGTTTCACCAGGTCCTGCATTATCTCGACGATCCGCAAGCGGCCGTCATCGAGGCGGCGCGCGTGCTGAAGCCGGGCGGGCGCTTGATGCTGGTCGATTTCGCGCCGCATGAGCTCGAGTTCCTGCGTACCGAACTGGCACACCGGCGCCTGGGATTCTCGGATCGCGAAGTCGAGGCATGGTTTGCGGCCGCGAAGCTGAAACCTGTTTCCTCGCTTGCCATTGCCCCATCCAAGGGTGCTGCCCATCCAGGGGAAGGCAAACTGACCGTGAAGATATGGACGGCCGTCCGCACCAGTGCACGCGCGCAGGTGGCGGCATGAGCTTGCGGCTGCTTGAGCGGCATATGCGCGCGCCGAAGGTTTCGTTCGAGTTCTTTCCGCCGAAGACACCGGAGATGGAAGAGCATTTGTGGCGTGCCATCCGGCGTCTCGAGCCGCTGGCACCGGCGTTTGTGTCGGTTACCTATGGTGCCGGCGGGTCCACTCGTGAGCGCACACACACGACCGTCAAGCGCATCGTGGACGAGACCAAGCTTTCGCCGGCTGCCCACCTCACGTGTGTTGCCGCTTCACGTGAAGAGGTCGACGCCATCGTTCGGCGCTACTGGGATGCCGGCGTGCGCCACATCGTGGCGTTGCGCGGCGACATGCCCGATGGAGGACCGTACAAACCGCACCCGCAGGGCTACGCCTCGACGCCGGAACTGATCGAAGGCATTCGCCGCATCGCGCCGTTGGAGATTTCGGTTTCCGCCTATCCCGAGATCCATCCGGATTCGCCATCAATCGATCACGACATGGAGTTGCTGCGGGCCAAGGTCTCGGCAGGGGCGACGCGCGCCATTACGCAGTTCGGCTTCGATACTGGAATCATCGCGCAATTCCGCGATCTTTTGCGCCGCCGCGGCATCAGCGTTCCGCTCATTCCGGGCCTGATGCCGACGACGAATATCAAGGGCGTCCGCCGCATGGCTGCCACGGCGCGCGTGCGCGTGCCGGAGTGGCTGGAACGGTTGTACGCCGGCCTCGACGACGATCCCGAAACGCGCAAGCTCGTGGCAGCCGCCGTACTCGCCGAACAGGTGGAAGAGTTGCGCAGTGAAGGCTTCGACCAGTTCCACTTCTACACATTGAACCAGGCGGACCTGACCTATGCCGCGTGCCGCATTCTGGGGATGCAGCCGGTTGAACAGATCGCGAGTCACGCGGCATGAGTTTCGATCGGGCAAAGCGTATCGCGTGGCTGAAGGAAGAAGCGAAGCGCCGCATTCTTCTTCTGGATGGCTCCTGGGGTGTGATGATCCAGGGCCTCGGGCTTGGCGAAGCGGATTACCGGGGGCGGCGGTTCGCCGATCACAGCCACGATCTCAAAGGCAACATCGACGTTCTGACTTTGACCCGGCCCGATGTGATCCGCGACGTGGGGCATGCCTATCTCGCCGCCGGTGCCGACATTCTCGAAACCAACACCTTCACCACCGCGGAATCCTCGCAAGGTGATTACGGGCTGGGTCATCTCGTCGGCGAATTGTGCGAGGAAGGCGCGCGGCTCGCGCGTGCCATCTGCGACGAGGCTTCCACGTCCGAGCGCCCACGCATCGTTGCCGGCGTGATCAGCCCGACCAACCGCACTGCCACGATTTCGCCGGACGTGAATGATCCGGCGTTCCGCAACATCACCTTCGACGATCTCAGGCGCACCTATCGCGATGCCGTGCGCGGCCTTATCAAGGGCGGCTCCGACCTTCTGATGATCGAGACCATTTTCGACACGTTGAACGCCAAAGCCGCGATCTACGCCGCCGAGGAGGTGTTCGAGGAACTGGGCGAGCGGTTGCCGCTCTGGATTTCCGGTACCATCACCGATCTCTCCGGCCGCACGCTGACCGGGCAAACCGCGGAAGCCTTCTGGCATTCCATGCGGCATGCGCGGCCGTTTGCCGTGGGTCTCAACTGCGCACTCGGCGCCAAGGAGCTCAGGCCTTACGTCGGCGAACTGTCGCGGGTTGCGGACACGCTGGTCAGCGCCCATCCCAATGCCGGGTTGCCGAACGCGTTCGGCGGCTATGACGAGACGCCGGAGACGATGGCCCCGCTGATGGGCGAATTCGCGCGCTCCGGCATCGTTAACATCGTCGGCGGCTGCTGCGGCACCACGCCGGCGCACATCAAGGCCTTTGCGGAAGCGGTGGAAGGCGTCACCCCGCGCGTGATCCCGGAGTTGCCGCGCTATATGCGCCTCTCCGGCCTCGAAGCCTTCACGATCACGCCCGATACGAACTTCATCAATGTCGGCGAGCGCACCAACATCACGGGCTCGGCAAAGTTTCGCAAGCTGATCGCCGCCAACGATTACGAAGCGGCCGTCGAGGTCGCGCGCGGGCAGGTGGAGAACGGCGCCCAGATCATCGACGTGAACATGGACGAGGGCCTGATCGATTCCGAAGCCGCCATGCGCCGTTTCCTCTCGCTCATCTCGGCCGAGCCGGATATCGCGCGCGTTCCGGTGATGATCGACTCGTCGAAATGGAGCGTGATCGAGGCGGGACTGAAGGTCTGCCAGGGCAAGGGCATCGTCAATTCCATCAGCCTGAAAGAAGGCGAGGGGCCGTTCGTCGAGCACGCGCGCAAGGTGATGCGCTTCGGCGCCGCCGTCGTCGTCATGGCGTTCGACGAGCAGGGCCAGGCGGATTCAACCGAACGCAAGGTCGCGATCTGCAAGCGCGCCTACGACATCCTCGTCGACAAGGTCGGCTTCCCGCCGGAAGACATCATCTTCGATCCCAACATTTTCGCCGTGGCCACCGGCATCGAGGAGCACAACGAATACGGCAAGGCCTTTATCGAAGCTGCCGCCCGCATCCGCTCCGAGCTGCCTTACGTGCATGTGTCGGGCGGCCTGTCGAACTTCTCCTTCTCGTTCCGCGGCAATGACCGCGTGCGCGAGGCGATGCATTCGGCATTTCTCTACCACGCCATCAAATCCGGCATGGATATGGGCATCGTCAACGCCGGCCAGCTGCCGGTGTACGAGGACATCCCGGTCGACCTGCGCGATGCCATCGAGGACGTGCTGTTCAACCGTAACCCCGAAGCCACCGAGCGGCTGCTCGGTCTCGCCCAACGCTTCAAGAACGAAGGCGCCAATGTGCAAGGCGAGGCGATGCTGGTATGGCGTGATGCCTCCGTCGAAGAGCGGCTCAAGTACGCGCTGGTACACGGCGTCGCCGATTTCGTGAACGAGGACGTGGAGGAGGCGCGCGCCAAGGCCACCCGTCCGCTCGATGTCATCGAAGGTCCGCTGATGGCGGGGATGAATGTCGTCGGCGACCTTTTCGGCTCGGGCAAGATGTTTCTGCCGCAGGTGGTGAAAAGCGCGCGCGTGATGAAGAAGGCGGTCGCCTATCTGCTGCCGTTCATGGAAGCCGAGCAGGCGAACAATCCCACGAAAGAGCCGGCCGGGCGCATTGTCATGGCGACCGTGAAAGGCGACGTGCACGACATCGGCAAGAACATCGTCGGAGTCGTGCTTCAGTGCAACGGCTACGAAGTGATCGATCTCGGCGTGATGACGCCGGCGCAGAAGATTCTCGACACGGCGCGTGAGAAGAACGCCAACATCATCGGACTCTCCGGCCTTATTACGCCGTCGCTGGACGAGATGGTGCATGTGGCGGGCGAGATGGAGCGGCAGGGGTTTGACATTCCACTCTTGATCGGCGGTGCCACGACGTCTCGCGTGCATACGGCCGTGAAGATCGATCCGAGCTACAAGCGCGGCGCTGTGGTGCATGTGAACGATGCGTCACGTGCGGTCGGCGTCGCGTCGTCCCTTCTCAGCAAGAACCTGAAGCCGGACTTCATGGCGGCGACGCGGAAGGAATATCAGGAGATCGCCACGCGCCATCGTGGGAACACAGCGCCGGGCCGGCGTCTCAATCTGCTGCAGGCGCGCGCCAACAAACCGAAATTCGATTGGCGGCAATACACCCCGCCGAAGCCGGCTTTCCTCGGCCTGCGCGATTTCGGGCCATACGATCTTTCCGAGATCGCGCGCTATATCGACTGGGGTCCCTTCTTCCAGACCTGGGAGTTGACCGGACCGTTCCCGCAGATTCTGGAGGATCCGCAGCAAGGCGAGGCGGCGCGGTCCCTCTATGCCGATGCGCAGGCCATGCTGAAGCGCATCATCGACGGCAACTGGCTGGCGGCGCGGGCCGTCATCGGCTTCTGGCCGGCCAATGCCGATGGCGACGACATTGTTCTCTACACGGACGACACACGCGCCGCGCGCCTCGCCACCTTCCACACCATCCGCCAGCAGATGCAGCGCGAGGAGGGCCGGCCAAATCTGGCGCTGTCCGACTTTATCGCGCCGAAAGGCACGCCGGATTACATCGGCGGCTTTGCGGTGACGACGGGCATCGGCGAAGAAAGACACATCCGGAAATTCGAGGCCGCGAAGGACGACTACAGCGCGATCCTCCTGCGCGCGCTGGCCGATCGCCTCGCGGAGGCTTTCGCCGAACGGATGCACGAGCGCGTGCGGCGCGAGTTCTGGGCCTATGCCCCGGATGAAAATCTGGCGGTGCAGGATCTGATTGGCGAAAAGTATCGTGGCATTCGGCCGGCGCCAGGATACCCGGCGCAACCGGATCACACTGAGAAGGGGACCTTGTTCCACCTGCTGGATGCCGACAAGCGCGCCGGGCTCAAGCTGACGGAAAGCTACATGATGTTGCCGGGCTCGTCGGTGAGCGGTCTCTATTTCTCGCATCCGGACGCGCGCTATTTCGGCACCGGCAAGATAGCGCGCGATCAGGTGGAGGACTACGCGCGGCGCAAATCCTGGGACATCCGCGAAGCCGAACGCTGGCTCGCACCCATCCTCGATTACGATTCCAACGCCGCCACCGCTGCATAGTGCGGCATCCGTGCTACTTGCCCAAAATCGCCGGCCGGAATATCGTGAAGCGAGGGGCAGGCAATGAAATATCCTATGTTAATCGCCGCTTTTGTGGCGACGGCAACCGGTCATGCGAGCGCTGCCGCGTATGACGATCTTTCCCATGGACTCGACGCCAATCAACGGGGCGACAGCGATGCAGCAGTTGCAGCATTCACTGCTGCGCTGACAGCGGGCGATCTCAACCCGGGAATGATACCGAATGCGCATGTCGGCCGAGCCATCGCCTATCTGCGGCAGAAAAAATGCGCTGAAGCGCAAGCGGATGTGGACGACGCAACCAAGTTGAAGCCTAACTATGCCGATGCAAATTCGCTGAGAGTGGCGGTGGATTTGTGCTTCAACCAGCCCGAAAAAGCAGTGGCGGACTTTTCTCCATTGATTGAAGCATCGCCCTCAAAGACCTGGCTGTACAACGAGAGGGGACGCCTTCGTTGGCGCGCCGGGGACTACGCAGGCGCGAGCGATGACTTCGGCAAAGTCGATCACAAGACCTTCAATTATCAATACACCGTTCTGTGGTTGGAACTCGTGCGGCTGCGCGCGGGAACGCTCGATATCACACAAGCGAAGCGAGATGTCTCGGACTTGAACCTGAGCGATTGGCCAGAGCCTCTTTTCAATGTCTATCTCGGCGAAGGCAGTCCGGAGGACGCGATTGCGGCCGCTGGCCGCGGGGACGAACGGACCGTCAGGAATCAGCAGTGCGAAGCGAATTTCTATCTAGCAGAATGGATGCTTGTCCGCCGTGACGTCGCAACGGCCAAGCCGATGTTGGAACAGGCCCGCGACAAATGTCCGAAGGATTTCCTTGAACAGTCGGCCGCTGAAGTCGAGTTGGGACGATTGAAATGAACCGCGCAACGAACAAGACGCTGCTCGCCGTGATCTCGCTGGGGGGATTTCTGCTCGGCCAGCCTGCTGATGCGGACGATTGCACGCTTAAGCGCGTTGCGTCCGTTGATATGACGATCGATTCTGGCGGGGGCGTCTCGGTACCGATGACGATCAGGGGCCGAAACGTCGATATGCTGGTGGATACCGGCGGTTATGCTTCGATGGTCACCGACAGTCTGGCGAAGGAGCTCAGCCTCAACTTTCTTCGGGTCAGTTCTCGCGTCCGAATCAGCATGTTTGGCGGCCTTGTGATTGATCACTATGTGGCGGTCCCAGACATTGATCTTGGCGGCCTGAAGGCCGACAAATTGTTGATGCTGGTTGTGCCGGAAGGCCGGTTGGGCAACGAGCAAGGAACGATCGCGCCGGATATCTTAAGGGCCTATGACGTCGAATTCGATTTCGCCAACGCCAAGTTCAATTTGCTTTCACAGGACCACTGCCCCGGAAAGACGGTTTACTGGACCAAGGATTCGTACGCCAAGGTTCCTTTCACGATCTCAAATGGCGGGCACATCGAAGTTCCGATCATGGTCGACGATCAATCGATGCGGGCGGCTTTCGACACTGGCTCCTCGACATCGACGATGAGCCTCGAGACGGCGGAGAAGATTTTTCATTTCGATGAGAAATCGCCTGACCTGAAGGCGGTGAATGCAGATTCGTCTTCGAAGGACAAGATATATCGATACCCGTTCAAGTCGCTCGGTTTCGAGGGGGTGAAGGTGAATAATCCTGATATCCTGCTGTTTCCGGACAATGTGTCCCGAATGGGCAGCGAGAAACTCATCATCGGGATGGACGTGCTGCGTCAGCTTCACCTGTATATCGCCTACGGAGAGAAACAGCTCTACGTGACGGCAGCCACCGCTCACTAATCCGCGATACCCAAGAACAGCAGAACGATACCGATGGTGTCGACAAGCCCATGGGTCAGAATTGCGACCCACAGATTGCGCTTCATCAGCAGGTAGACAGCGCCGATCATGAAGCCGTCGCAGGCGGTGGTGAAGATGCCCGCCGGTCCCTGGTAGTAGTGGCCGAAGCCGAACAGGATCGACGCGAGCGGCAATGCAAGCCAATAGGCGATGTTCGTTCCGCCTAGCGCTTCCGCCGCGCGGCCCAGAAGGTAGCGGCGATAGGAAATCTCCTCGCCGAAGGCCGCGAACGTCCAAACGAGTCCGAGGCCCTTCAGGGCAGACCAAACGTTGCCCTTCAACGAACCGAGCGCGTTGGCAGCCGCGCCGGGATTTTCGTGCAGGCCCACGGCTTTCGCGAGCGGCTCGGTGACGAACTGGCCCACCGCGATCACAACAATCGCGGCAAGCAGCGCCACGCCGATGGTCAGCAACCACGATTTGGGCCGCACGAGACCGATGGCGCGCCAGTCGCGCGTGCGAATCAAGATTGAAGCGATGCCGAGGACGAACAGGATCGGCACTTCATTGGGAATCGCGTGGAAGACATTGTGCGCGATGACGATCGCGCTGCCGATCAGAAACTCGATCAGCGAAAGACCGCGTTGCGCAGGGCTCAATCTCGCTGCTGTTCCGCTCAACCGATTTTCCCCCTCGACACCACGGTAGAGCGCGCGCGTGAATCGGCACAATGTTTCAGTCCAATGCGGAAACGGGCGAGCTGGAATGCGGTGTGCGCAAGGCTGGCCATACTGGCGATTTCTACATCTGACCGGTTGGTCCGAATCCACCGCCGCCAGGCGTGGCGA
>Ga0335082_10009818_pt1 | contig 10388 bp, 7 predicted proteins | sample Lox_Sample_41_FD_206718 | JGI IMG/M metagenome (GOLD analysis project Ga0335082, IMG submission 206718) | Soil microbial communities from Loxahatchee National Wildlife Refuge, Florida, United States - Lox_Sample_4.1 | ecosystem: Environmental > Terrestrial > Soil > Wetlands | place: USA: Florida...
CGAACGACCCTGGGGCCCCGGGCGACGAATACGCGAGATGGACCACGCTTTGACCGCGGATATCTGCGCGCGCATCCGCGCCCATCTCGAGCGAGGCGCCCCGTGGGACGCGTGCGATGCGTTCCGCGAAAACGCGCCGGAGATCGAAGGCGACGCTGAGCTCATCTACGTGGGAGCCCTCGCGCACGCGCGCGCCGGCGCGACGCACGAGGCGCAGATGTTGCTCGACAGGGCACGGGCGACGACGCAGGACCCCGCGCTGCTGACGGAGATCCTGAGCCTTTCCGGCCGACTGTGGAAGGATCGCTTCGATCGGTCGGGTGGCGGTGCAGGCGCGGCGGAGTTCGCCGAACGTGCCCGCGGTGAATACCTTGCGGCGTACGCGCTGCGGCACGATCCCTTCCCCGGCATCAACGCGGCGACGCTGTCGATGCTGCTGGGTGAGCACGCTGCGGCGCGCGATCTCGCGCGAGCGATCCTTGCGGAACTCGCGACGAGGCCTTCGCCATGGAGCGCCTGGGATCATGCGACGGCGGGCGAGGCAGAGCTCCTGCTGTCGGAGCGCGATCGGGCGGCGGAACATTACGCGACTGCCTATGCGCAGGCTGGCGGCGGTGCCGGCAGCGTCGCGTCGATGCGGCGGCAGTTGAACCTCCTGGCGCGCGCAATGCCCCAAGCGCGCGACATGCTGAACCTGCTCCCGGCCGCCGACGTTCTTGCCTTCGCCGGCCACATGATCGACGCCCCCGACAGAAGTGCGCCGCGGTTCCCGGCGGCCCTGGAGCCGGCGGTCGCCGCCGCATTGCGCGAGCATCTGGCGCGACTGCGTGCGCCGATCCTCTACACGTCGGCCGCCTGCGGCGCCGACTTGATCTGCATCGAGCAGGCGCAGGAGATCGGCGCCGAAGTGAACATCGTCCTCCCTTTCGACCGCCAGGACTTCGTGCGTACGAGTGTGGCAACGGGAGGTGAGGGTTGGGTTGCGCGGTTCGACCGCGCGTTGTCGCGCGCGACGCGCGTGATCATGGCCACCGAGGAAGCCTATCTCGACGACGACGTGCTGTACGAGCACGCCGCGAAGCTCGTCGAAGGCTTTTCGATGCTGCGCGCCGCCCAGCTTCAAACCGAAGCGCTGCTCCTGTGCGTGATCGACGCGGGCGCCGCGGGCGACGTCGGCGGCACCGCCCTTTCCTTCGAGCGCTGGCAGCGGCAGGTCGGCCCGCCGCGGGTCATCGACCTGTGCGCGTTGCGTGCTCGCGCGGAGCTCGACGAATCGACACTCGCGACGCAAGCGCGAGCAGGCGCCGCGGCCGCGCCGTCGATCTCTACCGAGGCCGCGCTGCGTCCGGACCCTGTTCGCTCGCAGCGCTCGATCAAGTCGCTTCTGTTCGCCGACTTCGCCGGCTACAGCCGGCTCCACGACGCGTATGCGCCGCTCTTCCAGTCGCAGTTTCTCGAGATCGGCGCCGATGCGATCGGGGCGTCGCCGATCAAGCCGCTGGAGGCCAAGACCTGGGGCGACGGACTGTATCTCGTGTTCGAGTCCCAGGGCGACGCCGCCGGGTTCGCGCTGCAGCTCCTGGAAAGAATGCTCGCCGTCGACTGGACCGCCGCGAAGCTGCCCGCGTCGAGCCAGATCCGCATCGCGCTCCATGCCGGCCCCGTGTTTCGCGCCTTCGATCCGGTGATGGGCCGCGACAGCTTTTTCGGGGCGGACGTCACCCGGGCCGCCCGGATCGAGCCGGTCACGCCGCCGGGCATGGTGTACGTGAGCGAGGCGTTCGCCGCGACGCTCGCGGCCACCGGCGAGGCTCGCTATGCGCTCGAGTACGTCGGGCGCCTGGCGCTCGCCAAGGGCTACGGCGATTCGCGAATCTACCGTCTCGAACGTCGCTGATGCGGTGCGCCTGTGGCGAAAGGCGCGGATCAGCGTCGCTCGAGCCAATAGAGCATGCCGATGGCCACGCCGATGAACGCCACGAGCGGAAAGGTCGCGGAAAACAGCGCCGGCCAGTCGTTCAGCACGCCGAGGTACGAGAAGAGGCGGCCAATAAGGAAGAACGCGAGCCCCAGCATCGTGCCGATGAAGATCCGCAGCCCGATGCCGCCGGTTCGGCGCTGGAAGTAGGCGAACGGCAGCGCCAGGATCATCATGACGACGACGGCCGCCGGATAGAAAACCTTGTTCCAGAACGCGATCTCGAAGCGCGACGTCTTCTGCCCGCTCATCACCCGGATGTTGTCGTAGAGCGTATTGAGCTCGAGGCGCTCGGGCGCGACCTGGTAGACGGTGAGAAGCGACGGCTTCAGCACCGTGTCCCACGTCCAGGTGTCGGCCGTTGTGAGCTTCGCCCCTGCGAAGGAGAGCTCGGTGGTCTTGACGTTCGAAAGGCGCCACTGGCCGTTGCCCGTGAACGTGCCCGATTCGGCCACGCGGACGGCGGTGAGACGCAGGTCGCGATCGAATTCGTAGATTCGCACGCCCAGGAGCGTCATGTCGGCGAGCACGCTCCGGATGTTGGCGAATGCCAGGTCCTGCTTGAACCAGAATCCCGACGTGAACTGCTGCGCGACGATGCGCGCCGCTTCGCTCTGCGCCGGGGCGCGGATCTGCTGGGCGAGCCGCTCGGCAGGCGGCGCGACGTATTCGCCGGCGAGGAACGTGACGAGCGCGAGCGGGATGCCGATCCGCATGAGCGCCCACACCGTCTGCAGGAGGGAAGTGCCCGAAGCGCGCATCACCGTGTACTCGGAATTCGCGACGAGCTGCGACATCGCGAACAGCGTGCCGATCAACGCCGCCACGGGGAAGAGCTCGTATGCGCGCGAGGGCAGCTGCAGCGCGACGAAGATCAGCGCGGACGAGAGTGTGTAGCCGCCGCGTCCGACATCGCCCAGCTCGTGGATCAGGTCGAAGAACGCGAACAGCATCACCAGCGCGACGAAGATGAACAGGATCGCCGCCAGCAGCTCGCGGCCGATGTAGCGCGTCAGCGTTTTCACCCGCGCGCCCCCACGCTCATGCGGCGGCGGCGCCGTTCGCGGGGCGCCGGAAGCGGGCGAACAGCGCCAGCTGATGGCTGAACAGGAGCGCGACGACACCGATGGCGATCACGTGCGGCAGTGCGAGCCCCTCCCAGAAGCCGAGCTTTCCCTGCGCGATGAAGCTCTGGACGATGTTGAGGCAGTTGCTGTAGAGCATGTAGAGAAAGCCCGCGGCGAACAGGTTGAACGAGCGGCCCATTCGCGGGTTCACGTAGGAAACGGGAACGGCGAGGAGCGTCAGCACCACTGCCGAAATCGGCACCGAGAGGCGCCAGAAGAGCTCGGCGCGCTCGACGCGCCCGCTCGCGATGACCAGCGTCGCCGTCGGGATCGCCTTGGTCGACGTCGGAAGGTTGCGCATTTCGGCGGGCTCGATCCGGCGGCCGAGCTTCTCGAACTCGACCACGCGGTATTCGGCAGTGCCGGGCTTGCCCTCGTAGCGGCGACCGTCTTCGAGCACGATGAAACGATCGCCGTTCGGCGCCTCCTCCAGCTTTCCCTGGCGCGCGACGGTCGTCACGTCCTTACCTTCGTCGACCGAGTGCAGGAAGATGTTGCGGATCGTTCCGTTCAGCGCGTTGATGCTCTCGACGAAGACGACGAGATTGGCGCGTCGGAATTCGCGGAAGAGTCCGGGCGTGATGAGGGCGACCTCGTCGCGCGACTCGAGCTGGCGTTCGTATTCGATCCGGCGCTGCTCGGCCCATGGCGAGAGGAACAGCGACAACGCGACGATCGCGACAAAGAAGGGCGCGGCAAACCACAGGATGGGCCGCACGCACTGGGCGAGGCTCTGCCCGGAGGTAAACCAGACGACCATCTCGCTGTCCCGGTACCATCGGGAAAGCGTCAGCAGCACCGTCAGGAACACGGTGACCGACAGGAGGATATTGAGGTAGAACATGGCGCCGAATCCCAGCAACGCCAGAACGCCTTCCGGCGCCACGGCTCCCCCGGCGGCCCGGGCCAGCAGCTTCAGCACCAGATTGGTGAACAGGATTCCCAGCAGGATGACGAACAGGCCGACGGCGGTCGCCGTCATTTCCCGCACCAGGCTGCGCCGAAAAATCATGACAGCGGGAGAATTTTGACTTTTTCGGCCTGTTTTGCCAATAATGCCGCCGAGGCCGTGCTACGGCAAAGAAAGAGAACCTGGGAGACGGGGGAGGGCAATGGAATTTACCATAAAAAGTGGTAGCCCCGAGAAGCAGCGGAGTGCGTGCGTCGTCGTCGGTGTGTTCGACAACCGGAAGCTTTCGCTGTCGGCGGAGCTGATCGACCGCGCGTCGAACGGTTATGTCAGCGAGATCATCCGCCGAGGCGACATGGAGGGCAAGCTCGGGGCAACGCTTCTGCTGCACAACGTGCGCGGGACGCTCGCCGATCGGGTGCTGCTGGTCGGGCTCGGCAAGGAGCGCGATTTCCGCGACAGGGAGTTCCGCTCGGCGGTGAAATCGGCGGTCAAGCTGCTGAACGAGACCGGCTCGTACGAGGCGGTAATCTACCTTACCGAGGAAAAGGTCAAGCGACGCGAGGTCGCCTGGCGCGTCGAGCATGCGGTCGTCGTCGCCATGGAGGCGGTCTACCGCTTCGACCGGATGAAGAGCGAGAAGGCCGAGGTGCGGCGGCCGTTGCGCAAGCTCACGCTCTCGGTGCCGCAGCGCTCGGACCTGACCGACGGCGAGGCCGCCGCAGCGCGCGGGCTTGCGATCGCGCACGGGATGGAGCTTACGCGCGACCTGGGCAACCTGCCGGGGAACGTCTGCACGCCGAAGTACCTGGGCGAACAGGCATTGGAGCTCGCCAAGGAATTTCCAGACATCAAGGCGACCGTGCTCGAGCGCAAGGAGATCGAGGAGCTCGGCATGGGGTCGTTCCTGTCCGTCACCGCGGGCACCGAGGAGCCGCCCCGTTTCATCGTCATGGAATACCATGGCAGCGCGCGGAAGCAAAAGCCGCTGGTTCTCGTCGGCAAGGGCATCACGTTCGACAGCGGCGGCATTTCGCTGAAGCCGGGCCTCGACATGGACCAGATGAAGTTCGACATGTGCGGCGCGGCATCGGTATTCGGCACGCTCCGCGCGGTCGCCGAGCTCAAAGCGAAGATCAACGTGATTGGACTGGTCGCCGCGTGCGAGAACATGCCGTCGGGCCGCGCAACCAAGCCCGGCGACGTCGTCACCAGCATGTCCGGGCAGACGATCGAGATCCTCAACACGGATGCCGAGGGCCGGCTGATCCTTGCCGACGCGCTCACTTATGCCGAGCGCTACGAGCCCGAAGCCGTCGTCGACATCGCGACGCTGACCGGCGCGATGGTGATCGCCCTCGGCCACGTTGCGTGCGGCGTGTTCAGCAACAACGATGCGCTCGCCCGCGCGCTGATCGCCGCCGGCGACGATGCCTACGACCGCGGCTGGCAGCTGCCGCTGTGGGAGGATTACCAGGAGGGCCTCAACAGCAACTTCGCCGATTTCGCGAACATCTCCGGACGCGCCGGCGGCAGCATTACCGCGGCGTGCTTCCTGTCCCGATTCGCGAAAAAGTTCCAATGGGCGCATCTCGACATTGCCGGCATCGCATGGAAGGAGGGCAAGGACAAGGGCGCGACCGGCCGGCCGGTACCGCTGCTCACGACCTGGCTCCTGGCCCAGGAGTCCGCGGCCGCGGCCTAGGAGTCCGCGGCTCCCAGACGCCGCAACGATGACGACGATCGATTTCTATACGCACTGCGCCGACCGTTTCGAGGTTACGGCGCGACTCGTCGTCAAAGCCTGGGCGCAGTGCGGCAGCGTGCGCGTGCTGACACCCGATCCGGCGACGACCGCCGATCTCGACCGCTTCCTCTGGACTTGGCCTGCGACCGGCTTCGTTCCGCATTGCCGCCTCGACAGCACAGTGGCCGCCGCCACGCCGGTGTGGGTCGACGATGTGATGTCGCACAACGGGCCGGCGACCGTGCTGATCAATCTGCACGCATCGCCGCCGCCGTTCTTCTCGCGGTTCGAGCGGCTGGCCGAGGTCGTCGGGATGGATGACAATGAGGTTGCGGCGGGCCGCGACCGGTGGAAGTTCTACAAGGCGCGCGGCTACGAGATCCGTCCGCACAACCTGGCCGAGCGAACATAGGAGCGTGTCGGGCTTGCTCTCACGTATGCGTTGCCGGCAGCAACCCGGAGGGACGGGGCGATTTGGGCGCACTTCTGTGTTGCGCGCCCGCGCCATACTCCCGGTATGCCTTCGGGCACGCGCCTTGAACTGCGCCCAACTCGCTGCCGTCGCATGCGCGACAGCAAGCCCGACAGGCTCCTAGCGCGATGCCTACCGCGCGGGAATTGCTGGAGCAGGCCGATGCGCTGATGCGCCGGAACCGCGCCCGCGAAGCGCCCGCGGACGATATTCCACTGCTGACCGAAGAGGTCGAGGTCGCGGCGCAGGAGGGTGCGGCCAACGGCACGCGACCCGGGCTCGCGGCACTCCCGTCGTCACGGCGGGCGGAGGCCGCGGAGGACGTCCCGGAGCTGACCGACGCCGTCGCCTATGTCGACGCCGTCTCGATCGAGCCTCTGGCCGAGGAGGGCGGCGAGGTCTCGCGTTGGCTCGAATCGGAGCTGGGCGAGGCGAGCATCACGGGGCCGGCGCCCGATTCGATTGCCGTCGTGCCTCCCGCGACATTGCGACCAGCCGTCGAGACGGCACCCGTCATACCTCACCCGGCTGCGCTCGATGCCGGTGCGGCGCCAGAGCTCACGCCGCTACCGGCAACCGCTCCCGCTTCAGCGAGCGCGGCCGCAGCGCTCGCCGCGAAAGTCTCCGCCGAGGCTCCCCCACCGCCGGCGCCGCCGACGAGCGATTATGCGTTTGAAGCGATGCTCGGAACGCCGGAGGTTCCGCTGCCGACCGCCGAAGCGGCGTTCGACGAGGAGCTCCTCGGGCTCCCTGGCGTTGCCGACGGTGCCGCCGGCCCCGGCTTGCCGGTCCCGCCGGACGAGCGCGAAGCGGCCGACACCGCGGTTTCCACCGCTGCGGAGCCCGCCGACGATGCCGGGCGCTGGGCGACACTCGCCGAGGAGATCCGCATGCAAGTCCTGCAGCGGATCGATATCTTCACGGACACTGGATTGCAGCAGCAGCTGACGGCGAGATTGCAGCCGATCGTCGATCGCGCGAGCGCCGATCTCGTCGCGACGATCAATCAGCACGTGGGTACGCTGCTTCGTGCATACGTCGCCGAAGCGATCGAGCGTGAAATCGAGAAGTGGCGGGAGGGAAATCGATGAGGGAACTGCGCGCGCGGCGTCTTGCCGAATGCTCAGGGTTCCGTGCTAGACTGCGCTCCATGGTCCCCTTTGCATCGCGGCCGATGTCATCAGCCCTTCGCGCAATTGCGGCGCACGCCTATGCGTATGCGTTTTGCTTCTGGGCGCCGACCCGGGGCCGCGTTCGACCGTAGCAACAGTCAAGGTTTCGGCAACGTCGGGCGGCCCACCAAAGGCCGCCCGATTTTTTTGAAGGATTCGCCATGATCATCGTGATGCAGCCCGACGCCGACGAAGCCGCAATCGCCGCCGTCGAAGCCAAGATCCGCGCGCACGGCCTCGACGTGCATGTCTCGCGAGGTACCGAGCGGACGCTGATCGGCGCGGTCGGCGACGAGCGCGTCCTCGATCCCGAGATGTTCGATCCGATGCCCGGCGTCGAGAAATCGATGCACATCGTGAAGCCGTACAAGCTCGTCGCGCGCGAGTGGCACAAGACCAATACGGTGATCTCCGCCGGCGGGGTTGCGATCGGCGGCAGCACGGTCCAGGTGATCGCCGGTCCGTGCTCGGTCGAGACCGCGCCGCAGATGACGGCCGCCGCCGATGGCGTGGCCGCCGGCGGCGCGCGGCTGATGCGAGGCGGTGCGTTCAAGCCGCGCACGTCGCCCTACACGTTCCAGGGCAAGGGGCTCGACGGGCTCAAGCTCCTGAAGGATGCCGCCGGACGCCACCGGCTGCCGGTGGTGACCGAGCTCATGGACGTGCGGATGCTCGACGCGTTCCTGGAGCACGGCGTGGATGTGATCCAGATCGGCACCCGCAACATGCAGAACTTCGACCTGCTGAAAGCCGTCGGCGAAGTGACGACCCCGGTGATTCTCAAGCGCGGGATGAGCGCGACGATCAGCGAATGGCTGATGGCCGGCGAATACATCGCTGCGGGCGGCAACCACAACATCATCTTCTGCGAGCGCGGAATCCGCACGTTCGAAACCGCGTACCGGAATGTGCTCGACGTCACCGCGATTCCGGTGATGAAGCGCGAGACGCATCTGCCGGTGATCGTCGATCCGTCGCACGCCGGCGGCAAGGCGTGGATGGTGCCCGCGCTGTCGCTCGCGGCCGTCGCGGCGGGCGCCGACGGCTTGCTGATCGAGATCCATCCGAATCCGAAAGATGCGTGGTGCGACGCCGACCAGGCACTGACGCCCATCGAATTCGCGGCGCTCATGGAGCAGCTCCGCGGAGTCGCGCGAGCGATGGGGCGCGAGCTGTAGCGCAGCGAAACGCACCGGGAACCTTGGCGCACCGGGTGCGTCGAACGGCGGTGGCGGCGCACGGATGGTGGGCGGACGCCCGACGTACAATTCCCCCATGTTCTCGCTCCAGGGAGTCGAGCATCGCTACGGCGCAACGCTTGTTCTGCGCGTTGCCTCGTGGCGCGTCGCAGCCGGCGATCACTGGCTTCTTGCGGGTGCGTCGGGCAGCGGCAAGACGACGCTGCTCCACATCCTCGCGGGCCTCACGACGCCGACCGCCGGCACGGTGATCGTCGGCGGCACCGATCTCGCGACGCTGCGGGGCAGCGAGCGCGACCACTTTCGCGGCCAGACCGTCGGTCTCGTTCCGCAGCGCCTGCATCTCGTCGGCGCGCTCACCGCGCGGGACAACCTGCGCCTCGCGCAGTATCTCGCGGGCCTGCCCGACGATCCGGTCCGCGTGCGCGAGCTGCTGGAAGCCGTGCAGGTCGCCGACCTCGCGCACCGCTATCCGCGCGAGCTGTCGCAGGGCCAGGCGCAGCGCGTCGCCATCGCGCGTGCGGTCGTCAACCGCCCCGCGCTCGTGCTGGCCGACGAGCCGACGGCGAACCTCGACGATGCGCATGCCGCCGCGGCGCTCGAATTGCTGCGTGCGCAGGCGCTCGGCGTCAACGCAGCGCTGATCGTCGCCTCGCACGATGCGAGGGTGAAGCCGTTGCTGCCGCATACGTACGCGCTGCCGCTGCATCCGTTCGATGCGGCGCGCGCGGCCGCGGCATGAGCGCCGCCGGGACGGCCCAGGACGCGAATTACTTCCCTGCAGGGGGCAGCGCAGCGGCGCCAGCCGCAAGCATGGGGGCTCGCCCATGAATGTGCTGCGCCTTGCGTTCGCCTACGCGCGCCGGCGCCCGCTCGCCACACTGCTCAACGTTGCGCTGCTCGCGGTCGGCGTGGCGACGATCACGCTCGTGATCCTGCTCACGAGCGAACTCGACTCGCAGATGCGGCGCGAAGCGCAGGGGATCGACCTCGTCGTCGGCGCCAAGGGAAGCCCGCTCCAGCTCGTCCTTGCGGGCATCTACCACGCCGACGTGCCGCCCGGGAACATTCCGCTCGCGGCGATCGAGATGCTGCGCCAGAACCCGCTGATCGCCGAAGTGATTCCGCTGGCGCTGGGCGACAGTTTTCGCGGCTACCGGATCGTGGGCACCGAGCCCGCGTTCGTCGAACACTACGGCGCGCAGACGGCAGATGGCACGCTGTGGAGCGCGCCGATGGAAGTCGTGCTGGGCAGCGACGTCGCGCGCGCGTCCGGCTTGCGCGTCGGCGGCACGCTCAAAGGCTCGCACGGCCTCGCCGAGGGTGGTGCCGAGCACAGCGACGCGCCGTATCGCATCGTCGGAGTGCTGGCGCCGACCCGTACGGTGATCGACCGGCTGGTCGTCACCGGGATCGACAGCGTCTGGAAAGTCCACGAGCATCACGACGACGACGACGAGAACGAAAAGGAAAGCGCCGCACACGTCGATCATGCGAAGACCGGCGGTGCTCCTCCGCCGCCTGCCGGCCGCGAGGTCACGCTCGCGCTCGTCAAGTATGCGAGTCCGGTCGCCGCGGCGAGTCTGCCGCGGATGATCAACGCCACCACCGCGTTGCAATCCGCGTCGCCCGCCTACGAGACTGCGCGGCTCCTCACCGTGTTCGGCGTGGGCACCGATGTAATCCGCGGCTTCGCGTTGCTGCTGATCGCCGCCTCGGCATTCGGGCTCTTCGTCGCGTTGACCCAGGCATTGGACGAGCGTCGCTACGACCTCGCGATCAT
>Ga0335082_10009820_pt1 | contig 10388 bp, 7 predicted proteins | sample Lox_Sample_41_FD_206718 | JGI IMG/M metagenome (GOLD analysis project Ga0335082, IMG submission 206718) | Soil microbial communities from Loxahatchee National Wildlife Refuge, Florida, United States - Lox_Sample_4.1 | ecosystem: Environmental > Terrestrial > Soil > Wetlands | place: USA: Florida...
GTGCTGGCGATGTTTCTTCTGGACGATGCCTTTTCGGCCGAAGAGAAGAAACGAAACTTCGGATTCTACGACTTGCTGACGACCGGCGACTCGTCGCTGTCATGCTGCGTGGAGGCAATCATCGCCGCGCAAACAGGCAGCGTGCAAAAGGCCATCGATTACGGAATGGCGGCACTTCTGATGGACCTGGCCGATGTGGGCGGCAATGTCACCGACGGCTGCCACATAGCCTCGATGGGCGGCACATGGATGTTGCTTATTTACGGTTTCGGCGGCATGAAGGACAACAACGGTATGTTGTCGTTCCGGCCGCTTCGGGCGCCCGAGGACAATGCGGTGCTCGAATTCCCGGTGACCTGGCGCGGCCAGACACTGGGAGTCAAAATCAGCCCCGAGCAGGTGGAATACTCGCTACGCGCGGGCCACGGTCTAGTCATCCGTCACGAGGGCGAAGAAATCGGTCTCACGCCCGAGTGCCCGTTGGCTGTGCGGACGCTTAGCGGACCCGTTAGTTTGGAGTTGGCCGATTAACGACCTACTCATGGTGCAATGGATGCCGGCGGCTGATCTCCCAGCGGGACCACAACGCGTGACCAAAGGCGCGTGTCCTTGCCACCATAGTTTTTTTCGTACACCTCGCTTGTGACATATATTTGCAAAATAGCCGGTCCGAACCAATAGCCGATAAGGCCGCCGATCGCCGCCTTGCTCTGTCGCCTGTAGTCACGCAATGGCGTGCTTATATCGGTGGAATAGAAGCCAATTGGGCCAACCTCCCATTGGCCGAGCTTCTTGGTCGCCGTCAGATCGACATTAATGAAGCTCGGGTTGCATCCAATTGCCGGCGCGGAGGGGCACGGGAACCCCTCCGGGTGGGTGGTGGTTTGGTGGAAATTGGTGCCCCAGATTGCGTTCGCGGTTAGATTCCAATCGTTAGCGGTGTAGCTTAGCCCGAACCGCTGATTGAGCGAGCTTGAGCTGTAGGCGACCGAGCTGTCGTGGTCGATATAGGCTCCGATCAGGTAGGTAAATCCCCATCCATCCCCAAGATCCCAGGTCAGTTGGCTTCCCACAAAAGGGTTGAACAAGCCAGACGCGTGGTGCGTGTCATGAATGGCCACCTTTACCGCCGTCGTTGGCGCGGTGGCAAAGGCTAGTCCGGCCCCCAATATTTTCCAGGGAGTAGACCAAGCAAAGAGCGGTATCTCGGTCAGTACACAGGTGCGCGGAGTTGTGCTGGCGCAACCCCAGTTCATCTGATTTGCAAAATAGAAGCCCGGAGGGATTGGTGCACCGCTGGCAGAACCCATCGTATCGCCGGGCTGGGTGACAGAACCGGCCAGAGCGGAGGATGCTGAGGAGAGCAGCAGGATGCTCGCCGAAATAGAATTCCCCAGCGCCGAACCCATTCTCAATTGCATGCTTCCCCGCGATCTGAAGACAAACCTATTTTGTAATCCGGTTCCTCCGGCTGCGTTCTGTGTGAGTCTTTGGACCAAGTCGAAGAGCAGCCACAGCTTGGAAGATCGCAACGTGTCCACAGGGCATCGTGACCAAGATACCTTTCGTCAGAAGACAACGGGGTCTGGTATGTGGCCCAATGCTGCGTCAGCAAGTTGCCCGGCGGATCCGCGTGTGGAGCTCTTGATTTTATCGATTATCTCGAGGTTCAAAGTATCGCTCCCGGTCGCCATCTTGAGCGATTTGGCGATAACGCGGACGTCGAAGAGTGGCTCGTACATCGGGATCTGCGGCTTTTTGAGACCGGTGAGACCCCACACCGCCATCATTGCAGTGCGCACGGAGCTTTCAACCGTGAAAGAGACGTCCGCTGGCGTCTCAACGTACTGGCCGATGAATGCGAGGTTGACACAGCCGTCAGGAATGACCTGGGGCCGGTCGGCGATCCGGCGGGGCATGAACTGGCTTGTGATGTAGGGCATCGCCGCGATCGACACGTACGAGTGCTCGAGGATCTGATCTATCTTGTCCTTGAGGCCGCAGTGATAGAGCAACTCGGAAAAGATTTCGTTTCCCGTGCACTCCTGCGCCGGCTTCTTGATGAAGTTGCCCGGTCTGTCCATGCAGAAGAGAATGTAGCCGTGCACGATATCCACGTCGTCGGGCTGGTCGCGGTAGTACTTCTTGCCATACACGAAGAAGGTGATCATCCAGTTCGAGTCGACGATCGTGATGCAGCCATTCTTGATGAGGGGGGGCGTAACGCCCGTCTTGGCGGACATGTAATCGGCGAACGTCGAATCACCTTTGATCGTGATCGTGAAGGTGTGAAAAGCACTTCCTTTGATGTCGGAGATGAACGGCTCGGGGCGGCCGAACTTGGGATCCCGCGCCGCCAACTTCTTCCAGACGTCAAACAATCCCAAGTCAGTTGCATCGCGGTTGTAGGTCGCGACGGTATCATTGTCGCCATACGTGTTGCCGTGGACCATCGAACCGTTGGTGAAGAACACCAGGTCATCCCGCGTTAACGGAATAGACTGGCGCCCGGAGGCATCGTCATAGACCAGCGCCGTAGCGAGAGTCTCCTTGCCCTGCTGCGTTGTCTCGATATCGCGCACCTGCGTTTCCATCTGGAAACGCACGCCCTTGGCTTTTAGCCATGTCTCAAGGGGCAAAACAATAGAATCGTACTCGTTATACTGAGTGTGGATGATCATGCTCAGCTCTAGCAGCGGCTTGCCGACATACATGGCGAAGCGGGCCAGGTAGCGCCGGCACTCGATCAGGGAATGCTGGGGGGCCAACGCGAATATGTAGGCCCAGTAGTACCAGAAGTCGGACGTGAACATCGCGGGGGTGAACCACTGAGCGCACGTCAGCCCTTCCAACTTCTCCTCGGGCGTCAGCATCAGCTCGAGCATCTTCTGGCCGTCGGCAGCGGACATCAACGGGCCCGTCGGCGAACGCTTCTTGCCCTGCTTTTCCATTAGGCGTAAGCCCGAGCGGGTGGGATTATCCACGTTCGCCCGGAACGTCTCGTCGAGGAGCGTAAGGCCCGGCGTCTGTGTCGATGGTATCTTTTCCATCAAGTAAGACAGGCACTCGTAGCGCCGCTCGAACATGCGCGATCCGGGATTCCTGTACCTCGCTGATTTCGGGTCCCACGCGGCCTCCAGACAGCCGCCATTCAACGCTCTGGACTCGTAGATGGTGATGTTTTTGCCCGGCATGTGGGCCTCATCGACCAAAAAAGTGGCCGTCGCTAGGCCGGCGATACCTCCACCGATGATATGCGCTTTCTTGCGTTCGATATCCTTCGGGGGCAGAGCGTTGATGCGGTCATAGTTCCTCATGAGCGATGCCTTTCATGTCGTGTGCGTTATGAGTTTGAGTTGCCCCATCGAAGTGCGAAAAAATGCTGCCGACACACACCTTGTCATCGAAACACCACGTCCTGTATCAGCCTCGGAATCACCGGTGTGATTTCAAGCTGGACGTTCCATTCGGGTCCGCCCACTGGCCTAGCCGCGAAATACTGACCCGCAATCTGGATCTGCACAGGGAGCTGGCCGAAGTGGACTACTTTGCCGAGCGATAGTCCGAGCGGCACGGTCCAAACATCACGATTGCGCGCCTTCCAGTCAGCCAGAACGTTTCCTGAGTAACCCACACTCCATCCGTCACCGAAAAAGGCGTAAGCCAAAGGCAGAAGATTCATCTGGTTTGTTGGCCTGCGGTCGGCATGTCCAGCGAAAGACCACCATTGCTGGGCAAAGGCCGCGAGCATAAACTTGTCCGTGATGTAGCCACCTCCGACGGCCGGCCCGACCTGCCACTTACCCTGTCCGGCAAAATCTGAGCCAGCGGTCGGGAATATCCAGGTGGGCCCTGCTGCAACAATCCACGGTTCGGTGCGGGCAGGCGAAAACACTTGTGCTAGAACCGTGTCGCCGAATGCTGTTGTACGTTCGCTGCTGCCGGTCGCGGTGGGATGCGGCACGCTCTGATAAATTGTAACAACAGGGCGTGTGATCAGATTAATATCATTGGTCAGACTCACGGGCAGGACGGGCTGAAAATAGAGGTTGTTTACCCACTTGCCGCTCTCTGGGTTGGAACCTCCGGCCTCAAGCTGTTCGTTGTTAAACTGGAACTGGAGTTGCCAGAGACTGGTGACCGGGTTGCTGATCTCCTTGGCCAATTCATTCGCTGAAAGCGCAGAGGAATTCCCCGAGGTCGTTCCAGCAGATGTCGTCGGAGCCAAAGGCTCTGAGCCGGGATTTCCTGCCGGGTCCAACTGCGCATAGAAAAGCGGCGGATCGGCAGTCGAGCCAGTCCTATCCGGCGCCGACTGGGCGGGTGATCGCGTCGCAAATGCGCTGGTTGGGTCACCTGCATCCGGCTTGTTCGGAGCCGACTGCGCAGACGCTGCCGTCGTAAAGGCAATGACCCCCACGACAGCCAAGGCCGTTTTGCATATTTTCTGGAGCAAAGAAGCCCTGGCGCCCGGGGGCGGCAAAACTTCGAGGTGCTCATCGACGTGCATAATTATATCTCCACAGCTGCTTGCTTCATTGCTGCAATGCCTTGGCCGCCGCGAATACGACGCCGAGATCACGACTGACGTGCCGGAACGGAGTCGGTTCCTTATTGATATTCCCGAGTTTGAAAGCCGCGGTCTGGCCGGTGCGCACCGAGTATTCCACCGTGAAGACGCAATCGTCGGGCTGTTCGACGAACTGACCGGTGAGGGCCAGATTGGTCGAACTTTCCGGATTGACGGGGGGCCGGCTCTCGGTATTCCTCACCAGGAACTGGCTGGTGATGAGCGGCATCCTGTTAGGGATGACGATCGAGGATTCCAGAATCTGTTTCTTGTGCTTATCGAAGGCGAGGTGGCCGATCAGTTCCTCGAGTATCTCCCTTCCGCTGCATTCGGTCATCGGCTTGCGGACGAATTCGCCGATCTCCTCCGGATAGAGACCGAGGCCGTACCAGACGACCGTGCCCTCTGCCTGGTTCTCATAATAGGGCTGGGTGTTGAGGATGAAGGTCAGGCACCAGGGGGAATGCGGCAAGCTCGTGATGCCGTTCCTGCCGGGTGGGTTTTCACTCAATTCCTCCATCAAGTCAAAGAACTTCAGGTCCTTCTGGGTCACGGTGAAGGACACGAACTGGGATTCCTTGACGTGGTTCGTGAAGACCGCCGGATCGCGGAACACGTCCAGACGCTTCTTGGAAAGAGTCTGCCAAAGCGTCCAGGACCCGCCCAGCGTCGTCGACGTTGGCGGCGGCGGAGAATCGTAAGTGCCAAGGGTGGAATTGCTGATCATCGAGCCGAGCGTCGCGATAACGATGTCCTCCGGCCTGACGTCGATCTTCCTTTCCTTTCCGTCCTGGACGATCGTGATGCTGCGGACCGTGATGTCCTTGTCGGTGGGGCCGCCGATATCGAGGTCGGTCACCACCGTCTCATAAGCAACCGAAACGCCGCGGTCGGTCAGCCATTTCATGATCGGACGCACCATCGAGTCGAAGTTATTGTACCGGGTGCGGATGATCTTGCTCATCGTGCGCTGATCCGGCATCAGATGCATGAACCTCAGAAAATAGCGCCGCAATTCAATGGCGCTGTGCCAGGGTTCGAACGCGAACAGCGTTTTCCACATGTGCCAGAAGTTCGTCTCGAAGAAATGGTTCGAGAAGACGTCGTTGATGCGTTTGTCGTTGAACGCCTTTTCCGGCTTCACGTTCAGCGCCATCATTTCCATCGTGTCTTGCGCTGTCATTCCGTAGTTGTCGGCGTTGAGCTTCTTGCCCTTATCGACAAGGCGACATTTGTTGTTCCAGGGATAAGTGCGCGAGTATGCGAACGTGTCCTCCAAGACCGACTTGTTCGGGTCTGCAAGCGAGGGGATGAAGGACAGCAGGTCGTACGTGCAGACGTAGTTCGGTTCGAACATGCGCTCGCCCTGCATGTTGTAGCCCTTCTCGGCATCGCCGCGGGCGTCGAGGCATCCGCCCGGCACATGATCCTGCTCGTACATGGTGATGTTCGCGCCCGAAAAGCCGCCGTCTTTGATCAGGTAGGCAGCGGCGGCCAGATTGGCGATCCCCGAGCCAATCAGATGTACCTTGCGTTCCTCATTCCGCATGTCAGCCCTTTTGGCCGATCCCAAGATCGTCTGCGAACGCTTGGCCTTGAGGAGCCGTCCTTGGCAATTGGACCAAAGCCCAATTGTCGATAGCAGCTTTGTGCGGCGAAATGTGATTGGATTTGCGGCCAGCATTTTACCAAGACTGCGGCCAGCATTTTACCAAGACTGCGGCCAGCATTTTACCAAGACTGTTGACTCTCCACCTGCCGCCGACAAGCGGACCAAGCAACGCACATGCGCCTGTTGTTGTAGAGGCAGACAATTTTGCAGAGGTCGCCGGCGGGTCATCTTCCGTTCCTCCGTGACATGGAGGGCTCCCTGATTTTCGTCTATCGGGCTGCGATTGTGGCGGCCGCGGCCTTTGTTAGCGCGCTGGCCGGATTCGGCGTGCATTCGATGCTTCCTGCCGGTTATGCCGCCGAATCGAAAGGCATGATTGGTTCAGTCGTGGGCCTCGTCGCGTCGCTCCTGTCGCTTGTGCTGAGCCTATTGATATGGACGAGCTACGCTCTTCGCACTACCCAGGAATCGCAATTACAAACAATTGCTGGCTCAATTATCGAACTCGACTTTGTACTCAAGGCCTATGGCTTCGAGGCGGAGCTTGGTGGCGCGCTCGTCCGCGAGTACGTCGAGTGCGTGCGCTCGCGCCTTTGGTCCAACCTGAATGAGCGCGGAATCTATCGCGCTGGCGTGCCGAGCGATGTGCATCGCATGATCGCATTTTTCCTATCGCTTCGGCCTCGGGACGACGAACAAAGACAATATTTGGCGAGCGCGAGAGAGATTTTGCGGACAATCGTAGAGACCGAGACGACAATGATTCGTAGCCTCGTCAATCAGGTACCGTTTCTGCTCCTCGTCGTCGTCCTCGCATGGTCATGTGTGTTGTTCTTTGGCTACGGTTTGCTGTCGGATCTCGACGCGTTGATCATCGTCCTGGCCGCGCTCGGAGCGATCTGTGTCGGGAGCGCTGTGCTCTTGATCCTCGAACTGAGCGAACCATATTCGGGGCTATTCAGGATCTCGCATGAAGGCTTCGATGGTATGGTCCGGATCCTGACCAAGGATGGTGAGATCGCGCGTGGCTCGGAGGCGCAGGTTTCAAACTCAGAGGCAAGCTGATCGGAATTCAGCCGAACGCGCACAATGCTGTTTCAATCGAAGCTAGCAAGAGGCGCCAAAGAGGACACTGTCGCGCTGACGTAAAGTGACGGCTACGATCGTCCGCTTCATACTTCCACGTGACAATGGGTTGGTGCCAGATACGCGGGCGCGGATAGCGGCAAGAACAAGATTCATTGCGCCGACCATCCCGCGAAGGCCTTGCTCAGCACGGCGGGCGCGCCGGTGCCAAAGACGTAGCGGTCTGGCCGGACAAGAACTGCAGCGGCGTGATGGCGATCGAGCCACTCGCGGAGGTCTTTCACAAACGGCGCGATGTCCGAATTGAGAAGCGAGACGCTTCGCACAGGAACGGGCGTTTTGAGCGGCGGCGCAACGGCATTGTGCGTTATCAGCCAAGCGCCCGCTCCCATGACATCGTCGAGGCGCAGCACCCGCCCATTCTGCTTCACCACCGCCTGGGGAAACATCGATCCCGCTGCCTCGGTGTCAGGCAGGATGCAGCCTATTGCAAATGAGGGTGGGGCCAAGGACGGAATGCGACTCGTCCCGGCTCCGCGCTGCGCAAGCATCGCTGCGTCGCGCTCCGCCGCGACGTTGGGATCCCGCGTGCACACCACGCGCCCCATGCCGACGGCAAGCTCAATGAAGTGGCGTGAGTGCGGCTCCCGCTCCACTTGATACGTATCAAGCAACGGCTCCGCCGCATCCCCGCGCAGCACGGCAGCGAGTTTCCACGCGAGATTGGCCGCATCGCGTAATCCCGAACACATCCCCTGGCCGGCGAAGGGCGGCGTCTGATGGGCGGCATCGCCGGCGAGAAGGACGTGGCCTTTTCGCCACTGCTTCGCCACCAATCCGTGGAAGCGGTAAACCGCCTTGCGGTCTATCTCGATGGAGTTGCCGCAATCCCATGGCTGCAACAGGCGACGGAGGAAAGCGTCCTGAAGAACCTCTTCCGTGATTTCGCCGGGCTTCAACATGAATTCCCAGCGATGCCGGCCTGGACCCATCAGCACGCAAGTGGTCGGCCGGGCGGGATCGCAAATCTGCAGGTTGATGTCAGGCAGCGTTGCGCCATCGGAAACAACGGCATCGACGACGAGCCACGGCTCGTCAAAGCCGTAGTCATGGAGCGCAATACCGCACAACTTACGCGCGGTGCTGCTCGCACCGTCACATCCTACGAGGTAGCGTGCAGTGACAACCTCCTCGCCGTCCGGAGCGGCAAGCGTCGCCGTTATACCTAACGTATCTTCGGCGAAGTCCACGAGCTCTCGCCCGAGATGCACTTCGGCAAACGGAGAGTCGGCCAGCAACTTTCGTAGTGCTCGCTCGACACCGGGCTGATTGAACATAAAGCCCTGCGGCCAGCCGGAGACGCTTGTCTCCTGATCGAGATCGAAACGCAGCAAAACCTCGCTCTTTGCACTGCGGAATTCATATGCCGGGGCAATGCGGGCATGCTTCAGCACCTCGCTTGCAATGCCGAGTTGCTGAAACAGCCGCATGATTTCGTGATCGAAGTGTGCCGCGCGGGGAAGCGGATAGACCTCCAGATCCTTTTCCACCGCAACCACCGAGACGCCTTCTCGAACCAGCAAGGCGGCGAGCGCGGCGCCCACGGGGCCGAGACCAGCAATCAGCACGTCGCAAGTGCGCATGGCTCTATTCTTCCGCCGCGCAGCGTGCTTCCAGATGCCCCAGCTTCTCGATTTCGACCCTCACGACGTCGCCGGGTTTCAAAAACTGGCGTGGGGTCATCGCCGCACCCACTCCGCCCGGTGTTCCGGTGTACAGAAGATCGCCCGGTTCCAGCGTCATTGCCTGGGAGAGATGCTCAACCTGATCCCATACATTGAACACAAGGTGGTGTGTGTTGGAATCCTGCCGCTTTTCGCCATTGACAAAACAGCGGATGGCCAGTGTGTGCGGATCGCCAACCTCATCGGCTGTCGTGATCCAGGGACCAAATGGCGCATGGGTATCGAACGATTTGCCGAGAATCCATTGTGGCGTGCGGTGTTGCCAAGCGCGCTCGCTGACATCATTGCCGCAGCAATAGCCGAACACCGCTTCGGGCGCGGCTTCGCGGCGGATGTGCTTGCCGCCTGCGCCAATGACGGCGACCAGCTCCGCTTCATAATCGACCAGCGGTCCGGCCTTGCCGATCAAAATCGGATCGTAGGGCGCGTTCACCGCCGTTCCCATTTTTGCAAACCAAACCTGATGTTCTGGTCGTGGCATTTTGCTTTCTTCGATGTGATCGGCGTAGTTGAGCCCGATGGCCATGATCTTGCCGGGGCGCGCGATCGGCGCCCGCAGCTCTACATCCTTGAGTGCGAATTTGTGTGCCGCATCCTGTGCAGCCTTCCGAATATGCGCAGCGGCCGCAGCCCACCGCGCGATCAGCTCCTTCATATCGCAAGGGAGTTGGGGCAGAGCGCGGGAAAGCGAAATCACGATTTCGCCTTCGACGGCACCGATTTCGTGCGGCGCACCGGGCGTGGCGCGAAAAGTTGCGAGCTTCATCTATCGTTTCCTTTTTCGGCGTCAGCCCATCGTCGCGGGTGGCGCCGGTCCCCACTGCACGCCCAGCAGTTCCGGGATGCCTGCCTTGCCCGGCGGGTCGGCAGCGGTGAACAGGTCGCCGTCCGTCCAATGTTCGAGCGTGTGTCCCCATGGGTCACGCCAGTAGTCGAACACCTGGCTGCCCAGGATGTGGCGACCGACGCCCCACTCATGGGTGTACGATTTTCCCTTGAGGACGGCATGGCCGCTCATGAGATCGTCGAGATCGCGAACTTCGAACGCAGCGTGATTGAAGCCCGGTCCCTTCGGGCCTTGCAGCAAAAACAGCGTATGATGATCCGCCGGCAATTCGCCGCGGTCGCAACGCATGAAGGCGCCCACCGCAAAGCCGGGTTGCAGCTCGATCTCATCTGACGTGATGAAGCCGAGTCGCTCCTTGTACCAGGCTTCGGACGCACGGAAGTTCGACACGCTCAGAACACAGTGCCCAAGGCGAACCACGTGCGACGGACCACTTGCGATGCGTTTGGTCGCGCGCTTGCGCAGGTATCCTTCCGAGTTGTTCCAGGCAGCGCGTGGCGGAAAGCTGTCAGGCGCACGTATCTGTTG
>Ga0335082_10009821_pt1 | contig 10386 bp, 6 predicted proteins | sample Lox_Sample_41_FD_206718 | JGI IMG/M metagenome (GOLD analysis project Ga0335082, IMG submission 206718) | Soil microbial communities from Loxahatchee National Wildlife Refuge, Florida, United States - Lox_Sample_4.1 | ecosystem: Environmental > Terrestrial > Soil > Wetlands | place: USA: Florida...
CTCGAGCTTCGTGTGCCCGCTCACGGTGGCGCCCATCGAGCCGCTGTAGTCGATGGCGATCACCTCGGCGAGGGACGCGCGCCGCTTCTCCTGCTTCAGATCGAACGCGAGCGGGGACACCTCCTCGATGGAGGTGCGCGCGTAGCCGCCGGGGCCCATGGAGCGGTCGCCGCCCATCAGGAGCAGGCCGCCACCGAGATCGCGCGCGTACGCGGCGATCGCGTCGACCTGCGACTTGGCGAGATCGGTCGCGCGCACGTCGCTGAGGACCACCAGGTCGTAGGGCGCGAGGCCGCCGATGTCGTCGGGCACGCCCGCCGTGTTGCGCTCGACCGTGCGGAACCCGCTCGACTCGAGCGCCTTGCGCATAGGGCCGCCGTGCCCCGAGTCGCCCTCGAGGACGAGGGCGAGGGCCTCGCCGCGCACGCGCACGAAGGCGCTGCCGGCGTTGTCGTCCGGCGCCTGATCCGCATTCGGGTCCACCGCGGTGAGCGCCACGTCGTATCGGTGCAGGCCCGGTTGGTCGACCGTCTCGCGCAGGCGCAGCACGTCCTCGCCGGCGGAGACGTGGCCTCGAACGATGCGCACGTCGCCGTCGTCGCGCTGGACCCGCAGGTCGACGTCGGTCTCGACGGGGCTCGACGTCACGACGCGCAGCTCGAAGGGCTCGCTCTCGTCGACGCGCGGCGGGGCGCGCACGCTCACGACGCGGACGTCGGGGACGCGCTTCTGATCGAGCGGCACGACGTCGATGGCGACGTCGGCGGCGACCGCGGCGGAGGCGGCCGCGAGGGCGTCGCCGCGCGTCTGCACGCCGTCGCTGACGAGGACGATGCGGCCGACGGCGTCGGCCGGGAGCTCCGCGAGCGAGCGGCGGATCGCGGCCTCGAGGTCGGTCGCGTCGCGGCCCACTTCGACGCGCTGGGGCAGCGACGTCTCTCCGCGCGGGCGGGGAGGGTCCTCGACGGCGGCGCCGGCGCCGAAGACGATCGTGCCGATGCGATCGTCGTCGTGCATCGACTTCTCGGCGACCTGGAGCTCGGTCCGCACGCGCGCGTCGGCGCCGGAGACCAGGTCCATCGAGCGGGAGCGATCGACCGCGACGACGACGGCGATCCGGTCGAGCGGCTTGCCTATCTCGGGCTCGGTGACGACGAGCGCCGCCGCCAGCGCTGCGAGCGCCGACATCGCGGTCACCGTCGCGCGACGGCCGCGCCCCATGCGCGCGGGCAAGCGCGAGAGCCGCAGCGCGACGACCACGGCGACGGCGGCGACGAAGACGAGCGCCAGCGGATAGCGGAAGCGCAGGTACGTCTCGCGCGCGATCCCCGCGACGGCCAGGCCCTCGTACACGAGGAGAGCGGCCGCACCGAGGATGATCGCGACACCAGCGGGTCGGAGCGTACCGCGCCGCCGCGCCGCGATGGCGAAGACGACGGTGACCAGGGCGAGCGCCACGCCAGCCGCGAGCATCCACGTGCGTGCGAGCGTCGGGGTCATCGCGACCTCGCGACGCGGCCGCGCGGTTGCCGCGTGACCCACCAGACGTCGAGCACGAGCGCGAGGGCGGCGATGGCCGCGAGCCAGCCGAGCCACTCGGTGTGCACCGCGATGGCGTGCGTCACGGTCTCGCTCGTGCCTCCGGCGGCGCCGTCGATCTTGATCGCCCGCGGCGCGATGTCGCTCTCCTCGGCGCTGGTGAGGTTCGCCGGCACGACCGCGGCGCCGACGTGCGGCTCGTTCCAGCGCACGTGATAGAGACCCGCCCGCCAGAGCGGCGGAAGCACGGCGAAGCCGTCGCGCGCGGCGATCTCGCGCTCGGGCACACCGGGGCCGTCCATCGTGACCTTGGCCGTCCCGGCCGGCAGCTTGACCCTCGCGGGGTCGCCCGTGCGCGTCGCGCCGGCCACGCCCTGCGCGCGGTGCGCGCGCGAGAGCTCGACGACGTTGCGCACGAAGAGGACGAAGGACGCCTTGAGCGGCCAGTCGGTATCGCCGACGTCGAAGCCGAGCACCGTCACCGACCGGCCCGGCGACGACGCATCGGCCACGAGCGTGGTCGCCGACGACCGCACCAGCGCCGCCGAGCTCCCCGGCGCGTCGAGAGCCAACGCGTGCGCCACGTGCACGCCGTCGAGCGTGAGGAAGCGCAGGCGAGCGTCTCCCGTGTCCCACGACGTGATGGGCGGATCGTCTACCGTGCTCCCCACGCCCACGCCGAAGCACCTGCCGGCGGGAGCGCCGATGACGAGCACGTCGTTCCCTGGCACCGACGCGGGGCATGCGCTCTCGAGGACGACGAGCGCGTCGGGGTCGATGTTCACGGTGGCGAGCTGGGCGATCGTGAGGCGCTGCAGATCGACCGACGGATCGGCCTCGAGCGCGCGCGTCGTCCACGAGTAGGGAAGGTCCGACGCGACGACGACGGGCATGCGCGGCCCCGCCGGGACGCGCGCGTACGCGGCGTCGTCGGCCGCCTCGGCGTCGCCGGGCGCGAGCTGCACGACGAGCCCCGCCCCGTGGTCCTCCGGCCGCGGCTCGAAGGTGAGCACCACCGGCTGCTTGTCTCCCGGCTGCAGCAGCAAGCGCCGCGAGGCGACCGGATCGGGACGCCCCTCGATCGAGAGCGTCACGTACGCCTCGCGCGGGTGCGGCGTCCAGCTCTGGATCATCGCGAACGTCTGCACCTGCTCGCGGAGCGACGTCGGATCGATGCCCGAGCGCACGTCCACGCGCACGATGCCCGCGTTGTCCTCGGCGTCGCCCACCTGGAGCACGTCGGTCGGGATGCCCCCGGCTGCCAGTGGCTCGTCGCGCGCGAGGGCGCCGTCGGTCACGATGACGAGCCGCTGCCGGCCTCCGAGCGAGCGCAGGCGGTCCGCCGCGAGGGCGACGGCGGCGGTGAGGTCACCCTGGACGTCGCGCGCCTCGATGCCGTCGATGGCGTTCTGGAGCCGCTGCACGTCGCGCTCGGGCGGCGACACGAGCACCGCATCGCGCGCAGCCTCGATGACGATGGCGTCGGCTCCGGGGCCGAGCCGCGTGACCGCGCCGCGCGCGGCAGCCTTGGCGTCGTCGATGCGCGTCCTCGTTCCGGACGGGCCGCCGATCCTCGTGGCCATCGACGCGCTCGTGTCGACCACGATCGCCACGTGGTCGCCGTCGATCGCCCCGCCGCGCGAGGTGGGCCTCGCGAGGGCGAGCGCCAGCAGCGCGAGCGCCAGGATCTCGAGCAGCAGCGGCAGCTCCGGCACGAGCCGCCGGAAGGGATGCTTCGCGACGAGGTCGCGCTGCGCCGCCATCCAGAGCCACGTGGACGACACGCGCTGGCGCCGGCGGCGGATCTTGAGGATGTAGAAGACGACGAGGGGCACCAGCCCGGCCAGGAGGAGCAGCCCCTTCGGATCCAGGAGGTGCAGGCCGCTCATGCCGACGCGCCCCCCATGGCCTCAGTCCACCGCGCGCGACACGAAGCGCCGGACCGCATCGAGCAGCGGCTCGTCGGTCTTCACCCGGACGTACGGCGCGCGCAGCCGCTTGGCCGTCGCGCGGAGCATCGCGAAGAGCCCCTCGAGCCGCTCGCGGTACGCCTCGGCCGCCCGGTCGTCGAGCGTCACGTCGAGCGTCGTCCCCGACTCGGCGTCCTCGAGGGCCAGATCACCGTCCCAGGGTGGCTCGATCTCCTCGGGCGCGAGCACCTGCACCAGCGCCACGTCGTGCCCCGCGGCGGCGGCGCGCCCGAGGGCGTCGTCGAAGCGACCGGGGTCGAAGAAGTCGCTCGTCACGACGAGCATGCCGGGACGCTCGGCGCGCAGCACGGCGGCGTCTATCGCGCGCGCCAGGTCCGTCCCGTGTGAAGCGGTCACCTCGTCGAGCTCGCGCAGCAGCGCCGCGAGCGCCCCGCGACCGCGCACCGGCTCTCGCACGCGGACGAGCCCTTCGCCCGCCGTCAGCACCTGCGCGCGCTCGCTCGAGGCGAGCGCCATGTAGCCGATGGCCGCGGCGAGACGCTTGGCCACGAGGAGCTTCGGAGGATCGCCGAAGTCGAGCGACCCGCTCGCGTCCACGACGAGGCGCACGACGACGTCCTCCTCGGCGCGGAAGAGCTTGAGCACCGGCGCGCCCGTGCGGGCGAAGGCGAGCCAGTCCATGCGCCGCAGGTCGTCGCCGGCCGCGTAGGGGCGGTGCTCGAGGAACTCGGCGCTGCTGCCGCGGCGCGAGGCGATGCGCTCGCCTCCGGAGCCGGAGCGCGCGCGCAGCGAGAGCCTGCGCCGGAGCGCCTCGAGCTCGCGCGCGAAGCCGGGATCGAGGAGCGTGCTCACGGAGTCGCGCCCTTGTCCTCGGCCTGGAGCGCGAGCTCGGCGGCGTTCACGGCGGCGTCGTGCTCGCGCACGATGCGATGGCAACGCTGGGTCGCCGCCCCGAGGAGGAAGATCCCCAGGAGACCCCATGCGAGCGAGACCGCCGCGCCTATCTCGATGACGGGCATCTGCGCCGTCGGGTGCGTCGAGTCGAGCCACGAGGTCATGTAGAAGGCGTAGAAGGGGCTCGGCGCGCCGATGACGAGCCAGTCGTCCCCGTGCCGCTGCGCCAGCGCACCGCCGATGGCGGCGACGACCCAGGGCGCCGCCGCGATGAGGAAGAGCAGCGCCGCCGCCACCATGCGCGCGATCCACGGCGACTGGCCGCGCGCGCGCAGCCACGCCGTCAGTCCGGCGACGAACACGAAGAAGCCCGAGGCGTACAGCCCGAAGAAGAAGAGCTGCTCCATGTGCTTCATGGCGCTCGCACGGGCGCCGAAGATCTGCACCAACCCCATGTCACCGAAGGTGATGATCCAGACGCACGCGAAGCCCAGCCCCGCCACGAGCATGGCGGTCTTCGGCATCCCGGGTCCGAAGAAGCGCCGGACGAAGCCCGCGCGCTCGCGCAGCCAGTGAATGCGCACCCGCCGCGAGGGCCCGGGCGGCTCGGCGGTGAAGAGGAACGCGCAGAACGCGAGGTAGCCGGAGAAGAGGGAGAGTCCCACCAGCCCGAGCATCATTCGCGCATCGTCCTCGTCGGCGATGGCTGCCGGGATGGCCGACGCGATGGCGACGAGCGGCGTGCAGAAGAAGAACCACCGCTTCAGCCCCGTCGAGCGGTCGTCGGCCTCACCGCTCAGGTTTGCGATCGTCACCTCGTAGAGGAACCACGCCGGCACCGTGACGACGAGCAGCGGCAGCGCAGCGAGCAGCAGCATGTACTCCAGGCCGAAGTGCCCGCGCGAGTAGGCGAGCGGCAGCCACACCGGGAACGCCTCCGGGACCTCGCTCCACACCTTGTGCACCGCGAACGACGCGCCGAAGCCGGCGAAGAAGTAGAGGATGGGCCCGATGACGATCGCGAGCATCAGCGTCACGACGATCGCCCCGCGCAGGCTCGACATGAGCGAGCTGACGGCCAGCCCGAAGGCGACGGCCAGCGCCGCGAAGAGGAAGAGGAAGGCGAATGCGACGACGACCTCGGTGGCCGTCACGCCGCCGAAGAGGAAGCAGAGCGCGCCGACCGGGGCGAGCACGACGATGTAGAGCGCGATCGTCGTGTACGCCGCCATGAACTTGCCGCGCGCGACGTCCTGCGCGCGCAGCCCGGTGAGCAGCACCGCCTCCCATGTTCGCCCCTCGCGCTCGGACGCGACGCCGTTGGCCGCCACGGCCGGACCGACGACGACGACGACGAGGTAGGCGAGCGAGAAGAACACCTGGAACAGGACGCCGCCGATGGAGGCCGGCGTCGTCTCGCTCGCGGCCGCGAGTCCGCCGATAGCGCACATGAGGAGCGACAGCGTCATCGTGAGCCCGAAGAGAACCCACGGCGTGCGCGCCAGGCGCGCCGACTGGCGCATCTCGCGCATCCATATGGCGTTCGGGTCGCCGAGCAGTCGCTCGAGCAGTCCTGCAGGCGCCTGCGTCGTCATTGGACCTCCCCCTTGGTCACCTCGAGGAAGATGCGCTCGAGCTCGTTGCGCTCCGGCTCCACGCCGACGACCGGCACGTTCGCGCCGACGAGCGCGCGCACGATGGCCGCCACGGTCGCGTCGTCGCCGAAGTAGGCGACGACCGCGCAGCCGCCGGGCCCCGAGGACACGCTCTGCACGCCGGGCACGGAGACGACGGCGGCGTAGACGGCATCGGTCGGCGCGAGCGCCCGCACGCGCAGGCTGCGCGTCGGCGGGGCGGGGGCTGCCTGGTTCGCGGTCGCGGGAGCGGTCGGGTTCGAGGTCGCGGTCGAGGCAGCGGTCGCGGTCGAGGTCGAGGCCGCGGTGGCAAACGCCGCCGCATGCGCCGCCTCCAGCCGTCGCGCGATCTCCGAGATGGGGCCCGACGCCACGAGCCGCCCCTGCTCGAGGATCGCCACCGACGTGCAGATGTCCGCCAGTTCCGTCAGGATGTGCGAGCTGAGGAAGATCGTCTTCCCCATCGATCGCAGCTCCACGAGGAGATCCCGGATCTCGATGCGCGCCCGCGGGTCCAGATCGCTCGCCGGCTCGTCCAGCACGAGGACCTTCGGATCGTGCAGCAGCGTGCGCGCCAGCTGCAGCCGCTGCTTCATGCCCTTGCTCATCGTCGCCACGAGCTTGTCGCGGAGCTTCGCCAGGTCGGTCAGCTCCATGACGGCGTCGACCACCGCGTACGTCGTGCCGGCGGTCGGCACCTTGTACGCGTCGGCGAAGAACTCGAGGTACTCGCGCACGGTGAGCCGCTCGTACACGCCGGCGTGATCCGGCATGTACCCGATGACCCGCCGCACCTGCTGGGGGTCCACGGTCACGTCGAACCCGTCGATCTCCACCTTGCCCGCGATGGGCTCGAGCAGCGTCGCCATGATGCGGATCGTCGTCGTCTTGCCGGCGCCGTTCGGCCCGATGAAGCCGAAGATCTCCCCCTCGGCGACGTCGAAGCTCACGTCGCGCAGCACCTCGTTCTTGCCGAAGCGGTGCCAGAGGTGGCGCACCCGGATCGCCGGCTTCGGCGGCAACGGTACGAGCGCCGCAGGCGGGATGGGCGCAGGTACGGTCGGGTTCACGTCGCACCTCCCTCGCCCACGATCCTGAAGAAGAGGCGGTCGCTCTCGATGCGCAGTCCCGCGTCGTTCGTTGCGCCCTCGCCGCCGGCAATCTCGCCGATGACGACCGGCACGTCGTCCGGCCAGAAGTCCACCGAGGGCCCGCCCCCGCCGACGAGCGCGTTCCAGGGCGCCATGTCGTCGGCCACCTTGGAGGTGAGCACGCTGCGCACGCGGCCCTGGTCCCACGGGTGCACCGTGCGCGTCCCCGCGACGTGCTCCTCGCGTGCCGTCGGCACGAAGAGCGTGCGCCCGGCCGTGGAGATGACCGTCGCGCCATCGTCGATCGAAGCGAACCAGCTCGCGTCGGTCTGGGGCGCCCACACCACCACGTTTCGAAGCGCGTGGCCCGTGTGGTTCGCGACGACCACGCTGCCGTCGGATTTCTCCCGCACCGCGATCCCTCCGCCGAGCTGCGTCGACCCGTCCTCGCTGACGACAACGGTCTGCCAGGGGAGGCTCGTCAGGTTCTCGAGCGACGCACCGTCCTTGTCGAGACGCAGCACCGCCTGGCCCGTGTCCTGCGAATCGGCCGACAGGACGTCGAGCACCGATCCGTCCTCGGACGCGCGCACCTTCATGGTGCGCGTCTGGCTGGAGAAGAAGCCACGGAACCTGTGCACGGTGCCGCGCGTCATGCCGGCCCCCGCCTCGACGAGGCTCAGGTGGCGCGCACGGCCGCTCCATCCCTTGCCGGCGAGGCCGACGAGGACCACCGCGGCGAAGCACGTGGCGCTCGCCACCGGTGCCCACACGAGCGGGTCGAGCGGGCGCCCGCGCTTGCGCGCCCGAAGGAAGACGAGTGGGCCGGAAACCACCGAGTAGAGGACGAGCAGGATCGCCGCGAACCCGAGCGCGGCGCGGAAGTTCTCGTTCGGATCGAGCGCGCGGTGGACCTCGTAGTTGTTGCTCGCGCGCTCGTTGCCCACTCCCGGGGGAAAGAGCGTGAGCGCGTGACGGTCCCACGCGTCCGAGAGCATCTCGAGCACGCGCGCGTGCGACCATCCGTCCTCGAGCGCGGGCGGCCGCGTCGGGTCGAAGGCGAGCACGTGCACCTGGCCGAGCCCGTACGCCGCGGTGGCCCCGAAGGCGCTCGGACGCAGGTTGCCGCCCGTGAATCCCACGAGCTTCGAGCGCAGGGCCGGCGAGGGGCCGACGCCCGTCGTCGGCCCGAGCGGCGTCGTCCGCGCCGGGATCCAGAAGCCGATCGGCGTGACACCGGTCCCGGCGTCGTCCTCGTCCTCCTCCTCTTCTTCCGGCGTCCCCGGTGCCGGGTTGGGAGGGGTCCCCCCCCAACCAGGCGGAACCGGCGGCACCGGCACGCCCGGCGTGAGCGACGGAGGCACGGCTCCGCGCTTGACCGAGGGGAGGAGCAACATCGCCGGCGGCGGCGCGGCTGTCGCGATGGGCCCACCGACGAGCGTCGTCAGGATCCCCGTACGCAGGTCCTCGGGGCGCACCGGCACGACGGCCAGCGTGCCTCCCGAGAGCACCCATCCGACCAGCGCGTCGAGCGGGGGTCCGTGAAGGTGCGCCAGCGCATCCGAAGGCATGACGACGAGCGTCGCCGCCGCGTACGCCGCCGTGTGCTCGGGCAGAAGCACGTCACCCGTGGTCGGATCCACCGATGGCACGCCCATCGTCAGCGCGGTGGACGGCGACGACCCGTACGCGTGCCCGGGGTTCCACGCGGGCGCCAGGGGCCACCCGCGCATGACGACCGAGAGCCGCGACGGGTGGGACACATCCACGAGCAGCGGCGAGGTGGAGGCCGCGAACGACACCGTCGTCTCGGCGGTCTTCGCCCCCGCGGAGTCGGTCGCGGTCACCGTGACCGTGGGCATGTACCTGCCGACCGGCACGGGCACGTGAATCACTGCCGACGAGTGCCCCTCCACGTGGAACGGCGCCTGGGCGACGAACTTCTCCTCGCTCGAGTAGTAGAGCGCCGGGTGCGCGATCGAGACCTCGAGCGTGCCCTTCTCCGCCGTCGTCCCCGCGTTGTCGACGCGCGCGACGATCTCGGCCCAGCCGTCGCCCGACGCCGCCTCCGGGCCGAAGACGGGGCCCGCGTCGATCGACAGGTGCGTCGCGGCGGCGACGAGCAGGCCAGGAATCATGCGCGGTGCGCCTCGGCGCGCGGCCGCTCGGCCTCGACGGCCGCCGGGCGCGTAGGTACCGCAGCGAGCAGCGCATCGACGAGCGTGTCGGTCGTCGTGCCGTCCGCCTCGCCCTCGAAGGAGCGGATGAGCCGGTGGCGAAGCGCCGGCTTGGCCACGCGGCGCAGGTCGTCGAAGGACACGTTGGCGCGACCCTCGCAGAGCGCCACGGCCTTGCCCGCGAGCACCAGGGACTGCGCCCCGCGCACACCGGCGCCGTAACGCACGGCACGCTTCACGAGCTCCGGCGCCTCGCCGGCCGTCGGATCGCTCGCTCGCACCAGGCGCGCCGCGTACCGGAGCACCGGTTCGGCGACGGCGACGTCACGGCACATCTCGCGCAGCGCGAGGACCGCCTCGCGGTCGATGACGCGCGGGGGCGCAGTGGGTGCCCGGCCCGTCGTGCGCGCGAGCACCTCGCACAGGTCGTCCTCGCTCGGATTCGGCACGACCACCTTGAGCAGGAAGCGATCGAGCTGCGCCTCGGGCAGCGGGTAGGTGCCCTCCATCTCGATGGGGTTCTCGGTCGCCAGCACGAAGAACGGCTCCTCGAGCACGTGCCGCTGCCCCGCGATGGTCACCGCGTGCTCGGCCATCGCCTCGAGCAGCGCGCTCTGCGTCTTGGGCGTCGCGCGGTTGATCTCGTCGGCCAGCACCACCTGCCCGAAGATGGGTCCCTTCTGCACCTGGAACATCGACCCGGCCGCTCGCTGCGCCGCGTCCATCACGAGCACGTTGGTGCCGACGACGTCGCTCGGCATCAGGTCGGGCGTGAACTGGATGCGCGAGAAGCGCAGGTCCAGGCACTGCGCCAGCGTGCGCACGAGCAGCGTCTTGCCGAGCCCGGGTGCGCCCTCGAGCAGAACGTGCCCGCCGGCCGCGAGCCCCCACATCACCTGGTCGACCACGTCCGTCTGCCCGACGATCACGTGCGCGATCGCCTCGCGCAGCCGCACCACGGCGCCCTTCGCCTGCTGAAGGCGCATCTCGAATTCGCTGCTCATCTTGTCTCCGAGCTCACGGTTGGAAGTACTGCCGGACCTGCTCGCGGTATTCCTTGGGCACGTCGCTGTGGTCGACTCCGTCGATCTCGCCGGGGGCCGCAGCAGTCAGACCGCCG
>Ga0335082_10009822_pt1 | contig 10386 bp, 5 predicted proteins | sample Lox_Sample_41_FD_206718 | JGI IMG/M metagenome (GOLD analysis project Ga0335082, IMG submission 206718) | Soil microbial communities from Loxahatchee National Wildlife Refuge, Florida, United States - Lox_Sample_4.1 | ecosystem: Environmental > Terrestrial > Soil > Wetlands | place: USA: Florida...
GATCCAGTACACCGCGAAGGAGCCTTCGACGTATGGCGCGGCATTGCTGGCTGTCCTGGTGCTGCTGGCCGCCACTTTTGATTTCGAAGTGTTTGCATGGTGACGCGATGCCCTGTTGTCCGCCGAAAACTATTTTCCCAATCTGCGGCGGCATCGCAGTTATGCATGACCATCCGCCGCCGGCTGCCGTTTGCCGCCCATGACGCACGCCACCGATTTCGTTGTGGCACCACTCCGGAAAAGTTTTTTTGCCCGTTTGTCCAGCTCGTCACAGCGGTTTTCTCTATGAGCCGTCCATGGTTCAAAGGGTTCCGTGCTTTCCGAAGGCGTTTTCGCTGAGCAGCAAAAATGATCCGAGCCCTAGTGACCGGCGGAGCGGGATATTTCGGCGAGCTGCTCACCCGAAAATTACTGGAGCGCGGTTATGCGGTCCGCATCTTCGACGTCAATCTGCCGGAAGGCAGATATCCCGGCACGGAAGTCGTGCAAGCCAACATCTGCAACGCTGATGCCATCCTGGCAGCCTGCGAGGGGATCGACGTCGTTTTTCACAATGCAGCCCAAGTGGCGTTGGCCGGGCAAAAAGATTCGTTCTGGAGGGTCAACCGTGACGGAACGAAAAATCTGCTGGAGGCGTGCGCGCGCCGCGCAGTGAACAAGGTCATCTACACTTCTTCAAGTGCAGTCTACGGAGTACCCAAGTCCAATCCGGTCACGGAGGAAACCGTCCCGATCCCCGTTGAAGAGTATGGCAGAGCCAAGCTTGCTGGGGAGGCTTTGTGTTGGGAATACGCGCGGAAGGATCTTGACGTTTCGATCATGCGGCCATGCACCATCATGGGACATGGCCGATTGGGGATTTTTCAGATCCTGTTCGAATGGATTTACCAGGGTAAGAACATTCCCGTCCTCAACGATGGCAAGAACATCTATCAGTTCGTGCATGCGGACGATTTTGCGGAAGTCTGTATTCGGGCGAGTGATCTGAAAGGTGCCAACGCTTTCAACTGTGGCACGGATCGGTTCGGAACCATGCGTGAAGTTCTGGAACATCTTTGCCGCCGTGCTGGCACCGGTTCGCAGGTGAAGTCCTTGCCTATGTGGCCCATCGTGGCGGCAATGAATTTGTCCGCCTACCTGGGAATCTCGCCCTTGGGCGCGTACCACGCGTCGATGTACGGCCGGTCCCTCTACTTCGATATCTCCAAAGCACGCGCTGATCTCCAGTGGGTGCCGCGCTATTCAAACGACGAAATGTTCGTAGAAAGCTATGATTGGTATCTCGCTAATCGCGGGGCCGTGTTAGCCACCAGGCATGTCGCCAGCCGTCATCGCTCCGCGGTAGAGCAGGGGGTGTTGAAGCTTTTGCACTGGTTCCTGTAACTACCCGTGCTAATTTTCTGTCTGGCTCCGATTCTGCGATCTCAACAGTTGCAAAGCGCGTTGATAATGCTTTTCGGCGCCTTCCTTTTCGCCCTGCGCCGCCAGCGTTCGTGCCAGCGCTACATGGGCATCGGCAAAGCCGGGGTTGATCTCTATTGCCTTTTGAAAAAGTGCTGAGGCCTCTTCCAAGTGACCCTGCCGCGCTAAAACATTTCCTAGCCCAACATAAATTTCGACCTCGTTTGGGCTTAGCTTTAGGGCTTGCCGGTAGTTTTGAACTGCTTCGTCCAATTCGCCCTGGCGGGCATAAACTCTTCCCAGATTGAAGAAGGCTTTAGAGTAGTTGGGGTCAATTTGTAAGGCGCTATGAAATTCCCCCAACGAATCATCAACGTCCCCGCGCAGCGCCAGCAAAAGACCGAGATTGTTATGCGTGTCGGCATCGGGCCGGATGTCTAGAGCTTGCCGGTAGTGTGAAATTGCCTCCGCATGCTTTCCCTGCTTTGCCAAAAACCTGCCGAGGTTGTAATGAGCAATGCTCGAATTGGGGTCGAACCTGAGAACGTGGCGCCAAAGCGTCTCGGTATTGCTCCAGACCCCGCTTTCTCTCCAGGTTAAAGAGGTAAACAGAACGACTATGACGAGGGCCGCGCCAATTATCATTAAAGCCGGGCGCACACCAGCAGCTCTTTGAACCGGCCGTTGCAAAGCATAAAAAAGCATCCCTCCCGCCAGCACCGCCCAACTAAGACAGGACAAATAGCTGTACCGTTCCGCCACCAACTGCGGTCCGGTGGAGACAATTCCTAAAACCGGTCCCAGTGTCACGACGGAATACGCCCAGCAAGCCAGCCCTGCTGGCCACCGGTTTCTCAAAAGATACAAGACCAACGTAACTACGATTGTGGCCGCGGCACCGGCCAGGATCGAAAAGTCCCAGGGACTGAAATGAGGCGAAATCTCATAAAGAGGGGAAAGCCTGACCGGTACGAAGGTCTTCCAAAGATAAAAGCTAGCCCCGTAAAATGCTTGAGCTAATCGGGACTCCAAACTATAGCTCGCTAGAGACTTGACCGCAGAGGCTTGTTGTTGTCCGACTAACGCGATGATGGCAAAGGCGATGGCCGGGATCACAAACGGGATTTTTTCGCGCAATACTTTGCGCTGAGCTGGCGTCCACCAACTTCGCAGCCCGCCGTTTAATCTTCGCAGAGGATAAATATCCAGTAGGAGAAGTATCACCGGTAGTGTCATCGCGGTGGCCTTGCCCAGCAATGACAGAACATAGGCAACCAGCGCCGTGGTGAGCCATCGTTTTGACCGAGAGTCATCTTGGGACTTCGAGTTTGCCCTCAAGTAACCGTAGATGGTCCCAAGAAAGAAGAATCCCGACACCACGTCGCGTCTCTCTGTCGCCCACGCCACAGACTCCACGCGCAAAGGATGAATCGCAAACATAAGAGCAGCAAACCCCGCGCTCACGTCAAGCTGCCAGGATCCTTGATAGTTAGGCGTCGACAAGGCCACGGCTATCAAGCGGCGGGAGATGAAAAAGAAGAAAACTGCATTGGCCGCGTGAAGCATAAGATTGCTCAGATGATAGCCGGCTGGGTTCATTCCCCAAATCAAATAGTCCAGCCCGTAGGTCACCCAACTCAACGGCTGATAAGGTCCCATGTGAAAGGTGGTAAACATCCACCGCAGTTGGCTCCATCCCAGGCCGCGGTAGTGGGGATTGTTGACCAGATTGTCATAATCGTCCCAGTCAACGAACTCATTCCATAAAACCGGGAGAAAAGTTACACAGGTCACTACCGCTACAATCGCTGGCGCGACCCAGTCAGTGACGGGTTTGCTCGGAAAGCTCTCAGCAATCTTGCCGGTTCTCATTACTAGCGTGCTAACGGAGCCGGGCTCTCAGGCATGCCTGATGACGGACTTTGTGATCTGACTTTCAAATCGATGCGCGGAAGAGCCTGCGGGTTCGGCTTTTCGCTGTTTCCCCGTGGCCTCGCAAGGGCGGGGCAGCCTCTAACGTTGTTCGTGTCCAATGATTGGTTTGAAGATTCAGAAGCATGAAGGCTCGAACTAATCTCATTCGCCACTCTGCCGCTCACGTTGGCAAGCGCGTTGCCGCTGGTATCATTGTGGGGTCAGCGGCATTGAGCGTAGCTTCATGATGCGCACGGCCTCCTCATAATGTTTGACGGCTTCATCTCTCTTGCCTTGAAGCGCCAGCGCGTGGCCCAAACTTTCGTGAGCCTCGGCAAATTCAGGCTCGGTCCGCAGGGCCTGTCGGAATTGGTCCACGGCTTCTTCGTTGTTGCCTCGACTGGCTAATATGACACCGAGATTGTAGTGGGCTCTGCTGTAGGTAGGATCGATATTCAAGGTCTTCCGAAGGCTCGCGCTCGCTTCTTCTACACGGCCCCTTCTAGCCAAGAGAACACCGAGGTTATAGTGGGCTTTAGTATAAGTGGGATCGATTTTGATGGTCGCACGAAGCTGATCCATCGCTTCTTCTATACGACCTTTCATAGCGAGGACAAGGGCCAGGTCGTAATGGATGTCTGCGTCAAGCGGGTCGTTCTGGACAGCTTTACGTAAGTGTTCGATCGCTTCGTCCACGTCGCCGCGTTTCGTTAGAATGATTCCCAGGTTGTAGTGGGCCGTGGTGGAGTCGGGATTAAGACGGATCGCCTGATGATAGTGTTCGATGGACTCAACGACCTGTTGCTGGTTTTCCAATAGAATGGCCAGATCAGCATGAGTCTCCGCAGAGGTAGGATTGGTCTGAACAGCTTTGCGTAACTGTTCAATCGCATCGCTCATGCGATAGACAAAGATGGAATGTCCAATAATAGCAGCGGGCTTAAGCCACCTAAAAGGTCTGACGAAATCTTCTCGTCTCTCTCCGTTAAGAAAATAGTGACCAAAAAGATGATTGGCGCTTATCGCCAGATAGTTGGGGACATCGAGACTACTGCCAACGGACGAATTATGATCAACCCAGCTGCCCGGCAGATAGACTGCATTGATGCCGTAATATTTTGGCTCTGCAACATTATAGAAACCGAAATAAAGGAATTGGATTTTCTTCACGTGATTATGGTCCATCCAGCGCTTTAGCCCTTTAAGGTCTTGACCCCAATCCAGATTGGAATCAAGTAATATTTTGTGACCGTTGTCCGGACCGCCGGCGAACTCGTTAAAAAAGGCCAGGTAATGAGGATACGTGCTGATTACGGACCAGAGGTACCAGACGGATAGGAAGATCAGCCCGCCCCTCTTGAGCCAATTGCCGCCCTTCCAAAGTTCTGACGCAGTGCCTCCAATCAAAACGAAAAGGAAAGGATAGATGGGAAGTATATGGCGCAAACCGATATTGATTCCGGCCCAAATCGCCAGGGAAAAATAGACAACCACGGGCACCAAGAGAAAAAGCCCCTTGATTGTCTTTCCCCGTTTAATCCACATTACTAAAGTTCCTACGACTAAGATTAATGTGGGAATCGGAGTTTTCACTACAAAGGCCACCGGGAAGTAAAGCCAAAATCCGTGATCGGAAGCTAAACCCAAGAGGTAGGTATCACGCGTCAGGTTTTCCAACACGAAAAGCTGTCCGTAGATCCACGCCTCGGGAAAGAGGCGATATTGGAGAATGAAAGGTACTATTCCTTGGAGGCGCGGATTTTGCTCGAGCGCCTGCGCGATCGGCAAATGACGTTGCCCTCCAGGGATCGCATCGAAACGAAATCCATAGGCGGACCAGATAAAAAAGTACGCGGTTATGAGGGAACCAGCAATGATTCCTCCGAGCAAAAGTGATTTTGCCCAGCGATCAGTGATGTTTCGATGACCGCCAATGGCCACCTTTTGAGGTTCGGAAGAAAATATTTTTAGCAGACCAAGGGCGCTCCAGGATAGTAAGACCGCTACATAAGCATATTTCGTGATCGCGGAGAGCCCGAAAAACAAAGCGGAAAGGATTAGATTCGGCCAGGTGAAATTGCCTAGAGCCCGACAAAAAAAATAGGTGCCAATAAAAAAAAATGTCGCAAACGCGATGTCCGTGTGAACAATCTGGCTGTGAGCCAAAATATTGGGATCGAGACAATAAATGAAAATGGACGCCATGGCCGCCCAAAAACCAAAGAGTTCTTTGCTCCAGCGATAAACAAATATCCCTAAAAGAATCCCCAGTGCGATTATCTGAAGCTTGGCATAAAAGAAGAGAGTCTCCGCATCATTATTTGCGAACAGCATTTCGCCCGCAACGTTGTCAACGTGCAACGCATGGGGACTGTATGCAGCCATTAAGTCCCAGTGGACGTTGGATTGACGGGTATCCTTAAGATCAAAGGCAAGCAGTGGAAGAGCGGCCCAAAGTTTCGCCAAGGGAGGATGCTCCGGGTTGGCCCTAAAGTCCCCCCATTTGAGGTACGAATAGCCGGCGAAAAGATGGATGGGCTCATCCACTGTCGGAGACTTCTGCAAAAAACCAGTAACGCTAATGAGGCCAAAGATTAAAATAAAACCGCTTAACACGATGGCGGACGATAAGAAATCTGTTTTCGTCTTTTCGACGGACGCGATCATTTCGTCTTCGGGCTTCGAGAGCAACTCGGGGATCACGTTCGACTCGCCTTTTCGGGCCACACGGTTCTCCACTCTAACGCTCGTAAATGTCAGAAATATAAAACGAAGCTAGACAGAAAGCCAGATGAGATCGACCATTCCAAAACTCATAACTAACCTAATCCGACATTATTTCGAACCCGCGAGGCCAGCAAGCCCTCCAGCCGTGGGCAATGGGACACTGCTTTGAAGGCCACCCCGCATTCCCCCTAAGGGTGATGTGTCGTACGTCACGGCCTTAGAGCAAACTGTGCGCTTGGGTGCCCACGGCTTCCGGTCTCGCCGTCCTCGCTCACCAGTGACGGTACTCAACTTTTGTCGGATTAGGGCTAAAGATAGGGCGTAAAACGCAATTCCGCTAAAGTAAGGCTCGGCTATCGTTGCAGCTTATTTCTAAAGTCCTCATCATATGATAGCGGCTGGCGGGAATCGAATAGACTTTAGCTTGTTGAATCATGTGCGGCGGAAGCATCTTTTGGCCCTTGTACTCGTCAAAAGCCTTATTCGCTGGGACGTCAAACAATGATTCTGCCGTTATGGGATAATAGGCAAAATAGTAGGAGTAAAAGAACAATGCGAATAAAAAGCAACTGCCGATTATGATTGGCTTTGCTTCTCTCCATGAGGCAGAAAAGCAGTCGTAAAACAGTGCGGCGGATATCCCGATAAATGGCCATGCGCAAATACCGCGTAACGCGTGGGGCACACTCTCCCAGGTTAATGCGGCCGGAACGAGTCCGAGAAAGAACAATAGGAAAAAGAAGAGTGCCCAGGGGGCATTTCCAGTTTTCAGACAATTTAGGGACCTGTCACGTAGAGCCCGGCAAATCAAGAACGCAAAGCCTGTAAAAAGTGTGACAAGTTCAGGCAGGCTTATTTCACCCCAGATCTGAGTGGAATGACGCGGGTTGATATCACCGGTTAGGAACAGAAATTGGGGCGAAAGATGTCTGAGTAAGTTCCAAATAAACAGCCTTAGAACATTGAGAGGATCGCTTCCGCCGTTTTCTGCGAGGTAGTTAGGGTTCGTAATAATGACCAAATCAAAACGGCTCTGGAGATCAGCGTCAAAAATGGCCCGAATAAGCGGAATACTTATGATCAAGAAAGATAATATTACGGCGAAAAACCAGGACCATACGAATTGCTTTCTTCTGACCTTTGCTAAAAGCGCCAAAGGCAGAAATGGCAGGATAAATGCTCGCGCCGGTGAATAGCTGTAGGCGGCGAGACTCATCAAAACGCCTGCTATCATCCCATCCTTTACAACGGACGACCGAAAAAAAAAGTACATCCCCCAAATAAGGAATGCCGGCGTTTGGCTCGCCTCCCAAGCGATGCGGCCGAATTGAAACAAGGGAGGAGAAAAACCCATCAGGACGACCGCAAGTAGAGCCGCTTCTTTACTTGCAAACAGCCTCACCAGTTTATAAACGCCAGCCAATGACAGTACCGAAAAAAATGCCGCTGACAATCTGAACGCCCATGGCGAGTCCCCGAATAACAAGCTCCAGAGCGCATTAAAATAGATCAATGTGGGGGGAAAGACGGTGCCCGGTGCCGGGAAAAATATGGGTCTTAAAACGTTCGATTCGCTTCTGCCAGTTTCCTTAAGGCAAATAGCGTTGGCCGCCGCGATAGCTTCGTCAAGAAAAAATCCAGGCGGGGCCGTTGTGAGTCCTACCAATTTCACCACAAGGACTAAGCCAATCAAGCAATATAACCAGTTTCTAATTCCAAACTGATTCGCCACCCTTGACCTCGAGACAGCTCTTCGTTTATTCACCTGGCTTTTTTCCAGATTGACGTTGCGACTTCAAAAGCGCCAACGCCTGTTCATAGTGTCGCGTCGCTTCGTCTATGTGTCCGGTCATGGCGAGCGCGCGCGCCAAACCTATGTGACCTTCAGCAAAGTCGGGCTTCAAGCGAAGCGTCTCACGAAATTCCCCAATGGCCTCGCTAAGACGACCACTTGCTGCGAATGCGTTGCCCAACAGAAAATGTGCTTGAGCATGGTCTGGGCGTTTTTTGAGTATCAATTCAAATTGTTCGGCCGCCGCGCTGAAATCCTTCAAAAATAAAAGAGCCATTCCAAGGTTATATCGAGTGTCATCAAAGCTTGGATCTATCTGGAGGGCCTTTTGATAATGCTCCACCGCGCCTTTCGGATTGCCCTGCATCGAGAGGACATTACCGAGATTGGAATGAGCTTCCGCATAATCGGGCTCAAACTTGACAGCGAGTTCGAGGTGTCGTTTTGCTTCCTCCACCTCACCGCGCATTCCAAGGAGGCTACCTAAATTATAATGTGCTTCCGCGCTCTGAGGAGCGAGCTGCAATGCCTCGCGGTAATTTGCAATCGCTTCTTCCATCCTTCCCGTCTTAGCTAAGACCCTCGCCAGGTTGTTGTAGCCGGCAACTGTCGGGCCAGGTTTTCCGACCAATGCCCAATTGACCATGAACCATGCCAGAACTCCAGTCACTAAAGAACTGAACAACCATCGTAGTCGCATAGCCTTTGCCACCGCGAAAAACCGCACAACCCCGGCGCCTGCAAACAACGCAAGCATGGGAACCAGTGGAAAACGATAACGGCCAAAGACGTAAAAAAGAGCAACGCTAACGGCTAACGTCGCAGTCAGTAAATACAGAACCGCTAATCGACGCCGATCCTCCAGCGTTAGCAAGATACCCACGGCAGCAAGCGGTGCCAGGGTGCCGAAGTTGCCGAACACCGCCACCATTCTTAGGAGCGGGGACCACTGCTGATAGATGTAAAAGTCGTCCGAGTCCTCGATCTCGAAGACATTCCAAGTCATGATCCATTTTCGGCTTAACAGCGCCAGCCAGTTGACGGGTTGCGTGCGAATGTAATCCAATCCCAATCCTAACCAGTAATTTGAAACTTGAGTTGCGGTGAGAGGGCGACCAACCGCCTTCTCGGCCAGCTCTTGAGCATCGGCCCTCTCAAATTGCGGGTCTCCGCGACCTGGTCTAAGGGGCGCATAGATGCCTGTCGCATTCGGGTTATTGCCAATATAGAAGTTGGGCCCCATTTGAGCGGTGGTTAGCACAAATTGGCCGCTCGCTTTTAGGTTTCGCAACCCTACGAGCAAAAGCACTAAACATAATCCGACAAGAAACAAGGCCGACCAACCTAACCGTGTTCCAAGCTTGACGGAGGAAAAATAACTGCAAACCCAAAACATAATAACCGGTATCCACAGGAGCGCATTTTCCCGGGTAAGCCCCAACAGGCCGACAATCACTCCTGCCGCTAACCACTTGAATCCCCCAGGCTTTTCCAAAGACATTCCTAAAACGACCAGCAACAAAACAACGAGAAATAGGTCGAGAACGCTTTTCTGAATGAGGCCGTCGTAGAATATCGCAGGGGCGTAAAGAGATAGGAGCAATCCCGATGCAATACCAACGACCGGTGAAAAGAAAAACCTTCCGGCTAGATAAAGAAGACCACAAGAAACCGCGCCGAAAACGATCTGAACGACGCGGATAATCCATAGATTGTGACCCACCATGTAATGCATGAGCCCCAGAAAGTAAGGATATAAAGGGGCCTGATAAAAAACCCCCTCGCCCAAAAGATTTCCACCCGCGATTCGGTGGGCCCATTCGTCGTACGCAAGGGAATCAGCGATCAGGTTAGAAAATAAGGGAATCGATTGGATTTGAGTCAAGTAATAAAAGCGTAGCACAAAAGCAAAAAGGGAAATTCCTAAGGTCATCGAAGCGTTGAAGACAAAATCATTTTTTGCCTCCGTCGCAGCAGATGACGCACTTGCGGCTTCCATCCTTGACTTCCTTTATCCTTAAGATTAAGCACGTATCCTAAGTTAGTTGGCGACTAAACTATGTCGTATAACAGCCTCCATGAGTTCGTTCAAGTTTTGGAGCGAGAGAATGACCTCAAGCGCATTACCCACCCGGTTAAACCCGAACTGGAAATCACCGAGATCGCCGACCGGGTCATGAAAGGCGGCGGTCCCGCGCTGCTATTCGAGAATGTGGCGGGCAAGCAAATCCCGGTTTTGATCAATGCCTTCGGTTCCAAGAAGCGCATGGCATTGGCCTTGGGTGTAAACGACGTCGAAGAAATCGCTCGCGCGGTCGAGAAGCTCGTCCAGACCAAGCCGCCGAAATCTTTCAAAGAAAAGCTAAATGTTCTATCCCAGCTCATCCACCTCGCGGGCATCCCCCCCAAAGTAATCAAAGATGGCGAATGCCAACAAATCATTCATCGAGAACCCGACTTGGGCATTCTCCCTGTGTTGACCTGCTGGCCGGGAGATGGTGGTCCGTTCATTACTTTGCCTGCCGTGTTCTCAAAGGATCCGCATAAAGGCA
>Ga0335082_10009824_pt1 | contig 10385 bp, 9 predicted proteins | sample Lox_Sample_41_FD_206718 | JGI IMG/M metagenome (GOLD analysis project Ga0335082, IMG submission 206718) | Soil microbial communities from Loxahatchee National Wildlife Refuge, Florida, United States - Lox_Sample_4.1 | ecosystem: Environmental > Terrestrial > Soil > Wetlands | place: USA: Florida...
CCGTTCAACTCCGCGCGCCATTGAATGTAACGTGCATTCGGACTTTTTACCATTGCGTCCGGAACCGGGTCCCAATCGCTCCAGGTCTTGTCCGGCCGCGAGGAATTTCCCGACCGAGTTGCAAAGCTCACTTTTCCCGAATGACTGCGCCAACTGATGCGACCCCAGCGCGCAACGGTGCCGGCATCGTGCACCGGCGATTCATAATTCCCGCTCGGACCGGGCGTGCTCGAAAGTCGGAATAGTTTGCCCATGTCTCCGGTTGTGGCCAAAATGCCATTCGCGTCCGCGAGCAGCCGTGTGGCCTCGCCTTCGCTCGTTTCCACCAACAGGGCCGCCTTTCGGTCTTTGCTGAGCCGGTACACTCGTCCCTGGGCGTCGGTGGCAAAGACGATTCCTCCGTTCGACTCCACAACCATGCTGTAGACGTTCTCTTCCTTAGAACTCCACAACGTCTCGGCCGTGCCATCGGCATTGATTTTGTACAGAGCGGACTTCTCGACACCTGGAATCTCCACCAAAGGACTCGCCACCGCCGTCGGTTGGACCTGTTGCGCCGCTTGTTTCGATGCATCGGCTTTTGGCTTGATCTCGGTACCGGCCTGTGTGGATGTATCGGAAACCGTGATGGATGTGGCAGGCGCAGTAACCGTGATACTCATCGGAGCCGCCACCGATGCCGCCGCTGACCCGGTGCGATTGGCAATGGAGCCGCCCAGCGCTGCTGCGTAGACCGTGCCATCAGGCATCGGCACGATCGAACGAATCTCCGGAAGACTCGCATCGTACAGCACGAACGCTTTGTCACGCGCGCTGATGCGGTACAGAATTCCGTTCGGTTCCGTCCCCGCGAGGGCATTTCCATGGGCATCGAACGCGAGCGCGGTAACGTGCGACTGCCCGGTCTCGTAATAAAGCTCCGCCTTTCCGGATTTATCCACGCGATACACATTGCCCGGATCGCCGGTTCCCACGAAAAGGCTCCCATCCGCGGCAAAAGCAAGCGACCAGATGTACTTTGCCTTGGGCGCGAAGAACTCGACCGCCTTTCCTTTCTCGATTCGATACACCTTTCCATCCGGCGAACTGGCGGCGTACACTGTTCCACTGGAATCGAGAGTAACTGCGAAGACCTCCGGCTCATCGGCGGTCCAAATGAGCGAGTTCGAGCCTTTGGAATCGATTCGATAGACGTGTCCTCGATGGCCGGTACCCAGGTAGAGCGTTCCGTCGGCGGCCCGCGCAACGCTCCAAATGGCCGGCTGGCCGGAGGAGAAGACCGTTTCGAGTTTCGGCGCAAGCGTAAGCCTGCCGTCGCGATCAAGTGAAACTCCGTTGAACCGACCTTTGACAAAATCCGCGTAGGTATTCATCTCCCAGGTCGTGGTGGTTGCACCTTGGAGCGAAACAAGCGCCGCGCAGCAGATCCAAAATGCGGAGCGCCTCATTCCTTCACTTCCACGGTCGTGTTCTTTGTTCCCGAGACTACGACATCGCCGGTATCGATCCGCAGCTCATCGATCTTTGAGGTCCTCGCCAACAACGCCCCGCCTTGCGCTGCTTGCGCCTTAGCGAGAATCAGTCCAAGCGAGGGCGGGGGGTCGGGAAGATCCTGCCCTTGGACCAGGAAAGCCGGGTCGGAGCGCCACACCCGAACGTAGGCGTTCATATTTGGCCGCAGGCCGTTGAGGAACGAGATGAGCTGCGTAGGCGATTTTGGAGCCGTCCCGATGATTTGCTGGTAGTCAAGCATGTTCGAATAGGCGCCATCCGCAACCGTGAAATTCCAAGTGCCGGCAGGCGCGCCGGATGGAATCGTGTAACGAACGCTCTTCTGCGTCTCGACGCCGTTTTCTGCGGTAAACGTCACAGCGAGATCCACAGAGTCGCCGGGATGCACTTCCTTGCGCGACGCCGTCACTTGATCGATTTGCAAGAGGCGCTTGTGCTCGGAAGCCTCAACTTCGATGGAAATGTTCTTGATCTTGAGCGAATCGAATCCCGCCGACAGCAAGTAGGCCAGCGGTGAAGCAATTCCACTCGCCGCCTGCAGGGGGACGTTGAAATCGCCCGAGTAAGTATTGTCCAGCTTGAGCGGCTCCACGCTGTTCCCGAATCCGATTGCGCCGCGAATGGAGTAGCTAGCTAGCCCCAGCGTTCGCTCCGTGGCGTCCATCGCCGAGTAGACTGCCATTTGCACGATGAACGGCGAAAGTACGCGGTCGTTCACCATCTGCATGTGATAGCCCAAGGGACTGCGATGTCCATCCTTCACCGTAATGGTGATAGGAACGGTTGACGCTTTGCGCCCGAGTTCGCCGTAAATGCTGGTGCTGCGGTCTTGGGTGATCGTGCCCATCCATTGTTGGGGCGAGGAAATTTTGAAGGAAGATGACAGATTCGGCAGCAAAGCCAGCACTTCGGCACGGGCGAATGGGAGCTCGGTGTCGCCGACCGAAAGAAACCGATGACCGAAGGCGTAGACCCGATTTCCTTGTACGTCGGTCACGGTTCCTTCCGCCCCGATCGTCAAGTCGCCGGAAAGAAGCTGCACCGCGATCATGTCGCCGGCGTGCAGTTGGCCCGGGGCTCCCAGTTTCGAGGGCAAGGCGCCGCCGCTGGAGACCCCTTGCCTCGGTTCGAGCCCCATTTTCTTGAGATCCGGCGCGAACTGGGCGAGGGTCGCAGATGTAAAACCGCTGAATGACACAGGTGTCGCGATTTCGACAAGATTGGTTGAAAGGGACCCGCTAGTGGAGGCAACCAGTTTTTCGGGGCTCGCTTCAGGCAACTTCGTGCGCGCCCGCTGATTTTGTGGCTGACCACTCACGGCGAGCATCTCCTCGATCGGCCGAATCCCGGCGATCGGTTCCTGCGAGAACGAGAACGCCAAGGCTACCGCGCCGACCAACCGTCCATTGATATAAACGGGGCTGCCGCTCATCCCCTGCATCACGCCGGTCTTTGCCAGCGGACCTCCGGAGAGTCGAGCGAGGATCACCGATTGGCGTGGTCCGACATTTTCCAGTACGCCCAGAATTTCCACCTGAAATTCCTCGATCTTGTTGCCGGAAAACACCGTTTTACCCACGCCGTGCTGGCCGGCGCGGACCTCTTGCAATGGAAAAATTGCAGTTTGGCAAAAGAGTTTCGATGCTATGATGAAAAAGACAGCAAAACGTACGGCCACAAGTTTATTCTAGTCCCCTTCAATCGAGCGGATGGGACCCTACTGTTAAGTGTCGCCCCACCGATATTAGGAATATGGCAACCTACGCCAACAGTCTTCAGGATCGCAATACTGCGTCCGCCGAAAAGGCGCAGTTGCCCTGGACTGCGCTTGCCTGGTTCGGCGCACTGTTGATCGCCTGCTACGCCCCGCTTCTTTTTGGTCTCGTCCGGCAGTGGGCCACGGACGAAGACATGGGTCATGGGTTTTTCGTCCCGGTGGTTTCGGCGTTCATCATTTGGCAGCGGCGTGAAGAGATCCTGGCCGTGAAGCCAGTTCCAAGCTATTGGGGTTTAGCAGTGGTCATTTTCGGCGGTCTACAGATGATGGCGGGCACGCTGGGCGCGCAGATATTCATCGCGCGAACGGCGTTCCTGGTTTCACTAGTAGGCGCGATCTGGTTTCTGGGCGGTACGCGCACGCTAAAGATCCTGGCTTTTCCTTTGTGCCTGCTGGTATTCATGTTTCCATTGCCTGCGATCATTTACGCGCGCATCACGCTGCCGCTTCAATTGTTCGCTTCGAGTGTTGCCGAAACCTTGTTGAGCTGGATCGGGATCCCGGTGCTACGGGATGGAAACGTGCTCGAATTGGCTAGCCAAAAGCTGTCGGTTGTTGAAGCCTGTAGCGGTATCCGATCGCTGCTTACTCTTTCTTATCTTGCATTGGTCTTTGCCTACTTTTTCGATAGGAAAGTTTGGATGCGATGGGTTCTGCTAGCTGCGACGGTCCCGATCGCCATCGCTGCAAACGCCAGCCGCGTCACGCTTACCGGCATCATCAGCGAATATCGCACGGACCTGGCGCACGGTTTCTTTCACACCCTGGAAGGCTGGGTGCTGTTCGCCGTGGCAGGCTTCCTGTTGTTCCTGTTCCATCAATTCGTGAACCGCGCATACCTTGCGATTCAAGAGAAGAAGCAGCAGACCACCGAGGGCCATGCTTAATTTCCTGAAAAGCCGCGCAGCAATCGTTCTGACTGTGTTTCTGTTGGCGCAGTGCATGCTGTTCTACGGGTTTTCTCGCGGCGAGTCGCCAGCCGATCATCGGCCGCTCGACGGATTCCCGACTGAGGTCAACGGCTGGCGTATGGTCCAGCAAGGCGTGATGGAGCAAGAGGTCAAAGATGTCCTTCGAGCCGATGATTATCTAACGCGCGACTACTCGAGCGGTCCAGGCAAGCTGGCCAACATGTTTGTAGCGTTCTTCAAATCGGAGCGAACCGGTCAGACACCGCATTCTCCGAAGAATTGCCTGCCCGGCGCCGGTTGGGTGTGGACCGTTTCCGACACGATTCCGGTCACTATTGCGAGCCGTCCTGCGCCCATCGTCATCAATCGCTATATCGTGGGCAAGGGCGAATCGCACGCGGTGGTTTTGTACTGGTATCAGTCGCGCGATCGCGTCGTGGCGAGCGAATACAAGGCCGTTGCATTCGTCGCCTGGGATGCGTTCCGCTACAACCGCAGCGACACCTCACTCGTCCGTGTGCTCGTGCCATTTCAGAATGGGCAGGAGCAACAGGCGACTCAGACGGGAGTCGATTTCATCCAAGCCTTCTTCACGACATTACGCCAGTTCTTTCCAGCCTAGCTTTTCTTTGTCGCCCGCCCAAACGGTCGTTAGATAAACTAGGACAACGTCTATGAAGTCCCTACTCGGATTCCTCTGCGTTCTGGCGCCGCTTTTAGCACAGCAAGCGCCGACGCCTGCTCAAGCGCGTCCGGCTACTGCGACTGCCGGCGCTGCGCCCACCGCCGCTCCCGGTGCTGCGCCCGAAGGCCGCTGGGATGAAGTACTCAAGTCTGTCGACGACCTGATGTGGAATCTGAAACTGGGCGATATCGCTGATGTCGACAAAGTCCAATACACCAGCCTGCCGCCGCATCATGTAACCAATCCCAATGCACCCGGCGCCACGAATCCGCTGATCATCCACGCGTACACGTTCATCCCCAAGAAGCTCGACCGCTCGAAGAAGCAGCCATTGATTGTCTTGGTCCACGGCGGCGTGCATGCCAACTTCGATTCGAGCGACGCGCACATTGTCCGCGAGTTGATCGAGCAGGGCTATTCGGTCATCTCCACTGACTATCGCGGAAGCACCGGCTACGGCCGCGGATTCTACGAGCAGATCGACTACGGCGGACGCGAGATCGATGATGTGTTTAACGGCTGCGAGTGGATGCTTGGTGCGTACGATTTCCTGGACCCCAAGCGTGTGGGGATTGTTGGCTGGAGCCACGGCGGTTTGATCACGCTTATGAATATCTTCCAGCACCCGCAGTCTTACGCGGTGGCCTACGCCGGCGTTCCGGTGAGCGATCTGGTCGCGCGCCTGGGCTATGAATCGGAGACCTATCGAGCCCTGTACTCGGCCTCGTATCATATCGGCAAGACCGTTCGCGAGGACATCAAGGAATACCTGCGCCGATCGCCGTACTATCATGCCGCCGAGTTGCAGACTCCGTTGTTGATTCACAGCAACACCAACGATGAAGATGTGAACGTGCTTGAAGTCCAGCATCTGATCGATGCATTGAAAGCGGCGGGCAAGAAATTCGAATACAAGATTTATGAGAACGCGCCGGGCGGCCATCATTTCAATCGCACCGACACGAAGCTGGCCAAGGAATCGCGGCGCGAAGTCTACCAATTTCTCGCGGGTTACCTGCACCCGGCGAATCCCGTCAAATAAGCGTTGAACTTCGATGTCATCGTAGTAGGCGCGGGGCCGGCAGGCGCAACTGCCGCGAAGGTGCTCGGAGAAGCGGGAATCGTGACGCTCCTGCTCGACAAGAGCGCGTTCCCGCGGGACAAACCCTGCGGCGGTGGAATCAGCGCGCGCGTGATGCAGCGGTTTCCGTACTTAAGCGGCGCGCTGGCCGGCATCCCAGTGAACTGGGTTTCGAAGATCTACTTCGAGTCGCCGGCCGGTTTCGCTGTCGATTATGAATCCCCAAACCCGCTGTATCTGATGATCCGGCGTTACGAGTTCGACAATCTTCTGTTCGCGATGGCTCGCCCACGCGTTGAATTTCAGGCGCAGGCGCTGGTTCGAAAGGTGACAATTGACTCTGATGGTATGACTCTTTCGGCGGACGTCGCTGGAGAGCCTCGCGAGTTCCGGTCGAAGGCGCTCCTCGGCTGCGATGGGGCCAACAGCGTCGTGGCACGCGCGCGTGGGCTGCGAACCGGGTCCGCGCGTGACGAATACGCCATCGACATGATGGAAGAGACGCCGTACGAAGAGCTGAGTCTTCCCGTGCGCGATCGCATGTACGTCTACTACGGTTTTCAAGGCCTCTTCGGCTACGGCTACGTGTTTCCCAAAGCCAAGCACATCAACCTTGGCGTGGGATGTAAGCTCGATCAATATCTCGCCGAATTCCGCGGCGGCCACTATTCGCACCACGAGTCCTTTGTTGAAAAGCGCATCTCCGATGGGTTGATCACCGGCTCATCGAATCGCGATAACTTCCAGGCGTTTCCGCTGCCAATCTCAGGCCCGCTCCGTCAAACGTACTCCGATCGAGTTCTGCTCTGTGGCGATGCGGGCGGATTCGTCAATGCCTTTACCGCGGAAGGCATCTTCTACGCGATGGTCACGGGCGAGCTAGCCGCGAAAGCAGCGATCGAGGCCGTCCGCGCACAAGATTTTTCGCAAGCCGGTCTGAGTCGCTATGAGCGCGCATGGAAAAAAGAAATCGGCATGGATCTCGAAAAAAGCGTCAAGATCCAGCGCCTTCTTCGAGAGGACATCAGCCGGGTGGATCGACTGGTCAAAGAGGCAATGCGCAACTGGCCATTGGCGGACCTGCTTGCCCGCTACGCGACGGGTGCACTCGACTATAGCCATTTCAAGCGATCGGTGGTTCGACGTGCACTTCCGCTCTATATCCAGGAACGCGTCTTGGCTCTCTTCGATCGGCGATAATGATCCGTGCCACGTTTGACGCCCTTGCTAAACTAAAACTTTGATCCCATGAAAATTCACGAATACCAGGCCAAGGCGATCCTGGCCAAGTACGAGGTCCCTGTGCCTCGCGGCGAGGTCGCATTCACGGTGGACGAGGTTGAGGCCGCCGCCAAACAGATCGGTGGAAGTGTCGTAGTGAAGGCGCAGATCCACGCCGGTGGACGCGGGAAGGGCGGGGGAGTAAAGGTCGCGAAAGACGCGACTGAGGCAGCCGAAATCGCCAAGAAGATGCTGGGCATGAAGCTGGTCACTCACCAGACCGGACCGGAAGGCCGGATCGTGCAGCGCCTGCTGGTGGAAGAAACATTGCCCATCGAGCGCGAGTTGTATCTCGGCATTGTCCTGGATCGCGCGCTGGGCAAGCCGGTTTTCATGGCATCCGCCGCCGGTGGTATGGAGATCGAAGAAGTCGCCGCTAAGACGCCGGAGCTGATTCTCCGCGAAGCGCTCGAACCTGGCTATGGACTCTCTGCGTTCCAGGGCCGCAATCTGTCTTTCGGCATGGGTATTCCGAGCGCGAGCGTGAACGCAGCGGTTCACGCGATGACCGCTCTGGCGAAAGCCTATGATGCCTGCGACGCATCGCTCGCCGAGATCAACCCATTCATCCTGACCAGAGACGGAAAAGTCTACGCCCTCGACGCCAAGATCACTCTGGACGATAACGCCCTGTACCGCCATAAAGATCTGCTGGAGCTTCGCGACCTGAACGAAGAAGATTTGCTGGAGGTAGAAGCCTCGCGTTACAGCCTGAACTACATCAAGCTCGATGGCAACATCGCTTGCATGGTGAATGGCGCTGGTCTCGCCATGGCGACGATGGACATTGTTAAATACGCAGGCGGAAGTCCCGCGAACTTCCTTGACGTGGGTGGCGGAGCGAATGCTGAGCAGATCAAGAACGCGTTTCGTATTTTGTTATCCGATCCCGGCGTGAAGGCTGTGCTCATCAACATTTTCGGCGGCATCCTGCGCTGCGATGTGCTGGCTACGGGTGTGGTGAATGCCGCGCGCGAGTTGCAGGTCAAGGTGCCCATCGTAGTTCGTATGGAAGGAACCAACGTGGAAAAGGGGCAAGAGATTCTCAAAGCGTCCGGACTGAACTTCCCGATCGCCGACGGGATGAAAGACGCGGCTGAGAAGGTAGTGCGCGCGGCCGCCATGGGGGTGTCGGCATGAGCGTCCTCGTCGACAAGAACACCCGGGTGATCTTTCAGGGCTTCACCGGCCGCGAAGCGAGTTTTCACGCGCAGACTGCTATCGACTATGGCACCAACGTCGTGGGTGGCGTCACTCCAGGAAAGGGCGGCCAAACGCACCTTGGCCTGCCTGTATTCAACACCGTCGGCGACGCCGTGAAAGCGACGGGCGCCAATGCTTCGGTGATCTTCGTGCCACCGCCCTACGCCGCTGACGCCATCATGGAGGCTGCCGAGGCGAACGTGCCGCTGGTGGTTTGTATCACGGAGGGCATTCCGACTGCCGACATGGTACGCGCTGCCGCATTTCTGCGTGGCCGTTCTACGCGTCTGATCGGTCCCAACTGTCCAGGCATCATTTCCCCCGGTCTTTGCAAGATCGGTATCATGCCCGGTCACATTCATTTGAAAGGGCACGTGGGTGTTGTTTCGCGATCAGGAACCTTGACCTACGAAGCCGTCGGCCAGCTCACTAAGTTAGGCATTGGACAATCGACCTGTATTGGCATCGGCGGCGATCCGATTATCGGTACCACGTTCCTGGACGCGATTCAGCTTTTCAATGCCGATCCCGAAACCCGTGCGATCGTGATGATCGGCGAAATCGGCGGGAATGCCGAAGAGACTGCTGCCGCGTACATTGGCGATCACGTCAAGAAGCCGGTTGTCGGATTCATTGCAGGGCAAACTGCGCCTCCGGGACGCCGCATGGGCCATGCCGGCGCGATCATCTCCGGCGGTTCCGGGAAAGCAGACGACAAGATGAAGGCGATGGCGAAGGCAGGCATCACGGTCTGCGCCAGCCCCGCCGAAATAGGAGAAAAAATCAAGAGCCGTGTCAATTGAACAGACCTTCGCAATCATAAAGCCTGACGCCGTCGCGAGCGGCCACACTGGTCAGATCCTGGCCATGATCGAGAAAGCCGGATTCCGCATTCACGGAATGAAAATGGTCCGCCTGTCGAAACAGCAGGCCGAGGGATTTTACGATGTCCACCGGCAGAAGCCATTTTTCAGTGGACTGGTGACTTTCATGACCGAAGGTCCGGTGGTGGTGCTTGTTCTACAGAGGGAGAACGCCATCCTGCATTGGCGCGAAGTGATGGGCGCGACGAATCCCGAGAAAGCTGCCGAGGGCACGATACGGAAGAAATTCGCGTCAAGTATTGAGCGCAATTCTGTTCACGGTTCGGACGCGCCGGAAACCGCCGCTGTCGAAATTCCGTTCTTCTTCAGCATGGCGGAGTTGATATAGGCGAGGTCACCAGCCGGCCTTCGACATACGATCGAGGATCTCAGCTGTGTACTCGTTCATCTGGCCCGGCTTCCAGCGCAACGGCGCGGGAATGATGGCCGCCAGCCGTGCGGACTTCTCACGATCTAGTTCTGAAGCCGGGACGTGGTAATAAAACTCCGATGCCGCCTGCGCGCCGTAGATGCCCGGGCCCCATTCGATCACGTTCAGATATAGTTCGAGAATTCGGTCCTTCGTGAGCAGTGCTTCGACGATCGGCACCAGCGTGAACTCCGCACCTTTGCGAAGCAACGAACGTTCCGTCGATAGAAACAGGTTCTTCACCAGTTGTTGGGTGATCGTCGATCCACCGCGGCCGAGCCTGTGGCGTTCCATGTCCTGCTGCAACACCTTCTGCATCTCCACCCAGTCGAACCCATGATGGATGCGGAACCTGCCGTCCTCAGCCGATACGACCGCGTGCTGCAAGTTCAGTGAGATCTTCGCGAGCGGAACAAACTGGTAGCGCTTCTTGTAAGTCTTGTGCTGCCGCATAGCGCTGAAGCGGCGTTCCATCTGGACGGCAGTGGTCGGAGGATTGATCCATCGGAGCCCCAGGACGCACAGAGCGCAAGTTGCGTACAGCGAGACTACGAGGAGCGCCGTGCCGATCAGGATTGTGCGCACCCAGCGGCGAGATCGGTTCCTTCCAGAAACCATTTGTCCTGTCAGAATAGCTCAGAC
>Ga0335082_10009825_pt1 | contig 10385 bp, 9 predicted proteins | sample Lox_Sample_41_FD_206718 | JGI IMG/M metagenome (GOLD analysis project Ga0335082, IMG submission 206718) | Soil microbial communities from Loxahatchee National Wildlife Refuge, Florida, United States - Lox_Sample_4.1 | ecosystem: Environmental > Terrestrial > Soil > Wetlands | place: USA: Florida...
CTCGTCATCCTCGGCGTGGGCCTGATCGGCGGCTCGTTCGCGCTCGCGCAGAAAGCGGCGGGGTGCGCCGGCACGGTGGTCGGCGTCGGCCGCGGCCACGTGAATCTCGAGGAAGCCGTGAACCTCGGCATCGTCGATCGCTTCGTGCCGCTCGACGGCGACTGGGCGGCCGAGGTCACCGCCGCCGATTTGGTGTTGCTGGCTGCGCCGGTCGCGCAGTACCCGGCGCTGCTGCGCACGATGGCGCCCCACCTCGGGCCGCATACGATCGTCACCGATGCCGGCAGCACGAAACAGGACGTGATCGCGGCGGCGCGCGCGACGCTCGGCGCGGTGCTGCCCCGCTTCGTCCCGGGACATCCCGTCGCCGGGACCGAGCATTCGGGGGCCGCCGCGGCGTTCTCGACGCTTTACGCCGACCGCAACGTCGTGCTGACGCCGCTCGCCGAAACCGACCCGCTCGCCGTTGCGATGGTCGCGGCGGCCTGGCAGACGTGCGGCGCGCACGTGCGCACGCTCGATGCCGCCGCGCACGACCGCATCTTCGCCGCGATCTCGCACCTGCCGCATCTGCTCGCGTTCGCTCTCGTCGACGAGATCGCCGCACGGGCAGATGCCGAGGAGCTTTTCCGCTTCGCGGCGAGCGGCTTTCGCGATTTCACGCGCATCGCCGGGAGCTCGTCCGAAATGTGGCGCGACATCGCGCTTGCGAACCGTGCGGCACTGCTCGCCGAAGTGGCGGCGTTTCGTGCGCAACTCGATCGCGTCGGCGCCCTGTTGGCTGCCGGCGACGGCGCTGCGCTCGAAGCGATATTCGCGCGCGCGCGGGCGGCGCGCCGGGCGTTGGAATCGCAGCGCACCGCGGCTGCGAACGCCGCGGCTGCGGATGAGCCGCGCGAGCGGTGATGAGCGAAGCCGCGCCGGTGCACTAATGACGGGCGCCGCCGCTTCGGCACCGGCGTTCCTCGATCTCGCGCCGATCGACCACGCCCAGGGCACGGTGGCGCTGCCGGGCTCGAAGTCGATTTCCAACCGGACGTTGCTGCTCTCGGCGCTGGCTTCGGGCGACACGCGCCTCACGGGCCTGCTCGATGCCGACGACGTCGACCGCATGCGCGAGGCATTGGGCGCGCTTGGCGTTCGCATCGACGCGACAGGAACTGCGGGCGAATGCATCGTCCATGGCGCCGGCGGCACGTTTCCCCGGGGAGCCGCACGGCTGCACCTCGGCAACGCGGGGACCGCGTTCCGGCCATTGACCGCGGTCCTGGCGCTCGAAGGCGGCGATTACGAGTTGTCCGGCGCGCCCAGGATGCACGAGCGCCCCATCGGCGATCTGGTCGATGCGCTGCGCGCGCTGGGCGCCGACATTCGCTACCTCGGCCATGAGGGCTTCCCGCCGCTCGCGATTGGCCGAAGCGGCACCGGCGCGGCGGCTCCGCCCGAGCGCGTGTCCGTGCGCGGCGACGTGTCGAGCCAGTTCCTCTCGGCGTTGCTGATTGCGCTGCCGCAAGTCACGGCGCGGACGCGGCGTGCGGTGACGGTCGAAGTCGCGGGCGAGCTCGTTTCGCGGCCGTACGTCGCGATCACGCTGAACCTGATGGCGCGCTTCGGCGTTGTCGTCGAGCCGATCGAGTGGCGCGCGTTCCGCGTGCCGGGCGACGCGCGCTACGTGTCTCCCGGGAAGCTTCACGTCGAAGGCGACGCGTCGGCTGCGTCCTATTTCCTTGCCGCCGGCGTCATCGGCGGCGGACCGGTCCGCGTGACCGGGGTCGGCCGCCAGTCGATCCAGGGCGACGTCGCGTTCGCTGACGTTGTCGCGCGGATGGGTGCGGACGTGCGGTACGGCGACGACTGGATCGAGGCGCGCGCGGGCCGCGCGCTCAGCGGGACGGCCGTCGACTGCGTGGCGATTCCCGACGCGGCGATGACGCTCGCGATCGTCGCGCTGTTCGCGCGCGGGCCCTCGCAGCTCACCGGAATCGCGAGCTGGCGAGTGAAGGAGACCGACCGCATCGCGGCGATGGCGACCGAGCTCGCCAAGCTCGGGGCGAGCGTCGAGGCCGGCGCCGACGCGCTGCGGATCGTCCCCCCGGCGGCGTTGAAAGCGGCGACGATCGACACCTATGACGACCATCGGATGGCGATGTGCTTTTCGCTGGCGGCGCTCGGCGGCGTCAGGGTCCGCATCAACGATCCCGATTGCGTCCGCAAGACGTTTCCGGAATATTTCGCGGCGTTCCGTGCGATCGCGCGCGACCGCAAGCCCGCGTAATCGCCTGCCGATGCCGTCCGTACCCGTCATTGCCGTCGACGGCCCTGCCGCATCGGGCAAGGGCACGGTCGCCGCGGGCGTGGCGCGCGCGCTCGGATTCCATCTTCTGGACAGCGGATCGCTCTATCGCCTCGTCGCGCTGAAGGCGCTCGAAACAGGGGTTGCGGTCGACGCGGAAGCTCACTTGGCCCGGCTCGCTGCGGGCATCGACGCGGTCTTTCGCGACGGCGCCATCCTGCTCGACGGGCGCGACGTGACCGAGGCGATCCGGAGCGAGGCGGTGAGCGCGGCCGCTTCCCACGTTGCCGTCCACCCGGCCGTGCGCCACGCGCTCATGGCCCGCCAGCATGCTTTCCGGCGCTCACCCGGGCTCGTTGCCGATGGTCGCGACATGGGAACCGTGGTGTTTCCGGACGCCTTGCTGAAGGTCTTCGTCACCGCCAGCGCCGAGGAGCGGGCGCGCCGCCGGTATAAGCAGTTGATCGAAAAAGGAATCTCCGTTACACTGGATGGTCTTTTGCGCGATATCCGGGAGCGCGACGCGCGTGACGCGAGTCGGGCGGCAGCCCCGCTCAAGCCCGCGGCCGATGCCACGGTCCTGGATACGACGAACATGACGATCGACGCCGCGATCCGTTTTGTGATCGGGCAGTACCAGGTCAAGGCGTCGAGCGCAGGTTAGACGTCGCGGCAGGAGGTTCTCCACCCGCCGGGCGAGTGCAAGAGGTCGTTCGGAAGCGCTTTGGCCGGCGCGTGCCGGGCGGATATCGACAACCAGCCCGCTTCAAGCGAGACACAGGGTTCTCGTGACGAGGCGGTGACGACCGACAGAAGGATCCAACCCCAATGGCTATTGCCACGCAGAGCATGTCCACTACCCAACCGGAAAATTTCGCCGCACTGTTCGAAGAATCCCTCACCCGGCAGGAGATGCGCCAGGGCGAGCTCATCACCGCCGAGGTCGTCCGCGTCGACTACAACATCGTCGTCGTCAACGCCGGCCTCAAATCCGAAAGCTTCATTCCGATCGAGGAATTCAAGAACGATCGCGGCGAAGTCGAGGTCAAGCCCGGTGATTTCGTCACCGTCGCCATCGAGAGCCTCGAAGACGGCTACGGCGAGACGAAGCTCTCGCGCGACAAGGCGAAGCGGCTCAAGGCCTGGCACGATCTCGAAGCCGCGATGGAGCAGGGCACGATCGTCACCGGCCAGGTCACCGGCAAGGTCAAGGGCGGGCTCACCGTGATGGTCAACGGCATTCGTGCGTTCCTGCCCGGCTCGCTCGTCGACATCCGGCCGGTCAAGGACACCTCGCCCTACGAGAACAAGGCGCTCGAGTTCAAGGTCATCAAGCTCGATCGCAAGCGCAACAACGTCGTCGTCTCGCGTCGCGCCGTGCTCGAGGCGAGCCTGGGCGAGGAGCGCGAGAAGCTCCTGTCGACGCTGCAGGAAGGCGCGATCGTCAAGGGCATCGTCAAGAACATCACCGACTACGGCGCGTTCGTCGACCTGGGCGGAATCGACGGCCTGCTGCACATCACCGACCTCGCGTGGCGCCGCGTCAAGCATCCGTCCGAAGTGCTTGCGGTCGGCGACGAGGTGACGGCGAAGATCCTCAAGTTCGACCAGGAAAAAAACCGCGTCTCGCTCGGCATGAAGCAGCTGGGCGAAGACCCGTGGGTCGGCCTCGCGCGGCGTTACCCGACCGGCACACGCCTGTTCGGCAAGGTCACCAACATCACCGATTACGGCGCGTTCGTCGAGATCGAGTCCGGCATCGAGGGCCTGGTCCACGTCTCGGAGATGGACTGGACCAACAAGAACATCCATCCGACCAAGGTCGTACAGCTCGGCGACGAGGTCGAGGTGATGATCCTCGAGATCGACGAGGACCGCCGCCGCATTTCGCTCGGCATGAAGCAGTGCCTGCCGAACCCGTGGGACGAGTTCGCCGCCAACCACAAGAAGGGCGACCGCGTGAAGGGTCAGATCAAGTCGATCACCGACTTCGGCGTGTTCGTGGGCCTTCCCGGCGGCATCGACGGGCTCGTCCACCTGTCCGATCTCTCGTGGTCGCTTCCCGGCGAGGCCGCGGTGCGCGATTACAAGAAGGGCGCGGAAGTCGAGGCGGTCGTGCTCGCGATCGACGTCGAGCGCGAGCGGATCTCGCTCGGCATCAAGCAGCTGGACGGCGACCCGTTCTCGAACTACGTCGCCACGCACGACAAGGGCAACGTCGTCAAGGGCACGGTGAAATCGCTCGACGGCAAGGGCGCGGTGATCGCGCTCGACGGCGAGGTCGAAGGTTATCTTCGCGCCTCCGAGGTCGCCCGCGACCGCGTCGAGGACATCCGGACGCATCTCAAGGAGGGCGACGCGGTGACGGCGATGATCATCAACATCGACCGCAAGAACCGCGCGATCAATCTCTCGATCAAGGCCAAGGACCATGCCGAGGAAACCGAGGCGATACAGAACGTGAAGGCCGACGCTGCGGGCGCGACGACCGGCACGACGAACCTCGGCGCGCTCCTTCGCGCGAAGATGGACAACAAGACCAACGAGTAGCTGGAAAACGCGTGATGACCAAATCGGAGCTGATCGACCGCCTCGCGGCGCAGTTCCCGCAGCTGGTCGCGAAGGACGCCGAGCTCGCCGTCAAGATGATCCTCGACGCCATGGCCGAAAGCCTGGCGAAGGGTGAGCGCATCGAGATTCGCGGGTTCGGCAGCTTCGGCCTGAATTACCGACCGCCGCGGACCGGGCGCAATCCCAAGTCGGGCGACAAGGTGCAAGTGCCGGAGAAGCACGTCCCGCACTTCAAGGCCGGCAAGGAATTGCGCGAGCGGGTCGATTTCAAGGACGCATGAGCGGGACGCGTGGGCGAGGGGGGCGAAGCCAAGGCCCGCAGGGCGCGTCCCCGAGCGCGCGCGGCGGCCGACATACCCGGCGCAACCAGCGTGCAGAGCGGTGCGGAGGCCGCGGCGAAGCCCAGGCCCGAAGGGCGCGTCCGCGAGCGATTGCGTGCGGCCGACGCAGCCTCGCAACGAGGGCCACCGACGGTGCGGAGGCCGCCATGAGCGATGGCCGCGAAGCCCAGGCCCGAAGGGCGCGTCCGCGAGCGATTGCGTGCGGCCGACGCAGCCTCGCAACGAGGGCCACCGACGGTGCGCAGCGAATGGGTGCGTCGGTTCGGAGGCCGCGACGAAACCGTAAGGCCCGAACCGTGCAACCTACGTTCCCGCGGAGCGTCTGATGCAAATCGTGCGCTGGATCGTCGGCGCGGCGCTGTTCGTTGCGCTCCTGTTCCTGTCGCTGCAGAACTCCGATCTGGTGACGCTCAAGTTCTACCAGTGGTGGAGCTGGCAGGCGCCGCTGATCTTCGTCGTGCTGATCGCGTTCGCGGTCGGCGTCGCCGCGGGACTCGCCGCTGGCGCGATGCGCAGCGTGCGGCTGAAGCGCGAGCTGAACCGGCTGCGTCGCGCCGAGCGCCCGCACGAGACGCCGCCCGCGGCCCGCAACAGGGGCGATCGCCCGGCCGACCATGCCTGACGCGCCGCGCCGGTCCGGACGCCCGTCGTCCTGACCCGACGCCGCCCTCACGTGTCCCCGGATTTCGAGCTGTGGTGGCTGCTGCCGATCCCCGCGGTCTTCTTCGCGCTGGGATGGATCGCCGCGCGCATCGACATCAGCCACTTGTTGCGTGAATCGCGCGCGTTGCCGCTGTCGTACTTCCGCGGTCTCAACTTCCTGCTGAACGAGCAGCCGGACAAGGCGATCGAATCGTTCATCGAAGTGGTCAAGGTCGACCCGCAGACCGTCGATCTGCACTTCGCATTGGGGAGCCTCTTTCGGCGGCAGGGCGAAATCGATCGGGCGATTCGCATGCATCAGAACCTGCTCGATCGTCCCGACCTGCCGGCGGACAAGCGGCAGGCCGCCGTGTTCGAGCTCGCGCAGGACTTCCACCGGGCGGGACTCCTCGACCGCGCGGAGGAGCTTTTCACCAAGCTCGAAGGCTCGCCGTTCGAGCATCCCTCGCTCGGCTTCCTGCTGTCGATCTACGAACAGGAAAAGGATTGGCGCAAGGCGATTGCCGTCACCCGGCGGATGGAGGCGCTGGCGAAGCAGCCGTACTTCAAGGAGATCGCACACTATTGCTGCGAGCTGGCGCAGGCCGCGCTCCTCAATTCCGATTTTGCCGGCGCGCGCAAGCATGTCGACGAAGCGCATGCCGAATATCGCGCCTGCGCGCGGGCGACGATGCTCGAGGGGGACATCTGCGCGCAGCAGGGCGATCTGCCGGGCGCCATCGCCGCGTGGCAGCGGATCGAAACGCAGAACCCCGCCTTCCTCGCGCTCGTTGCCGATCGGCTCGCCGACGCCTACCGGAAGACGGGCAACGTCGGCCAGGGGTTGCGCGTGCTCCGCGCGTATCAGGAACAATATCCGTCGCTCGACCTGCTCAACGCCGTGTTCGCGCTGACGCTCTCCGAGGAAGGCGCGGCGGCGGCCGGCGAGCTCATCAAGGACGAGCTCGCGCGCAATCCGACGCTGCTGGGCCTCGATCGCCTGCTCGAGGCCCAGCTCCTGTCGGCGCCGGCCGATCGGCGCCACGACCTCGAGCTGGTCAAGGGACTCGTCGGCGCGCACATCAAGCGCCTCGGCATGTACAAGTGCGACCAGTGCGGCTTTCGCGCGAAGCAGTATTACTGGCGCTGCCCCGGCTGCGCCAAGTGGGAGACCTACTCGCCGCGCCGCACCGAGACTCCCGACGGCTACGTGTGAAAATCCTTGATTTTGAGCTTCGGAATTCCCGATGAACGCCGCTGATCCGAAAGTCATCGTCGCGCTCGATTTCGCCAATCCGATGCACGCGTTGGCGCTGGCCGATCGCCTCGACCCGGCCGCCTGCGCGCTCAAGGTCGGCAAGGAGCTCTTCGTGATCGCGGGACCCGAACCGGTGCGCTGGATGATCGCGCGCGGGTTCCGCGTCTTCCTCGATCTCAAGTTCCACGACATCCCGAACACCGTTGCGCAGGCGTGCGCGGCGGCGACGCGACTCGGCGTCTGGATGCTCAATGTCCACGCGGCGGGCGGCCGCGCGATGCTCGAGTCCGCACGCGAAGCCGTTGCAGCCGCCGCGGCGGAAGAGGGCAGGGCGCCGCCGCTGCTGATCGCCGTCACGGTACTGACGAGTCTCGCCGACGCCGATCTCGCCGCGACCGGTATTGCCGCCCCGGCCGGCGAGCAGGCGCTGAAGCTCGCGCGGCTCGCGTCCGGCTGCGGCCTCGACGGCGTCGTCTGCTCGGCGGTCGAAGCGAAGGCATTGCGCTCGGCCCTGGGGCCGTCGTTCAAGCTCGTTACGCCCGGCATCCGGCCCGCGGGCAGTGCGCGGGACGACCAGGCGCGGGTCATCACGCCCGAGGCGGCGATCGCAAACGGCGCCGACTATCTCGTCATCGGACGCCCGGTCACGCAAGCACCCGATCCGGTCGCGGCGCTCGCGTCGATCAATGCGGCGCTGGGGATCGCGTGAAGATCACGATGATCGGCACGGGCTACGTCGGGCTCGTTACCGGAACGTGCATGGCCGAAGTCGGCAACGACGTGCTCTGCCTCGACGTCGACGCCGCGAAGATCGACGTCCTGAAACAGGGCGGCGTGCCGATCCACGAACCCGGACTCGAACCGCTGATCCGGCGCAACGTCGCCGCGGGCCGGCTTCGTTTCACCACCGACATCGACGCCGCGGTCGCGCATGGCGCATTGCAGTTCATCGCCGTCGGCACGCCACCCGACGAGGACGGCTCCGCGGACATGCAGTACGTGCTGACCGCCGCCCGCGCGATCGGCACGCGGATGACCGAGTTCAAGGTCGTCGTCGACAAGTCGACGGTGCCGGTCGGCACGGCCGACCGCGTGCGAGCGGCGATCGCCGAAGAGCTCGAGTCTCGCGCTGCGACCATTCCGTTCGCCGTCGTCTCCAATCCGGAATTCCTGAAGGAGGGCGCCGCGGTCGACGACTTCATGAAGCCCGACCGCGTCGTCATCGGCGCCGACGACGAGCGCGCGATCGCCGCGATGCGCGCGGTCTACGCGCCGTTCATGCGCAATCACGAGCGGCTGCTCGTGATGGACGTGCGCTCGGCCGAGCTCACGAAGTACGCGGCCAATGCGATGCTCGCCACGCGCATCTCGTTCATGAACGAGCTCGCGAACCTCGCCGACGACCTCGGCGCCGACATCGAGCACGTCCGCCAGGGCATCGGCTCCGATCCGCGCATCGGTTACCAGTTCCTATATCCGGGGGTCGGCTACGGCGGCAGCTGCTTCCCGAAGGACGTCAAGGCGCTGCGGCACACGGCGAGGGAGCATGGTCGGCCGCTGAAGATCATCGAGGCCGTCGAGGCGGCGAACGAAGCGCAGAAGCTCCGTCTCGTCGACAAGATCGTTGCGCGCCTCGGCGAAGACCTTGCCGGCCGGACGTTCGCGCTGTGGGGGCTCGCGTTCAAGGCCAATACCGACGACATGCGCGAAGCGCCGTCGCGCACGATCGTCGCCGCCCTCGCGGCGCGCGGGGCGAGCGTCGTCGCCTACGACCCGGTCGCGATGCCCGAGGCGAAGCGCGCGTTCGGCGCGGTCCCCACGCTTTCGTACGCCGGCTCGCCGATGGCCGCGCTTCGCGGCGCCGACGCGCTGGTCGTCGTCACCGAGTGGAAGGAATTCCGGAGCCCCGATTTCGACGCGATCCGGCGCGCGCTGGCGCAGCCGCTCGTCTTCGATGGCCGCAACCTGTACGAGCCCGCGGCGGTACGCGCGGCCGGCCTTGAATATTTTGCGATCGGACGGCGCTAGGATGAAGGACGAGCGCACGCAGTTCCGGACGTGGGCGGACCGGGTCGCGCGCACGCGCGCGCTCGTCGTCGGCGATGTCATGCTCGATCGCTACTGGTTCGGCGACGTCGAGCGGATCTCGCCCGAGGCGCCGGTCCCCGTCGTTAAGATCGCGCGCAGCGAAGAGCGCCCCGGCGGGGCGGCGAACGTCGCGCGCAACGCATCGGCGCTCGGCGCGCAGGTGACGCTGCTGTCGGTGACCGGCGACGACGAAGCAGGCGCGGCGCTCGAGCGGCTGCTCGTCGCGGATGCCGTGCGCACGTCATTCCACCGCGACCCGGCGCTCGCGACGACGGTGAAGCTCCGCGTCATCGGCCGCCAGCAACAGTTGCTGCGGATCGATTTCGAGACCGCGCCGTCGCACGAGGTGCTGGCCGGCAAGCTCGCCGATTACGACCGCCTGCTCGCGGACTCCGACGTCGTCGTCCTTTCCGACTACGGCAAGGGCGGGCTCGCCCACATCGCGACGATGATCGAGCGCGCGCGCGGCGCGGGCAAACCGGTGCTGGTCGATCCGAAAGGTGAGGACTGGACGAAATACCGGGGGGCGACGCTGGTGACGCCCAACCGCAGCGAATTCCGCGAGATCGCGGGCCGCTGGCGCGATGAATACGAGATGGCCGTGAAGGCGCAGACGCTGCGCGCCGAGCTCAACCTCGACGCGCTGCTCGTCACGCGCTCGGAGGAGGGGATGAGCCTCTATACGGCGCAGGGCGCCGAGCACATCCCGGCGGTCGCGCGCGAGGTCTACGACGTCTCGGGCGCCGGCGACACGGTGATCGCCACGCTCGGCGTCCTGATGGGCGCGGGCGCCGACGTGTCCACTTCGGTGCGCCTCGCGAATCAGGCCGCCGGCGTGGTCGTGGGGAAGCTCGGCACGGCAGTCGTCACGCCCGCCGAGTTGCGTTAGCGCGCCGCGCTCTTGGCCGTGGCGAAATCCCGGACCGTTTTCAGCTGCACCGAATGCGGCGGCCAGAGCCCAAAGTGGCAGGGCCAGTGCCCGCACTGCGGCACGTGGAACACGCTCGTCGAAACGGTCGCCGCCCCGGCGCCGACGCGGTTTCAGAGCGTTGCCGGCAAGACCACGGCCGTGCGGCCGCTCGCGAGCATCGAGGCTAAGGGAAGCCCGCGCTTTCCGACCGGCGTCGAGGAATTCGACCGCGTGCTGGGCGGCGGGCTCGTCCCGGGCGGCGTCATCCTGCTGGGCGGCGAC
>Ga0335082_10009826_pt1 | contig 10384 bp, 9 predicted proteins | sample Lox_Sample_41_FD_206718 | JGI IMG/M metagenome (GOLD analysis project Ga0335082, IMG submission 206718) | Soil microbial communities from Loxahatchee National Wildlife Refuge, Florida, United States - Lox_Sample_4.1 | ecosystem: Environmental > Terrestrial > Soil > Wetlands | place: USA: Florida...
ACGACCTGTCTGACGTCGTGGGGCCAACGCGAGGGCGTAGGGAGAACGCGGAGCTCACCCTGTCCTTCGCTTCGCGCGGCATCCGCTCATCGGTTGTCCGCTTGGCGGCGTCCGTTCATGGCGAGGGCGACAACGGCTTCGTCCCTGTGACTATTGGCATCGCCCGAGCGAAGGGCGTTTCGGCGTTTATCGGCGACGGCGCCAACCGCTGGCCGGCAGTCCATCGACTCGACGCTGCACGCCTCTTCCGGCTTGCGGTCGAACAGGCTCCCGCCGGGTCCACGTTGCACGGAGTTGGAGACGAAGGAGTGCCGATCCGCGACATCGCCGCTGTGATCGGTCGTCACCTCGACATCCCCGTCGCGAGCATCTCCCTCGAGGAGGCGCCCGAGCATTTTGGTGCGCTGTCGCACTTTCTGGCCGTCGACGGTCCAGGCTCCAACGAGCGCACCCGCAAACTGCTCGGCTGGGAAGCCACTCATCCCGGCCTGATCGCCGACCTCGAGGCAGGCCACTACTTCCACGAGCCAACCGCCGCTGCCTCTGCCGGCTAGTGTCCTGTTCGCTCCCGCTTGGACCGCGACGGCGGCCGTGAGACAATGACAAGGACCCGGGCGAGGGGTTCCGGCGGGTTTGAAAGATGCCCAGTTAGGACCATCACAGAAACCCGCTGGAAACAGGGGGTTTCTTGTTGTCAGTTCTGATGTGATCGCGCGTCAAATTGGTTGTGTGGTCAGGTTGTGGTCAGATTTCAGCCCTCGTCCGCGCAGCCGGACTCACGCACGGCTACCTGTCTCAGATCCGGCGCGGATTGAAGACACCGCACCCGCGGCACTGGACCGCTCTTCGAGGCGCCGTCGAAAGCGGCTGAGCGCTCAGCGTTCCGCATGTACTACGGAACGCTTCCGTTTCGGCGAGTCCACTCTCCCGCCGCATCGGGATGCGTAGTTTCGCGAAGTGAGGTCGGCCTGGCCGCGGATGTGGGGGGTTTGCCCGGCTGCCAGCCTTGACGGTGGAAGCTCTCGCGCCCGCGCGTCTGCGGGCGCTTGAGTCAAGACATTGGGAGGAGGTTCGGCATGTCTGTCACCGCAGAGAAGCCTCCCGTTGCGGAGGCTGAGCGGGTTTCCACGACGGTGCCTCTGAACTGGAAGGAAGTGTGGTTCACCAACTGCCCGATGGTGTCCGCCAACAACGTCGACCAGGAGCTCGGCTGGTGTCGCGAGGAGTTCAAGAAGATCGGCGTCGAGTACGCCTACTTCCGGCACGCACCCGAGAACAACTGGTATCCGCATTACATCCATAACCTCGACAACCTGTTCCGCTTCGGTGGTCTCTATCCGCCGATCCACGTTCATGCCGACCTTCGCCGCACCGTGCTGTTGGGGGCGACCTGGGTGCATGAGGGCGGCTGCATGGCGGTGCGCGCCGACGACCAGGTCTTCCGGATGGAGGACCTGAAGGGCAAAAAGGTCGGGATCTCGAAGAGCCTGAACACGATCAAGAACGACTGGTGGCGGATCCAGGAGCACATGGGCATCGAGAACATGCTGATGCTGCACGGCATGGTGATGGACGATGTCGAGCTGGTCGAGTTCCCCTACGCCGACGACTGGTACGACAAGCCCGAGATGTTGGTGCCGCCGATGAACAACCCGTCCGAGCTGTGGATGCGCCGCGACCACAAGCACGACCTGGCCTTTCGCCCGCTGGAGACGGCGCTGCTCGCCGGGAAGGTCGATGCGATCTACACCCAGAGCAAGGTGTTCGAGCATCTCCAGGAGGCCACCGGCCGGATCGCGATGATCGAGGACCTGTCCAGGTACGCGGACTGGCGGATCCAGGTGGCCAACACCCCGGCTGTCATCACCTGCACCGAGGTGATGGCCGACGAGCACCCGGAGCTGGTCATCGCGTACATGAAGGCGATGATCAAGGTCGGCCGCTGGGCGAACGAGAACAAGCACGCCGCCGGCGCGATCCTCAACCGGCAGACGTTCTACCTCGATGCCGAGGACACCTACCAGGGCATCAAGGACGTCGACCTGGTGCCGAGCCTGAGCGCGCAGAACATCCAGTGCGTGAAGATCGGCAAGGACTTCATGTTCAGCCACGGCTACATCAAGCACGACTTCGATGTGGACGAGTGGGCGCGCCCTGACTTCCTGGAGCAGGCGGCGGTCGAGGTGCTCAAGGAGGAGTGGCAGACACGGAGCTGGAGCAAGCTTCCCGAGGGAGGCGGGCTCGAGGTTGAGGGCACCCGGCTCGGCTAGTGCGGAGCAAATGACCCAGAAGACACGTGAGCGGTGGCCGGGCCCGATAAGCGTCCCGGCCACCGCCGAAGGAGGACAGCGATGACGAGCACTGCTGGGATCACAAAGAGCGCCGTCGAGTTGGTGCAGGAGGCTCGCGCGCAGATCGACAACATCACCCCGAAGCAGGCGTACAGGGAGCTCTCGACGGGCAACGCGGTCGCGCTCGATATCCGTGAGCCGGTCGAGTGGGAGCAGCACATCGAGGGTGCGCTGCAGGTGCCGCGGGGTCTGCTCGAGTTCGCGGCCGACCCGGCAAGTCCGCGCCACGCGCCCGAACTCGACCCGCACAGCCGGGTGATCGTCTACTGCCGCTCCGGCGTGCGCGGCGCGCTCGCTGGGGCGACGCTGAAGACGCTCGGGTTCGAGAACGTCGCCAATCTCGACGGCGGGCTCAACGCCTGGAAGGACGAGGGCCTGCCGACCGACGAGCACCACGCCGACCTCTAGCGACTTCTCGCTCCTGCCGTCTGACCTACACGCCGGGCGGCAGGAGCGAACTCGACGCCTCAGAGATCGCGAAGGAGGACCTTGGGAACAGCAATCAGAGAAGTGCTGACCTACGCGGTCGGCGTCGCGATCAGTCCGGTGCCAATCATCGCAGTGATCGTGATGCTCTTCGGAAGGACAGCGGCAAGGTCCCCGAGGCGGAGCTCCGAATCGCGCGTGAGCGCTGGGACGACTTCAAGGCGCGAATGGATGCCACGCGCCGACGTCCGCCGCGCACCGCTGGCCACGACGCGCCCTGACAAGACCTTATCAGTTCTGATAAGCTACGCACATGGCGAGATCCAGCAACAAGGACGTGAGCCCGGTCGGCTCGACCACGACGGAAGGCTCCGCGCGGCGGGCGCGCCGCAGCGCCGGCTACCGCGAAGCGCAGGAGCGTCTGGCACCGTACGAGCAGCTCGCCCGGATCGTGATCCGTCGCCGCCTCGACCTCGGCCTCACCCAGGAACAGCTGGCCGAGCGGATGGGCACGAGTTACTCGGCGATCTCGCGGATCGAGAGCGGCCAGCACAGCACCTCGGTGCAGACGCTGCAGCGGCTCGCGGCCGCGCTCGAAATGCGGTTCGTGATGGGGTTCGAGCACGGACCGGCCGAGAAGCCGGTACGCGAGCTCGTTTCCGCGTAGTCTGGTTCTGATCGGAGGTGGCTTCGGCTCGACGTCCAGCTGCGCCCGACTGGATGGCCTTCGCGAGAAGCATCGCGAACTCGCTCCCGCCGAGCTCAGCGCGGAGCTCGGCTGAGTGGCGGGCCTGTTCGAAGAGATGCGCGTACGTGTCGAGGGTCATGCTCGTGCGCGCGTGGCCGAGGATGCGGCTGACCTGCACGACATCGAGGCGAACGTCGAGGATGAGATGGCTTGCGAAGGTGTGGCGCAGATCGTGGAAGCGCACCCGCCGATCGTTGCGGTCGAGACCGGCGTCGACCGCGGCCCGCCGCAGCACGCGCCGCGAGACATTCTGGTGCAGGAACGGGGTCCCGTGCGCGCTGGCGAAGACGTAGTCGGACGCGGCGGTGAAACGGGACTTGCTGCGGTGCTCGCGCAAGAGGCCGCCGCGCTGAGGAGCAGGGGGATGTCGCGCGCCGACGCAGCGGTCTTCGGTGCGACTCGGTGCGCCGGGACGCTCTCCCGGTTGCGGGCGAGCTGAGCGCGGACGTGGATCACGCCTTCAACGAGATCGATGTCCTCCCAGGTGAGCGCGAGCACCTCAGAGAGTCGCATGCCGGTGTAGACGCCGGTTGCTAGCAGTGGCCTGTACCGCGAAGAGCGGCCGAAAGGAGGCGGACGATCTCCGCTCGTGCGAGCACTCGCTGGTCGGAACGCGACGGATGAGGGCGTTCGTCTCGCTCGAGTGACGCAAACGGATGCTGGCTGATGTAGCCGCGACGCAGGGCGTAGCTGAGGATGCTGCTGAGCGCGCCGAGGATTCGCTTGATCGACCAGGGTGAGAGGCCCTGGTCGTGGAGCTGCCGGGCAAGGGCGACGACGTCGTCCGGGGAGATCGGGCGGTCCGGCGGCATCGGCTGCTGGTAGATCCCGCGCTCGATCCACCGGCGACCGGAGAATCTGCCTGAATCCATGTCCCCTCCCTTGTCCGGTTTGAACGTCGAAGGATGGGGCGCCAGCGGCGTTCTCCGGAGCCAGGCCAGAACGGGGCTGGCTGGCTCGGGGCTCCCGCCGAGCCGAGCCGGGGTTCGCCCCCTGCGGCGTGTCTTCGCCCGTCAGGCGAGGCCGAAGGTTTGTGCGAGGAGGAAGACGTTGAGGGCGGTAATGAGGGCGGCGATGGCGACGGCGGCCCAGGTGGTGGTGCGGCGGTTGACGTGGACGCCCATCACGTCCGGTCTGCGAGTGAGGAGGAGGAGTGGGACGAGGGCGAAGGGGATGCCGAAGGAGAGGATGACCTGGCTGAGGACGAGGGCGCTGGTGGGGCTGACGCCGAGTGCGAGCACGACGATCGCGGGGATCATGGTGATGGCGCGGCGGAGGAGGAGGGGGATGCGCAGGCCGACGAAGCCGGCCATGACGACCTGGCCGGCGTAGGTGCCGACGCTGGAGGAGGAGGCGCCGGATGCGAGCAGGGCGACGGCGAAGGCGGTCGCGGCGGTGCCGCCGACGAGCTGGGAGAAGCCGGTATGGGCGCCCTGGATCGTGCTGACGCCGGTGTAGCCGGGTGTGTCGTGGAAGAGCTTGGCGGCGACGGCGAGCATGGCCATGTTGACGAGGCCGGCGAGGCCGAGCGCGACGATCACGTCGAGCCGCTCGAAGCGGAGGACGCGGGCGCGTTCCGTGTCGTCGTGGGCGGGCATGCGGCCCTTGGTGAGCGCGGAGTGGAGGTAGATCGCGTGCGGCATCACGGTCGCGCCGATGATCCCGACGGCGAGGTAGAGCGAGCCTGAGCCGCGCAGATGCGGGATGAGGCCGCCGGCGGCGCCGCTTGCGGTGGGGCCGATCTTGAGCGTCTCGTAGAGGAAGCCGAGGAAGATGATCCCGAGCAGGGCGGTGATCGCGAGCTCGAAGCGGCGGAAGCCCTGCCGTTGCAGCTCGAGGATGCCGAAGGCGATGAAGCCGGTCATCACGCCGGCGATCACGAGCGGGACGTGGAAGAGCAGGTTGAGGCCGAGCGCTGCGCCGAGGAACTCGGCGATGTCGGTCGACATCGCCATGATCTCGGCCTGGACCCAGAGACCCCAGCGGACCGGTGCGGAGTAGTGATCGTGGACGAGCTCGGGCAGGTTGCGCTCGGCGACGATGCCGAGCTTGGCGGAGAGGTACTGGATCAGCATCGCCATCGCGTTGGCGGCGAGCACGACCCACAGGAGCAGGTAGCCGAACTTGGCGCCGCCCTGGACGTTGGTGGCGAAGTTGCCCGGGTCGACGTAGGCAATCGCCGCGACGAAGGCGGGGCCGAGCATCAGCAGCGTCGCGCGCAGCCGTCCGCGACGTAGCAGCGCCTCGAGCGGGGTGATCCCGGCCTCGCGGGCTTCGATTGCCAGCGCTTCGACCGGGGTCATCGGGTCTCCACACGCATGGCGCGGGCGAGTGTGGCGCCGAGGACGTGGACCTGATCGCCGAAGCGGACGTAGAGGGGGCCGTCGAAGGGCTGCCGCTCGATCAGCTCGAGCGTCGCCCCCGGGGCGATGCCGCGCTCGCTGAGGTAGCGCAGCATCTCTGGGTTCTCGTCGGAGACGCGTGCGAACCGGACCTGTTCGCCGGGGTCGAGCTCGTAGAGGCTGCGGCTTCGGTCGGCGGCGATCACGAGCTTGCGGCTGGGGATGGGGTCGCCGTGCGGGTCGAGAGTCGGGTTGCCGAGCCGGGCGGCGATCACCTCCTCGAGCCCCTCGGAGAGGGCATGCTCGAGCCGCTCGGCTTCGGCGTGCACCTCGTCCCAGCCCATCCCGAGGCTCTCCACCAGAAAGAGCTCGAGCAGGCGGTGGTGACGGATCACCTCCAGCGCGACCGAGCGGCCGCGCTCGGTCAGGCGCACGCCCCGATACGGCTCGTGCTCTGCGAGGTCAAGCGCCACAAGCTTGCGGACCATCCCGACGACCGAGGCCGGGCGGACGTCGAGCCGCTGGCCTAGCGCGGTCGTCGTCGCCGAGCCCTCCTCCGCTTCGAGCGTGTAGATCGCCTTCGCGTAGTCCTGCACCGCAACAGAAAGCTCGCCGGCGCGAATGTCAGATTCAGGCATGCCTAAATCATAGCTGAGGCACTCCGAAAGATGACGCTCATTGAAGAGATGTAGCAATGAACGTTAGGATGTCTCGATGGCGCCCGACGACCGGTGCGAGCTCCTCTGCCTCGACCTGGCCAACGCGGAGGCACTGCGCGCGGCGCGACTCTCCGAGTCGACCTTGCGCGCTTGTGCGGCCGAGCTCGCGGCGCTGGCGGACCCAACGCGGCTCACGATCGCGCTCGCGCTCGCCGCGGGCGGCGAGTTGTGTGTTTGCGATCTCGCTTGGATCGTCGAGCGGGCCGACAACCTCGTCTCTCACCACGTGCGTGCGCTGCGCGTCGCCGGGCTTGCCGACTACCGGCGCGACGGCAAGATGGCGCTCTACTCGCTGACCGCGCGAGGCCGCCTGCTCGTCGACCAGCTCGCCGCGAGGGCGCCGGCCTGAACGCCACACTCGAGCTGCAGTCGCGGCTGACTGTCCTGCCGGCACACGGGCGCGAGCGCCTCGAGCGGCGCGCACGACTGCTTGCGCTGGGCGGAAACGCGTGGCACGTGGTCGAGTTCGCGATCGCCGTTGTCGCCGGTGTCGCTGCCGGATCGGTCGCGCTGGTCGGGTTCGGGATCGACAGCGCGATCGAGGTGCTCGCGGGCGGCGTGATCGTCTGGCTGTTCAGCGGCGGCCGCGGCTCCTCCCACACGGCCGAACGCCGTGCGCAGCGGTTGATCGCCGCAAGCTACGCCCTGCTCGTCGTCTACATCCTGGTCGAGGCAGTCCGCGACCTCGCCGGAAGCCACCACGCGAGCGCGAGCTGGGTCGGAATCGGCCTCGCCGCGTTCACGGCCATGACGATGCCGCTCCTCGCAGTTGCCAAGCGCCGTGTCGGCCGCCGCCTCCGTTCCTCCGCGGCCGTCAGCGAAGCCGGCCAGAACATGATCTGTGCCTACCTGTCGGTTGCCCTGCTCGCCGGCCTGCTCGCGAACGCACTTGCCAGCTGGTGGTGGGCCGACCCGGCCGCCGCGCTCGTGATCGCAGCCCTCGCAGCCCAGGAAGGCGCAGCTGCCTGGCGCGGCGAGAGCTGCGACTGCTGCTGAGCTCGACTGTCTCGCCTCCGAAGTCGATGAATGCCCTGCCGTCCCTGAGGACGCTGTGCGCATCGGCCACCCCCAATGGCAACAATGGCAACGCTCGACGTTCGTTCGCGTTCGCGTGCATAAACCTCCGAGATAGGTTTCCGCTCAACGACGCGGACTGCGCGCACCGGCGCGAACGAGCCCGAACCCCGCTCCGAATCGGCAGGCTGGGGGTCACTGGTTCGAGCCCAGTACCTCCCATTCGCTGTCGTCGTTCTGACAACGTGTTATAGCCGCCGTGTTCGGAGATGGCGTGGGACCTACGTCGAGTCCGCGTCAGCCAGGGCGGCGAGCGGCTCTTCGCCCTGCCCGTGCTCCGCAAATCGGCCGAGGTCGGCGACAATCAGGCGTGGCTTACTGTCGAAGTTGTGGCGAGGCGCTTCCTCCCACGGCTCGCTTCTGCCCGAGTTGCGGCGCTGCGAGTTCGGATGGCCCCCGGGGCGAGGAGCGCAAGCTCGCAACGATTCTCTTTGCCGATCTTGTCGGCTCGACCGCGTTAGCGGACTCGACAGATGCTGAGCGGACGCGCGCAGTTCTTAATCGCTTTTACGACGCGATGGCGACCGAGATCGCCGATATGGGTGGCACGGTCGAGAAGTTCATCGGCGATGCCGTTTTTGCGGCGTTTGGCGCACCTTCCGCCCTCGAGGATCACGCGGATCGCGCCATCTATGCGGCACTTTCTATGCGCAGACGGCTGGCCGAGTTGTTCGGCGACAAGCTTGCTTTGCGAATCGGTATCAACACGGGCGAAGTTGTTGTTGGCAAGCCGCGCGTCGGCAGCGCGTTCGTGACTGGCGATGCGGTCAACGTTGCTGCGCGCATCGAGCAGGCTGCGGAGCCGGGTGAGATCGTTGTCGGTGAACGGACGGCGACCGCGGCACGTGGAGCGTTCGATTTCGGCGCCCCGATTTCGATTGCAGCCAAGGGAAAGCCGGGCGGCGTCATCTGTCGCCGGCTCGTTGGCGCGCGTGACGAGACCGTGGTGGAAACCGCGGTATTCGTGGGGCGCGAGCGTGAGTTCGGAGCGCTGCAGGACATGTTTTCGGCCGTCGTCGAGGATGGCCGACCCCGTTGCGTGACGATTCTCGGCGAAGCGGGTGTGGGGAAGACGAGTTTGGCGCGCGAGTTCGCCGCGCGGGTAGCGCAGCGGCCGGATCAGCCAATCATCCGCCAGGGTCGCTGCCTTGCGCACGGCGGCGGCAGCGCATACCTGCCGCTCGGCCAGGTGGTGCGCGAGCAATTCGGCATTTCCGACAGTGAGTTGCCCGAAACGCTGGCCATCCTCGGCGTCACCCTCGGTCTGGAGCCACCGGCTCACGTCCATCCACTCGCCGTCCGAAGCGAGCTGCGGCAAGCCTTGAAAACGCTGCTCGGCGAACTTGTCGCCGAACGACCCGCAGTTGTTCTTCTTGAGGACCTGCACTGGGCACAACCGGAACTCCTCGAACTGGTCGGTGACTCGCTGCGTGAAGTCGACGGCCCGCTGCTTATGATCTTCACCTCCCGCCCGGATGTTGAGCTCGACGGCGACGTCGTCCCTCTCGCGGCGCTCTCTCCATCCGATGCATTCCGAATGGTCGAGGAGCTCGCCCCGGCCGAACTCGGGCCGGACGTCAGGACGTTCGTGGTCGATCGCGCCGACGGCAATCCCTTTTTCGTCGAGGAGCTCTTGCGCACCCTGACCGACCGCCGTGTTACGGAAGCGATTCCGAGCGGCTTTGAGCTGCCGGACAGCGTCCGTGCACTCGTGGCGTCGCGTATCGACCTGCTCCCGGCAGAAGAGAAGGCCGCGTTGCAGGCAGCCGCCGTCGTCGGACGGACGTTCGGAGTCGATTCGGTCCGCGAACTGGTCGGAGGGCGAGCCGACCTGGAATCCCTCCTCCGACGATCATTCGTCGAAAGGGTCGAAGACGGCTTCACCTTCGTCCACGCGATTACGCGCGAAGTCGCCTATGGGAGCCTCACGACCCCCAACCGGGCGCGCTTGCACGCTCGTCTGGCTACGTGGCTCGAGGCCGAGGCGCAAGACGACGGTTCCGATGCTGCTCGGCTCGCGCATCACTACTTCGAAGCGGTGCGTCCCGAGGACGTCGATCTCGCGTGGCCCGACGAAGGGGACGAGCTAGCGCGCCTTCGGGCAAAAGCGGTGCGCTGGCTTCGCCGTGCCGCACGACTATCCGTGAGCCGCTACGAGATGCGCGAGGCCGTCGAGTTGCTCGAGCGCGCCGTGGAGCTCGAGCCGGACCGAGACGCGCGGGCCGAGATCTGGCAGGAGACCGCGCACGCAAATGCGCTGTACTACGACGCCCCGAGCTTCGTCGCGGCAATCGAGCACGCGATCGAGCTCACGGATGGAGATTCGGCGATCGGAGATCTCTACGCCGAGCTCGCTCTTCAGACGATGGCCCGCGCCGGCATGTGGGGCACGTCGCCGACCGCCGAGCAGGTCGGTGCGTGGATCGATCTGGCGCTGGAGCGTTGCGAGCCGGAAAGCCCGGCTCGGGCAAAGGCTCTCATCGCCCGCTGCTACTCCGACTACGAGAAATCTCCATCGGACGCTGCAGAGGCCGGTCGGATCGCAGACGACCTCGGAGATGCTGTCCTTCGCTCGTTGGGTTATGACGCCCAGTCAGCCGTCGCTTTCGTACACGGCGAGTACAGCGAGGCGCTCGTCTGGTGCCGTCGGCGCATCGCACTTGCCCACGAAGTCGCGGACCTGGAGATGGAAGCTCTTGCCTGTGCGGGTGCGATCAATCCCGC
>Ga0335082_10009827_pt1 | contig 10383 bp, 7 predicted proteins | sample Lox_Sample_41_FD_206718 | JGI IMG/M metagenome (GOLD analysis project Ga0335082, IMG submission 206718) | Soil microbial communities from Loxahatchee National Wildlife Refuge, Florida, United States - Lox_Sample_4.1 | ecosystem: Environmental > Terrestrial > Soil > Wetlands | place: USA: Florida...
CGACCAGAACGTCGTCCGCTTCTTCGGCGAAGCCGGCTTCACGGTGAAGCGCATCGAGGGCCTGAAGTGCGCGAGCCCGGTCGACATCGCGCACGTGACCGAGGCGCGGCTCCGGGACGCGCTCGCGAAGGTCGACGGCGACGACGTCGACGCGCTGATCCAGGTCGGCACCAACCTCGCGATGGCGCGTCTCGCCGGCCAGGCCGAGCTGTGGATGAAGCGCCCGGTGGTCGCGATCAACGCCGCCATCTACTGGCACGCCCTCCGGCACGCCGGTATCCCCGACAAGGTCGAGGGGTTCGGTGCCCTGCTCGCCCGGCACTAGCCTCCCGGCCGCGCGAGCAGGGCGTACGGCGTCGGGATAAGCTTGACTGAAGCAACCAATTGGTTGACTATGGCATCCGACCCATGGCCTTGCCCGCCGACCCGCGCGTCGACGTCGTCCGGCGCTTCAACCGCTTCTACACCCGCCGCATCGGTGCGCTGCGCGCCGGGCTGCTCGACAGCCCGTTCTCGCTCGCCGAAGCGCGGCTCCTCTTCGAGCTCGCGCACCGCGAGCGCCCGACGGCGGCCGAGCTCGCGCGCGACCTCGGCCTGGACGCGGGTTATCTCAGCCGGATGCTGCGCGGCCTCGAGCGCCGGCGCCTGATCGCCCGGGAGCGATCGAACTCGGACGGGCGGCAGAGCCTGCTCGGACTCACCGCCGAGGGCAAGCGCACCTTCGGGACCTTGAATACCCGCTCGGCCGCCGAGGTGCGGGCGATGCTCGGGAAGCTCTCCGACGCCGGGCAGCGGAGGCTGGTGGAGGCGATGCGCGATGTCGAGCGGCTGCTCGGCGCGGCGACCGAGCCGAAAGTCCCCTACCTCCTTCGTCCGCACCGGCCCGGCGACATGGGATGGGTCGTCCACCGTCATGGCGCGCTCTACGCGCACGAGTACGGCTGGGACGAGCGGTTCGAGGCGCTCGTCGCAACGATCGTCGCGAAGTTCATCGAGAACTTCGACCCGAAGCGCGAGCGCTGCTGGATCGCCGAGCGCGACGGCGAGATCGTCGGCTCGGTGTTCCTGGTGTCGAAGTCGCGGACGGTCGCGCAGCTGCGGCTGCTGTACGTCGAACCGAGCGCCCGCGGGCTCGGCATCGGCAAGCGCCTCGTGGACGAATGCGAGCGCTTCGCGCGCGACAGGGGCTACCGGAAGATCGTGCTCTGGACGAACAGCGTCCTCCACGCCGCCCGCCATATCTACGAAGCGGCAGGCTATCGCCTCCTCGCCGAGGAGCCGCATCACAGCTTCGGCCGCGCCCTCGTCGGGCAGACGTGGGAGCTCGCGCTTTGATGAGCTAGCGCTCGAACCCGCGCACCAGGCTTGCCCGCGCGCCGGCCGCCTGCATCAGCAGCGCGAAATCGGACCCGGCCAGGATCAGGCGCACGCCCATCCCGACGTAGCGCTCGAGGAGCTCCGGCGCGTACACCCCGCCCATCCCCGGAAACTTGCCGTGCTCGCGGCAGGCGGCGACGAGCCTTGTGTATGCGTCCACGACGCGCGCATGGTCGAATTGCCCGGGGATGCCCATCTCGAAGCAGAGATCGTTGGTGCCGATCAGCAGCGCGTCGATGCCCGGCACCGCCGCGATCGCCTCGCAGTTGTCGATCGCCTGCGGGGACTCGAGCATGACGACCACCAGCGTCTCGGCATTCACGATCCGTGCGGCGTCGCCGAGCGGCATCGGCGCGAAGCCGAGCTGCTGCAGCCCGCCGCCCATCGACCGATGGCCGACCGGCGGATAGCGGCAGTGGTCGGCGATCCGGCGCGCGTGCTCGGCCGTGTCGACGTGCGGCACCACTACCCCCTGGGCCCCGTTGTCGAGCGCGCGCGTCGCGTGGTAGTGCTCGTAACCGGGCACGCGCACGATCGGCGTGACCCCGACGGCGAGCGACGCGGCCGCGATCTGCGCGGCGGTGTCCACGCCCATCGAGTTGTGCTCGCAGTCGATGAAGAGCCAGTCGAATCCGCTCGTCTTCGCGATCTGCGCGATGTCCACGGTGCGCGCCTGGCGCAGGCCGAGACCGATCGCGAGCTTGCCGTCGCGGAGCTGGCGCAGCGCGTGGTTGACGACGACGGTCATGGCTCTCCTCCGGGCACGGTAACGGCCCGATGGTAAACCCGCGCGCCGCCGGCGCCCGATCCCCTAGGCCGCGAGCTTCGCGGCCGCGGGCGAGACGTTCAGGTTCATCCGGAACAGGTTGTCGGGATCGAACCGCCGCTTGATCTCCCGCAGCCGCCCGTAGTTGGCGCCGTACGCCTGCGCCACCCGCTCGCCCTCGTCCTCGGTGAAGAAGTTCACGTACCCGCCGCCGGTCGCGAACGGCGCGGCGTCCCGGTACAGGCGCCGCGTCCACTCGCGGTACCGGTCGTCGTCGGCCGGGCTCTGCCAGCGGCCGTGGACGTTCATGACGTAGCTCGCGTCGCGCCCGGCGTAGGCCGTCGCCGCGGGCGCGACTTCCGACATGGCGCCGCCAAGCTGGGCGATGAACACCTCGCACTCGGGCCCGGGCACTCCGGCGGCCCCAGCGATCGCGACGTCGAGCAGGCCGTCATCGAGCCGGCCGAGGTTGTGGGATTTCCAGTAGTTGCGCGCACCGGGCTGGAGCAACGGGTCGAACGCCCCCTGGAATCCGGCGTAGGGCGTCGGCCCCAACGCGGTACCGACCGGGTTCCCGAACCTGAGCACCGGCGCGGCGGCGCGTTCGCCTGCGGCGAGATCACCCGCGTAGACGACCGCGAACACGACCACGTCCTTGCCGTGAATCGACTCGGGCAGGAACGGCAACGGCGGCGCCTTCCGCAGCACCGCCCAGACGCTCAGCTCCGCGGGCGCGTCGATCGTGAAATCGCGCCACGCGCGCAGGACCTTCCGCGCCTGGTCGGCCGGATAGACGACGAGCCCCGAATAGACCTCCGGCCCGACCCGATGCAGCTTGAATTCGAACGAGGTCACGACGCCGAAGTTGCCGCCGCCGCCGCGGATCGCCCAGAAGAGGTCGGGTTCCTGATCTGCCGAAACCACGCGCTGCCTGCCGTCCGCGGTGACGATGTCCGCGGAGATCAGGTTGTCGATGGTCATGCCGTGCTTGCGGCTCAGCCAGCCGAAGCCGCCGCCGAGGGTCAGGCCCGCGACGCCGGTGGTGGAGTTGATGCCGAGCGGCGTCGCCAGGCCGAACGCTTGCGCCTCGCGGTCGAAGTCGCTCAGCAGCGCCCCGGGGGCGACCCGCGCGGTGCGCCGCTCGGGATCCACGCGGACCGTGCGCAGACCGGATTGATCGATAACGAGGCCGCCCTCGGCGACGGAGTTGCCGGCGATGTGGTGGCCGCCGCCGCGCACGCTGACGAGCATGCGGTGTTCGCGGGCGAAGTTGACCGCATGCCGGACGTCCTGCGGGTTGCTGGCGCGGACAATGACGGCGGGGCGGCGATCCACCATGCCGTTCCAGATCTTGCGCGCGGCGTCGTATGCGCCGTCGCGCGGCGTCAGCACCTCGCCGCGGATGCCCGCGGCGAAGGCTCCGAGATCGGCAGCGTTCAGGTGTCCTGCAGTTCCTTCCAGAGTGATGTAACCGGTGTCTTGCACTTGGACCTCCAATGGGGTTCACGCGAAGCAAAGAGGCGCAAACGGTACGCAATTGCGGTAACGCGTCGATGTCCATGCGCGGCACTTTTGTTTCCGGTTTGTAACTCGCCGAGGGTGAGCCGCAGCGTGCTACGCTCCCGCGCGCATCCGATCCGGCCGATCGAACGGGAGATACCGATGACGACCATACTGGGCACCGGCGAGCACCGCTACCGCGTGGTGGAGGACTGGGCGAAGCTGCCCGAGGGGTGGGAGTTCAAGGACGTCGCCGCGGTCGCGGTGGACAGCAAGGACCGCGTTTACGTCTTCAACCGCGGCGAGCACCCGATGATCGTGTTCGACCGCGACGGGAACTTCCTGCGCTCGTGGGGCGAAGGGACCTTCCCACGCGCGCACGGTCTGCACATCGACGCGAACGACGTCCTCTACTGCACCGACGACGGCGGCCACTTCGTGCGCAAGCTCACGACCGAGGGCAAGGTGCTGCTCGAGATCGGCGTTCCCGGGAAGCCCGCGCCGTACATGAGCGGCGAGCCGTTCCACCGCTGCACGCACACAGCCCTGTCACCGAAGGGCGAGATCTACGTGAGCGACGGGTACGGCAACGCGCGCGTGCACAAGTTCTCGCCGGACGGAAAACTGCTCCTCTCCTGGGGCGAGCCGGGCACCGACCCCGGCCAGTTCAACATCGCGCACAACATCGCCGCCGACCCGGAAGGCTGGGTCTACGTCGCCGATCGCGAGAACCATCGCGTCCAGGTGTTCGACGGCAACGGCCGCTACGAGACGCAGTGGGTCAACATGCACCGGCCGTGCGGTCTCTTCTGCTGCCGCGGGAAGAACCCGCAGTTCATCATCGGCGAGCTCGGGCCGGGGATGGCGGTGAACCGCAGCCACCCCAACATCGGACCGCGCCTCTCGATCGTCGACGGCGAAGGCAAGCTCGTGGCGCGGCTCGGCGGCGAGGCGGGCCCCGGGCTCGAGACCGGCAAGTTCGTCGCGCCGCACGGGCTCGCGGTCGATTCGCGCGGCGACATCTATGTCGGCGAGGTCAGCTACACGGAGTATCCGCGCCTCTTTCCGGACAGGGCGATACCGTGGCGCATGCGGTCGCTGCAGAAACTGCAGCGGGTGAGTTAGCCCCGCGGGCCGCTCCGACTCGAGGGGCGCGTGCCTCGCGCCTCGGCCGTCAACAGGTCGCGAAACGCCGGATGCGCGATCGCGGTGACCCGGCGCGCACGCTCCTCGTAGGACACGCCGCGCAGCTCGGCGACGCCCCATTCCGTGACGATCGTGTCGGCATCGGCGGCCGGCGTCGTGACCGCCGCGCAGCGCGTGACCACGCGGCTCGACTTGCCGTCGCGCGAGACCGAAGGCAGCGCGATGATGGCGCGCCCGCCGGGCGCTGCCGCGGCGCCGCGGACGAAATCGAGCTGCCCGCCGACGCCGCCGACGTAGGCGCCGCCCGCGACCTCGGCGTTGATGCTGCCCGCAAGGTCGACCTCGACCGCCGAGTTGACGCTGACGAAGCCGGAGATGCGCGCAAGCGTCTCGATCGCGTGCGTGTACTCCGGACCGGCGAGCCGCGTGGCCGGGTTCCGATCGATGTACCGGTAGAGCGCCTCGTCGCCGATGTACACGCCGTTCACCGTGACGCCGACGTCGATCGGCTTGCGGCGGTTCGTCACCACCCCGCGCTCGAGTAGCGGAAGCGCCGCTTCGGGGAGCATCCCGGTGTGCAGGCCGAGGTCGCGATGGCTGCCGAGCGCGCCGATGACGGCATCCGCGATCGTGCCGACGCCGAACTGCAGCGTGGCGCCGTCCGGAATCAGTCCGGCCACGTTGGCCGCGACCTCGCGCTCCACCTGACCGACCCGCGAATCGGGATAGCGGGGCAATGGACGCGATGTCCGTACCGCCGCGTCGATCCGGAACCCGGTGGGTAGCTCGCCACCGTAGAGCCACGGCATCCGCTCGTTGATCTCCGCCAGGACGACGCGCGCGCGGGTCGTCGCGGCAAGTGCGTACCCGTGCGCGGGCCCGAGCGTCGCCACACCTGCGACCGAGGGCGAGAGCCCGAGCATGACCACGTCGGCCTTCACCGGACCGGAGGCGAGCAGCCATGGCAGCTGCGAGTAGTGGCAGGGCACGACCTCGAGCCGCCCGGCGCGCGCGAAGCGTGCGAGCGACCCGAGCGCGCCGTAGCTCGAGTAGTGGAAACCCGGCGCTGCGTCGGGCGCGAAGGTGTCCGAGTACATCAGACCGAGGAAGACCGAGATCGCGCCGAGCTCGCCGCTCTGCGCGATCAGCGCCTCGGTGAGCGTCAGCGGCTCGGACGAGCCCTGCGCGACCGCGACGGTGTCGCCGGGACGGATGAAGCGGGCGAGATCGAGCGCAGCGGGGTCGAGCTCGAGCGTCATCCGGCTTGTTCGTTCAGATGACGCGCTCGGCGCGCAGCCGCTCGACGTCCGCGTCGCCGTACCCGAGGCTCTTCACGATCTCGTCCGAGTGCTCGCCGAACCCGGGGGCGCGCAGATGCGGCTCGGCCGGCTCGCGAGTGAATCTGATCGGGACGCCAAGATGCCGGCGACCCTGCTCGTCGACGAGCAGCATCCCGCGCGAGCGCGTGTTCGGATCGTCGATCGCGTCCTTGAGTGAGCGCACCGGCGCGTACGCGACGTCCACGCCGTCGAGCCACGCGAGCCACTCGGCAAGCGTCTTCTCTTTCATGAGCCGGCGCAGATAGGCGATCAGCGGCCCCTGCTCGCCGGGCTGCTTGTGCGCGTAGGGTGCGAGATCCGACCGCCCCGCTTTCGCGAGGAAATTCTCGGCGAACTTGTGCTCCGAGGCGCCGAGCGCGAGCCAGCCGCCGTCCTTCGTCTCGTAGAGGTTGTAGAACGCGTTCCCGCCCCAGGTCCGTTCCGCCTTCGGCACCGGCGCCCGCTGCTCCGCGAAGACGGGGCCCATGACGTTCGCCGTCCACGCGAGGAGCGAGTCGTGCATCGCGATGTCGAGATAGTCGCCCTGCCCGGTCGCGCGCTGTTTGAGCAGCGCCATGAGGATCCCGGACAGCGCCATCAGGGAGGCCGCCATGTCCGCCGCCGGGACGCCGGGCATCGCCGGCCGGTCCTCCTGGTCGAGGTTCACGCTCACCAGGCCGGCGAGCGACTCGACGGCAAGGTCGTGCGCCGGCCGGTCGCGGTAGGCACCGCTCTGTCCGAACGCCGAGATCGAGCAGTAGACGATCTGCGGCGCGCGGGCGCTCACCGCCGCATAGCCGACGCCGAGCCGGTCCACGACGCCGGGACGGAACGACTCGACCAGGACGTCGGCGCGCTCGGCGAGACGCATGAGGATCTCGCGGCCCTCGGGATGCTTGAGGTCGAGCCGGAGGCTCCGCTTCCCGCGGTGGGTGTTGCGGAAGTAGACGGTCTCGCCGTCTTCCCGCGGGCCGATGTCGCGGTTCGGCTCGCCGCCGGCATACGGCTCGACCTTGATCACGTCCGCGCCGTGGTCGGCCATCATCATCGTGAGGTGCGGCCCGGGGAGGAAGAGCGAGAGCTCGACGACCCTGACGCCTGAGAGTTTCATGGTCTGTCCCCTGCGCGCGGGCTCAGAGGGTGAGCTGCGTGCCAAGCTCGATCACCCGGTCGGGCGGGAGCTTGAAGTACTCGACCGCGGTCGGACTGTTCCGCTGCATCCACCGGAAGAGGTCGCGGCGCCAGGTGAAGAGGCCGGGCCGCTCGGCGCGGGCGATCGTCGACTTGCCGAGGAAGAAGGTCGTTTCGTCGCGCTCGAAGCGCAGCCCGTGGCGCGAGAGCAGCGCGAGCGCCCGCATCGCGTCCGGGTCCTCCATGAAGCCGTAGCGTACCGTCGCCTGATAGACCCGCTTCGGCACGATGACCTGCACCTCGGTGCGTTCCGCGTTCGGCAGGCGTGGCACGTCCGCGGTCTCGATTGTGAAGAATACGACGCGCTCGTGCAGCACCTTGTTGTGCTTCAGGTTGTGCAGCAGCGTGGTCGGGACGGCATCGGGGTCGGCCGAGAAGAACACCGCCGTGCCGGGCACCGTGGCCACGTCGCCGAGATGCTCGAAGAACCCCTGGATCGGCACCTTCCGCCGCGCGGCGGCGGAGTTCAGGTAATCGGTCGCGCGCTTCCACGTCGTGAGCAGCGTGAAGATGGCGAGCCCGCACGCGAGCGGGAACCAGCCGCCAGCCATGATCTTGGTCGAATTCGAGGCGAGAAACGCGAGCTCGACCGTCCCGATGACGGCGAGGATCGCGAGCACCGGCACGCGCGCGCGTCCTCCAAGCGCGTAGACGACCAGCGCGACGAGCAGGGTCGTCAGGACCATGGTCCCGGACACCGCGATGCCGTAAGCCGCCGCGAGGTCACTCGACGAGCCGAAGCCGATCACCAGCATCACCACGATGACGAGCATGATCCAGTTGAGGCGGCCGATGTAGATCTGGCCGCGCTCGGTCTCGGAGGTGTGCGTGACGGGGATGCGCGGCAGGTACCCGAGGCGGGAGGCCTGCTGCGTGACCGAGAACGCGCCGGAGATCACTGCCTGCGAGGCGATCACGGTCGCCGCGGTCGCCAGGGCGACGAGCGGCAGCAGCAGCTCCGGCGGCGCGAGGAGATAGAACGGGTTCTTGACCGCCTGGGGCTCGCGCAGCACGAGCGCACCCTGCCCGAGATAGTTCAGCATGAGCGCCGGCAGTACGAGCCCGAACCAGGCCACCCGGATCGGGACGGGGCCGAAATGGCCCATGTCGGCGTAGAGCGCCTCGGCGCCGGTGAGCGTGAGGAATACCGCGCCGAGCGCGGCGAAGGCGAGCCCCGGCGATGCGGCCGCGAACGCGGCCGCATAGCTCGGGCTGAGCGCCCGCACGATACCCGGCGTCTCGACGATGCTCGCGAGTCCGAGCGCCCCGATGGCGAGGAACCAGACGACGGTGACCGGACCGAAAAACGCCCCGACCTTGCCGGTGCCGCGGCTCTGGATCGCGAAGAGGCCGATCAGGATCCCGAGCGTCACCGGGATGACCCAGGGCTCGAGCGCCGCGGTGGCGATCGACAGGCCTTCCACCGCGGAGAGCACCGAGATCGCGGGCGTGATCAGGGCGTCCCCGTAAAAGAGCGATGCTGCGAAGACCGCGATGACTGCGGCCATCCACTGGAGCTTCGCGCTGCCACGGAAGAGGCGCGTCGCGAAGGCGAGCAGCGCGAGCACGCCGCCTTCGCCCTTGTTGTCGAAGCGCAGGACGAAGGCGACGTACTTCAGCGACACGATCAGCATCACCGACCAGAAGATCAGCGACAGCACGCCGAGGACGTTGCCCTCGCTGACCGGGAGCGGATGCGCGCCGACGAACGCCTCCTTGAAGGCGTACAGCGGGCTCGTGCCGATGTCGCCGAACACGACCCCGATCGCGCCGAGGGTGAGCGTACCGAGGCGGTTGAAGGGCGCGCCGGCGTGGCGCGAAGCGACGGTGTCCGAAGGCATGGTTTCGATGCTGCGATGCAGCGACTCTACCCCGGTCGCGGCAGAGGCGCTGCGTCGCGCGTCGGCGCGCGAATCAGATCCGGTTCCGCTCGACGAGCTGCCGCGCGATGATGATCCGCTGCATCTCGTTCGTCCCCTCGCCGATGCAGAGGAGCGGCGCGTCGCGGAAGAGGCGCTCGACCGGGAACTCCTTCGAGTAGCCGTAGCCGCCGTGGATCCGCATCGCCTCGGTCGCGTTCTCGAGCGCCGCCTCGGTGGCGAAGTACTTCGCCATGCCGGCCTCCATGTCGCAGCGGCGCCCGCCGTCGTACGCCTGGGCCGCGGCCTCGGTGAGGAGCCGCGCCGCCTCGGCGCGGGTCGCCATCTCGCCGAGCTTGAGCTGGATCGCCTGGTGCTCGCAGATCGGCTTGCCGAACGTCTTGCGGAGCTGCGCGTAGCGCACGGCCTCGTCGAGCGCGCTCTTCGCGACGCCGACGCCGCGCGCGGCGACGTTGATCCGGCCGAGCTCGAGGCCGCTCACCGCGAGATAGAAGCCCTGCCCCTCCTCCCCGATCAGGTTCGCCGCCGGCACCTCGAAGTCCTCGAACACGAGTTCTGCCGAATCGATACCCTTGTAGCCGAGCTTCTCGAGCTTGCGGGACGGCTTGAAGCCCGGCCCCTTCTCCATCACGAACATCGAGAGGCCGCGACGCGGCGGTTGCGCGTCGGGATCGGTCCGGACGAGGACGGCGAACGCGCTGCCCTGGATGCCGTTCGAGATCCAGGTCTTGGTGCCGTTGACGACGTAGCGGTCACCGCGTTTCAACGCGCGCGTGCGGACCGCCGATAGATCGGTGCCGCAATCGGGCTCGGTGAGCGCGAGGCCGCCGCGGAGCTCGCCCGCGCACATCCTCGGCAGCCAGCGGCGCCGCTGCTCGTCGGTGCCGAACTTCTCGACGAGGATCGCGAGCATCAGGTGCGAATTGAAGATCCCGGTCAGCGACATCCAGGCTTCCGAGATCCGGCTGACGATCTTCGCGTAGGTGGAAGCCGACAGCCCGAGCCCGCCCCACTTCGGGTCGATCACCGCACCGAAGAGGCCGAACACCTTCATCTGCGCGACCATCTCCGCCGGCCAGACGTCGTCGTGCTCGAGCTTCATGACGTTCGGGCGCACGTCCCTGTCGAGCCAGCGCTGGATCGCGTCGAGGATGGCCTGCTCCTCGGCAGGGTCGGTGTGCCGCGGGGGGCGGGGAGGTTGCTC
>Ga0335082_10009828_pt1 | contig 10382 bp, 6 predicted proteins | sample Lox_Sample_41_FD_206718 | JGI IMG/M metagenome (GOLD analysis project Ga0335082, IMG submission 206718) | Soil microbial communities from Loxahatchee National Wildlife Refuge, Florida, United States - Lox_Sample_4.1 | ecosystem: Environmental > Terrestrial > Soil > Wetlands | place: USA: Florida...
GGCGTCGAGATGATTGTCATGGAGCAGCTTGGAATGATAAGCGGAGCTCGAAGTCGCGATCGCTATGGCCATGCTGCCCAAGTTGAACAAGACTTGATATGTTTTGGGCCGCTCTTTGTTGTGCCAAAAGCATTGAATCAGCGTCGCCGTACAGCCCATGAACAGAGCTTCCGGCAAATTCAGCTCGACAATCCCGAACAGAATAAAGATGAATAGAACGGAAAGCGATCCCGTGATCGCCGGTAAAGCCACTTTCAAGCGTGAGGCGAAAATCGAAAGGACCAAATAGGCAACAAAGCGGACCAGATCGTGCGATTCCCAGCGGCTGAGTTCGTTGATGGTAACGCACGCACCGATCAGGATTACGGCGGAGACGTAGATCCTTGCGCCAATTGACATTCGATTCCTAGGCCGTCAATACTGAACCGGCTGCGCCAGTCCAATGCAGCTACACTGCCAGTAGCTATGCTTCGCTATCCAACTGATTCATCGGCAAAACATGAGGAGAGCGATAGTCTCATGCGCGGACAGAATGTCTAGCTGCGTTGCTTGAATTGAGACATTCTGTCTCAGTAGCCCATGCGGATTTCTCCGTCGAGGGCAGGGCTTCGCCTTAGCTCGCTGGACCGCATGTACTATAGTGAGCCGGCTCGAAACCGTCGAAATGCTGGATGAAGTGCTATCCGGCTACGAACAAAAAAATTATTTAGGAATGTCGGTGGTGATCTGCAGTCCGGTCATGCGCCAACTCCTGGACCTGGTCCAACGCATCGCGCAGACCAATGCCGCGGTACTGATCACGGGTGAGAGCGGCTCCGGTAAGGAATTGATTGCACGGGCGATACATCATTACTCCTTGCGCGGGGGCAAGCCCTGGGTCGACGTCAGCTGTGCTGCCCTGCCGGAGCATCTGGTCGAGAGCGAGTTGTTTGGTTACGAGAAGGGCGCATTCAGCGGCGCGGACACCTCGAAGCCAGGTCTGTTCGAATTGGCGAATCATGGCACCCTGTTCCTCGACGAAATCGGCGAATTGGAACCGCGCATGCAGGTAAAGCTGCTTCGCGTGCTGGACGGTGTGCCATATTATCGCTTGGGAGGAGTCCGGAAGGTCTCCGTGGACGTCCGCGTGGTAGCGGCCACCAATCAGGACCTGGAGCGCATGGTTCCAAACGGCCAATTCCGTGGCGACCTGTACCATCGCTTGGGCCAGATCTGCCTGCATGTGCCGCCCCTACGAGAACGGCCGGAAGATATCGGTCCTTTGGCGGAGCATTTTCTTCAGATCTCAAATCCTCGGGCGTTCCTGTCGCCGGATGCGCTGCGGACCCTGCAGCGCCACACCTGGCCCGGAAATATCCGCGAGCTTCGCAACACGGTCACAAAGGCGGCGGTACTCGCGCGCGAATGCGAGATTCGAAGCGAAGACCTAATGGTCCTTGGCAGCACGGCGCCTACCTTTGTACGGGAGCCTACTCCGTTAACATCCAGTGGGTCTAACCCGGATGGTCAGAATCTCGACGGAATGGAGAAGAACACAATTCTCAAAGTCCTGGCGCAGACGAACGGTCATCAGCAGCGAGCCGCCGAACTACTCGGCATCTCGCGGCGCACGCTGAGCCGCAAGCTCAAGCTGTATGGAAGGGAGGCAGTGCGGCAGTCCTGTGCGTCTTGAGGCGGCAAGGACGAACTGATTTATCATGGCCATTGCCGATCGCCGATCCGAACGCCGCCACCGAGCCGACGGTCAACTTCGATTCTCTTTCGAGGATCCTTCCCGTCATGAAGTTACCGGCCGGCTGCTCGATTACAGCAAGAATGGATTCCGCGCGCTGCACACCTACCCGGCACTGCACACCGGTCAGGTTGTGGAGTTTCAGCACTTCGTCGCCGTCGGCAAAGCACGCGTCATGTGGAATCGGATCACTGAGAACCGCGTCGAGACTGGCTTCTTAGTCATAAAGTAGTAGCCGACTCCATCCAGATCAAGCGCAAGCGCCCAACTAATTCCCTCGTACTATTCCATCAAGAGAATTGTACTGGGCGCATAGCGATGCTACTGTTCCAGCAGAGGGTGCATCGCTGATTCGTGTTCCCTCTTTGCGCCTGCGGCCCGCTTTTTCTGAAGACCCGATCGCCGTTCTTCCTATCGAGCGGTTCGCTGAGATTCGGAGGATAGCGCATGCGTGCTGCTCGGTACATCATCCCGTTGGCTTTGATCTTGCTCTCCCCGTCGCGTATCTTTGCTCAGCCGGACGCGTTTCAAGTCCGTTATGCGTCGCACTTGGAAATCGGGGATTCTGTAGTGAACATCAGCAACACCGGCAGCACCGGCGCAGGTTTGCCGAGGGGCAACATATGCGTGAATGTTTATACCTTCGATGCCGCCGAAGAAATGATCTCCTGCTGTGCTTGCCTGGTCACACCCAATGCGCTCTCGTCGTTGTCGGCACGGGGGGACCTGGTGAGCAATTCGTTCTCGCCGGGAGTACCGACTTCAAGCGTCATCGGCCTGGTGGCATCCACTCCCAATGGAAATCAGTGCGATGCCGGATCTGTCACGTCCGCGAACCTTGCGGCCGGGCTACGTGCCTGGGGCACCACGCTGCACGCGCTTCCTGGATCGCCCACAAAGTTCGGATTCACGGAAGACGACTTTCTGTGGAGCACGCTGAGCGCCCCGGAGCTGAATCAGCTAACTTCGTTCTGCCATTTTATTGAAAAGAACGGAAGCGGATTCGGCATCTGCGCTTCCTGCCGTTTCGCCGGGATGTCTGGCGCCAAGCAACAATAGATTCAAACGCGCCTCCTGAGCGCTCCACGATTCGTGTCTCATATTGAGCCGTGCGATAAGATGGGTCGCTATGAAGGGCTGGATGAAGTGGTTGCTGGTGCTGCTCGGTCTAGTTTTCCTGGCGATGATTGCTTCGGGATTCGTACTGCGTTCCTTGGTCGCGGGATCGGCAAAGGATAAGCTCGTCGCGTCACTATCGAACAAGATTGGCGTTCCAGTCACGGTTGCTACAGTTGAATTCGATCTGGCGCAATGGTTCCGGCTGCGCCCGGCGGTGTCACTCGCGGGCGTGAGCGTTGCCAATCCGCCGGATTTCACCGCAAAGAATCTCTTCGAAGCCAAGCAGATTTCCGCGCAGGTCTCTCTCGGAGCTCTGCTCAGCAGGACCATCGACGTGCGCTCCCTGCGAATTGTCGAGCCGCAGATTGTCATCGAGAAGAATGCTCACGGGCTCACCAACGTCGGAGTGCTGCTGCAAACAATGTCGTCGTCAACGGGCGGCGCGACGGCGGGCAGCCAGAACGCGAGCCCGTCCAGTCTCGCGGTAGACGAGTTCTCGGTCACCTCCGGCAGTCTGACGCTACCTGGCTCGCAGTCACCGAGTATCCAGGCCCTGGACCTCCGGCTCAGCAACTTTTCGGCTGGCCACGCTTGCCGGCTAGAAGCTTCCGCAAAGCTCTTTGGAGGCCACAACTCGAGCCTGAAGGTGGACGCGCAAGCGGGTCCGTTTGCCTCCGGATCGCTGCCACTTGACGGCACGGTATCGGTGACCGTCGCCCTAGCTGAAATTCCCGCCGCGACGCGTCATGCGGAATTCGGCAAACTGCTGGACGCGCCCGGCAGCGCCGCCAAGGCCGACTTCGATGCAACCGTTCGTGGCGATCTCTACGGCACGCTCGCGGGGCCGGCAAAGCTTGTACTTACCGATATCAAGATCGGTAAGGACGCGAGCGATACGCTGCCTCTCTCGGGCCAGACATCGGCAAACATCTCTGCCGTGCATCTCATGTCTGACGCCCAGCTTGATTTGAAGATTCCCGACGCTCGTTTGCAACTCGGTAAAGGCGCGTGGAACGGAGCCGCGGAGGTCGAGAGTCACGGCGGAGAATCGAGTGGAAGTGTGCGCGGCTCGATCCACAACGTAGATATCAACCAGCTTCTGGGAGCCTTTACCACAGCAAATGGAAAAATGAACGGCATTCTCACCATTCCTTCGTTCTCCATGCAATTCGCCGGCAAGAGCGCCGATGACATTCGCAATTCGCTCAAAGGGACTGGGAAGTTCGCAGTGACGCAGGGCCATATCGCCGCCCTGGACCTGCTCGCTACCATCGAGCGCGCGATGGGCCAGAGTTCGCAAGAAACGCCCGGTACCAAAGGCGCCACGCCGTTCAATTCACTGAGCGCCGATCTCAAGATCGGTCAAGCCAGAATGGACGTCGCGAATCTCCTACTCGATGGACCGACGCTGCGCGCGGACGGAAATGGCGTGATCGGCTTCGACCACAGCCTCCATTTTGATTTGACAACTCACATGTCGGGCGCCGTGGCGCGTCTTGTGAATACGGCGACGTTGCACCCTCAGTCCGGCACTGCCGACCTACCCATCACCGTGAGCGGGACGGTGGACTCTCCTCAAGTTCGCCCCAACATAAAGAAAGTAGCCAGCGGAGCAGTGAAAGGCATCATCGATTCCTTTCTCAAAAGGAAATAGCGCAGTCATCGCAATCTGAGGTCGTCGAGCGAGATCTGCGGAAAGTATACTGCGAGGGCCTTTCGCCGCCACCAATCACCGGTGGTGCGGCGTGTAGCGAAATTCGTGAAGGAGTAATCGAACAGTCGGGCTCGAACATACTTGGGCGGCGCCGACGGGAACGGATTCTTCGTGAGCAGGTGCAACACGTCCGGCGATCCCTGGAGCAGGCGCACCATGAAGTTTTCAAACCACGGTGGAACTCGACCTTCTGAGAGCGCAGCGAACCACATCTGCCAGTCCAGGCGCGGTTGGTAAGGCGCCACCCAGCGCGGAGCTTCATTGAGATTTAGTGGTTTGAACGGGAAGCCATACTGGATCCAATTCTCGGCGTCGTTCGAGCCTTCGATGATAATTTCCGGGCGAGTGGTGGTCATCACCGCAAAGAGTCCGTAGGTGTTGACGATTCCAAACGGCGCGGCGATGCGCGCGAGGGAACTGTCGGTTTGGAAGAACATCCCCGAAAGTTCGAGTGCGCTCAGCACCACGATAACGGACGTAACAGTCAATGCCACAGCGGGAGCCATGCGCACGGCGCGGCTGGGGAGCCGCAGTTTCGCCAGTGCGGCGTCATCAAACAAAAACAGGCAAAGTGCCATCGCCAGCAAGTTGAAGAAAGCGTAGTTACCAGTCAGAAAGATCAACACCTGCAAGGACAGCAACAAGCCTGCACCAACGAAGCGCCATCGTCGAGGCGCGAATATCAGGAACGGGACAACCAATTCAACAAAAAGCACGGCCCACGTCGAGACGCGCTGGAACCACATCGGAAGTTGGTACATGTACCAAGCGATTGGTGTGGGCAGCGGCTGGGTCATGTAGTGGAAGCTCATCGCTGTGAGGTCCCTCCACGACGTGTCATGACTCATCAGCTTCACTGCGCCAGATAAGAACATCAGGCGGAACAAAAGCCAGCGAAACAGCAGCACGACGACTTTTGAGGAGCCTAAGAAAATCGCCAGGAACCCTGCTTCCAGCAGCAGCATGTCCCACTGGAACGACATGAAATCCTGGCCCACAGTACAGAGTGAAAGATACAAGGCATACAGGCAAACGAGGGACGTCCGCTCCAGGTACCCGAACAGCAGCACAATTGAAATCGCCGCGCCAATCGCACAGGCGCCCTTCAGAATTCCATCACTGTGTGCAATCCAGAATGCTGTGGGCATCATCCAGAATCCGCTGAGTCCGAACGTCGCCCGAACTGCGTCCAGGTATCGACCAGCTGGTAGAATCCCACGCTCGCCAATGAGTCCCGCGATCTGTAGTCCCAAAGACGCGAAGGCTGAGAAATAAATCAGAGCCAGCGCTCGAAGAAAGACCCATTCGACACGTGCGTAACTCAAAGGTGACACCGAACGCGTGAATGTGAAACGCGTGACGTGGTAAAAGAAGCTGCGATTGCGGGCGATGATTCGATAGGCGGCTTCCGTGACTGGCGCGAAGCCGGGCACATGATTGTATGCCCACAAGAGCCACGCCATTCCCGGCGCGTACGTCAGTGTGGTGAAGACGGCGCGGGAACCGCAAATCACCTCGCCGTCCGGCAGCGCCAACTGTACCGATTCGCCGTACTTCTCACGAGGAATTTGTGGGTATTGCTCGCCCACCTCCTGCGAAGGTGCGTAGTTCAGACGGTCACCCGTTAGTTTCCGCCAATACTCGATCCAGATCCGGCAGAATCCACACTTGCCATCAAAAATCAGCAGGGGCTTGTCGGACATGCTGTAATTAGTGTAGGGTGTCTGATAGGGTTCCGCGCGCGCGATTCCATTTTCCATAAGGTTGGCCACGGATTTACGGAAGTGCTAGAATTGATTGTGGGTTTCGGTGCAACCTTTGTGTGGCGCTCGAACGTCTATGTGATGAGCACGTTTGGGGGATATTAGACAAACATGGCAGCTCACGATGAACCGATGGCGTATCCGGGAGGGAGTGCGCCACAGAATCCGCAAGGCCCGCCGATTGATGAAGCGGACATTCACCTGAGAAGGTTGCTCGCGGATCAGATCGAGGAGCCGGTCTACAAGTCGTTCATCCGAAACATCAGGGAATTCATCCATCCTCCCAAACTGCCACCCTTGCAGGTTACATCGCAGCCGGTCCCAGTTAAAGACATCTGGGGTTTTTACGGCGGCCAGGAAAAGCGAGCTGGCATCACGTCCGTGCTCATTCACGTGGGTGTCATCGCGCTTGCCCTATTCATTGGAACCAATAAAACTGTCCAAAAAGTCGTTAAGGAACAAATCGCACTCATTGCTCCCGACCTGGCTCCTTACAAGCCCACAGTGAAGAAAGACACGATGGGTGGCGGTGGCGGCGGTGGCGACCGCTCCCCTACACCTCCGAGCAAAGGTAAGTTGCCTAAGCTCGCGGATAAGCAGTTTGTACCGCCGATGGCTGTGGTTCATAACGAGAATCCAAAGCTCGTAATGGAGCCGACACTCATCATCCAACCGGACGCCAACATTCCCAAGGTCGACATGGCGGTGCTCGGCGATCCCTTGGCTAAATCGGGAATCGCTTCCAACGGTCCCGGCTCGGGCGGCGGGATCGGCTACGGTCCCGGTGGTGGTGTCGGGCGTGGTTCTGGTCCCGGCTACGGTCCTGGTTCGGGCGGCAACATGGGTGGAGGCGCATACCGCATCGGTGGCGGCGTCTCGGCTCCGATTCCGATCTACAAGCCAGAGCCCGATTATTCCGAGGAAGCGCGCAAAGCGAAATTCCAAGGCACGGTTGTTCTTTACATCGTCGTGGATGAAAAAGGCAATCCTAAGGACCTCAAGGTGATTCGTCCTCTTGGTCTCGGCCTCGACCAGAAGGCCATAGAAGCGGTCGAAAAATGGCGCTTCCGGCCCGGCATGAAAGACGGTAAGCCCGTTCCGGTTCAAGCAACCATCGAAGTAAGTTTCCGGCTGCTCTAGTGTGTCATGGGGCAGGTCACCGGCCTGCCATTTCCCGCCCGTTCGAATCCACCACTTCCGCGTAGGTCTATCAAGCAATTAACCCTTGAAAATCGATCGGATATGTGATAGCGTCGATCTATCTCGGGCTAGAGCTGTCTTTTAGAGATTCTTTTGGTTGGCTTTTGGGAAAACCGCCTTTGGGAAAGGGAAAGGGTCTATGTACAATGCTGCTAGGTTAAGTACACGTGTGTCTAATGGAAGCCGTCTCGTATCGAGTGCCTTCCTGTCGCAACTCCTCCTCGCCGTTCTGCTCATCCTCACGCTTGCGGTAACCTCCGCGAACGCCCAGGTTTTGAGCGGAACGCTCACCGGCACAGTAGTTGACTCTACGGACGCCGTCGTACCGAACGCGAAGGTCCTGGTGAGGGATCTCGGTACCGGCAAAGAGTACAACGAAGTAACCGATTCGCTCGGCATCTTCACCGTCACCAACCTGCCAAACGGCTACTTTAGCGTGACCGTCGAGCACCCCGGCTTTGCCAAGACGGTGATCGGCCAGGTTCAGGTATTCGTTTCACAGATTTCCAAAGTGAGTGTCAAGCTGGAAGTTGCCAAGACAGGTACCGAGGTGGTGGTGCAGGCCGAACAAGCCGCGGTGCAGACGGAATCCGTCGAACTGAAGAACTCCATCGAGCGCAAGCAGATTATGGATCTTCCCCTGCCTACCAGAAACCCGCTCGACCTGGTGAAGACCTTCGCCGGTATCATCAGCCCGAACAGCGGCACGATCGGTGACGCGTATGTCCACGGCTTGCGCGGCAATGTGACCAATCTGACCCAAGATGGTATCAACGTGGCTGACAACTTCGTGAAGACGAGCGCCTTCTTTGCCATCAGCGCTCCTATCGTCGACACCATTGGTGAGATGAACGTATCGGTTGGCGGCATCGGAGCTGACGCAGGATTCGGCGCGGCGCAGGTCTCCATGATCACGCAGCGCGGTACCAACACGTTTCATGGTGAAGCATATTGGTATCAGCGCACGAACGAGCTGAACGCCAACACCTGGTTTAACAACAAAGCTGGTGTTGCCCGGCCCTTCCAGTTGCAGAACCGCTTGGGAGCCAGCGCTGGCGGCCCGGTCACGATCCCGAAGATTTATCGCGGAAAAAACAGAACTTTCGTGTTCGGCGCCTATGAAGCCTATCGCGAGCCGCTCTCTCGTTTCCGCGAACGAACGGTTCTAACCGATACTGCGCGCACCGGGCAATTCTCCTACCTGGCCACTAATGGTAGTGGATTGCAAACGGTCAACCTGCTAAAGCTGGGGACAGTCGGTAATTCGACGGCTGCTCCGGCAATCGACAGCAACGTCATGGGCGTATACAACAAATATGTGCCGACCGCCGGGCTCACCGACGCCGGCTGCAGCTCGGGCGACACCCGCAATATCCGCTGTCTCGCCTTCAATCTTCCCGGCAAGAATATTCAAGACCGCTACACGCTCCGTGTGGACCACCAGCTCACTGAAAAGCACTCCATCCAGTTCGTGTGGAACCAGGCGGACTACAGCTCGATTCCTGACTTGCTGAATGCCATCGAACCGCAGTTCCCCGGATCCCCCGGTGGTGGTCAGCTTTCACGCCGGCAAGTCTTCGTGTGGGCGGTTCAGTCGGTATTTTCGCCGACGTTGACCAATGAAGCTCGTGTCGGCTATCAGCGTGCGCCGGTGGCGTTTGCCTATCCGAACGATTTCTCCGAGACGGGCGGCTTCCAAGTGAGCACTGCTGGCGTCCTGACGAATCCGGTGCTGACCTCGACAAACCTGCCGCAAGGCCGCAACACGCCGGTCCGGCAGGCAATCGACAACGTGGCCTGGATCAAGGGAGATCACCAGTTGCGGTTTGGCGGCGAATACCACTTGCAGCTCGCCAATAGCTTTCTCTATAACTCGGTTTTCCCGATCGTTCAGCTTGGAAACAACGCGGCGAATCCCGACGGCCTAAGTTCGGGATCGTTTCCGGGTGGGATTTCCTCCTCCGACCTCACGCGATCGCAGACTATTTTTGACACGATCACCGGTCTTTATTCCACGGTCCAGCGGGGCTACAACCACACCTCGCCAACCTCCGGATATGTCCCGGGTGTGCCACAAAACTACAACCCCATCCAGCAGAACTTCGCTTGGTACGTTCAGGACAGCTGGAAATTCCGTCGGAACCTGACCTTGCAATACGGCGTCCGCTGGGAATATGAAGGGCCGTACGACGAACGCGCCGGTTTGATTCTACTTCCCCAGAACGGTATTGCCGGAGCGTTCGGTCCTACGCCGGTTGGCCAGTTTTTCAGCCCTGGCAACAGCAACGGAGCCACCGACGTGCAGTTGACTCTTCAGGGTTCTGTTAACGGCCACCCAGTCACGAAGCGAGATCTGAACAATTTCGCGCCGTTCATCGGGTTCGCCTGGGATCCATTCAAGGATGGCAAAACCTCCGTTCGCGCCGCTTTCGCCACGCACTTTGCGCAGGATGGCTTCACCGCCTTCACGCCGGCCACAACGGCCAATGCCGGCCTGTTCTTCGTGCCCCAGAACACGACGCCGACCGGTGTATATAATCCCTCCTCCGTTCCCACGCCGCCAGCACCGGCCTCGAATTTTCCGGTGTCCCAGTTGGGTAACTTCACAGCCTCCAACGCTCAGAGCATAACCGCGTTCAATCCGAATCTTGCCACTCCGTATGTTTTCGAATGGAACATCGGCGTCCAGCGCGAGCTCTGGAAGAAGTGGGCTATTGAAGCCCGCTATGTCGGCAACCACTCGGTTAAGGAATACCGCACGTGGAACGCCAATGAAATCGACCTGAACCAGAATGGGCTGCTCCAGGAATTCCTGCACGCTCAGACCAACTACAGCATCAATCAGGCGAACGGA
>Ga0335082_10009829_pt1 | contig 10382 bp, 7 predicted proteins | sample Lox_Sample_41_FD_206718 | JGI IMG/M metagenome (GOLD analysis project Ga0335082, IMG submission 206718) | Soil microbial communities from Loxahatchee National Wildlife Refuge, Florida, United States - Lox_Sample_4.1 | ecosystem: Environmental > Terrestrial > Soil > Wetlands | place: USA: Florida...
ACGAAGCGGCCTGTTGAAGCAGCGCCTCGTCCAATTTCATGACCGTCGTATCCAATCGGTCGAGGTCGGCCCTTTCCTTCTTCGACGGGTCCTGCGGCTTTTCGACGAACATAATCCGGCAATCGCCAATGCGGATCTCGTCGCCGTCGGCGAGCGGGACGGTCGAAATCCTTTTGCCGTTGACGAGTGTGCCGTTTCGGCTCTTGAGATCTTCCAGCTTAAACTTGCCCTGGCTTTCACGAATGACCGCGTGTTCCCGGGAGGCGATCGTGTCGGTGATTACGAGGTCGCAATCCTGATGACGGCCCAGGGTAAATCGGTTTTTTGTGACGGCTTTTTTGTCGACCGATCCTCCGCCCGCCAGAAACACCAGTTCCGGTCGGGGCCTCAGAAAATATTCGACGATGCCGCCGGGCCATTCCGGCCAAGGCAGGTCTGCGTCATCGGCCATTTTCACCTGAACGTCGTAGAAGGCCTGTAGCGTCACGGGCGCGGCGGTTTTTCCGGTGTAGGCGTATTCCAGGAATTGATCTTCGCCGGGGCCGTCTTTGGAGACTGAATCGGGATCGGCGAAGAAGGCTTCCTGAAGGTTGCCTTTTAAAAAATAGAAAAGGTTCAGTTCGTCCGTCCGCATCTGACTGACAACCACTTCGCGACCGGAGGACTTGATCTGGTGCAACAGCGATTCGACGTTTACGAGATCCGTCGTGCCCGTGGTGGTCGGGAGCTTCTGGGTCAACACTAATAAACATTTAAAGAGGACGGGGTTGGCCAGTTGTAATGTGAGGTTGGGCTGGTCCATGGAGGCCAGCATTTTGAAATAGTCACGAAGATTCAAAGAGTTAAACTGATCCCCTGTGAAGCGCGCGGCCGCGTATGGGCTATTCTGCAAAATAAACAGGAGTAGGAAAGCCTTCGAGTCTTCGGCGAGAAGCGTCCAACCGGATGGTCCGGTTTGCCCCTTCACCAATTCGAACAGGGAATCGATGACGCCGGGGGAGTAGGGACGATGGGTAAAAACAGTTTTCGTTTGTGGCAGCCGGACTCGGGGCATTTTTAGAAACACCATCCCATTATTATTTTTATTGTAGTTAAAGGTCGAAAGATTGTCAACGGTCTGATTTTCCGCGATTTTTGGCTAAATCTCAGTTTTCGGGAATCTCAGTCGAAACGGCCGGCGGTGGTATTGAAGGGGCGGCCTGGGATGCGAATGTCCTGTCTCGATAAAACGTGTAACGTTGTGTGGATCCCAAGAAGGGCTGGCCGTACTCGAATTGAAGGGTGAGACGACGAACTTCTACCCTGAATCCCTTATTTTGCAAAAGGTTGGATGTTGTTGTTTCTTGATTGGAAGGTCCGATCTGAATCTGAATATCCTCAGGACGGAGTTCCATCCCGAACTGCTGTGCTTTGTTGAGGATCAAAGGTACAAGGCTGGATTCGGTCAGATCGCGAGGAGATTCAAGGAGGGATTCGACTTCCCGTGTGAACTGCCCCCGTGTCCACGCGGCCGAGGCATAGGAATATCCGAGCCACCCCAAAACAACGAACAGGGTGATAAAAATGATCTTTTTCATAAAGAAGGGCACCCGATGACCGGATAGGGGCGAGGCACGTATCCTCCCTACTTGAATCGGTCTTCTTCTTTCTCGATCTTCTCAAGAACCTCCTGTTTTTGCTGGCAATCGACACAAAGAGAGGTGAACGGCATGACCATCAGCCGTTTTTCTGGAATTTCGGTGCCGCACTCTTCGCAAATTCCGTAAGTTCCTTCTTTGAGGCGCTGCAGCGCGTCCTTGATCGCTTTCAGGTTTTTATTACGCATTTCGAGAAGAGACAGATCCAGTTCTTCGGCCATATCCAACATGGCCTGATCTCCGGTGTCCAGGACATCATCGATCCGTTTCTGCAGGTCTTCATTGAATTGATGGCCCATCTGTTCTTCCAGATTTCGTGTCACCTCTTCTTTTTTCTGCAGCAGAATTTTCCGAAGGGTATCCTCTCGGTTGCTCGACTGCTTTGGCGCTTTTATGGTTCGTCGTTTGTTCGGCATGATTTCCTCATGGAGAACGCGATGGGGGTTTGGGTTCCTCGTGTGCTTGACTCGTATCCTGGGATAGCAAGACGATTTCAATGCGACGGTTCAGGGCGCGGCCTTCCGGAGTCTGGTTGGAAGCGACGGGACGATTATCCGCAAACCCGATCGCGGATAATCGTTCGGACGGGATTCCGACTGGACCGGACAGGTGCCGGACGACGGCCGCAGCCCGTGAGGCGGATAGTTCCCAATTGGTCGGGAATTTGTCCGCGCGACGCGATCCGATCGGGACGTTATCGGTGTATCCTTCGATTCGGATCGGCTGCTCCGTGTCCAATTTCAAGATTTCACCGACGCGGTCCAGGAGCTTGAGTCCCGTAGGTTTAATCTCGGCGCTCCCGGGTTTGAATAAGGTCTTCTCGATCATATTGACGGAGAGTTTGTCCGGTCCCTGTGTGATGCCGACCTCTCCTTTCTTGATCTCATCCTGGAATCTGCCGACCAATTTGTCGTAGATCGGTTTAAAGCGGTTATTTTTCTCTTCTTTTGCTTTTTCTTGTGTCTTTTCTTGCTCCGCGATGCGGGTGCGGATTTGTTCCAATTCCTGATCTCGGGCCTCGAGGGTTTGAGAAAGATCCCGGTTTTGGCTCGAGAGGTTGGCCACCTCACCGACCAGTTCCAGATTGCGTTTGGCGAGTCGATCGGCGTCTTGGGACTCCATCTGCCCCTTGTTCTCGCCCTCCTTAATCTGCTGTCGCAGGTCTTGAATGACGGCCTGCCGGGCCGCCACCTCGGATTTCAAGGTCGTGTTTTCTTCTCGGAGCCGGTCCAGATCGCTTCGCGCGGACGCAAGATCTTTTAGGGCTGTCTGATGCACCGACGAGGAAACACCACACCCTGATAAAAGGATCGCCAGGCCCATTCCGATTTGAAGAACCCCCGCTTTCCAGCCGGGGATTGCTGCGCCACCCGGCAGGTGGCCTTCGGCTTTGTTTTTATTCATCGCCCTTGGCGAAGTGCGGGTTCTTCGATCCGTGAGGAGAAAACGCATTTTTAATTCGCTCGCTAACGCCGCCCTCCCAGGCGGAGATTGCGCCCGCTGTGCGGATTCGATCCGGGGTCGCCGCATCCGGGTCTTAAATGGTGTGAAGAAGTTCGCGGGCCTTTTGTACGATTTCTTTTTCGGTCGGGTAGACCGTCATGGCCTCGGCCTCCTCCAACGGAAACCAGGCGGCGGCCTCAACTTCTTCGTCGTGGTTGGCCGTGTCGCCCCCGCGGCAATTCATCAAATAGAAATGAACGGTTTTGTCAATCGTCGCGCGATCCTCTTTGGAGTAAAACTGGTATGCGGTTTCGCCGATCTTCCGAAGGATTTCACCCTCCAGTCCGGTTTCCTCGCGGACCTCTCGGACGGCCGCCCCTTCCAGGCTCTCCTCCGGTTCGACCCACCCTTTCGGTAAACACCAGATCTGCTTTCCGTTTTTCAATGTTTTCCGAATCAGAGCGACCTCGATCCCGGCGAGTCCTCGGCGGAAGATTACGCCTCCGGATGAAACTTGATGTCTGGCGCCTCTGGATGTCATCGGCTCAGGATTGGTAGGACACTATAGCATGCCGAAAGACGATTTACAAGACGCGGGTAATGGTTTTGGGGTCCTCGCGCCGACCAGGGAAAAATAATCCTTGACGGGAAACGAACGGATGCCGTATGGATATAAGGATTAGCTTTCGCATGATTCCGTTTAGGGTTTTGGAGCGGAAAGAGATGAAACGCCCTCTACGTTTGATACATTCGGTCAGTTTGGTCGTCATCGGCCTGGCGTTGATCGGTTGTGAGGTCGGCCCGAATTTCCGTCGGCCCGAACCTCCGACCACGAAGGACTACACACCCAGGGCGATGCCGGAGAAGACGTCTGCCACTTCGGGGATCGCCGGCGAAGCCCAACGCTTCCTTCCGGGTCAGGACATTCCGGACCAGTGGTGGACCCTGTTTCATTCCAAAGAGCTCGATCAGGTGATTCGTCAGGGGCTCGCGGACAGCCCGACCTTGGTCGTCGCCCAAGCTACGCTGCGCGAGGCGCAGGAGAATCTTCGCGCCCTGGTGGGAGAGGTCGCCTTCCCAGCCGTGGACGGCAATGTATCGGCCCAACGACAAAAGATCTCGGGGGCCTCGTTCGGCCAGCCCAATGCCCCCGGCAACCTGTTCAATCTGTACAATGCCTCGGTGAGCGTTTCGTACGCACTCGATCTTTTCGGGGGCGGGCGGCGCGAGTTGGAGGCCCTGCGGTCCCAGGTCGACTTTCAGAGCTATCAACTGGAAGGAGCGCATCTTACACTGACGTCCAACATTATCACCACTGCGATTCAAGAAGCCTCCTTGCGGGACCAAATCCGGACGACCCAGGAGATGGTCACCTCGATGGAGAAACAGGTCGGCCTGGTCGAGCGCCAGTTCCTGTTGGGCGGCGCCTCGCGCTCCGATCTGCTGGCACAGCAGACACAACTTGCACAGACGCGGGCCACCTTGCCGCCGCTTGAATTGAATCTGGCGCAGACCCGCCACCGTTTGGCGGTGCTGGTCGGCCAACTTCCCAGCGAGGCGGTGCTTCCTGAGTTCCAGCTCCAATCGCTGCAGCTTCCGGAGGATCTTCCCGTCAGCTTGCCTTCGTCGCTGGTTCGCCAGCGGCCGGATGTCCTGGCTTCGGAGGCGGTGCTGCACCAGGCGAGTGCCCAGATCGGGGTCGCCACAGCGGCGATGTTTCCCCAGATCACATTGAGCGGCAATTACGGCTCCGAGACGAGCGGGGTTCACGACCTCTTTACAGCCGGCACGAGCGTCTGGAGGATAGGCGCCGGACTGCTCCAGCCGCTCTTTCACGGCGGGCAGTTGTCCGCCCAGCGGCGTGCCGCCATCGCCGCATACGATCAGGCGGCGGCGCAGTACCGTGAAACGGTTTTGGAAGCCTTTCAGAACGTCGCCGATGTCCTTCGCGCGCTGGAGCTGGACGCGGACCTGCTCAAGGCTCAGGCGGAGGCGGAAGCCAGCGCACGCGAATCGCTCAATATGACCCAGAAACAATTCGAATTAGGTGCCGTGAATTTTCTCTCGTTGCTGGATGCCCAACGCCAGCAACGGCTGGCGCAGGTCATCCTGATTCAGGCTCAGGCCAGGCGTTATTCCGATACCGTGGCCCTGTTTCAGGCCTTGGGCGGCGGCTGGTGGAATCGGGACGGGAAAATTAAAGCAGACTAGATACCCAGCGAGCAACGCGAGCGAGAAGGGGAGGCTCCGTCTGGCTTGGCCAGCGGAGGGGGCGACGTGAGCCCCTACAAATTAGCACGGAGAATATTGATGACCAAGCGGATGGTGATAATGTTGGTGGTTGTCGGCTTGTTATTCGGCGCCATATTCGGATTTCAAGCCTTCAAGGCGAAGATGATCAAGCAATTCATGGCGAACATGAAGATGCCGCCGGCCACGGTGACGGCGATGAAGGCCGAACTCCAGCCGTGGCAGCCTCAGCTGAACGCGGTGGGAAGCCTGCGCGCGGTTCACGGGGTCGACGTCACCACCGAAATCGGCGGCTTGGTGCGGGAAGTGCGTTTCAAATCGGGCGATGAGGCGAAGGCCGGTCAAGTGCTGGTGCAGCTCAATGCCGATGCGGACATCGGTCTGTTGAATTCTCTTGAGGCGTCTGCTGAATTGGCCCGGCTCGTCTATACGCGCGACAAGGAGCAATTCGCGATTCAGGCGGTCAGTCAGGCCGTGCTGGATGGCGATGCGGCCGATCTCAAGAGCAAAGAAGCCCAGGTGGCCCAGCAAAAGGCGGTGGTTGAAAAGAAGACAATTCGGGCGATGTTTGACGGGCGGCTCGGCATCAACGCCGTCAATCTCGGACAGTACGTGAATCCGGGAGACAAGATCGTCACACTCCAGTCGTTGGATCCGATCTATGTCGATTTTTCCATGCCCCAGCAGTACCTCTCGCGATTAAAAATGGGACAGACCATCACGGTGACCACCGATGCGATTCCCGGCCGGACGTTCGACGGGAAGATCACGGCGATCAACCCCAAAGTTGATCCGGATACCCGTAACCTCCAGATCGAAGCCACCATCCCCAATCCCAAGCATGACCTCCTTCCGGGGATGTACGGATCGGTGACGGTCCAGTCCGGCGAGGTCCAGCAGTACCTGACGCTCCCGCAGACCGCAGTCACCTTCAATCCCTACGGGGAGAGCGTCTACGTGATTGAAGAGGGCGCAAAGGGGACGGACGGCAAACCGGTCCTGACCGCCAAGCAGACCTTTGTGACCGTCGGCGAGACCCGGGGCGACCAGGTGGCCATCGTGAAGGGGATCAAACCGGGCGACATGGTGGCCACGAGCGGCCAGCTCAAATTGAAAAACGGGAGCGCGGTCGTCATCAACAACGCGGTCCAGCCCAGCAACGAACCCGCGCCCAAGCCGGTGGATCAGTAACACGGGAGCACCCTGATGCGCTTTACCGACCTATTCATTCGCCGGCCGGTCCTGGCCACCGTCATCAGCCTGATGATTTTAGTCTTGGGGGTGCGCTCCGTGGGGCTGCTTCCTGTGCGCGAGTTCCCGGAAACCCAGAACGCGGTGGTGACGGTGGCAACCACATACACGGGGGCCGACCCATCGCTGGTAGCCGGGTTCATTACCACGCCGATGGAAAACTCGATTGCGCAGGCGAACGGGATCGACTACCTCACCTCCTCCAGCGCGCAGAGCGTCAGCACGATCCAGGCCAACCTTCGGCTGAACTACGATCCGAACAAGGCGTTGACCGAGATCAACACCAAGGTCAACGCGGTGCTCAACCAATTGCCCAAGGAGACGCAGCAGCCCGTCCTGACGATCGCCATCGGCGAGACCATCGATTCGATGTACATCGGGTTCTACAGTGCCGTGCTGTCGACCAACCAGATCACCGATTATCTCATCCGGGTGGTGCAGCCCAAGCTTCAGACGGTGGAAGGCGTTCAGACGGCCGAAATCCTCGGCAAGCATCAGTTCGCGCTGCGCGCCTGGCTCGATCCCGACAAATTGGCGGCCTACCATTTGACCGCCGCCGACGTGAGCAACGCCCTCGCGACCAACGATTTCATCTCCGCGGTCGGACGGACGAAGGGGCAGATGGTCACGGTCGACCTGACCGCCGAGACCGGACTCCATTCGGTCGACGAATTCCGCAATCTTGTCCTTAAGTCGCAGAACGGGGCGAACGTGCGGCTCGGGGATGTCGCGAACGTCACGCTCGGCTCGGACGACTACGATACCGCGGTGGGTTTCGACGGCCAGACGGCGGTCTATATCGGCATCAAAGTGGCGCCGAGCGCAAATCTCCTGACCGTGATCGACAGCGTGCGCACGGCGTTTCCGCCGATTCAGGCGCAGTTGCCCGAGGGTCTCGGCGGGAAGATCGTCTACGACGCGACGAAATACGTGAACAGCTCGATCCATGAGGTGGTCAGCACGCTGATCAAATCCCTTCTGATCGTCACGCTGGTGATTTTCCTTTTCCTCGGATCCCTGCGGTCGGTCGTCATTCCGACGATCGCGATGCCGCTGTCGTTGGTCGGGACATTCTTCATCATGCTGGCGCTCGGCTACTCGATCAACCTGCTGACGTTGCTCTCGCTTGTCCTGGCGATCGGTCTGGTCGTGGACGACGCGATCATCGTGGTGGAAAACGTGCACCGGCATATCGAGGGAGGCATGCCGCCACTGCAGGCGGCCTTGACCGGCGCGTACGAACTGGCGGGGCCGATCATCGCCATTACCGTGGTCTTGATCGCGGTCTATGTGCCGATCGGGTTCATGGGCGGCCTGACCGGAGCGCTGTTCACCGAATTCGCATTTACGCTGGTTGGCGCCGTGACGGTCTCCGCGGTCATCGCGCTTACGCTCTCACCCATGATGTGCTCGCGTCTTCTCAAGCCGCACGACGGCGCCGGCCAGGGCCGATTCGTCAAAATGATCGATGGCCAGTTCGAGCGGCTGCGCCAGGGCTATGCGCGGTGGCTGCACGGTGCGCTCGACGCCCTGCCTGTCGTGGGCGTGTTCGCAATGATCATCCTCGTCAGTATTTACTTCCTTTACGCCAACGCCAAACGGGAACTGGCCCCGCAGGAGGACATGGGCGTCCTCATCTCGCTGATTACGGCCGCGCCCAACGCAACGCTCGAGCAGACGCAGCTCTTCACGCGCGAGGTTTATAAAACCTTTGCGGCCTATCCCGAGACCGACCATGTCTTCCAGCTCGACGGCATCAGCGGGGTCAATTCCGGGATCGCGGGAATGGTGATGAAACCGTGGGACGAGCGGAAACGCACCACGATGGAAATGCAGCCGATGGTCCAGAATCAACTCGGGGAGATCGCCGGCGTTCGTGCGGTGGCGTTTCAGCGGCCGCCGCTGCCCGGGGGAGGCCGGGGCCTTCCGGTCCAGTTTGTGATCGGCACGACCGATTCCTATGAGCGGCTGAACGAGGTGTCGGAGGCGCTGATGGACAAGGCGCGGGCCAGCGGCATGTTCATGTTTGTCGACAACGATCTGAAGATCGACAAGCCACAGACCACCGTGGAGATCGACCGCGACAAGGCGGCCCAGTTGGGACTGACGATGCAGACCATCGGCGACGCGCTCGGTTCGATGCTGGGCGGGGGGTATGTCAATTACTTCAGCCTCGCCGGACGGTCCTACAAGGTGATCCCGCAGGTGATGCAGCGCGACCGGCTCAATGCCGAGCATCTCCGGGATTATTACATCACGACCTCGAGCGGCGCGTCGGTTCCGGTCTCGACCGTCGTGAAGCTCAAGACCATCGTCGTACCGGAGACGCTCAACCACTTCCAGCAGCTCAATTCGGCCATGCTCTCGGCCGTGCCGGCCGTCGGCATTACGCTGGGACAGGCGCTGGACACACTGGACGCCGAAGCCAAGGAGGTTCTTCCCCAGGGGTACAGCATCGACTACGGGGGTCCATCTAGGCAGTTCAAGCAGGAGAGCAGTGCCCTGGTCGTGACCTTTTTCTTCGCGCTGATCATCATCTTTCTTGCCCTGGCGGCGCTTTTCGAAAGCTTCCGCGATCCCCTGATCGTCCTGGTGAGCGTGCCGATGTCGATCTGCGGGGCGATGATCTTCATCAGCCTCGGATTCGGGGGTGCGACGCTTAATATCTACACCGAAGTCGGTCTGGTGACGCTGATCGCGCTCATCAGCAAGCACGGCATCCTCATCGTGCAGTTCGCCAACGATCTTCAGCTGGAGGGCAAGAGCAAGCGGGAGGCCGTGGAAATGGCGGCCGGCATCCGGTTGCGGCCGATCCTGATGACGACCGCGGCCATGGTGCTCGGTGTGCTGCCGCTGATCACCGCATCCGGCGCCGGCGCCGTGGGGCGCTTCAATATGGGTCTCGTGATTGCAACCGGCATCGCGATCGGCACCCTGTTCACGCTGTTCGTGGTGCCGGCGATGTACATGTTCCTCGCGACGGACCGGGCGCGGGCGAGAGAGAACGTTGGAACGCAGCCGTCGATTTCGCCGAGTCGGGAACCCTCGCACTGAACGCCGAGGCCCATCGGAGGCCCGGTCACATTTTCCTTGACAACGCACGGCCGCTTGGGCTTTCCTATCTAATAAGACACCATCCGGACGTCCAAAGGGGGCGTCCTCACATCGCAATGAAAAGGAGGATTCCGATGCGCACGCTTGCATTTTATGGCATAGCCGTCATCATGATGGCGTCATTCCTGCTCGTTCCGGTACGGGGGATTCAGGCCGCCGAAAAGAAAACGGAGCCGGCCTTGGAAGTTCCGGCGACCTCGGCGGCCGCGGGACACAATTCCGAAGGCGTCAAGCAGTACAATATGGGCATGTGGAAAGAGGCGGAGATGCATTTCGGCGAAGCGGTCAAGGCCGACGAGAAATCGGCCGAGGCCCATTACAATCACGCGCTGGCGTTGGACAAACTCGGAAAGCACAAAGAGGCGACGGCGGAGTTTGATCAGGCGCTCAAGCTGGCCCCCGACAACAAGGCCATCGCCGATTCTCCGATCCTGAAAGGCCATTTGCAGAAAATGAAGAAGATGGACACACCGAAAGAATCCTATTAGGAGCACAATCGTTGCCGATTCGACGGCCCGGCGGGCGATTCCTCGCCGGGCCTTTTTTTGCCCGCACCCGGTCTCGGCCCGATGGTCGGAGCCGGAATCGACGGCGGGTTTATTGACAGCTTCCGGGAGGGCCGTTATCATTACATACAGATAGGTTGCGCGAATCACTTTCAGGTCTCTACCCGTGGTTTTCCATCAG